>Ga0070735_10001415_pt1 | contig 23239 bp, 18 predicted proteins | sample Coa_R1_FD_66443 | JGI IMG/M metagenome (GOLD analysis project Ga0070735, IMG submission 66443) | Surface soil microbial communities from Centralia Pennsylvania, which are recovering from an underground coalmine fire - Coalmine... | ecosystem: Environmental > Terrestrial > Soil > Unclassified ...
CTGATCAAAGCCCACGGCACGCCGCTGGGCTGGAAGCCGGAAACAATGGCCCGAGCAGCGATTGTGGCACGCTTCCATTGCGGCGCGCTGCCGACCCGTTCGCACAAGACTCTGCGCGACCTGCTGCCCGATGAACAGAAAATGATCATTCGATTGTGCTCGATTCTTCGTTTGGCAAACGCTTTGGATTCCACGCATGACGGGCATATCCGAACGGTGAAGATTGAGAATGCGGGCGCAGATCCGAAGCGCCGAACGAATGGATTTCTCCGCAAGCCTCCGCCCCTCGCAAGGAATGAAGCACTCCTCCTTGCGGCCGATGGGTATGCGGACGGAACAGAGACGGCTCGGGCCATTGCCGCCGAACGGTACTTGCTTGAAAGCGTGTTGCGAAGGCCAATCATGGTTCATGCGGCAAGTAAAGTTCGGCACACAGGTCCCGGCGTTCGGCTTTCTGCTCGTTAAGAACCACTTCAATTCCGCGCGAAGCTGGCAAGTTACTTTCAGTTGCAGTACTCCCCGGAGTACAAATGGCAGTGCTCTCTTGATCCTGTCTGCGGAAGGCGGCGAGCTAACGCCGGAAGCGCACGCCTATGACTCATACGCAACTGGTAGAACGAGCGGTGCGATGGCTGCGTGCATACCGCTGCGGGGTGGTGCTATCGGAGCAGGCTTGCGTCAGCGGCGAGATGCCCGATGCAATTGGATGGAAGCAGGCCTGCCATTCGGTGCTGGTGGAATGCAAGGTCACGCGTGCCGACTTTCTGTCGGATCGCGGCAAGCCTTTTCGACTGAAACCGGAAAAGGGAGTCGGGAGCGAGCGGTTTTATCTGACTCCGCCGGGATTGGTGAAGGTTGACGAATTGCCCTCGGGGTGGGGACTGCTGGAACTGCGCCGCGGGCGAATTGAAATGCTGCATCCCTCGGCGAAGGGAATGCGCACCGCCGTCGGATTTCGCTACGAGATGAACCTGCTGCTCGCCAGCCTGCGGCGTGTCGAAGTGCGCATCGAACCGCAGAGCATCACCGACTTCCTCAAATGGAAGAACCGCATGGCGGAATACAATCGCGGCACCCTGCCGGAAGGATTGACTTCGGCGGAAGAGGAAATGAATGTATTCCTTGAAGCCGAACTGCCGGCTCAGTGAGAATCGGCAACCGTGATCGGGTCCCCCGTCTGATGATCCGAGATTTGGAAGCGAAGAAAGTCGTGCACGGCCGCAACCGCAACCAGATCGCTTGATTCGATACTCAGGCGCGCTCCCGTGGGGAGTTCCTCATAACGATAGTGAATTTCGGCCTTCAGCAGCCGCATGGTATCGATCCCTGGCGGGATTGTGTCGTGGATGAACATCGGGATCGAGAAGTCTCCTTGACCGAACAATCCGGCAACGTGCGAAAGATGGGCGCGGATTGCTTGCTGTATTGGTTTTGTCATTGGAGTCATTGGCCGTAATCTCGATTGCACCGCCGTCCGACCTCAACCGAAAATGATGCGTGGTCTTGTCGTGAGGAAATCCCATGGCCAGATCGCCATGCTTGTTCACATCCGCATGATGCGCATCTTGAGTCTCCTTCTGTGCATGCACGGAGCAGTTCTCCACCTCGTCGTGCTTTGTATCCTGAGCGCCGACTGAGGCGATAAGCGTCAGAGAAACGGCGGCGGCTATAAACAACAGGTGTCTCATGGTTTCTTTCTCCTTCCATTTGGGAACGCTCGGGTTGTGGCAGTCAAAGCCGGTTTCGCCTTGAGCGCCTGCAACAGGAGCGCGCTTCTCCCCGGCGCAGTGTGCGCCAGCCTCTTACGCCACTCTCGCACCAATTGACGCATATAGCGTTGGGTTCGGCGGAGTTCCTGAATTTGCTGGCTCAGGGATCGCAACTTCTCTTCTGTAAGCCGCAGCACGCGATGACAAGGCGCCCCGCCGCCGTCACGCACCCGAAGAATCTCGGACAGCTCAACGAGAGTAAAACCAAGCTGGAGTGCGCGGCGCACAAGCTGTACTCGATGAACCGCGTCCGGAGAATAGTTACGATACCCCGCCGTTGAGCGCAGTGCTTTCGGCAGAATGCCGAGTCGCTCATAGTGCCGAAGGGTATCGGCGCTCACGCCCGTCAGGCGGGCCAATTGTCCGGAGTGCAAGCTGCGGGGATGCGCGTTCATGCTTGCAGTATGAACCCCGGAACCCATTCCAAGGTCAAGCGTTTTTCTACCTGAGGATCGAGGGCGTGCTGGTCAAAAAGAAAACCGGGCTGGTTGGCCCGGCTTTTCCTGCGTCGAGTGGATGCGGTTACATCACGCACGGCGCGACTGGCATCTCTGCATAGGCCAGTCAAAAATCGCCGCTAACACACCAAAAGGACTGGAGCGGGAAATGCAACTTTCGCTCCAACCATGCACGTCAGGAAAGGTTTCCACAGAACGGTCCTAAGTTGCTCAAGGGATGTGACTTATTCGGACCAGCCGCACTTGCTCCCAGCTGTCGAAAGTTGCCCTTTGCAGGCGCGACGGCAAAGTGTTGCACATTCTGCACAGAATTTAGTGCAGCAGGAATCAGATAGCAGATTTCTGGCTTCGCTTGAAATGACAACGGGCTGGACCTGAGTGACAGGGCTCAAGGAATGACCTACATATCCCTGCGGCCTTCCATGGCTTTCAGCATGGTGATTTCGTCCGTGTACTCGATGTCGCTGCCGACCGGGATGCCCATGGCGATGCGGGTAACTTTCACCCCCGCGCGCTTGAGTTGCTGCGAAAGATAGACCGCGGTAGCCTCGCCCTCGACGGTGGGATTGGTCGCTAGGATGACCTCGTCGACGTTGCCCTCTTCCACGCGGGAGATCAGATTGCCGATGCGCAATTGCTCAGGACCAATGCCGTGGAGCGGCGAGATCGCCCCATGGAGAACATGGAAGACGCCGTTGAAGTGCTTGGTTTTTTCGATGGCCGCGATGTTGGTGGGCTCTTCGACTACGCAGACCAGGCGCTGGTTACGCGTGGGACTGGTGCAGTAGACACAGGGATCGACATCGGTGATGTTGTTGCAGACGGAGCAGAGGCGGAGATTGGCCTTCACATCGCGCACCGCGACCGCCAGAGCTTCGGCGTCTTCATCGCTCGAGCGCAGGATGTGGAAGGCGAGACGCTGGGCGCTTTTGGCGCCGACGCCGGGGAGCTTCTTCAGTTCATCGATCAGGCGCGACATGGGTTCAGCGAACTTGGACATGGGGATTGAGTAATTGGGTAATTTTGAAATCGAGTAATTGAAAACCCAGGCTGACAACATTGTAACTGCTACGCAGATTGCCCGGCTCAATTACACAATCACCAAATTACTCAATTCGGGTTGGGGAGCGTGTACTCGAAATCGTAGGAGTGCTTGCCGCCGGCGGCGATGGTGATGGTCATTTTCCCGGCTATGCCCTTCAGTTGGCCAGTGCCAGAGTCGGGGACGATGGTAATTGCCAACTGGGGCGCGTTGTTGGTCATCGTTCCGCTATGTTGCAGAACGAATGTCCCGGTGCGGCCTTTGAGGGTTCCGCTGACTTTTTCGATAGCGACGTAGGCGCCGGAGCCTTTGACATCCGTGCCGGCGGTGAGCATTTGGCCTTTGCCGGTGCCGTCAAGATCGCCATGGTATTGCTTGTCCAGCGTCATGCGGGCGAGGAGCGGGTCTTCGGATTTGTCATCCTGAGGAGTCACTTTAACGTCAAACGGTCCAGAAGCGTGATTGGTCACGAGGGCCTCTTTCGATGTGAGAGATTGGGCCTGCGCCGTGAACTGACAGACAAGCGCCAGCGACATTGACGCTAGCGTTGCCGCCAACCGACGTTTAACGGCGATTTCAGGACGTGATGGGCTCATTTTTCTGGAAGCTTCGTTAGTGAGAATGCGGTGGCGATGGCAAATATCAACAACGCGTAAACAATGACATTGACGGCCCAGGTCACGACTCCAGCCGTTCCAACCGAAGCTGTAATGCTAATCAGGCAATCAAAGAACCCTCGGCAAGCCTCTCGACGAATGGCGAATAGTCCCATCAACAATCCGGGAGAAATCGCAAAGCGCAACCAGTCGGGAATGCTGATTGTATTGGAAATGACATATGCCAGCATCGCGGCCGGCATCGAGAGCCATATGGAAACAAACGCCCGCTTGGCGGTTGTACTCCGCATTGGCGATCGGGGCCCAAGCGCTCCATCCATCGGTTGTTTAACCAGGGTTGTCGAGCGCTTAATACTCATAGCAGGTGATCCGGAGTCACCATCCTAAAGGCCGGGGATGCCCATTCCGCCTAGCATGCCCCCGACCGTGGATTGCATTTGAGAGTCGATTTTGCGGGCGGCTTCATTGACGGCAGCGAGGATCAAGTCCTGGAGCATTTCGACGTCGCCCGATTTCACCGCCTCGGGATCGATGCGGAGGCTGAGAAGCTGCTTGCGGCCGTCCATTTTGGCGGTGATGGCGCCACCTCCGGATGTGGCCTCGACGACGGTCTCCTGCATTTTTTTCTGCAGGGCTTCGTACTGCGTTTTGGCTTTGGACATCAGCTCTTGAAGATTGAAGCCACCCATAGGAATTGAGTAATTGGGAAATTTGGAAATCGGGTAATTGGGTAATTTTGTAATCTGCAAATCAAGCGCGGCGCTTTGATATGTCTGCTCGCGGGTATTTCAATTACTCAATTACCAAATCACCCAATTGCTCAATTTTTCCCTCTCCTTTCATCGTTTGTCACGGTAATCGATTACGGTGCGAATTTCGGCGCCGAATTTTTCCTGCATGCGGCGGACGATAGGGTCTTGCTCGGCCCGGCCGCGGCCGCCGGGTCCGGGTGTCACGCGCGAGCCGCCATTGCGCTTGTTTTCACCCGAAGGTGGCACCGCACCGGGAATCACTTTAAGTTTGACCGCCCGGCCCAGCACTCCGCTTGCGGAGGCGATGGCCAGGCGCTTCCCTTCTGGCCCGAGCGACATGTCCACGACAGTTTGCGACTCGGCAACCTTGATTACCAGCTCGTTGCCTTGCACACTCCATTCGCCAGCGGAAAGCATCGAAACGAGGATGCGCTGGTTCGCGTCGGTCAGAGCCTGCAGAACGGCAGATTGCAGCTTTTCGATTTCGTCAGGCTGAACCGAGGACATCAAGGATTGCTGTGCCTCGGCTTGCGGTTGTGCCTCGCGCTCTGCAACTTCAATTGCGCCAGCAGGGGCATTGCGTGCAACATCTCTACGATCGTTGTCGACATCGCGATCGGGTGCGGGAGCGGCCGAGCCCATGATGATCGGTTCGGGTTGGCTGGCTGCAGCCACGATGCGCGGGCCTGGCGGAGGAACTGAGGAGGAAGAGTCCTCCTGGCGCGGCGTACCTTTGCGGGCAGAGTCGGCGGCGAAAGGGCTCACATAATTGGAACGCGCGGCGGGAGGCTCGGGGCGGCACGTTTCCGAGCTCGATGCAGTGGTTACGATTGCCGGCCTGGCTTGCGGCCTTTGCGAGCCGGCGCCGGGCGTTGCCGCCACATCACTCAGCAGTTGCTCAATTGGGATGAGCCGCTGCGCATGAGCCATTTTCAGCAGGCCTAGTTCGAGATGAAAGCGCTGCTCCTGCTTGTATCCGAGCTCGCTATGTGTCCGAAGCATGATCTGGAGATGGCGCGTGAGATCCTCTTCCGCGAATAGTTCGGCAACCCGCGCTACCCGTTCGCGCTCTTCGCTGGAAATTTGCAAGAGCGCGGAATCTTTCCCCGCGATTTTGGCGACTGTGGCGTTGCGCAGAAACCGCACCATCTGGCGTGCGAAGTGAGTGGGGCTATGCCCTTCGCTGATAAGGTGGTCGACATGGCGAAGGATCTCTTCGCTCTTCGATTCGGAGACCGCCTGCATCACCTGTTCGAGAATGTGAGCGGGGGCGGCGCCGACCAGATTGCGAACCGAATCGGCGGTGAGCTTGCCAGTCGAGGACGCGATCGCCTGATCGAGAATGGAAAGCGCGTCACGCATGGAACCGTCCCCGGCCTCGGCCAGCAAGGCAAGAGCATCATCGTCAGCTTCGATCTTTTCGCGCGTAAGGAGATCGCGAAGCTGGCCCACGATGTCGTCGAACTTGACTGCGCGGAAACTGAAGTGCTGGCAGCGCGAACGGATGGTCTGCGGAATGTCCTCAGGCTGCGTGGTGGCAAGCATGAATACGATGTGGTCGGGGGGCTCTTCCAGCGTTTTCAGGAGTGCGTTGAAGGCGGCATCAGTAATCTGGTGAGCTTCGTCGAGAATGTAGATTTTGAAGCGATCGCGCGCGGGACGGTAGCGAGCAGCCTCTCGAAGCTCCCGAATCTCGTCAATCCCGCGGTTGGTGGCGGCATCGATTTCCATGACGTCAACTGAATTTCCGGCACGGATCTCGGTGCAGGACTCACAGACTCCGCAAGGCTCGGGGACAGGGTGATCCTTCGAACGGCAGTTCAGAGCCGCGGCGAGGATGCGCGCCACCGTGGTCTTGCCGATGCCGCGATGCCCGCTGAAAATATAGCCGTGCGCGGTACGTCCCTGCTCAATGGCGTTCTGCAGGGTGCGGGTAACGTGCTCTTGTCCAATGACCTCAGAGAACTTCTGCGGACGATATTTGCGGGCCAGGACGGTATAACTCATGAGGGCGAAGTATCGATTATACGGGATGAGTTTCGGTTCGGACACAGGATGAAAAGCAAAGCCGCAAAGGGGCGCGGAAAACGCAGAGAATCTGGGGTTGCGAAGGTTGCGCCCAAGCGGTACGCTGTTTTGACCAAGGATTTGTGCGGATGCGGCTGAGACAAACGGACTCGGGCGGCCGCAGAGGAGATTCTCATGCAACTGAAACTTACGAAACGAACCGTGGACGGAATTATCGCGATTAGTTGCAGCGGACGGATTGTGTTTGGCGAGGAATCGTCACTGCTGCGAGAGGAAGTGAAGAAAGCGATCGCCGACGGTGCCAAGCGGATTGTGCTCAACCTGGGCGAAGTCAACTACATCGATTCGGGCGGGCTGGGAACCCTGGTGGCGCTGCATACCACCGCCCACAACGCCGGGGCGAACATCAAGCTAGCGAATCTGACCAAGCGCGTTGGCGACCTGCTGCAGGTCACGAAGTTGCTGACCGTGTTTGAGGTGCATCCGTCGGAGTATGAGGCCCTGGAATCGTTTCGGACGGCGGCATAACGATTCCTTCGATCGCAGACCTCTTCAATACTTACTTTGAAATCAAAATCCCCACCCTGTCGCAAAAAGCGCGACAAGGGTGGGCACCCGCACTATCCATGAAAAAATCCAGGAAAGATTCTGACGAACCGGGAAAAATCCGGCTGCAGATCGAGCGGGCAATTCGGGCGATTCCCCAGGGGAAAGTTTCGACCTATGGCGGGGTGGCTCGGGCGGCTGGAATGCCCGGAGCAGCGCGGCTTGTGGCGCGGGTGCTGCGGCGAGGGTTCGGATTACCGTGGCAACGCGTGCTGGGCGCGGGTGGCGCGATCAAGCTGATCGGAGATTCGGCAATCGAGCAGCGGTTACGGCTGGAAGCTGAAGGCGTAAACTTTCGCGGCAGAAAAGTGGACATGAAGGCGCACGAATTCAAGGGATGGTTATCCAAACGGCCGGGCGCACGTTTAAAGCGGTCTTGAAGCTAGTCGCGGAAAAAATTCATAAGGCGGCGAAGAATGACACCAAGAGTACGTTAACGGGCCGTCCAGCCGCCATCGATGAGAATGGTCTCGCCGGTGATCAGCGAGGCCGCTTTCGACGCCAGAAACACCACCGCGCCAGCTACATCCATCGGCTCTCCGATGCGATGCAGAGCGGCGATCCGCTCGACGACGTCGGCGCGAGCCTTCGGATTCGCCAGATAGCTCTCTGTCCCAGGAGTGCGAATGAACGTGGGTGCGACCGCATTCACGGTGACGTTGTATTTGCCCCATTCGACTGCCAGGCACTTGGTCAAGTGCGAAATTGCCGCCTTGGTCATGCAATAAATGGATTCCGTAGGCAGGGCTACGAACCCGGCTTGCGAACCGATGTTGATGATGCGGCCATAATTCTGGCGGATCATGATGCGGCCGGCAGCCTGGCTGGCGAAGAATGTGCCTTTCAGATTCACGGCCAGCGTCGCGTCGAAGTCCTCCTCGAGGACATCCTCGGCAGGATTCTCGGGAGAGATGCCAGCGTTGTTGACCAGAATGTCGAGCCGTCCGAAGTGCCGTTCCGTATCGACCACAGCTTGGCGCACTTGATCAAGCTGCGCCATATCCATCTGCAGCGGAAGAGCACGTCGGCCCTGGGCCGCAATGTCGGCTGTGAGATTTCCATCTGCTTTGACATCGCGCAAGCCCACGGCAACGTCGGCACCGGCGTGAGCCAGTGCCAAGGAAATAGCTCGCCCCAATCCGCGGGCAGCGCCGGTTACGAGTGCAATTTGACCAGTGAGCTCAAAATTGGGAAAGTCCATTGGATATTGTCCACTTGCAGCTTCGGGTCAAGAACGCGGCCCCTTCTTGAACTGCTCGTCGATCTCGACCTGATATCCCGTCACCACTTTGTTGGTTTCATTGGCCATGCCGACGACCGCCATCAACTCCTTGAACATGGCATCGGTCATGCCTTTCTTCTGGGCTGAGACCGTGTGCGAGGCGATGCAGTAGTGGCACTGGTTGGTAACGCTGACCGCGACGTAGATCATTTCTTTGGTGAGCGGGTCGAGAGCGCCGGGAGCCATGATCTGCTTGATGTCTTCCCAAGTGCGTTTGAGGGTGGCGGGATCGTGGGCGATCGCTTTCCAGAAATTATTGATCCAATCGGTCTTGCGCGTGGTCATGATGTCGTCGTAGACGGCGCGGACTTCCGGGCTGGCATCTTTGTATTCGATAAGGCCGAGGGTCGACATGGGGTCTCCGGTGTTTGTTTTTCACCACGAAGGCACTGAGTCACAGAGAAAACAATTTTCCTGTTTCTTCTCTGTGACTCTGTGGTGAGGGGTTTTTATGGTTTTGACTTTGTAGGCGCGTACAGACGTCCCTACGGGAGCTTTCCTTCCAGCAACGTCTCTAATGATGCCGCCGGCACGCGGACTCCCACATAAAACTGGCCGAAGAGCGCATAGACGGCGCTGACTTCGTCGAAGCGCATTTCGTAGATCAGCTTCTTGAATACCAGGGGATCGTCGGCGAACAGGTCGACGCCCCATTCCCAATCGTCGAAGCCGATGGAGCCGGTGATGATTTGCCTGACCTCTCCGGCGTAGCGGCGGCCGACAAGGCCGTGGTCGTTCATCTGCCGCGCGCGCTCTTCGATGGGGAGTTTGTACCAGTTCTTGTCTTCGCCGCGGCGGCGATCCATAGGGTAGAAGCAGGCATAGCGGTTTGCCGGAATCTCGGGATAGAGCCGCGGGCGCATCGCCTCTCGATGGCGGTTCAGTTTGCATTCGATCTCAGCCTTCCACTGGTCGGAGTGGGGCTCGATGCCCTGGTCCGTAAGTTCTTTATAGATTTTCAGCGTGGAATCGTAAAGACCAAGTTCGATAATGGAGAGATACGACGTCGTGGGCTCCAGGTAATCGCTGAGGCGCAGGTTAGCGAGTTGAAGTTCGGCCTGGTTGAGGTCGGCGAAGGACTCGCGGAAGTGGATCAGCATGAGGTCGCCCTTGTGTCCGATGAGCGAGTAGAGAGCCGACTGGCCCGGGGAATGCTTCTCCATGGCGAAAAGGGCGGCGGAGGCTTCCTGGGCGATGGCGGACTTTTCGGCGGCCGGGAGCGCGCGCCAGGCGGGCCAGCGCATGCGCATCATCTGATGCAGCACGCTGTAGCCTTCAGTGGTGAGGGGGACTGCGGGGATTTCGGTGGTCACCTGCGGGCGCGGGTGGTCAGTCGTGGTCATGTCCTCTCCTGTAAGAAGATATTGTACGCGGTGCGGTCTAGGACCAAAAACAAGCCAACCACAGAGGACACAGAGGAACACAGAGGAAAGCAGAGAATGTTTATCCTTTTACGGTCTGCGATCATCAGTTGATTCTATGAAGACACATGCTGGATTTAGCAGGCGGGACGTTTTGCGTGCGATGGGGATGGGGGCGGCGGTACTTCCCTTCTCGCGCTTGGTCAGCGCAGAGCAGAAGAGTTTTGTGGAGCCTCCGCGCGTGCCCTACAAAGGCTCCGACGACGACCTGCTCAATGACATCGAGCGCGCGGCGTTTGACTTCTTCTGGACTGAGGCGGGCACCACCGGGCAGGTGAAGGATCGGGCGCTGCTCAATGGGAACGATACGCGCATGATCGCCAGCATTGCGGCCACTGGATTTGGGTTGACCGGGCTGTGCATCGGTGATGCGCGGGCATTCGGGAAGAAAGCCGACATCGTCGAGCGCGTCCGCGGGACGCTGCGCTTTTTGTGGCAGAAGCTGCCGCACCAACACGGGTTCTATTATCACTTCATCGACGCCAATAGCGGCGAGAGGCAGTGGAAGTGCGAGATTTCGTCCATCGATACTTCCCTGCTTTTGTGCGGTGTGCTGACGGCGCGAGAACATTTTGCGGACGCGGAGATTCAGGACTTGGCCACAAAAATCTACGAGCGAGTCGATTGGCCCTGGATGCTCAATGGTGGGCCAACGTTTTCGATGGGCTGGCATCCCGAGTCGGGATTTTTGGATGCGCGCTGGTCGCACTACTGCGAGCTGATGATGATTTATCTCCTGGCGCTCGGATCGCCCACGCATCCTGTTCCGGCGGATACGTGGAAGGCGTGGGACCGGACGACGATGACTTTTGACGGAATCACCTACATCTCGGGACATGATCCGCTGTTTACGCACCAGTATTCACAGGCGTGGTTTGATTTTCGCGGCAAGCGGGACGACTACGCGGATTATTTCGAAAACTCGGCAAAGGCGACCAAGGCGCACAAGGCGTTCTGCTTATCGTTGCGCGGGGAGTTTCCCGATTACAGCGATTCGTTGTGGGGCATAACGGCTTCGGACTCCGCGGCGGGATATCAGGCATGGGGAGGACCACCACGCCTGGGCAAGCTGGATGGAAGCGTCGTTCCCTGCGCAACGGGAGGATCTCTCGCGTTTCTTTTCCCTGACTGCATGCTGGTGCAGCGCACGATGCGCGAACGCTACGGCAAGGCATGGGGACGCTACGGATTTGCGGACGCGTTCAATCCGCTAACCAACTGGTACAACCCGGACGTGCTGGGGATCGACCTGGGGATCACGATGTTGATGGCAGAAAATCAGCGGACAGAATTCGTGTGGAAGACGTTCATGAAGAATAAAGACGCGCAGCGAGGCATGGAGCGGGCGGGATTTCACAGCGAGACTAGCAAAGGATGACGAATGGGGCACCCGGAAGTCCGGATGCCCCATCAGGTTAAAAACTGAAGCGAGCGCCCAAAGTGATGACGCGTGCGGCAAGGGCAGATGTGGCCTGACCAAAGCTCGGATTGCTAAGGCCCGTAGTCGGATCCCCTATGCTGTTCGAGATGCTCGTGGGGTTGAAGTTCAGGTTGTTGAATAAATTGTAGGCGTCCATCCGGAACTCCAGCCGGGCGCCTTCACCGAGCACCTTATTGTTGGGCAGACCAAAGCCCTTGATCAGCGTGATGTCCAAGTCTTTGTAGCCAGGGCCGACAAGCGAATTGCGATGCATGCCGGTCTGAGGAAGAGCGTTTCCATAAGCGGAGCCGCTGTAGGGCGTATAGGCCGGGGCCGCGAAATACGCCAATGAGCCCTTGGAATAGTTCGAGCCAGTCTTGAATTGATCATTGCTGGTGTTAGTGCCCGCACCGCCCAGATAGAGCGGGAAGAGGTTACCGTAACCGCAGGTTCCGCAATAGAGGCTCCCCGGAATGTTCAGCACAGGAGTCCATGGAAATCCTGTATGCCAGTTGAAAATACCGCTGAGCGACCAACCGCCCACGATCTTCTCGATCCATGCCTTGTCGCCGTGGAAAAACACGGGCTGCCACATCCCAAAAATCTTGAAAGCTTTGCTGGCGTTATAGTCTGAGGGACCGTAATTCAAGTTGGGGTTATAGGGATACGGCTGTTCTGAGTACGGAGCGGAGCTGGTGTCAAGGCTTTTCGCCCAGGAGAATTGAGCATCCGCCATAAATTGACGCGAGAACTGATGCTTCAACTCCGCCTGCAGGGCATTGAAGTTGCCATGGCCGTTGACGGCCCAGTAGTCTCCTCCCCCGATCTGCGGGTTCAATGTATACCCCAGAGCCGCGGGAACAGCGTTGGGATTCTGATGAAAATAAATGTTGCGGGAGAGCGTTCCCTGATATCCGAGCGTCGCCACGAAATTGTGCCCCAGGTCGTATTGGGTATCGAGAGAGTAGTGATGAACTCGCATCGTAGGCAGGGTGTTGGGGAAGATGCTGACATTCACGGCTGAGCCGCTGGAAGGCAATCCGTTAGGGGCAAATGTGGAGATTGCATTCGGGTTCGGTGGATATCCCGTCAGATTACGTACCCCGGAAGACACAGCGTAGATGATCCCAGGGTTAGCCGAAGTCGGAGTGGACATGGTGAAGGTGGGATTTACCACCAGCCCCGGATTGCCCTGAATATTGGCCGAAATGGCTATTTCTTCCTGGTTATAGTTGAGCCCATAACCGCCGCGGACTACGAGTTTGTTATTAAATCTACCGGGGCTCCATGCGAAACCGATCTCGGGACCGAAATTATCCTTCTGCGGAGTCCATGAGTTTCCCTTGTGAACGGTCAAACCAGTCAGGAAAGCGGAGCCTGGGCCCGGAGTCGCAACAAACATGTTGTTCTCTTTGGAGTACAAGTGGCCGAAGTAGGAGTAACGCAGTCCCAAGTTGAGGGTCAGGTTAGGGCGAAGTTTGAAATCATCCTGGGCAAACAGGCCCCAGAGGTTTTCCCGGTCGTCCTGCCGCTGGGTGGACGGACTGCCATTGTTCGGATTGAAGGCCGAGCTTTCCTGATGGGGCGCATCGTTGAGAAAGTCCCAAATGTTGAAGAAGTGGTAGTTGGGTACACCGCAACCAGCGCAATCATTGAGGTAGAACAGACGTGTCAGATCACCGCCAAATTTGATAGTGTGGCGCCCAATGATTTTTGTGGCCACATCCTTGTAGGTGTAAGTCCATTGATCCAGAATGCTGCCCACATTTGGCCCGAACGAACTCAGTGTAATACCGCCAGTCGTATCGATATAGTCGGTAGGAAGTCCAACCGGCGACTGCGGGTTGGACGTGATTTCGTTCCAGTGCCATCCGGCGCCATTCACTCGAAATTCGTTGAGGAAGCTTGACGAGATGGTGTGGTTCCAAATAACCGACATCGCCTCATTGATTTGATTGTGATGGAAGAAATTGTATTGGCGTGCTGGGCCGTTCAGAAAACTGCTTGATTGCGGGACCCAGTAGATCGTGAAACCGAGGCGATCTTTCGATGTGATATTTGCATCGAGACGGCCGTTGTATTGATTCTTGGAGAATGTGCTTGAGCTGGCTGTGACATAGTTTGCAATGTCGGCCACCCCGTCGAGTCCCCCTCCGACGCCCGGAGAGTTCGTGCTCGTCCATCCCAAATCCTGAGTACCGAGTCCCGATGTCAAAGGCGAGCCGACGTCCAAGCCTTGGCCCGGAATGGTTGCGCAATTCACGCCTTCGGTCAGGCCAGCGTTGGCGCAGGTAGAAGGGTTGATGCCCCGACTGGCGACAGCGGAGCCCGGAAAACTCAGATACGTCGCCGCAATGCTTCCCGAGGGCGCGGAGGAAGCGAATGCCGAGGTTTCATACCAACCGTTGGAAATGTTGGTCTGCGCCTGAGGACTGCGAACCGTCTCATAGGCGAAGAAGAAGAAAATCTTATTCTTCCAGATGGGACCCCCTACACTGCCGCCGAACTGATCAAAAAAGCTGTTATCTCTCAGATCTTTGTTGTTGAGGCCATTAAACGGCTGGTAAGCATCCAAACCAGGGCGATGCGCCGTAAAAAAGCCGCTGCCATGGAACTGATTAGTGCCGCTTTTGGACGTGACCTCAATCTGGGCGCCGCTAAAGCGGCCACTCTCAGCGTCATAACCGGTGGACAGAACTCTTACGCTTTCCACCGAGTCTTCCGTGGGAGTGATGATCGTCGTACCACCCCACACGGCGCTGGTCGTGCTGATCCCGTTAATGCTGATGCTGTTGTTCTCGTACTGCTGGCCAACCGCCAAGGCCTGCGGACCATTTTCCGTTTGGAAAATGCCTTGGTTACCGCCGGTTGCGCCCGGACCCTGGGTTCCGGGTAAGTTTTGGCCGCCGCCACCTGAGCCCTGTGCGCCATCCCCGAACACTCCGGGCGCCAACTGGATCAGTTGAAAGACATCGCGCCCAAAAGAAGGCATGTGCTGAACTTGATTGTCGGAGACGACGCCGTTAACGGACGCCGTTTCAGTGTCCAGCAAGGGCGCTGACTCAGCATTTACATTGACCGTCGTCCCTTCAGCACCCACCGCGAGCTGAACGTTGACCGCGTTTGGCTGGTCTGGAACCAGTTGCAGATTGTCTACGACCTTCTTTTGAAAACCGCTTTTATCCGCTTCCAACCTGTAGCGCGCAGGGGGTAGCGCGTTGAAGTTGTACACGCCGGTGTCATCGCTGACCCTAGTCTGTTTTTCGCCCGTGGCAGGATTAGTGAGCGTGAGATTGGCGCCTGGGATCACGGCACCGCTCGTGTCGGTCACCACTCCCTGAATGGAAGTTCGATACTGCGCCTGGGCCATCACGGTGGAGAAGACGATGCAGGCAATCAGCGACAGGGCTCGCTGTACGGAAGAGACGGAGCGACTCATGGAAGGCCTCCTTACGGCTTTCTTGAACCCCGGAAGAAAATCATCTACTAAAACTCTACAAAAGCGTTTTAGTAGAAAGTGAGCAAGCTATAGCACAAGCAATTTTCGACAGTCAAGCGCATTCGTTCGGGGAGAGATGAAACGGCGATGTGATGTCTTCCTGTTCGGTCCGCGAGCCACAGCCCACGCGAACGATTTTGTTGCGGAGTTTTGCCGATTGGTTGCCCGCGATCACGCGGGGTTAGTTAGTGAAGATCCGGCTTAATTTTTTTTGGGCTGGAGTTCGCCGGACACTGGCAGGTGGTCTCGCGGATGATCAGTTTGGGTTCGACCATAGTCTCCCCGCCATGCGAATCCGGTCCCGGACGACGGATGCGGCGAAGCAGAGTCTCGGCGGCGATGCGTCCCATTTCGCGCAACGGCTGGCGGACAGTGGTAAGGGCAGGATTCTGGTAGGCAGCGCTTTGAATGTCGTCGAAGCCTACGACCGACACCTCCTGCGGGACACGCAGCTTGGCTTCCCGCAGGGCACGGATTGCTCCCATGGCCGAGATATCGTTGAATGCAAATAGCGCGGTAAACGACTTGCGCGAAGAGAGTAGTCTTCGGGTTGCGTGATATCCCAGTTCCGGAGACGGCGAATCCCCTTCCAGTTGCGAGACGAGCTTGGGAACAATGGGGATCCCAAACTGGCGTGCGGCTTTTTGAATATTGGCCCAGCGCACTTCGGTGTCAGAACTGAACGCCTGCCCCTTGATAAATGCGATGTCGCGATGCCCCAGTTGGGTGAGATGCTTGAGTGCAACTTCGGCGGCACGCACGTGATCGAGAACGATGTTGGTGACACCTTTCACCTGATTGTGACCGGATACGGTGACAACGGGTACGGAGAGCGACAGAGTCCAGGGAGTGTCAACCGCGATGAGGCCGTCGACGGAACGCTCCAGAAATAGCCGGGGATATTCGTCAATAAGATCTGCGCGGTGACGATGGCTGACGACGAAATAGAAGTATCCCTCTTGCAGGAGATGGTCTTCGACGCCGCTCATGACCGAGGCGGAATAACCGTCGCTGACTTCCGGGACGATGACGCCGATCGTGAAGCTCCGCTTGGCTCGCAAGGAGCGGGCAAAAAAGTTTGGCCGGTATTTGTATTTTTGGACGGCCGCAAAAATGCGGTCCTTGGTTTCCTTAGGGATGGAGTCGGCGACGTGCGAACCGTTGATGACCAGCGAAACGGTGGCAGGCGAGAGGCCGAGCCGCTCGGCCAATTCTTTCAGGCTGACTGGCTTGGAGCCCATACGCATGCTTCGTTTCTTGGTTCGCCCGATATTTTTCCCGGTCACGATGCGCAGTCTCGCACAAACTGAATCGCGCTCGCAAGCGAATGTTTAGCGGTTAGAACGCGGATAAGTGTTGACATCGAGGGCGAAACGGGTTTTTATACAGGACTGACGAGTTTTTACTAATCCGATTTAGTAGAAGACAGCAATCAGGCCCCGGAAGGTTCGCCCTCATGCCTTTCTCATTCGTTTTCTACAATGCTCCTCTTTGGTACGCACAACCTCGAAGAAGAAACATCCCTAAACTGATCCGCAGAAGCCTACGCGGATTGCTCGTGGGCGGCATTTTTTCGATTTGTAGCATGGCGCAGGTCCCATCTGCGCCAAAGTTGCAGAGCGCCGCCACCGGTATCAACGATCGAGCGCTGGATAGCCGGGTAGAAGCCATCCTGAAAGGCATGACCCTGCAAGAAAAAGTGGGGCAGTTAGTGCAGTATTCGGCCGGGCAACCCACAGGACCAGGCACCGGACGAAGCGATTATGAGGACATGATCTTGCACGGGGAGATCGGATCGTTGTTTAACGTGGTCGATCCCCATCAGATCAACGCATACCAGCGCATCGCAATGGAGAAGTCGAGGCTTCATATTCCCATCCTCTTCGGGCTCGACGTCATTCATGGGTTCAAGACGGAGTTCCCGATTCCGCTGGGTCTAGCGTCGACATGGGATCCCGAGATTGTCGAGAAGGCCTCCCGGGTTGCGGCGGCGGAATCAGCGGCGGACGGAATCCGGTGGACGTTTTCTCCCATGGTCGACATTGCCCGGGACGCGCGTTGGGGGCGCATGGCGGAGGGCGCGGGCGAAGATCCATTTCTGGGTTCGGCGATGGCAGCGGCGTATGTCAGGGGCTACCAGGGATCGCGACTGGATGCCCCGGACAGCATTGCGGCATGCGCCAAGCACTACGTGGGATACGGCGCGGCGGAGGCGGGCCGCGACTACAACAGCACCGAAATCACCGAACACACTTTGCGGCAATATTATCTGCCGCCGTTCCACTCCGCCGTGGAAGCGGGGGTCGCATCGGTGATGAGCGCCTTCAATGCGCTGGGCGGCGTACCCTCGTCGGCCAATCCATTTACGTTGAAGCAGGTGCTGCGCAAGGAATGGGGCTTTCGCGGATTGGTGGTGAGCGATTGGAATTCGGTAGGAGAGCTCATACCGCAAGGAGTCGCGATCAACGAGCAAGCTGCAGCCCGCAAGGCATTCCTGGCGGGCGTAGACATGGACATGGTGAGCAGCCTGTATCACGACAACCTGGAAAAGATCGTGAGTACAGGGCAGGCCACAACCGCAGAATTGGATGAATCCGTACGCCGCGTGCTTCGGATGAAGTTGGCGTTGGGATTGTTTGATCATCCGTTTGTGGATGAAGCCGCGGCACCGAAAGCGCTCTATCATTCTGAAAGCCTGGCGCTGGCTCAGAGTGCGGCGGAGCGTTCGTTTGTGTTGCTGAAAAACGCAGATGGGCCGAATGGAAAACCGGTGCTGCCGCTGGCGAACGGCAGCCAGAACATTGCCGTGATCGGGCCTCTTGGCGAGGATTCTTCCTATCCGAACGGCGCGCCTCCCGGCTCTGGCCCTCGCACTTCGTTGACAGCGGCCATTACGCAGCGGGCAGGCGAGGCGCAGGTCTCCCGCTTCAAAGGATGCGGAATTCTCGACGGCACCGATCAAGAACTCGCGGAGGCAGTGGCGGGTGCGCAGAAATCGGACGTGGTCATTATGGCGCTTGGCGAGAGTCTGGAGATGAGCGGCGAGGCCGCATCGCGCGCGCACTTAGGCCTGCCTGGAAGACAGGAAGAATTGCTGGAGGCTGTCGTCCACACGGGCAAGCCGGTGGTGCTGATTCTGTTCAGTGGACGTCCGCTGACATTGCCGTGGGCCTTTGAACATGTCCCAGCGGTGATTGCCGCATGGCTGCCGGGTATTGAAGGCGGACCGGCGCTGGCTCGAACTCTTTTTGGAGATGTCAATCCGACCGGGAAATTAGTAGTCAGTTGGCCGCGCAGCGTGGGACAGGAGCCGCTTTACTACAACCATCTGAACACGGGCCGGCCGCCTGGAGATGTCGATCTCACGAAGCCCCCCGAGGATATCGTCAGCCGCTATGTGTCCCGTTACATCGATGAACAGAACACGCCCCAGTTTCCCTTCGGATACGGCGGGTCTTACTCGACATTTTCATACGGTGCGACGACGATGAGCACGAAAAAGTTGAGCGCTGCGCAACTGAACAAGAATCTGACTACGCCCGGAACAGCCGCCGCAACGGTTGCCGAGGCCACCGTAACCAACACGGGCTCGCGGGCAGCGAATGAAGTGGTCGAGCTTTATATTCGCCTGCAGGGGACGAGCGTTGCGGAACCGGTTCGAGCGCTGAAAGGATTCCAGACAATAGCTCTAGCTCCTGGCGAAAGTAAGCAGGTCAAATTTGAGCTGAAGCCGGAAGCGTTCGCAATCTGGAATGATCACAATCAATTTGCTGCAGAGCCGTCGAAGATCACGGTGTGGATCAGTCCAGATTCGGCGCATGGTTCGCCAGTCGAAGCAGAGATTGTGCCTTAAGCTTAGCTCGAAGGCGCAGGCCCCCAAGAACGAACAGCGACGCTACGGTGATTGCAGAAACGCGACCGGAAAATCCTGGAATAAATCTTGCGCCATCACACAAGGCTCGCCTCCCCTAAGCGAGGTGCGCAATTCTGCCCGCACAAGAATGTCTTTCCATTGTTTGGGAGCATCTGGCGGCAATAGCACACGCGTATCGCACCAGTCGGAGTTGAAAGTTTCACCCTCTGGTTTGCTGCGGACCATCGACAGCCATCTAGGAACCGCAACCAATACGGAAGTGCTTGCGGTCCTGCGCAAGAACGCCACAACGTGATCCGCATGGCACCCTACCGATTGCAGCGGCACCATTTCGCCCTGCTGGAAAAGATCGACGTGCTCGCGGCGGAAGCACAGCGCTTTCCACATCAGGTACATCTTGATGCTCCCGTTGGGCCACTTCTGAAGCAGAATGCGCAACTCATCTTTGGACTTTTCCGCATTCTGAATCTGCTGGAAGATAGCGGTTCTCTTCTGGAAATCGATGGGACCTCGATTATCGGGGTCCACCAGGCGCAAATCCCATAGCTCGGAGCCCTGGTAGAAGTCCGCCACGCCGGGAGCAGCGATCTTGATCAGAGTCTGCGAAAGCCCATTGATCATGCCGTAATATGCGACCCTTTTTTGAAATTGCCCGAAATCATCGAGAAACACTCGATTTTCTGCAGCAAGGATTCTCGCGGTGAAAGTTTTCAGCGCGTCTTCGTGCGCTTGGTTAGGACGCGTCCAGCGCGTGTGAACCATGGCTTCGCGGGTAGCTTTGATCAGATGATTCTGCACTCGCTCGAGCAGCGAGTCTTGGACCTCGGCCTCCAGAGGCCACACGCCCAGCAAAGTCTGATAAAGAAAATACTCCTCATTGCGATCGGGAGCCGAATGTCCATTGAACCGCTCTTTGTGTCCGGCGTTGAGCGTGGACCAGCGCTCCAGATGTTCCTTCCACTCGTTGGGAATCTCCGAAAGGACGTTGATACGGGCACGCACGTCTTCGCTTCGCTTGGTGTCATGAGTGGCGGTCGCGTCCAGCGTCCCCGGCCACTTGTGCTGACGATGTTCGAGGAACTGGAAGAAATCTTCGCGAGATGGGGCTTGCGAAGGACGAGGATCGCCGCCGACTTCATTGAGCGAGAGGAGCGGATGATAGACGTAAAGAGCCGTATCTTCGAGGCCTTTGGCCACGATGGGACCGGTGAACTGCTGCCATCGCATGACAAACGCAAGCCGCGCTTCCCGCTGATCGGCGAGCACGTGCGGAGGATTCAGCAGCAACAGAACCTCATTCACGAAGTTGAAATATCCCGGACTGAAATTTGGCGCCTTGCTGCGTGCGGCCGCAACTGCTTGCTCGATGTAGCTGGTGGCATGAGCAGGCACATCCATGTTGCGGATGTAAGTGCGGTAGACCGGCAGGCATGCGGTAACCTCGATCAAAGCATCAATCAGGTGATCGCGGTTCAGTTCGCGGGCATAGCGGTCTTGAGCCGCCAGTTCTGCTAAGTGCCGCCCCAATGTGCGCATCTCGACGCCGAGAAGCGTATTCATCACCAGCTTTTTCTTCTCATACAGAATGTCGGAAAACTCCTGCTTGCGTCCGATGAAGTTGGAATAGATCTGCTCGATCTCGCGAGCGCCGTCAGGATTTATAAAGATTCCATTGGCCTGGTTGACATAGTCGTAGCCTGTCGTGCCACTCACGGGCCAGTCTTGCGGCAGGCCTTCCTGGCGCTCCAGAATTTTTTCAACAAGCACATAGGAAGACGTCCCCGTCCGCGTTTCATCTGTATCGAGCCGCTCGTGCAGTTTGTTGAGATAGGCGAGAGGGTCCCGAAGGCCATCGATGTGGTCAATGCGCAGCCCAGCAGAAGCATTTCTCGAAACTAGGCGGAGGATGTAGCCATGCGTGGCCTCAAATACCAAAGGATCTTCGACGCGCACTCCAACGAGATCGGCAATGGTAAAAAAGCGGCGATAGTTGATGCTCTCATTCAAGTTCTGCCAGAACGCCAGCTTGTAATTTTGCTCGGCGAGCAAATGCTGCAGCAGTCCGAAACTGGCGGGATCGCCTTCCCTGCCATTGACTTCGGCGACATTTTCTGCAACGAGCGCGGCGACCTCCGGGCTGCTGCCGACAATCCCACGCAGCCGGTCGCGTGCGTTTTCAAAACGCAGACGGCGCTCGGCGGCGCTTTCTGCGGCGCGGCGGTCAGCCCGCGCAAGTTCGAGCGCAGAAGCCAGAATCCCCGAGTACTCGTGGTAAGCGGGGCTGTCCTCAGCGAGAGTCTCTTTCAATCTCTCGACGCGATGGTTCAAAATCTCGTAATAAGAGCGCGGAGAAACAGGAAGAAGCGTCTCAAAGTACCGAAAGAAAAAGCGGCCTTCGTTATAAATCAACTGGATCTCGCCGGAGTCGAGAGCTTCCCCGAAAGGGCGCCCGAGAATCGGAAGCAGAATCTTGCCCTCGAGGGTGCGGGCATGCGGGTGCCAGTCGACATCGAAGAAAACTGCGAAAGCTGATTGCGCGCCATTTTCGAGCACGTCCATCCACCAGGGATTTTCGGCGCTCGCCGCCATGTGATTGGGGACAATGTCGAGGACCAGGCCCATTCCGCGGGCTTGAAGCTCAGACTGAAGCGCGGCAAATTCCTCTTCGCTGCCGAGATCAGGATCGATGCGGGTAGGATCGATGACATCGTATCCATGATTGCTGCCTTTGCGGCTGGCCAGAATGGGCGACAGATAAAGATCGGAGATGCCCAACTGGTGAAGATAATCGAGAATGTTGCGAGCGTCGGCAAAACGAAAATGCTGATTGAGCTGAATCCGATACGTCGCCGATGGGATACGGGTGGACGGCATTTCTAGCCCTGGGGCAGCAAAATGTGGAGTTGATTGGCGAGGCGATCCAGATCATTGTGGCGCTGGACAGCAACCGCGTCGGGCTGGGGAGAGCGCCAGCCGTTTTGCTGGTAAGCAGTGAGCAGCGGACGGTAGCAAAGATTTTGAGCTTCCCAGAGCACAACCGGAAAAGGCAGGGATGGAAGCAGATCGAGCAACTTGATCATCTTCTCCGCAGCGGTAAGATCTGTCGGGTTCGCCGCAAATTCAGCTGCGTCTTGTTCGATACGCCGCCGGATCATATATTCCAGCGTGGTGACGTCGAGCGAAATCTTACTGGCAGCCGCTTCCCGCAGAAGTACATGAATGCCTTCTGTATCGAGTTCGGGACGCTCCAGAGAATGCTGCAACTGATTGTTGAGCGCGATCTCCGCCGCCGACTTCAGCGCGTTGGGCACGGGGATTTCGAGGCCGTTGAGGAAACGAATCAGCGGCGCCTGGCTCTCGAACACGGTTCGGTACACCGCGGCCGCCGAATTGAGAGACTCGGTGAGAATGATCTTGGTGATTTTTCGCTGCTCGTCGCGGAACAGCAGCCGCAGCGAGAAAATATCCTTGCCATAAACCTGATCGAGCAGGCGAATCAGTTCGGCGGTGTCAGCCTGGGCAAAAGCTTCGACCAGCTTTTTTCGTTGGTCCTCAGAGAATTTTTGCGCCGGCTGAATGCCTGCGGTCACATTGTGATCGCCCAGGTGGAGGACCGAGAAATCGAGTGTCGCAGATTCGCACGTAATCGCCGATTGAAATTTTGCGCAGCCGGTGGCCAGTCGCATTTTGCCCTCGGCATCGACGGAGTAGCGCAGGCGTTCCGCTTCATAGCAGTAAATGCGAGCTTTGTCTGGGTAGTTCTCGAAAAGCGAGCTGATAGCATAGTGCCCAGCCACGCGCTTAATGTCGACGACAGCGGGCTTCACCCATTTTTCGTAAATTCGAGCCCCGTCTCCGTGTTCGGGTAGATTGCTTTTGGCGTTCGCGAGATGCTGCTGGAATTCCGCTTCGATGGATTCTCCGGAACATTCCTCTGCCAAACGCAATGCGCGTCCGGCATAGTGAATAACCTGAACCGTCTCGATGCCCGACAGTTCATCAAAAAACCATCCGCAACTGGTGTACATGAGGAGCGCGTGACGCTGCATCTCGAGAAGCTTGAGCACGGTCACCTGCTGTTCCTGGTCCAGCGGGCGAATCGCGTGATCGGCAAAGAAAGCGTTTCGCGATTCTTCTGAGCGGTCAAGAATGACGCGGATGTAGTCATCGCGGCTTTCCCAAGGATCGCGCAGGTACAGCTTAGCCTGCGACTCAAAAATCGGAGCAAGGTGGTCGCGCAGCCAATCGAGTGCGGCCCGTAGAGGGGCGCGCCATTGCTGGTTCCAAGCGTGGCCGCCGGAGTTGCAACCGCAGTCGCTGCGCCAGCGCTCAACCCCATGCTCGCAACTCCATGAACTGTTCTCGACGATCTCCGCGAAATCTTCGGCGGGGTGTTTTGCCAGAAACTCGCTGTAGTTGGTGAGCTGCGCGAGGTTGTTTTTCTGGATTTCTTCCAACGCGTAGCTAAGCG
>Ga0070735_10001416_pt1 | contig 23233 bp, 16 predicted proteins | sample Coa_R1_FD_66443 | JGI IMG/M metagenome (GOLD analysis project Ga0070735, IMG submission 66443) | Surface soil microbial communities from Centralia Pennsylvania, which are recovering from an underground coalmine fire - Coalmine... | ecosystem: Environmental > Terrestrial > Soil > Unclassified ...
CGAGGCTGTCCCTGGCCCTCCGATCCGGACCGTACTTATCTGTCGCGGCGCGGGTGTTTCATCCAGGACGGAAGCGAATTCCTTCAGAGTGGCAGGCAAGGATTGCGCCAACATCGGGGACTCCATAACTTCGGGTATGATCCGGAGCGCCTGGTCTTCGTTTCCGCGACGCAAGGTTACCTCAGGAACTCCAAGCCACAACTTCTGGAACTCGCCTCTCAGATTGGGAGCGCATCGCATGGTCCAAAAAACGGGCTGTCCGGACGCCGGGAAGTCGAATTGGCTGGTGATGGTTGTAGCCAGATGTCCGATCGGTTTCAGGCTCTTAAAGCGGGGCGCGGAACGCCGCTCCAGCAGCAAACTGCGCGCACCAAGAAGGCGTGTGTTGTACCAGCGATAGACTTCCAGCCACATCGCCGGAGTCTCGGCCCAGGGATTGCGCCGGTCGATTGCATGCCCATCGAAAAGCAAGAAGCGGGGGCCTTTATCGCGGATAAACGTGGCGTTCAGGCGGTCTAAGTAGGGCGTGTATGCCGAGTATCGTTGCACCACTGGGTATAACCTCAGATTCAATCCGTCCAGCAAGACGCGGCTGTAAACCACGGAGAGAGACGACACGGTGGAATCGCCGATGATGACGCGCATTTGCGGCTCGACCCGTGCTTCCGGTGCGAACACGCGATCGGCAGCGTGAAGCGACGCCTGCACGTTGGCGGGCCGCAAAGCATCTAGCGCCAGCGAAGCGCCGCGCAACCCGCTGACCTCGCCTGCCGCGTCGTTTAATCCAACGCGCGCAAACATGTATTCGACCGATACGAGTCCGTAGTTCAACAAGACCAGCAAAGCGACTGGGGCTCGCTTGCCGGTCAAAGGCACGGCGAGGGATGCGAGGCCGAGCGCTAAGCCCGCGAAGCAAAAGAAGTTGATCACATGGACATCCGCCCGGACGAAACCATGTTTCACGCTCACCAGCATGGGGATCGTCAATAGGGCCGTCAGGAACCAAGCCATGGGCCGAAGCGACTTGGTCTCCACGAAGAGAAACGCACCGATTCCGAGCATCACTTCCGCTACCCCCGCTAATTCAATGGGTTCTCGCTGGACCCACATGGCGTTCGAGTAACCGGCAACGATGTCTACGCTGGCTCGCAGGTAGCCGGTAAACGCATCGATCGACGGCAACAGCAGCCAGCAGCCGATGGCGGCCGCGGCCAGGGGCACCAGGGCCGCGAGAGCAATTTCGCGCGACGCCTGCTTCCGCACGCGGACAGCCCGATCGGCCAAGAATCCCACCACCGCCCCAAAGGCGAGCAAGCCGCCGGTCAACTTGATCAGGGGAATGATGCCCGCCAGCGCCAACGCCAGGACGTATCGTCCCAGCCCGCCCCGGCGCCTCGCATTCACTAGCAGCACGAGCACGGCAGCCAAAATCAGGTTCTCCGGACCCATGTAGTTGAACCAGTAGAGGGGGGCCGACAAGCTGAAAAAGATGGTAAAGAACACCAGGTTTCTTAAGGAGACGCCGGCAAAGTAGAACAAGTCGGCGAAAATGGCGATCAAGACCGCCCACAGAACGCCTTGAAACACCAGTGCGTGCGCGAGGTTCGCGCCGATGTCGAGTGGGAAGACCAGGTAACCCAGGGGCCCGGTGGTCCAGACTACGTCCCTGCCGATCGCAAGTCCGTGCGCGGCCGCATAGTTCAGCGCAAAAACCCAGGTATTGTCGATGGTGTCGTCGATGGGCCAATATCGCACCGGACATGCGATTAAGATGGCCCACAGGAATAGTGCCGCGCGCGCCACATGCGTTAGTGGCGACGAACGGGGTGGCGTCGTGGCTCGAACAGCAGCCGCGGGCTCTGTCGATAGGACGATCTCGGGAGCTGCATTCATGGCGTCAGCTCGCTGGCGCAAACAGCGCAGGACACACTTGCTCTTGGTTTTCGCGGATCCATCTCAACGTATCCTCGAAGACCACTTTGGGGCTCCGTGCCGGTTTCCAACCACAAACCGATTCGAGCTTCCGGTTGTCCGTGACGTAGATCCGGAGGTCCGAGCGCCTCTCGGCGGCTTCGGAACCGATTTCAATCTTCTTGCCTGTCAACTCTTCGCAAGCGCCGGTCATCTCACGCAGCGACAGGCTGAAGTCCAGCCCTCCTCCCACGTTGAGAGTCAGTCCATTGAACTGCTCCATTCGTCCGGCTTGGCCCCCCACAAACTCGGCCAAGTCGCTTACGTGCAAAATATCTCGCACCTGCTTGCCTTCTCCGCCGAAGCCCACATATCGCAGGGGACGGCCGAAGTAGTGCGCCGCCAGCCACAGCGTGACCACTCCCTGGTCGACCTTACCCATCTGCCAGGGACCGGCGATCAGCCCGCACCGGTTGATCGCGTAGCGCAAGCCGAAAGCATCGGCGAACTCCTCGATCATGAGCTCCGCGGCAAGCTTGGTCATTCCGTAGATGGAGCGGGCGCCCGCGGTGGGAAGCGTCTCCGCGATCCCTCGCGCGGACGCACCGGGGACGGGTTGCCGATCCAGCCACTCGAATCTGGCGCTGGTTTCGCGAAAGCACAAACTGTTCAGCGTGGCTACGGGATACACGCGGCTGGTGGAAAGAAAAACAAAATCGGCCTTCGTCAGGGACGCCAGGCGCAGGCAGTTGTAGCAACCTAATAGATTCGTCTGAACGACATAATCCGGCGAACTCGCATACCCGGCTTGGGCCGAGGGTTCCGCGGAGCACTCGACAATCAGATCGGCCGGCACGGCTTCGAGGTCGGAGGGCTGGCGGACATCGCCATGCACAAACCGTATGCCCGCGGCGCTGAGGCGCGGAATGTTCAACTCACTGCCGCGACGGCGCAGGTTGTCAAAAGCGACGATGTCGGCGCCGGGGAATCGCCGCTTCAGTTCGATCGAGACGGCCGATCCAACGAATCCCGCGCCGCCCGTAACCAGGATGCGGTCAGACATTTCGCAGCAGTTCCACGGGGGCTTCTAACTCGGTCTGTTGGACCTGGGTGCCGCGGCTGACCTGTGACCGGCGGTGATAGTCACCTTGAGTCAGGTATTTCTCCAGCCAGATATTCAGCACCACGAAAAGATACCGGCTACCCATTTCCTTCAGCTTCAGTTTGGAAACCCCAACGGCTCTGTTTCGCCACGAGATGGGGACCACAACGTAGCCGTACCCTCGCGCGATTGCTTTCAGGGGCATCTCCACGGTCAGATTGAAGTGCGGAGAGATCAGCGGCTGCAGCCCTTCGATCACATTGCGCCGGTAACACTTGAAGGCATTGGTTGTGTCGTTCAAGCTCAAGCCGAACAACATGGAGATGAACCGGTTTGCCAGCCGGTTGAGGATCAGCTTGTGGATAGGGTAGTCGACCGTCGTGCCACCTTTGATGAAGCGCGATCCGAAGACGCACTCCGCGCCGAGTTCGAGGCACTCGTAGTAGGTGACCAAGTCCTGGGGGGAATCCGAATTGTCCGCCATCATGATGGCGACAGCGCCTCCCTGGAACGATCTCAGTCCGGCCCGCACCGCGTAACCGAATCCATGCGGCCCCGGATTTATGATCAGTCGAACCTCCGGATAGGAACGCGCCACACCCCTGATCGCTTCCGCGGTACCATCCGTGCTGCCATCGTCGACCACGATAATCTCGTGAGGGATGCGCTGGCCGCGCAGCGTGCCGGCTATCCCGGCGACTGTGGAGAGGATGCAAGCCGCCTCATTCCGGGCCGGGATGACCACGGAAAGCAGCATTACGCGAAGACCTCCGCATCGCGCAGCCGGGCCGTTTGAGATTCAAACATCTGCTCCAGGATGTCGCGCAGCGAAAATCGATATTCCCACTCCGGATAGTGCGACCGGAACTTTCGCACATCGCTGATCCACCAGATGTGGTCGCCCTTCCGATGCTGGTCCGAGTAGGTCCATTGCAATCTATGGCCGCCGATCTCCTCGCACAGCGAAATCGCTTCCAGCATCGAACAGTTACTATGGCGGCTGCCGCCGATGTTATAAACTTCGCCCGCTCTGGGATTCCGGAAGAAATGCCAGAATGCGCTGACCAGATCGTGGCTGTGAATATTGTCCCGGACTTGTTTGCCTCGATATCCGTAAACCTGGTAAGGCGTCCGATTCACCGCGCATTTGACCAAATATGCCAGAAACCCGTGGAGTTGCGCGCCGGAATGGGAAGGTCCCGTCAGGCAGCCGCCACGAAAGATGCCGGTACTCATTCCGAAATATCGTCCGTACTCCTGAACCAGGACGTCCGCCGCGACCTTCGAGACACCGAACAGGGAATGGGTAGTCTGATCGATGCTCATGGTTTCATTGATCCCCTCGCGGTAAGGGTGGGCCGGTTCGATCTCCCAACGCATGTCTTGCTCGATCAGCGGCAGCTCATTGGGGCGGTCGCCGTAGACCTTATTGGTCGAGGTGAAGATGAACACGGCCTTGGGCGCGTGCTTCCGCGTGCACTCCAGAACGTTCAGCGTGCCGTTCGCATTGACAGTGAAATCGGTGTGCGGCTCGCGGGAGGCCCAATCGTGCGAAGGCTGCGCCGCCGTGTGGATCACCAATTCTATGGAAGACGAGTAATCCTGGAAAACACGCTCGAGTTCGTGGAAGGACCGGATGTCCATATCCGTACTGCGATACTTCGGAAACGCCGCGCTCAGCCGCGCCGCTTGCCATTTGGTGGAAGCCTCCGGCCCGAAGAAGTGGGCGCGCAGGTCGTTATCAATGCCGACCACATCATAGCCCAGCCTGCAGAATTCGGCGACAGATTCAGAACCGATGAGTCCATGCGCTCCCGTTATTAGAACCGTTGGCACGTGTGGTCTCCAACTCCAAAATTCGGCATCCTGGAATCGAATCTTTAGAAGTGCGCTAGGGTGAAGGCCTTGCTTTTCGGGAGCGGAAAGCCCTAGCGGAGCCATCAACACGACTCCACGACAGGACTCCGCATTTCAGACGGGTGCGGCCAACTGGACGCGATGGACAGGCGGCGTGATATGCTGTTCTGTCGCTCGAATGGGGCAGAAGACGATCTTCCCGACGGTCTGCATCGCGCTGGGTTTCCCGGACGTGGAATCCCTGCTTGCGCACGCTCGTGCCGAATACGACTGCGGCGAACGGTTTCTGGAATTTCGCTTGGATTACCTCGCTTCTCCGGAACGCGGCGTGGCGGCGCTGCGGAAGTTTCTGACCCGCTACCCAGATTGCACCGTCCTGGCCACCTGCCGCCGCCGCCAGAACCAGGGGCGTTTTACCGGCAGTATAGAAGAGCAGATCAAGATCCTGGAAGCCGCGCGCGAAGCGGGAGCGCAGGCCGTGGACATCGAAATTGAGAGCGCGGAAAACTGCGAGAACCACCTGGCGCATCTGCGCTCGGAGACCCACCTGGTGCTCTCCTATCACAATTACGGGGGCACTCCGCCGCGTTTGGAATCGGTGCTGCGCCGCATGGCCGCGATCCCGGCGCACGCCTACAAGATCGTGACCACGGCGCGCAAACCTTCCGACAATTCGCGCGTGCTGTCGCTGGCGCGCTTGCATCCGAAGATCCCCACGGTCCTGCTGGCGATGGGTGAAACCGGATTCCCCACGCGCGTGCTCTCACCGGCGTTCGGAGGCCTGTACACGTATGCCGCGCCGAACATGGCCGGCGGAACCGCCTCGGGACAAGTCACCGCGAAGAAGCTCCGCGGAATGTACCGCGTTGGAAAACTCTCGCGTGATGGAAAAATCTACGGAGTGATCGCCGATCCCGTGGGGCATTCCATCTCGCCCGCGGTGCATAACCGGGCGTTCCAGGCCCGGCGCGTGGATGCGGTGTATCTGCCATTCCTAGTGCATCCCGGACAGCTCAAGGATTTCTTCGTGATGGCCGAGGATCTGCCGCTGGCGGGCTTCAGCGTCACCATCCCGCACAAGCAAAAGATCCTGCGGTATCTGGACTGGGTAGATCCGGTGGCGCGGCGGATCGGAGCGGTGAATACGGTGTGGCGCAAGGCCGGCAAGTGGCGTGGCGCGAACACCGACGCTCCCGGCGTCACCTCGCCGCTGGAGCGTCATGTGCGGCTGAACAAATCCTCGGTCCTAGTGGTGGGCAACGGCGGCGCGGCTCGCGGAGCGGTGTTCGCGCTGGCGGCGGCGGGCAGCAAGCTGGCGGTGACCGGTCGCAATCTGGACCGCGTGCGCGCGTTGGCTTCCACTTGCGGGGCAGAAGCACTTTCGCGGGATCAGGCCGCGGCGCGAACCTTCGACGCCCTGGTGCATGCGACGCCGCTCGGGATGTCTCCGAATGTCGAGAAATGCTTTTTCGATGGACGCATTCCGTCGCAATTGGTGTTTGACATGGTGTACACGCCCAGGGAGACGACGCTGCTGCGCCGCGCTAAAGCGCAGGGCGCGGAAGTGATTCCCGGACTCGAAATGTTCCTGGAACAGGCCGGGCGGCAGTTCGAAATCTTTACCGGTGAACGTCCACCGAAGGCCGTGATGGAGCAGGCCGCGCTCGAGGCGCTGGCAGCGCGGGATCAGTCAACTCACACCTGAAGCACTACGACCTATAATGGGCGCATGGCTATTTCCCGACGCCAGCTAGCTGGAGTTCTTCTTGCGAGCACCGTTGTTGGACAAAGTGCCGCCCAGGCTCCTCCCTCGCCCACGCCCGCACCTCAGTCCGGCGACGCCGAACTCGTAGCCGCGAGATCCCAGCAGCGCGTCCGCGCACAGATCATCGCCCGTGTTCCCATGCCGATGACTACCGAGCCCGCATTCCTCTTCAAGGCGTAAACCGTGGCGCAAATTGCTCCGGACATCTTCTTCGCCGGCATCAGCGAGCTCAACGCCAAGCTGCGCGCGAAGGAATTTTCCTGTCACGAGCTGACTCAGGCGTTCTGCGATCGCATGGAGAAGATCGGTCCGCGCTACAACGCGCTGGCACTATCGCTGCGCAAGCAGGCTTTGAGCAAGGCGAAGGATGTCGATCGCGAGCTGAAACGCGACCGCACCCGTGGTGCGCTGCAGGGCATTCCTTACGGCGCGAAAGATCTTCTGGCGGTGAAGAAGCAGCCGACCACTTGGGGCGCGAAGCCCTACGCCACACAGGTGTTCGACTACGACGCCCACGTAATCGAAAGACTCGACAAAGTAGGAGCGATTCTGATCGCCAAGCTTTCCATGGTGGAGTTGGCCGGGGGCGGCGACTATCGAACTGCGGCTGCGTCCCTCACTGGTCCGGGGCTGAATCCCTGGGATCGCACGCGATGGAGTGGCGGGTCCTCGAGCGGTCCGGGTGCGGCGGTGGCCGCGGGGCTGGTAACCTTTGCCATCGGCTCGGAGACTTCCGGTTCGATTTTGACGCCGTCCGCTTATTGCGGCGTGACCGGGTTGCGCCCGACCTATGGTCTGGTCAGCCGCCACGGAGCAATGGCGCTTTCGTGGACTCTGGACAAGCTGGGGCCCATGTGCCGATCCGCGGAAGATTGCGCGCTGGTGTTGCACGAGATCGCGGGGGTCGACTCGGAAGATTCCGGATCGGCCGGGCGCAGCTTCAATTACACGCCTCAGTACACCACGCGCAGGCTGGCCGAGATCACCATCGGCTACATGCCTGTGGATTTCCAGGATGGAGCCGAGGCCGCCGCGCAGCCCGCCTTTCAAGCCGCTTTCGAGGTGGTCAAGTCGCTGGGCGTGAAGATGAAGGAGATCCAGCTTCCCGACTTTCCTTATGGTGCGCTGGTGGGCGCGATCATCGCCGGCGAAGCGGGATCGATTTTCGAGGACTTCATCCGCAGCGGCAAAGTGGACCAGTTGGCGGATTCGCATCAGATCGCCGGTCTCAAGGCGATGCTGGATATGCCTGCCACCGAGTATTTGCGAGCGATGCGCGTGCGTTCCCTGGTGAAAGCAGCGTTCCACGATTTGTTTCTGAACTGCGATATGGTGCTGGCGCCTACGCGCCTGGGGCCGGCTGACAAGGTCGCTGAGCCGCTGGATACGCCGGGTCCACCGACCAAGTCGCGCGGTGGGCTGATTCCGGGCGGGAACCTGGCGGGGTTGCCGGCGATATCGCTGCCCTGTGGATTCGCGGACGGACTCCCACTAGGGATTTCCCTGCTCGGCAGGCCGTTCTATGAGAATCAGTTGATCGCGATCGGCAATCTGTTTCAGAAGCAGACGGATTGGCATCGTCGGCGTCCGCCGGTTGAAGCCTGAGCGGACAGCTTAGTGCAGAAAAAACCGTAGTACGCTTGAGCCGGCTACTCCAGCCATCGCTGGAACCAAGGTCGGTGTTCCGCTGCGGCGTAGCTCGCCATGCACGGCATGTCCTCCCAGATAGAGGAAGCTGCCGCCTGCGAGCGCCAGCAACGCGTGCAATCCTTGCGAGCTCAAGTGCGGTGCGAGGACCGACTCAAGACCTGCGCCGCCGATGGTCGCCATCTGCGCGAGTGCGCACCAGGCCAAAGCGGAAGCCCGCGTGCCGAGCGATGCCCGCGCGATGACGCCCAGCGCCAGTCCCTCGGGAATCTTGTGGACGGCTATTCCTCCAATGAGGGCGAAACTGAATCCGGCGCTTTGGCTCGCTGCGGCGCTCCATCCGTCCAGGGCGCTGTGAAGCGCGGCCGCCGCCAGCAGAGGGGTGGCGAACCCGTGCAGCCGGGTCGCGCAGTGATCGTGCTGATGGGATGGGGAACAGGCTGGGCACACCGGGTAGACAAACCGGTCGATCGCGGCCAGTAGAAGGAACCCGCCGAGGAGCCAGAGAATGGCGCCTTGCCAGGTAAAGAAATCGGCCATTTCCGGCAGAACCCAGAACAATGCGACTCCCAGCAAAACTCCTCCGCCGAAAGGCACCAGCCGCCGCGATAGCCCGTGGAACGACGTCAGCCAGACGCCTGCGGCGGCGCTGAGCACGGCGATGAGCGTTATGAGAAAGGGGTAGAAAAACAACACGTTGCCCCGAGTATACTATCCTAAAGGTCCACCTATTCTTTTAACTCATGCTCCAGGACCAGTCGCAACAACCAACCCGAAGGAAGTTCTATGCGGCGCTCGTTAACCTGCTCGGCGCTGCCGCCGCGGCCGTAATTGCGGTTCCCGCCGCTGCATATCTGTTATTCCGGCCCAAATCGCCGGGGGCCGGGACTATGGTCGAGGTCGCCAGTCTCGCCGACCTGGAAACCGGCGTCCCTAAAGAGATTGTCTACCATCGCACGCGCGTGGACGGGTGGAAGGCAACCAAGGAAAAAACCACCACTTGGGTCGTAAAAAACGGCCCTGAGAGCGCGGTGGCCTTCAGCCCGGCCTGTCCGCACCTGGGGTGCATTTACCACTGGGAGTACGAGCAGGGCATATTTCTGTGCCCGTGCCACGATTCCGCCTTCGGTTTGGACGGCAAAGTTCTAGCCGGTCCCGCGCCGAGGCCCTTGGATCGCTATGTGTCGCGAGTAGAGGGAGGCAAGCTCCTAATCGGCCTTCAGGTAAAGCGGTCGTAAGTGGCGATGGTGAACGGCGTACGCGACTGGTTGGAAGAGCGGACTGGGATCCCATCGGCGCTTCAGCATTTTCTCGATGAGGATATTCCCGCCTCCGCGGGCTGGCCCCACGTGCTCGGCAGCGCGGCCTTGTTCGCGTTCCTTATTCAGACCGTAACCGGCGTTCTTCTGGCTCTGAACTACGGGCCGACTCCCTCCGAAGCCCACGCCAGCCTTCGCTACATCATGACCGAGCTGACCGGAGGTCCCATGATTCGCGGCCTGCACCACTGGGGCGCAAGCTGCATGATCGTGGTGGTGGTGCTCCACATGATTCAGGTCTTCATCTGGGGCGCCTACAAAAAACCGCGTGAAGCCACCTGGATCGCGGGATGCGCTTTGCTCTTGTTGACGCTGGCTTTTGGGCTCACGGGCTATTTGCTTCCCTGGGACAATAAAGCCTATTGGGGCACTACCGTCACGGTGCACATCATGGGATTGGCTCCGGGCGCAGGTCCTTATTTACAGCGACTGCTGGGCGCCGAAAACGAGACTATCGGTACGGTCACTTTTGCCCGATTCTATTCCGCCCACGTGATTATATTGCCGATTATCGTCCTGGCATTGATCGGCCTCCACTTGTACCTGGTGCGGAGACACGGCGTGACGCCGTCTCCCGACGACGCTGCCAAACCGACCAAGAAATTCTATCCCGAACAGATGTTCAAGGACTCGGTTGCCATGTTCGGATACGTAATGGTGCTGGTGCTGTTCGCGAGGTTCGCGCAGCTAGGGCTGGGAAGCATGGCGGATCCCACCAATACCCGATATACTCCGCGGCCGGAATGGTACTTCCTGTTTCTATTCCAGGCGTTAAAACTTTTTCCGGGCAAGCTGGAAGTGCTGGGCGCCGTGGTGCTTCCGAACGTTGCGATCGTGGCGCTGTTTCTGGTGCCCTTCTTCGATCGTGCCAAGGCGATTCGGGTGCGCCAGCGCACAGTTGCTATCGCGATCACGGTATTTGCGCTGATCGGATGGGCCGGTCTGACGCAGCGCGCCGTGGCGACAACCGAGCCGAGCATGGAAGATACCAACGCCGGACTCACGCCACCGCAAGCCTGGCGCGAGGTTCCCCCGGAGCAGCTTGCGGCGATCGGATATTTCGATAAGGACAAATGTTCGCGGTGCCACGTCCTGGAACGCACGACGGTGGGTCCCGACCTTGCGAAAGAGCCCTCGACGAAGCCCGCGGAGTGGCTGATCGCGCATTTTACGAAGCCCACTCCCGATTCGCCCGACTCCGTGTTGACGGCGGCTCAGAAGAAAGCTTTGGTGACACTGGTGACCAAACGGGACGACCGCGCTTTAGAGGCTTGGGAAAATCCTCCAGATGCGGCCATCGCCGGCGCGATGCTGTATCAGGCTAACGGATGCGCCTTCTGTCACACGCTGAACGGATCGGGAGAGAAGATGGCTCCCGTACTCAACGGACTGGCCGCGAGGCGAACCCGAGCGTGGGTTTCCGCGCACTTCGCCGATCCGCCCAAGTTATCGCCTAACTCTGAAATGCCGGCGTACAAGTTTAACCAGCAGGACCTGAAGGCCATCACCGACTACGTGATGTCCATTCCGAAGTAAACTAAAACGCATGAGACTGCGGCCCACGGTCGCGCTTTCAGCCGGACTCGGGTTGTGCGCGCCACTGGTCTTTTGGGCCCAGGTATCGATTCCATCGCGTTCGAAAACTGCGCCCGCGGCACAGGACGATTTCCCGCGGTCCGATCTGCGCGTGGACCGCACTGAGGTCCTGGTCCCGGTGGCCGTGAACGATACCTTCAATCGTCCGGTTTCCGGTTTGGAAAAAGAGAACTTCCGCGTGTTCGACGACAAGGTCGAGCAGGCAATCACCAGCTTTTCGATGGAAGACGAGCCGGTGGCCGTGGGGCTGGTGTTCGACACCAGCGGCAGCATGAGCGGATCGGAGCGGGAAGAACGCGCCGCCGCTCACGAGTTCTTCAAGACCGCGAACCCCGAAGACGAGTTCGCGCTGGTGGAGTTCGACAGCGCGCCGCGGCTGGTGGTGCCGGTGACTCCTGATCCCGCCAAAGTTACGTATCAGCTCTTGTTCTCCCACGCGAAAGGCTCCACTGCGCTGCTGGACGCGGTGTTTTTGGGACTCCACGAGATCAAGAAATCCGACAAGAAACGCAAGGCGCTGGTGGTCATCACCGATGGGGGCGAGAACAACAGCCGCTATACGCCCACTGAAATCAAGAATGTCGTGAAGGAGAGCGACGTTCTCATCTATTCGATCGGAATCTTTACCGATGCCAACAACACCGATGCCGGTGGAGTGCTGAACAACATCTCCGAGCAGACCGGCGGCCGCATGTTCAAGACCCAAGGCATGCGGCTATCGGATATCGCCCGGAAGATCAGCATCGATCTGCGCAACCGATATTTAGTGGGTTACGTGCCGAGCAATCGGGAACGCAACGGGCGCTATCACCTGATTGAGGTGAGGATCGTGCCGCCGAAGGGCTTGCCTCCAGTGAAGGCGCACTGGCGCATGGGATACTACGCATCGACGGAATAGGGCGCCTGCCTCGCCGGGCGCTTACGCGAAGTGGTCGTAACCCCGGGGCGGGAGCTTCCGTCCCTTAAGCCAGACTGTGCCTGGGGTTCCGGCCACGATTGTGCCGATCAACGTTGTTCCAGCCGGCGGTTTGGAGCGTGGTGGCAGCGTAAAAAGTAACTCGTAATCCTCACCGCCATGGAGCGCGCGTTCGAGATTCCCCCCTCCGACGATCGGAATGTCATCCACTTGCGCAGCGACGCGAGATTCCTTGCACAGCCGGTGCAAATCGAGTGACAACCCGTCGCTCAGGTCTATGCACGCCGTCGCTTTGCCCGAGAGTTTCCGGCCGAGGGCCAGACGCGGGACAATCTTTCGATCCCAGGGTTTGCCCAGGCGTCCGGATACATAGAGCTGGTCGCCGGGGCGGGCGCCGGCGCGCGTCAGTGCTTTCCCGCGCCTGACAGCGCCGACTACCATCACGCTGCTATGCACTTTATCGTCATGCGCCAGATCGCCGCCCACTAGAACTGTTCCGGTCTTCGTTCCAAGACTGAGTAGTCCGCGAAAAAACGCCAGGATCCATCTCTCGGACTTGGTTCGCGGAACCGCCAAGGCGACCAGGCAACAACGAGGATCGCCGCCTCCTGCGGCAATGTCACTAAGTGCGCGCGCCAGCGCCCGCTCGCCGATCGTTTCCGGCCTCATGCTCTTGGGAAAATGAACACCCTCGATTAGCTGGTCCGTCTTCAGCAGCAGATCTTCGCCGGTCCTGGGACGAAACACGGCGCAGTCGTCACCTATTCCGCTGACGCCGCGCATCTTTCTAAGACGGTCTACAAGTGCGAGCTCATTCATGAAAAACGAGACCCGAGGGCAGATCCTCGCCGAAGATGCGGCCCATGGCAGCGAGATGATCCTGCGGGTCGCGATCCAGCTCGAGATCGGGGAATGTCCGGCGCACTACGCTCAGCGTAGACGATGGAAGATCGCGGGTGGCGTCGCCCGTATGACGCGCGAGAGCGCCAATCGCATCGCTCGCTTTTTCGACTTTGAGAAGTTGCTCCACCCAGCGCGCGGCGGTCGCGGGCGGCAGAACCTGGTTCATAGGGCCATAGAACAGCTTCCGAGCTCCCAGTCGTGCGATGCACCACAGGCCGGTGTCGACGAACTCGTTTGCAATGACGCGCGTTATCAGCTCATCGCCCAACTGCGTCTTGGTTTGGATCGGAAGCAGTTCCAGGCTGGCCGCGGCGCGCCACATCTCGCGCTGCAAACTTGCGTTCACGCGCTGACGCTTGGAGCCGCGCGGCAACAGAACCGGCGACAGGCGCTGAAACAGGTCGGTCTGCTGGTTTTTGTTGAGACCCCCTGCGACCCGTCCCCAGAAGATCCACCATTCGATCTCATTCTGTATCTGATTCGCGAACTGCAAACCGGTGGCGTACACGCGGCGGGCTTGCTCGATGCGGAAATCGTCCCCCGGGAATCCGAACCCGGGCCGGAGGCAAAAGCCGCACAAGTTGAGCCAGCGCAGCTCGTGCGCGGCACTCTTGGACCGGCCATCGGCCAGCTCCAACATTCGATCGGCGAGGGTGCGGATCGCCGAAACGGGCCAGGAGTTGCGCCCCAAGCCAAGCGTCTGCTCCAGGCGCGCGGGCAGCTGCTCCGGTTCCATTTGGCTGGTCGCAAACGCTTGGGGGATGAGCGCTTCCGCGGTGTGCAAAGCGTCCTCGCTGATCACGGCCGCGGGCTTTTGCAACCCTTCGGCCGCAGCCGCTTTACGCAGCTCGAATTGCAGCCGCCAGCGATGTTCCGAAGTTTTCGAATCGGCCCAGATTTCAAGCGTCCCGACCTCGGTGAGTTTCGCTCCGAGCTTGATCGGCACTAATCGCTCGCCCGCTTTGCCGAATCTCAATACGGCGTGAAGGGGAGCATGCAGATGGAGCTCGCTCTGCTCTTCCGGAGAAAACGTCACGACCTCACCCGCGCGATCCTCGGTGCGAGTCCGCGAGCTATATAGCCTGAACGCGACTGGTTTATTCGCGACCAGTTGCAGATTGCCGGGGTCGAGCTCGATGGAGCTACCCTCCTCGGTGCCGCGGGGGGCGAGGCACATGGCGCGTAACCCGCCGCCTTCATTGCCCGCGAGCCCGATAAAATACGCGCGAGGCAACCCCCCGCGCACCAGCAGCCCCGCGCCTGTAGAACGGACATAGGAATAGTACGCAGCGCCGACAGCTACTGCGAGATCTAAATCGCGATTCTCAAAGATTACTGGCCGGTGGCCGTACCAGTGCTCCATCACGTCCGCGACGCGCTGGCGCAGCACTTCCGGAATGAAGAAGCCGCCGTTGAACAGGATCGCGTCGGGACGTGTATTCCCCGCGCTCTCGAGAAATGCCGCCAGATGGCGCGTAACCGCCGGATCGGCCACCAAGGGCAAACCCACTTCGCGATAAGGGCTGGACGCATCCTCTTGCGGTTTGTCGGTCAGCTCGCAGGCTGGAAGGAATCCGTCCAGAGCCAGTTCCAAAACCTCCTCACGCAGGATTTCGGTCTTGAGCGTTCCGCCAACCAAGGACGATCCACCGCCGAGCACCGTTATTTCGACGCTCTTGAGATTCGGATCGGAAAGGAGCTTTTCCTTGGCGGCCGCGCACTGGCGCCGCAGGGCGCTGCGCTGCCGAATCGACAATTGCTTGCCGAGCTTCGATTCCACCAGCCAGGCCAGAGTAAGATCCAGGTTGTCGCCGCCCAGCAGCAGGTGCTTGCCCACGGCGGTGCGGGTGAAGTCGACTCGGTCGCCTTCGCGGGCGACACGGATTAACGTGAAATCGCTGGTGCCGCCGCCCACGTCGCAGATCAGCACCGTCTGTGCGTCAAAGAGACTTTTTTGGGAGCGTGCCAGATCGTTGGCAATCCAGGAATAGAATGCCGCGGCCGGCTCCTCCAGGAGCGTTAGCTTGTCGATGCCGGCTTCGCGGGCGGCCATCACCGTCAGTTCGCGGGCTTCTTCGTCGAAACTCGCGGGAACGGTGAGCACGACGGGATGCTCGCCCACCGGCGATCCCTGGGACTTGATCCAGGCTTCCGCCAGATGCTTCAGGATGCGCGTGGATGCTTCCACTGGCGAAAGCAGACGACCGGCTTCCTGAGCATCCCACGGCAGGATCTTCGCGGTTCGATCGACGTCTGAATTCGACAGCCAGCTTTTGGCGGAATGGACGCATTGCGTCGGTACCAGGGCGCCCTGCTCGCGAGCGTAGACGCCGGTGAACTGCTGATCGTCTTTCGGACCGGCCAGGTACAAAAACGACGGCAAGGTTCGACGCGTTTCGATCCGGCCCTGCGCGACGTACTGCGGGACTTCGAGCACCTGAATCGCGGGCGTAGCCTCAGCCGCCGCTTGGTCATCGTCTTGTGATGCGTCGATGAACGCGAGCGCCGAGTTGGTGGTGCCCAGATCGATTCCAATGTTCATGGATTACGGATGAAGACTACTCGATCTCGATTTCGGCCGGAGCTAACACGTCATTGGGACCAGTGGGTGGAAGGTCCACCTTATCCGCCTTCCAGCCCTTATGCCGCAGCACGCCGCCGGGAGCTGTTCCGCTGGGAGGCACTTTGCCGATGAATTTCAGGGCGGATTTGTCCAAGCCTTCAGTTTTGGTGAACGTCCCCTCCACGCCGTCGATCACCGGCTGCAAACGCATATAACGATCCAGCGCCAAGCGCGACTGCGCATGTACATCGCGCACGGCGGCTCCCACTTGTTCATCTGAATACGCGGCGACGTCCTCCATTAGAAAATCCACCAGGCGCGCCTCGCGTTGCAGGATGCCCAGGATCTGAACGGCTCCAGCGGACGGCCCGGCTTGCGGTTTGGGCGGCGGTGGCGCTTTCACGGGCAAAGCTTTGGAGTATCCGAACGAAAGGGCTATATCGGGCGGTAATGCGCCTCCAAACAGGATGGAGAAGAAAGCGCGAAATGCGTAAGAAATGCGACTCATAATCTGTAGAGAACTCCAGGATACACTGCCCCCCTGTGTTGGATGCCCACTTATAATTGAGATACCGATGCGCAAACGGCATCTTTTCGGCGTGGGCCTGGTGGTTCTGGCGATTCTCGTCACGCTGGTGGTATGGCAGGTTTCCTTCACCTTCGGCGAGTTTGGTCCCACCAACGCTGCCGAAACATTCCTGTTCTGGGCTGTCTCGACGCTTATCTTCCTGCTGACAGTGACGCTCGGATTCAAGCTGTTCCGGGAGACCGTCAAGCTGTACCTGGAGCGGCAGCGCAACCGCGAAGGCTCGCGCATCCGGTCGAAGCTAGTTTTTGGCGCTCTGGCTCTGAGCTTGCTTCCGGTAGTGTTCCTGGTGCTGTTCAGCTATGCCGTTCTGAACCGCAATCTTGACAAGTGGTTCAGCGCGCCGGTGGAAGGCATGAACATCCAGTTGCGGGGCGTGGCGGAAGGACTCGGGGAAGAGGTGCAGTCGCGGGCGGACGCCCTGTCACACTGGCTCTCCTTGCTTCCAGAAGTGCGGAATGGAACGGCGAACTTTGCCAAACTGTGCCGCGAGAACCGCATCGAGCAACTACGGATCGATTCACCGGAGGGGAGTCGTATCCTGTGCGCCGCCAGCGTCAGTGTTCCACTCTTCACGTCTCGCGAGGAGCTTCCCGGCAAGGGGACGCTGGTGGTTCGCGCGCGGCCTCACCTTGACGTCGTGGAAAAACAGAGACAGATCCAGGCGTACGTGAACAAGTACAACCAGCTTTCCCCCGACCGGCGATCCTTCCGCAATTTGTATCTCATGTTCCAAGCGTTAATTGCCTTGTTTATCCTGTTCGTGGCCACCTGGATCGCACTGTTACTAGCGAAGCAGATCAGCGTGCCGATATCGGCGCTGCTGGACGCGGCCAGCCAGGTGCGGAAGGGCAACCTGGGGTATCGCGTGAACGTGCCCGCCAACGACGAGATGGCGTCCCTGGTGCGCGGCTTCAACGAAATGGTGCATGGTCTCGAAGACAACAGCCGCGAGCTGGAAAGCCGCCGCCGGTTTACCGAAGCCATTCTTGAAAGTATTCCTACGGGTGTGATCTCGCTGACCTCCGGCGGCCGCATCCAGCGGGTAAATCGCGCGCTGCGCGGGCTGTTTCCGCCCGAACAGGTGGAGCGTGCCACCACCCTGGGGGATCTGTTTCCTGCGGAGCACGCGGCCGAGCTTCGCTATGTGATGAAACGCGCCCGCCGCACCGGATTGGCTGCCATCCAGGTGGACCTCGAGCGGCCCGGCCAGGTTCTACATCTGGCTTTGACTGTTTCGGCGCTTCCGGCGCACGAACCGGATGCACCCGGATATGTAGTCGTGCTTGAAGACACCAGCGAAATGCTGCGTGCGCAGAAGGCCGAGGCGTGGCATGAGGTGGCCCGGCGGATCGCGCATGAGCTCAAGAATCCGCTCACACCGATCGCGCTTTCGGCCGAGCGCATCTCTCGCCAATTGGACCGCGGAGCCTCGACCGCGGATTCCCATCGTGTGCTCCGGGAGTGCGCGGCCACCATTTCGCGCGAAGTGGAATCGGTCAAGACGCTGGCCGACGAATTCTCTCAGTTTTCGCGATTCCCGAAGGCGCAGATGATCCCGTGCGAATTGAACGCCGTGGTTCGCAACGGGCTGGATGTATTCGACGGCAGGCTGGACGGAATCGATGTGTGCGCCGATCTGGCGCCCGATCTGCCCCGGGTGAATCTGGATTCCGATCAGTTCAAACGTGTGGTGGTGAACCTGGTGGACAACGCAGCCGAAGCCATGCGCGACGCGATGGTCAAACGGTTGATCGTGGTCACACGCGCGACCTCCGCGGACTCCGTGGAGCTACTGATCGCCGACACGGGTTGCGGCATTTCCGCCGGTGACAAGGAGAAGTTGTTCCTGCCGTATTTTTCCACTAAGGGACGCGGCACCGGCCTGGGTCTGGCGATCGTCAGCCACATTCTGAGCGAGCACGGCGGACGCATCCGCGTGGAAGATAACCGTCCTTCAGGGACGCGCTTCTTCGTCGAAGTGCCCGTTGGCATCCCCGACGCGATTCCGGCGGAGGCTGAGGCGCGCGCGTGACGAACACGCGGGTTCTGATCGTAGACGACGAACCGGGCATCCGGGAATCCCTGCGCGGCGTGCTGGAGGACGAAGGATGTTCGTGCGAAGCCTTGGAAAGCGGCGAGCTTTGTCTGGAGGAACTGCAGCGGCACCCTTATGACGTCGTGCTGCTGGATGTTTGGCTCCCCGGAATGGACGGCCTGGAGACGCTGTCGCGTATTCAGGAAATCCCGTTCGCCGATCGCCCTGAGGTGGTGGTGATTTCCGGACACGGCAGCATCGAAACCGCTGTCAAGGCGACCAAGCTCGGCGCGTTCGATTTTCTGGAGAAGCCGCTGACCATCGAGAAGGTGATGGTGGTGATCCACAACGCCGTGCAGCAGCGGCGCCTGGAGCTGGAACTCAGCCGGCTCAAAGACGGCGGCGAGCAAAAAAACCGCATCATCGGGGAAAGCGTGCCGATGAAGGCCCTGCGCCAGCAATTGACGCTGATGGCCGCTACCAACGGCCGCGTGCTGATTTTCGGCGAGAGCGGAACGGGCAAGGAACTGATCGCGCATGCGATCCACTCCGCCAGCTCGCGCTCCGGTGAGACCTTCGTGGAAGTGAACTGCGCGGCCATCCCCGAGGAAATGATTGAAAGCGAGCTGTTCGGCCACCGCAAGGGCGCCTTCGCCGGCGCCGCGGAAGACAAGACCGGCAAACTCGAGAAAGCGCACGGCGGGACGTTGTTCCTGGACGAGGTCGGGGACATGTCCTTGAAGACTCAGGCTAAGGTTCTGCGGGCGCTGGAAGAGCAGCGCTTTGAGCCGGTGGGCGCGGCCGAATCGGTGCAAGTGGATGCGCGCGTGGTGGCGTCCACCAACAAGAACCTGGAAGAGGAGATAGAACGGGGCAATTTCCGCGAGGATTTATTCTACCGGCTCAACGTGATTCCGTTTCACGTTCCGCCGCTGCGCGAACGGATCGAGGACGTTCCGCTACTGGCGGATCACTTCCTGCGGGAGTTCACCACGGCCTATGGCCGCAAGCCCAAGGAGCTCACCGAAGAGGCGCTACGCGTGCTTGAGGAGTATCCCTGGCCGGGCAACGTGCGCGAATTGCGCAATCTGATGGAGCGGATCGTCATCATGAATCCGCAGCCGCGCATCGATGCTCGCCACATCCCTCTCGATCGGGCGCGACGCGCAGTGTTCTATAAGCCTGCGGATCGATTCGGAAGCTTACAGGAAGTGCGTGAAGCGGCCGAGCGTGATTACATCCTCAAGAAGCTGGAGGAGGCCAAGGGCAACGTCACGCGCGCAGCGGAGATGCTGGGGCTCGAGCGCAGCCATCTCTATCGCAAAATGAAAGCGTTGGGCATCGCGGCACGCGAATAAAAACCGCCAGCGAATAAAAGTTGCGGCCGCAGGATTGGCTAAGATCGGCCTGGGTGGTGGAAATCAGCCACTGATTTACGGCAGCAGTCGCGCCTTAAGCTCCAAAGTTTCTTGCAGATCCACTTTGGCTCGCATTTGGCAGGTTGAGTGCATTTCTCCTGGCGAGGAGGACGCAAAATCATGAAAAAGAGTTTATTAGCTTTAATGTTTCTCGTGGCGACCAGTTCTTTGTTCGCCGCTCACGTTTCGATAGGCATCGGTGTCGGGGCGGGGCCAGCGTACGGGTATTACGCAGCGCCTCCGCCGCCACCTGCTGTCGCGTATTAACCGCCGAGCCCTGGTGTCGGCTTCACTTGGGTTCCCGGCTACTATTACCCCGTAGGGCCGCGTTTCGTCTGGCGTGCTGGATACTGGGCTCGACCACCCTATGCTGGAGCTGTATGGGTGGGGCCGCGTTACGTGGGTCATCGTTACTTTAACGGCTATTGGCGCCGCCGGTAGTTGTCCATTGAGTAGTTGTTGACAAAATAAAGCGAGCAAACAGGAGGCAATCTCATATGAAAAGAACGGCAGCACTACGCGTGATCACGGTTACGATGCTGGCGGCGATTCCGGTTCTGGCGCAGGGTCCACGATCCTTCCCGCCCCAACAGCTGGACAGTTTGGTTTCGAGAGTGGCGCTCTACCCTGATCCACTGCTGGCGCAGGTACTTGCCGCCGCCACGTTCCCCGACCAGATTCCCGATGCGGCGCGATGGGCGGATCAACATCATTACCTTACCGGGGACGCCTTGGCGCGGGATATGCGGGAGGATCAGTTGCCGTGGGATCCGAGCGTTCAGGCGTTGCTGCCGTTTCCATCAGTGCTGGGCATGATGGCCTCTGATTTGAATTGGACCCGTGACTTGGGTGATGCGTTCCTGGCCCAAAACGCGGACGTGATGGACGCGGTGCAGCGGATGCGGCGACAGGCCCGCGATTTCGGTTACCTCCGGTCGAATGGACAGATCATCGTCAGTGGAGGTCCATATATCGAGATCGCACCCGTAAATCCCGGGGTGATCTACGTGCCTTACTACGATCCGTTAATCGTCTTCGCGCGTCCGCGGCCCGGCTTTGTGGTGGCCCGCGGGATTACGTTCGGTTTCGGAATCGGAATTGGACCGGCTTTTCGCGTGTGGGGTTGGGGCGGCAATCGCTTCGTGTGGGGTTCGCACCTGGTGGTCATTAACAACGCTGAATGGCACCGGACCTGGTTCAATCGGGATGCCTATTTCCATCCTTACGAGATCCGGCGCGCGGGACCGCCTGCACGCATTGAGGAGCATCACGAGCTGCGGGAACGCAGTGAGCGTGAGCGGGCCGCGGATCGGGACCACAGGAGAGTAGAGGATCACCGCAGGGAAGAGCGCGACGAAGAGCATCGCCGCTAAATAAAAAGGGGACAGGTCCTGATGTTGAGAGCCTTGGATGAATCAGCACCCTGGGACCTGCACCTTTTTTCTAGCCGAAGAACCGGTCGAATGCGGCGCGCGTTTCCGAGCGAATTTTGTTCAAGTCCGATAAGGGGATCGGCGTCCAGCGCGGCAGCAGGGCGTTGAGGGCGTCCAACTGCGCGTCCGAGCCAGGCAAGCGGCTCTCAGCGTGTCCCGTGATCACGCGGAGGCCGTGATCCAGCGCGCGATAAAATGTGGCCGCATCGTTCAGGAACTGGGCGTCCTGCCGGCTCAAGTGCCCCATCTGTTCCAAAACTTCGATGCGAGCGGGCGTGTTGAGCACGGTGAAGAATACGCCGGCGCTCTTCAAGCGCAGGTACAGCAATAGGAAATCGATGTCGTAGTATCCTCCCCTACCAGCTTTCAAGGGCCTGGATGGGCCCTGCTCTTTCTCCAGCCGCGCTCGCATCTCGCGCAGATCCGCTCGCGAACGCCCGCCCTGCCCGTATCGCCGCCAGTCGGCCTGTTGCAGCTCATGTAAAAAAACTTCGGCACGCTTCAGATCGCCGGCTACGGCCAGCGATTTCATGTAAGTAATGCCTTCCCAGGCTTCAGCGGCATTGGCGAAGTATTCCGTGACGGCGCTCTCGGTTTGCACCAGGAGTCCGGCGGTGCCGTTCGGCCGCAAGCGTTCATCCACGGCGAACAGCACGCCTTCTCCCGTGTAGGCCGTAATGAGATGCACCACGCGCTCGGCCACACGGGTCCAGAAGAGCATCTCGGAGGCGTCGCAATCCGGCAGAACGAATACCAGATCCGCGTCCGAGCCCAGATCGAACTCGCGCATGCCCAGCCGCCCTAGGGCGATCGCCAACATCTGATTCACGGGCTGATAACCGCCATTTTCAGGCGGATTCGACAAGCGCACGTCCGCGATAGCGATCTCGTAAGCCCGCGCAATCACGGTATCGGCCAGTTTCGAGGTTTTGTCCAATGTCTCGAAAATCGGATGCGACCGGCAGATGCTTTCGGCTTCAATCCGCAGGATCGCGCGCCGGAACCAGCGGCGCAGCTCAGTGGCGTCGCGCGGAGGAGGCTCGTCCTGGATCAGGGGAATGGAAACCCGCGCCAGTTCGTCCATCGATTCGGGCCGGCGTATCAGGTCTTCCGCAAAGTATGGGCTGTGTTCGAACAGATCCAGAGCCGTGGCCGCCAATTCCGGCTCGGAATTGAGGCGCTCCAGGCGCGCAGGATCGTTCGACAGGCGTTCCAAAAAGTATTCGAAAGGACGATAGCCGCGATGGAGATCGGCACGGGCGATGGCGGCCGCCAAGGCGGGGGCGCGCTGCTCCAGCGCCTGAATCACGAAGGCGGTCGGGCGGCCGGCGGCTTGCTCGGCCGGCTCGACTTGCGGAATGGGGGCGGCGCCTCCGGCTGGGCGGGAATACACCACGCGCTCATACATTTCGAGCACCGCCGCGAAATGATGGTGCAACTCGCGCAGAAGCCATTCGGCCGAACTCGTGCTTGAACTGGCGCCTGAAGTCGCCCCCGGCATGCGCCGTGCGATCAGTTCTAAAGCCGCCGGATCCTCGGGCAACCGGTGTGTCTGCCGGTCTTCGTCGAATTGCAGACGGTGTTCCAGATGCCGCAGGAACTGGTAGGCCTGGGCTAGCCGGCCGTATTCGGCGCCGGTCAAATATCCTTTGTCCTGCAGACGCGCGAGCGCCAGCATGGTTCCGCCGTGACGGACCCAAGGATCGGCGCCCCCGTGCAGGCGCTGCAGGCATTGGACTACGAACTCGATGTCGCGGATGCCGCCGCGCTTGAGTTTCACATCGATATAGCCCGGCGGCGCAGAGCGGCCGGCATGTAGCATTTCTTGACGAGCGGCGAGCTTTTCATTCATGCGCTCGCGGGTGGTGGAGAGCTCTTCGATGGCGGAGAAGTCCAGGCTGGTGGAATAAATCAAAGGTTCGACGAAATCCAGAAGTGTGCGTCCGGTGGGACGATGACCTGCGGCCACGCGCGCCTTGATCAGCATCTGCAGCTCCCAATCGCGCGCGCGATTTTCGTAATAATGCTGCGCGCCGTCGACCGATGTGCAGACCTCGCCCAGGCTTCCGTCGGGGCGCAAGCGCAGATCCACGCGATAGCACATTCCTTCCGCGGAATACGCCGACAGGAGCCCGGTGAGCTGATTCGATGCGCGTTTGAAGAACTCCTTATTGGATAT
>Ga0070735_10001419_pt1 | contig 23192 bp, 18 predicted proteins | sample Coa_R1_FD_66443 | JGI IMG/M metagenome (GOLD analysis project Ga0070735, IMG submission 66443) | Surface soil microbial communities from Centralia Pennsylvania, which are recovering from an underground coalmine fire - Coalmine... | ecosystem: Environmental > Terrestrial > Soil > Unclassified ...
CGAGCCCGCGGACGCGCGCGCGCGTTGAGGTCCAGGAGGAACCGCTCGACCTCGTCGGGCGACTTCGCCATGCGCGTCTGGAGCGACACCTCCGCGTAGTTGCGATAGCCGAGCAAGCGCGCCTGCTCGTGCCGGAGGGCGAGGATCTCCTCCATCAGCGCGCCGTTGTCGTAGCGGCCCGCGATGGGGCCCCGATCCGACGCGCGGGTGACGTACGCCTCGTAGATCTCGCGCCGGAGCTCGCGATCGTCGGCGTAGCTGATGACCGCGTCGTAGCTCGGGAAGTCGAGCGTGAGCCGATGGCCCTCGAGCCCCTTCGCCTTCGCCTTGGAGCGCGCGGCGGCGAGGCTCTGCGCCGTCATCCCGGCGAGCGAACGCTCGTCGACGACGTGCTTGCTCCACGCCTGGACCGAGTCGAGGAGGTTCTCCTCGAACTTGGACTGCAGCTCCGAGACGCGCAGCGCGATCTCCTTGAAGCGCGTCTTCTCCCGCTGCGGCAGGGAGATGCCCGACAGCCGGAAGTCGCGGAGCGCGTCGCGGATCACTTTTTGGCGCGCCACCGACAGGGCCGAGAAGCCTGGGCTCGACGCGATCCGCTCGTACGCCAGAAAGAGCGGCTCGCTCTGCGACAGCTCGAGCTCGTATGCCGTCACCTTCGGGAGGCACGCGTTGAAGGCGTGGCGCCAGCCCGCCGTGCTGCTCACGCCGAAGAGGTGGGAGACGGGCCCCCACACCCGGGCGAGTCGGTCCGCCGTCTCCTCGAGCGGTCCGGCGAGCCCGTCCCAGTCTGCGTCCCCATCGCCGGCGAGGAGCGCGGTGAGCCGGGCCCGGTTCTCCGCCAGACACGCGTCGACGGCAGCCTCCGCGTGCTCGGGAGCGATGGCGTCGAAGCGAGGCAAGCCGTCGGGCGGCGTCGAGACCAGAAGCGGGTTGTCTTGCATGCGGACTTGGTTCGCGGATCAGGAGACCCAGCCATAGTAGCGGTAACCCACGTCGGTGCGCTCGGCCGACGCGGTCGTCCCCAGGCGCTCCAGCGCGAACTCCTCGCGCGGGGGGCGGATCGACGCGCCCCTCGACCGGACGCGCCACCGGGGGCCGGCGAGCGCTGCCCGCACCGCGGCCGTCTCCGCCGCGTCGAGCGGAAGCGCCTCGTGGACCTTCATGGCCACCTCGCGCGGCAGGTCGATCTCGCTGTCCGAGAGGGCGTGCAGCCGCTCGTATTCGCCCAAGTGGAGTGGGACCCGCACGCCCCCCTCGGACTCCGGCAAGAGGTCGCGCTGCACCCGGAGGTCGCGCACCATCTCGCCGTATCGCTCCGCAACGACCCCGCTGAAGACCTTGGCGCTCGCCCCGCTGCCGTACGAGGCCAAGAGGACGCGGCGGCCCGCCAGCGCCTCGCCCCGCGTCTGCTCGAGCAGGCTTACGAGCGACAGGTAGAGCGACCCCGAATAGACGTTGCCGACGTCACGGGCGAGCACGAGCGACGGCGCGACCTTGCGCGCGAACGCGGCGCGGAACGTGGCCGATTTGGCGAGCGCGCGCTCGAACTCCTTGCGCCAGGCGGCGATCTCGCCGCTCGGTCCGGAGGCGGCGAGCGGAACCTCTCGCGCGAGCTCGGCCCGGGCCCCGTCCGACGCGAGCCACAGCCCGCCGAAGACACGCAGCGCCGCGTACTCGGCCATCCGCGGGAAGGGAACGTGGAAGAGGAAGTGGTCGACGGCGTCGTAGAGGCCCGCCTCGTCGAAGCCCAGCCCCCGCGCCCGGGACGCGTAGGACGCGAGCGCGGCGCCTACGCTGTCGAGGTAAACGTCGATCGAATACTTGCCGTCCACCACCGCCGAGGCGGTCCAGTTCGGCCGGAAGAAGTCGCGCTCGTCCCGCGTCACGGTCCCGCAGGCCCCCCGATCGAGGGCGAGCACGCGCGGATTCTGTGACACGAGCAAGGCCACCGCGCCCGCGCCCTGCGTGTACTCGCCCGCGGTGGCGAGCGGGTACTTCGACACGTCGCTGGCCACCACGAGGGCGTACGGCTTGACGTTGTCCCCCGCGCGGATGCGGCTCACGGCCGACTCGAGCGCGTACGTCGCGCCGACGCAGGCGAACTGGAACTGCGGCGCGCCGACGTCGGCCAGCGACACGCCGTAGTGGCGCTCGAGCATCCCGAGGACGTACGCAGCGATCGACTTGGACTGGTCCACCGTCGTTTCGGTGCCGACGGCCAGGTAGTCGATGTCGCGCGGGTCGATCCCCCCGGCGTCGATGGCGCGCTTGGCCGCCATGGCGGCGAGCGTGGCGCAGTCCTGGTGCGCATCGACCACCGCCATCCTGCGCACGCCGACGCCGTCGGTCACTTTGCCGACGAGCTTGGCCACGTCGCCTCCCGACAGAAGGGGTGCGCGCCTCACGGCCCACTCGCCCGTCAGGTCGACGTAGAGCTTGGGGATGTAGACGCCGAGGGCGTCGATTCCAACGGGGCGGTCCATGCGCGGGACTGTACCATCTTGGGGGCCGAATCGCGGCCGACCCAGGGAGAAGGCCATCCGATGAAAGTGTCCACGACGGATCTCTGCGACGCGCACCCCGGCGTCCAGGTCTGCGCGCCCGCGCTCGTGTCGTTCGGCGGGCATCTCGCGTTCTTCGGTCGCGTCGCCACCGTCAAGGTTTACGAGGACAACGCCCTCGTGCGCACCCTGCTCCAGCGGCGCGGTGACGCTCGGGTCCTCGTGGTGGACGGCGGCGGCTCGCTACGCTGCGCGCTCGTCGGCGGGCAGCTCGGACAGTTCGCAGTCGAGAACGGGTGGGCGGGTCTCGTGGTGCACGGGTGCGTCCGCGATTCGGTCGAGCTGGCGGCGCAGCCCGTCGGCGTCCTGGCGCTGGCGACCCACCCGCGCAAGAGCGAGAAGGGCTTGCACGGCGGCCGCGAGGGCGGGCCGGTGTCGTTCCTTGGAGTCACGTTTCGTCCCGGAGCGTGGCTCTACGCCGACGCCGACGGGGTCGTGGTATCCGACGAGCTATTGTCCACGTGAGAGGCAATAGGGTGGTCCCCGACAACCGACGCTACATCGTGACCCAGAGCGTGATCGGAGCGGCGATCGTCAACGCCGCGATCAACGTAGCCTTCGGCTGGGCGCTCACCCGCGGGCTCGCCGGGCTGCCGGTGTGGCGCGTGCCGGGGGTCGCCGCGGACCTCGTCGGGACGGCTTTCGGCGTCACGTTCGGCACGTGCATCGCTATGTCCATCCAGATTCCGCGCGACTTCGCCAAGGGCAAGATCGCGCCCTTCGCTTTGCCGGCCGGCGTCGCGTCCCTCGTCGCCCGCTTCCCCGCGGGCACGCTCAAGCGGGGTCTCGGCCTCGGCGCGATCTCGATCCCGCTCTTCGTCCCCCCCGTCGTCGCGGCGCTCGCCCTCTGCGGCGTGGGCGTCGTCGAGAGGGCCGCCTTCCTCTGGCTCAAGGGGGGATTTTCGGCCGTGCAAGGGGCCGTCGTCACGCCCCTCATCGTCCTCGGCGCCCTCTCCGACCTGGGGGCCCGGCGATGAGCGCGCTGGGGACGTCCCCCGGTCCCGAGATCGCCATCATCGGCGGAGGGTTCGCGGGCCTTTGCATGGGCATGCTCTTGAAGCGCGCGGGGATCGATCGCTTCACGATCTTCGAGAAGGGCAGCCGGCTCGGGGGCACGTGGCGGGACAACGCGTACCCGGGCGCAGCGTGCGACGTCCCCTCGCTCGCGTACTGCTTCTCGTTCGAGCCGAAGGTGGACTGGTCGCGCCTCTGGGCCCCGCAGCGAGAGATCCTCTCCTACATCGACGACTGCGCAGAGAAGTGGGACCTACAGCGACACGTGCGCCTCGGCGTCGAGATCGCGAAGGCCGAGTTCGACGGCTCGGCCGCGCGCTGGCGCCTTCAGACGGCCACCGGGGAGCAGATCAGCGCCGACGTCGTGGTGAGCGCAGTCGGGCAGCTCAACCGGCCCTCGACCCCTCACGTCCCCGGGATCGAGGGCTTCGCGGGGACGACCTTCCACTCGGCGCGATGGCCCGAAGGGCGGTCGCTCGAGGGCGAGCGGGTCGCCGTCGTCGGCAACGCGGCGAGCGCCGTGCAGATCGTGCCGGCGATCGCGCCGCGCGTCCGCAGCTTGCACGTGTTCCAGCGGAGCGCCAACTGGCTCCTTCCGAAGAACGACCGCGCCCTGTCGTCGATCGAGCGCAGCACCTTCCTCGCCGTGCCGCCCGCGGCTCGCCTCGCGCGATGGTTGACGTGGTCGGAGCAGGAGGCCCGGTTCCCGCTCATCCGCAAGAACTGGCTCATGGCGCGCGTGGCCACGTGGATGGCGACGCGCCACCTGGAAGAGCAGGTCGCCGATCCGGTCCTGCGTCGCCAGCTCACGCCCGACTACGCGATCGGCGCCAAGCGGATCCTCATCTCCGACGACTATTACCCCGCGCTCCAGCGGCCCAACGTGAAGCTCGTCACTTCACCCCTCGAGCGGGCGACGCGCGACGGCCTGGTGACGCGCGACGGCCAGTCCATCGCCGTCGATGCGATCGTCTTCGCCACCGGCTTCGATTCGACCGCCTTCCTCGCCCCCATGCACGTCGCCGGCTCGCACGGGCGCCTGCTGGCCGACGCGTGGCGCGGCGGGGCGCGGGGGTATCTCGGGATCAGCGTCGCGGGCTTTCCCAACCTGTTCCTCTTGTACGGACCGAACACCAACCTCGGCCACAACTCGATCCTCTTCATGCTCGAGTGCCAGTCGCGCTACGTCGTCGCGTGCCTGCAGGAGATGACGCGCCGGGGGCTCGCGAGCATGGATGTGCGCGAGGACGTCCAGGCCGAGTACGACCTCGGGGTGCAGGAGGCGCTCGCGAAGACCGTGTGGTGCGACGTGGACAGGAGCTGGTATCGGCACGCGAGCGGGCGCATCACCAACAACTGGCCGCACTCGACAATCAGCTACTTCATGAGGACCCGGCGGGTGGTCCTCGGACGCTATCAGCTGCACCCTCGTTCCACGCGGTCCAACGAGATCAGTGCCGCCCCCGCGCGTCACGACCGCTTGTAGGAGGTAAGGGGGCATCCTTGGCCGAAACAGCGGGGGCGGCGAGGCCAATCCAAGCAAGTCGGGCGCTCTGCAGCCACGCCGCCGGTCGGCACCGGGGCGCGGTTCGTCGGAAAAGAAGCCAAAGCGTGGTAGCGTTGGGCTCCGGGGGGGTGCTGTCGGCCCGGCCGGCCATCATGAACGCTTCGTCGTGTCCTCTGCAAAGGTTCATGGTCCACGTCATGTCCAGTGCGGCGTCCCGCGCGCCGTCCGACCTGGCGCTGGGGGAGAATTAGGCTCGATGCCCAAGCGGTCGGACGACACGACCCACCGCCGCGCGCCGGCACCCGCCGACGAGGAGACAACGATCGTCGGTGGGCTCGGCAAGGCGCTCCTCGCCAAGACCCGCGAGAGGGCGCATTTCATCGTGCTGGCCGGCGAGAACGTGGGCTGTTTGTTCCGCATCGATCGGCGCGAGACCATCATCGGGCGCGCCGCCGAGGCGACGATCCGCCTGACCGACGACGGCGTGTCGCGCCGGCACGCGAGGGTGCTCGAGGAGGACGGGGAGGTCTGGATCGAGGACCTGAGGAGCGCGAACGGGACCTGCGTGAACGGGCAGCCCGTCCTCAAGACGGCCTTGCGTGACGGGGACAAGGTCGAGATCGGCGCGACGACCATCCTGAAGTTTTCCTACTCGGACGAGCTCGAAGAGCAGTTCCACGCGAAGATGTACGAGGCCGCACTGCGCGACTCGCTGACGCAGGCGTACAACAAGCGTCATTTCCTCGAGCGGCTGGGCGCGGAGATCGCATACGCGCGCCGCCACGGCACGGCTCTGACGCTCCTCATGCTCGACATCGATCACTTCAAGCAGGTGAACGACGAGCACGGCCACCCGGCGGGCGATCATGTCCTCGCCGGGCTCGGGCGCCTCGTCCTCGGCATTTTGAGGACGGAGGACGTCTTCGCGCGGTACGGCGGCGAGGAGTTCGCCGTCATCTGCCGCGGCGTGTCCGTCGCGAACGCGGCGATCCTCGGCGAGCGCCTGCGGAGCGCCGTCGAGGCGGCCAAGTTCGAGCACCAGCAGGTCCGCATCCCGATCACGGTGAGCATCGGCGTGACCGCCCTCGCCGACGCGACGACGGACTCCACGCGGCTCATCGCCGACGCGGACGCCGCCCTCTACGATGCCAAGCGCGCCGGTCGAAATCGCGTCGTCGCGCGGTAGGACATCAGCGCTTGTGTTACTTCGGCGCGACGCACACCTGGATGTCGAGATCACCCGCGAGCATGTAGTCGCCGCTCTGCAGGTCGATCTTCATCTTGCCCGTGGCGTTCTGCGCCATGGGCGCCGACACGATGGTGACCGTGCCGCTCGGCTTGAAGCTCGCCACGTAGTTCTTGCCCGTCCGAGCGAACGAGATGTCGCCGGGCCCCTTCTTCGTCGCCCGCTTGAGCGACCCGAAGTCCTGCTTGTATCCGTCCTGCCACGGAACCATCATCGACAGGGTGGGGCCGCCCGACGCGGCGCAGTCGGTGGCCTCGACCAGCGTGAGGAGAATGCGTCCGTCCTTCTGGATCGGGCCGGCGACCCGTGCCGTCTTCGGGTTGAAGGGCTTGCCGTCGATCGCCCCGGTGACCGCAGGCGCGGGGTGAACGGCCGCCGCCGCCGGCGCCGCCGCGGGAGCGTCCGCCGCCTTGGTCGAAGTGGGCGCCGGGGCGTCGGCGGGCGAGGATGAGGCCGCGGCCGACGCGGGCGCGGACGACGACGAGGTGTCCGTCGACGAGCTGCTCGACTCCTTGGCGCCCCCCATCTCGTCGGCGGGCGAGTCGGCCGGCTTGGGGTCGGCGCCGCCGCACGCAAGGAGCAGGACGATCGGAGCGAACCGGACGACGCGCATGACCATCTCCCTTTTGCGCCGGCTTCGTGGTCGACCCGGCGACGGCGCGGCCAGCGTACGCGAAGCGCGCGGGGAGTCCACCGCGTTTCAGAGCAACCCGCCCGCCAGCGCCACGCCGACGAGAGCGAAAAGCACCGCGGCGGCACGCTGCGTCGTCCTCGGGTCGAGCCACCGAGCCGCGCGGTTGCCGACGAACACGGCGATGGCGGTCACCGCCCACAGCGCCGCCGTGGCGCCCGCGAAGACGGCGAACGGGGCGGCGTACCGGGCGGCCAGGGCCGCGGTGGCGAGCTGCGTCAAGTCTCCCCACTCGGCGACGAACACGACGCCGAACACGAGCGATGCCGTGCGCCAGAAACTCGGCGTGAGCCCCTCGTCCTCTGCGCCGTCGCCCTCGACTTCCTCATGGCGACGCCACAGGAGCACCGCCGACACGACGAACAGCAACCCCGCCGCCACGTGCACCGGCCGCCGCGGGAGGAGCGACATGAGCTGCCCCGCGGCGACCGCCACCAGGCTCTGCACGGTGAGGGCGGCGGCGGCGCCGACGAAGACGGGCGAGGGCTTGTGCCGCGTGGCAAGGACCAGCGCCGCGAGGGCGGTCTTGTCGGGCACCTCCGCCAAGAAGACCACGGCGAAGACGCCGAGCGACAGCGAGAAGAAGTGTCCCATGGAGCGCCGGGGCCGCGGAGGCCTCAGGGGTTAGCACGGGCACCTGCGTGGTAGAGTGCGGCTCGATGTTCCGCCCGGCGCCCTGGGTGCTTTCCTGCGCGGCCGTGGCGATCGCGGCTTGCGGCTCGAGCGCCAAGCCGAAGACCACGTGCAGCGGCATCTGCACCGCGGCCCACTGGACGCGCCTCGACCCGCTCGCGGGGTTGCCCGGCGGTCCGGGCTGGGTCGACGGGTCGCTGACCGCCGCGCACTTCTCCGATCCGTGGAACCTCGTCGGGGACGGGCAGGGGCACCTCTACGTGGAGGACGGCGAGACCATTCGCGTCGTCGACGTCAAGGCGGGCACGGTCTCGACCCTCGCGGGCGTCTACGGCAAGGTGGGGACGGCGGACGGCGTGGGCGCGGCCGCCATGTTCAACACGCCGAGCGGCATCGTGCTGACGAGCGGTCAGCTCTACCTCACGGACACCGAGAACCACACGATCCGCAAGGTCGATCTCGCGAGCGCGACGGTCACGACGGTCGCGGGCGCTGCTCGCCAGCCCGGCGCGGTGGACGCCGCCGGCGCCGACGCGCGCTTTCAAGAGCCGGAGGGCCTGGGGCTCGACGCCGCCGGCAATCTCATCATCGCCGACACCGACAACAACACGATCCGCAAGATGTCGCTCGCCACAGGCGTCGTCACGACCCTCGCGGGCACCGCGGGCGCGGCCGGCTCGGCGGACGGCGTGGGCGCCGCGGCCCTCTTCGACAAGCCCAAAGCGCTGACGCTCGACGCAGCGGGGAACGCCTTCGTCGTCGACGCGCTGAACCAGAGCATCCGCAAGATCGATCTCTCGTCGGGCGCGGTCTCCACCCTGGCCGCGTTCGACTCGCTGCCGCAAGGGGTGTGCGTCGACGGCACCGACGTCCTCGTCAGCCTCGCGAGCCACGTCGTGGTCCGGGTCGCGCCCGACGGCACCGTGTCGCCGGTCGGAGGAAGCAAGGGCGTGGCGGGCTTCGTGGACGGCGCGGGCGCGGACGCGCGCTTCGACTACCCGGCCGGCATGTGGAACGACGGCAACGGCACCGTGTATCTCGCCGACGAGAAGAACGCTGTCATCCGGACGATCGCCCTCGCGGGGCCCTCGGTCGAGACGTTCGCCGGCGCCCGATCCGTCGGGAGCTCCGACGGCGTGGCGTCGCTGGCGCGGTTCTCGGGGCCCCTGGGCCTCGCGGCGGACGACGCGGTGGCCTACGTCGCGGACACGGGCAACGCGACCCTTCGCAAGATCGTCCTGGCGACGGGCGCGGTCACCACCCTCGCCGGTTCGGTCGGTCGGACGGGTGACTCCGACGGGGTCGGCCCGGCGGCCCTCTTCTCGCTGCCCGAGGGGATCGCGCTCGACGCGGCAGCGCAGCAGCTCTACGTGGTCGACGCGCAGAACCGCGACGTCCGCCAGGTCGACGTCGCCACCGGGGCCGTGACCGCCCTCGCGGTTTCGGTCGCCGCGGGCGACTCGTTTGGCGGGTTTCAGACGGCATCCGGGGCCGCCCTCGAGGGCGGCAAGCTGTACGTGACCGACTACGGCAACCAGGTGGTCGTCGCGATCGACCTCAAGACCCACGTTCTCTCGACGCTCGCGGGAACCCCCCTTACCCCCGGTGGGGACGACGGCGTCGGCGCGAAGGCGTCCTTTTACGGGCCCCTCGGGATCGCGGGCGACGGCCGGGGGCACCTGTTCGTCGCCGACAACCTCAACCACACCCTGCGCGCGATCGACGTCGCGACCGGAGCGGTGTCGACGCTCGCCGGACAGATGCAGATTCAGGGGAGCGACGACGGCACCGGCTCGAACGCCCGCTTCCGCTTCCCGACGGGCGTCGCGGCCGACGGCCTCGGCAACGTCTTCGTCTCCGATTCGAACAACACGATCCGTCACGTCGTCGCGTCGACGGGCGCGGTCACGACCGTCGTCGGCAACCTCCAGGGCGCGGGGGTCATGCTCGGCCCTCTGCCGGCGCAGCTCACGCAGCCGTCGGCGATCGCCCTCACGGCGACCGGGGACCTGCTCATCGTGTCGGAGAACGCGGTTCTCGTCGCGCGGTGACGAGAGGGAAAGCCGCAGACTCAGGACACTACAGCGACCCGAGGAACGCGACGAGCGCGTCACGGTCGCCCTTGGGCATCTTGCGGAACGCGTCGGCGGCGGCCTTCCCCTGCTCCCCGTGCCACAGGATCGCCTCCTCGAATCCGCGAGCGCGGCCGTCGTGGAGCAGAAGGAGGTACCCGTCGACAGGCTGCACGAGCCCCACGCCCCACAAGGGAGGCGTTCGCCACTCGCTGCCGCTCGCCAGGTAGTCGGGACGGCCGTCGGCGAGGCCCGGCCCCATGTCGTGCAAGAGCAGGTCGGTGAACGGACGGATGGTCTGGTTCGAGAGCTCCGGCCAGCCGGGCACCGTCCCGGTCGTCATCTTCGGCACGTGGCAAGAGGCGCAACCCGCCGTGCCGAAGAGCTGCTCGCCACGGGCGGCGGCGGGGTCGTCGAGGTTGCGCCGCGCCGGGACGGCGAGCCCCTTCGCGTGCACGATGAGGTCGGTCTCGCGCATCGGCTCGAGGTTCGGCTGATCCATCGCCAGCGGAGCCGCGCCGCACGCCGTCTGGACCGGGGGGCAGTTCTCCGTCGGGAAGATGCTGTCGGTCAGCCCGATGTCGTTGCGCGCCGCGCCGTCCACCTGCTGCTCGAGGCTCGGCTGATTCGCCTTCCATCCGAAGCGCCCGAGCACCGTCTGCTGCGCCGAGACGTCCCAGACCCGGTTCGGCTTGCCCCCGTTCTGGGCGGCGAACGCGAGGATCGTCGCGTCGTCCACCGCCTGCAGGAGCCCCAGGCCGACCGTCTGGGGAGCGAGACGCGGGCCGATGAGGATGCCGTCGGCGAGCGGACCGAACGCGAGGTTCGTCACGACGTAGGTCGGCGCGCGCAGCGAGTACGAGGCGCCGTCGGCGTAGGTCCCGGGCATCTCGACGTACGAAACCGCGGGCGTGCCTTCGCCCGGTACGCCCGTGATCCCGTACGGCTGCAGCTGGTCGCCGTAGTTGGGGTCCGGCATCGGTCCCCCGTGCGCGTCCGTCCCCGGCACGCTCAAGCGAAGGAGCAGCCCGAGGAATTGATCGCCCGGCTTTTGGGGCGGCGCGCCTCGACCGTTGTTGTCGTGGCACGTCGAGCACGAAACCGCGTTGTACGTCGGGCCGAGGCCGTCGTCTCCTTGCGGCCCCGGCGCGGGCACCCAGTTGCGGTTGAAAAGGCCGTCGCCGAGCTGGAACGGATCGCGGTACGACTCCGAGAGGTTGCGCGCGGGATAGGCGAACGCCTCGTCGCCGTCGTCGAACACGGTGCCGTCGCCGCCGAGCAGCGCCTCGCTCGGGTCCACGCCGGGGCTCGCGGGCTTCGAGGCGCCGCAAGCCAAGAACGCGCCGAAGAGAAAGACGGATCCGCGTCGCATGTCAGAGGTTGAGGTCGATGCCGAGGGCCTTGCCGACCTGGTCGAAGAGGCCTTGCATCGGCTGGAACGCGGCGACGGCGGCCGCGACGGCCATGTTCGCGGGCGAGCTCGCCGGCGCGAGGCACGCCTGATCGAACGGCGGCGGGATCGCCCCGATGGCTGCCCGCGCCGCCGCCATCGCCTGCCTGAGCTGCGTGTCGAGCGCCGGGTTCTTGGCCTTCACCAGGTCGGAGATGGACGGTCCGGAGAGCACTGTCCCCGAGAGCGTCGTGTAGTGGCCGAGGTAAGCGTCTTCGATCCCGAGCGCGTTGCTGACAAGGTCGTCGATCGTCGTTTCGCTGAAGCACGACTCCTCGTCCTTTTCGTCCTTCGCGACGAACGGATCGTCGAGGCGCTCGTAGAGGATCTCCGAGATGGCCATCTGGGAGAGGCCGCGGAGCGCGTCCGCCAGCGCGTCGTGCGAGGGCCCGGCCAGGAGCTTCGACGCGTAGCTCGCGCTGTCCGAGAGGTGCCACTCGGCCTCCAGGCCGAGGAGATCCGCCACGAGCAACGCGGTCGCGACCTGCAGGTAGGTCCGCCGGCGGTCCTGGTTGGCCGCCGTGCCGCCGTCGACGTAGTCCGTGTACGGGCGGGTGCCGGGGCCGCCGGAGGGGTTGGGTCGCTCGCCCCAGAGCAGGAACTCGATCGCGTGAAACCCGGTCGACAGGTTCTCGAGGCTCCCCTTCTCGTCGGCCGTGGCGAGCACCTGCTGCGTGATCTGCGGGTAGGCGGGGGGGTCGTTGACGATCCCGCCATCGGGCGTCTGGACCGTGTAATCGATGAAGCTCTCGTCGATCGGCCATTCGTTGACGCCGCCCTGCACCTGGTCGATCGGCCCGCCGTAGAAGCGGCTGTACTCGCTCTGGCCATAGCGCTGGTGCGCGTCGAGCCACGCCGCCTGACACGCCGCCAGCCCCGCGGCGCTCGGCGACTGCACGAAGGCGTTGACGGCCTTCTGCAGGGCCATCGCCTGCGTGATCGAGTCTTTGTAGTTGGCGTCGAGGTCGACGGCGTATTGGTGGACGACCCCCGCGATCGGATCCGGCGCCCGCGAGCTGCTGCCGCAGGCCGCGAGGACCCAACAGGTCGTGGCGACCGCGCACGCTCCGACGACGCTGCACTTGAACATGCGCCCGGCTATGTTGACACCGCGATGCGCGAACGGGAAGCTCGGTTCCGCCAGGCCCGGGGCCTCTTCGTCGTCCAGTGGGTCGTCCTGGGGGTGTGCGCCGAGGCCGGGTGCTCGCCCGCCTCGACCGCGACGGACACCCCTGCGGGGACGGGCGGAGGCTGCCCCGCGTACGTATCCGCCGCGGACCTGTCGAAGCCCGCCACGTCGCTCGCGCGCGACGTGCTGCCGATCTTTTCGGCCCACTGCGCCGTCGGTGGGGCGAGCTGCCACGGCGATCCGAGCGTCGTCGCCCAGGCACGCCCCCTGCTCGGCGTCGGCGCGTCCGACGCCTCCCCGGCCGAAGTCGCGTCGGCGATCTTCGGCGGTCTCGTCGGGGTCAAGTCGTCAGAGGACCTCTCGATGGACCTCGTCGCGGCGGGCGATCCCGAGCAAAGCTTTCTCATGCACAAGATGGACGGCGATCAGTGTCGTTTCATCTCCGAGTGCATGGTCGACGGATCGTATCGACCCAACTGCGGCGTCTTCATGCCCTACCAGGCGCCCACGGTCATCGATCCGTCGCTCCGCGACGTCGTGCGGCGGTGGATCGCGCAAGGGGCGCGGAACGACTGATGGAGTCGCGAGGGTCGGACGCGCGCGCCGGGGGTGCGGCGTGGGGCCTGGCGGCCGCTGCGATCCTCGTGGCGGCGTGCGACAAGGGTTGCGGGCGGTCCGGCGTCTCCGAAGAGAGGTTGTTCGACTCCTCGGCGGCCGCGCCGCCGTCGGCCCCCGCGCCGCGAAACGCTCATCGCAACGGCTTCGTCGGGATGATGTTCCATGCCGCCCACGACCTCACGCTGGCCGCCGATGAGCGGGTGGAGATCGACGGGATCGAAGCCCCTCTCGCCGGCGCCGACGCCAAGGTGCGCGCCGAGCACGCGCGGTTCGAGGCGGACCTCGCGGCGGGGATCCGGAGCGGACAGGTCGACCCGAATCGGACGCGGGCGGACTTCGCGTCCATCGACTGGGCAAACCAGTCGCGCCAGGACCGGCAGGCCGACGCGCTCGATCAGCTTCACGCGCTCCTCGGGGCCGATCATCGGCTGGAGCTCGTGACGGCCGTCCGCGCGCGCCGGGCCGCCCACGCGCTTCGCCCGCCCGACCAGGCGCCCGAGGACGCGGCCGAGTGGACCCGACGTCGGCTCGAGCGACTGACGGCGGAGCTTGGCCTGGACGACGTGCAGCGCAAGAAGGTCGAGGCGCTCCTGCGCAAGGGAGACCTGCCGACCCCCGCGCAGGTCCAGGCGAGCAAGGACGGCACGGACGGGCGAGCGGCGGCGCTCCTGACCGCCTTCGCCGCGGACCTCTTCGACGCGCGCAGTCTCGACCTCGGGGCGGGCGACGCGTCCACGCGAGGGTTCGCCGAGCGCGAGGTGCGTTTTCTGTCGGAGCTCTTGCCGACGTTGCGCCCCGAGCAGCGCGAAAAGCTCGCGAGGTCGAGGGAGACGCTGCGCGACTCCGAGCGAGAATGACTCAGGAGCCGGGATTGCCGTGGCCGCCGGGGCCGTTTCCCCGGCCGTTGCCGTTGTTGCCGCTGTTGCCGTTGCCGGGGGGGCCGGCGTCGGGGAGGGGGTCGTTCGGCCCGTCGCCGTTGGCGGCAGGGGCCTGAACCGCGGGGCCGACGCTCGCGTCCTGCGCGCCGTCCGAAACGCCCGCATCGCCCGCGGCCTGGACGGCGGCGCTGCTCGTCGCGTCGAACGGCCGCGTCGGAGGAGCGCCCGCATCGCTCGCGGGACCTGCGGGCGAGGGTCCTGCATCGTCGTCGGCGGGCGTGTCCGTGCTCGCCGCGTCGAACGCGGCCGGGGAAACGGGGTCCAGGCCCCCGACGTCGAGCCCGCACGCGGACGATACGAACACGGCCGCGCACGCCAAGACTCGCAGGACCCGGCGCGCTTCCGCCGCGGTGGGGGGGCAATCGGTCATCGAGGGCCTTGGTATGGGACGGTTCGAACCCGAGGGCAACCGATCCGGTGCTGGACAAGAGGTGACCGACTCATCCGTGTTTGTCACGGGGGATGCATGTGCACCTCTCCGAAGGGAGCGAGGCACCATGGCGATCCCGGGCGGCGGCGCGAAGGACGATCCCGGTCGGCGGCGGGTCGGGTCGTGGATGAAATGGCTCATCCCGATCGCCATCGTCGCACTCTTCCTCGCCCCGAACTTGCTCAACGTTCGACAGGCTTCGACCCCTTCGATCGACTACTCGACGTTCTTCTCGCTCGTGCAGCAAGCGAAGGTGAAGCGCGTCGAGATCGATGGACAGAGCGTCCGCGGCGCGCTCAAGGCGGGAACGCTCGTCGACGGCAAGAAGCTCGACAACTTTTCGACGACGCTGCCGGCTCAACCGGACCAAGAGCTCATGCCCGCCCTGCGCGCGCAGGACGTCGACGTCTACGTTCAGCCCGCGAGTACGTCCTGGTTCGGCCCGCTGATGATCACGATCATCCCCTGGGTGCTCATCTTGGGCGCGTGGGTTTTGCTTTCGCGCCGCGCTCGGGGCAGCTTGGGGGTCGGCGGGCCGCTCCAGCAGATCCTCAAGTCGAGGACGCGGCGCTTCGAGCGGCAAGATCACGTGCGCGTTCGGCTCGACGACGTCGCCGGACTCAAGAACCCCAAGCGGGACCTCTCCGAGGTCATCGAGTTTCTGCGCAGTCCGGGTCGCTTTCAGCGCCTGGGGGGGCGGCTGCCCCGCGGCGTGCTCCTCATCGGTCCGCCGGGCACCGGCAAGACGCTCCTCGCGCGCGCCGTGGCGGGCGAGGCGGAGGCCCCGTTCTTCTACGTCAACGGATCCGAGTTCATTCAAATGTTCGTGGGCGTCGGCGCCGCGCGCGTGCGCGAGCTCTTCGACGAGGCCAAGGCGAGCGCGCCGGCCATCGTGTTCATCGACGAGATCGACGCGGTGGGGCGGTCGCGCGGGGCGGGGCTCGGGGGCGGAAACGACGAGCGGGAGCAGACCCTCAACCAGCTGCTGTCCGAGATGGACGGCTTCGCCCCGAACGATCTCATCGTCGTCCTGGCGGCCACCAACCGTCCCGACGTCCTCGACCCCGCGCTCTTGAGGCCCGGGCGCTTCGATCGGCACATCCTCGTCGACCACCCCGAGTGCCCGGCGCGCGTCGAAATCCTGCGCGTGCACACCCGCCGCAAGCCGCTCTCGCCGGACGTGTCGCTCCTCGACCTCGCACGGGCCACGCCCGGCTTCAGCGGCGCCGACCTCGCGAACCTCTGCAACGAGGCCGCGCTGATGGCGGTGCGACGCGGCGCGGACGCGATCGGTCCGGCGGACTTCGCGGCGGCCACCGACAAGGTGCTCCTCGGCGATCTGCGCGAGACCCTCCTCGACACCGCCGAGCGCCGCCGCGTGGCGACGCACGAGGCGGGGCACGCCGTCGTCGCGCACTTCACGCCGGAAGTGGAACCGCTCCGCCGCGTGTCGATCCTGCCTCGTGGGATGTCCCTCGGCGCCACGCAGCAGTGGCCTGCGAGCGATCGGCACCTCTTGGCGGAGCCTGAGCTCGCCGCGAAGCTGATGGTGCTCATGGGGGGCTACGCCGCCGAGTCGGTCGAGTACGGAAATGTCTCGAGCGGCTCGGAGCAAGACCTGCGGCAGGCGACCGACTTCGCGTTCCAGATGGTCGCCCACTACGGCATGAGCGAGAAGGTCGGGCCCATGTACCACGAGCACCGTCTCGAGCACGCGTTCCTGGGCCAGCGCCTCGCCACGGAGAGGGGGGTGTCCGACGAGACGACCCACGAGCTCGAGCAAGAGGCACATCACGTCCTGTCGCAGGCGCTCGACGCGGCCAAGGGCGTCATCGAGCGCCGCCGCGCCGTGCTCGAGCGACTCGTCGCGGCGCTGCTCGAGCACGAGACGCTGGAGGCCGTCGAGCTCGAGGCCGTCTGGTCGCCCCCCGTCGCGGCGTAGCCCCGGAGATCAGCACACGACCTCCGCCCCTCGTAGACCTGGGTCGTGGGTGGGGTACCGTTTTGTCCCCGGTGCAATTTCGGTGAGCCTTGAAGCCGTCCGCGCGAGTCCATAAACAAACAGTGGAGCGATCGGCCTTACGCGCGGCGGCGCCGCCGCTCCTCGTCGCGTCGTTGGGGCTCGCCGTGACGGGCGGCTGTGCGTCGACCGGAGACCAGACCCCGCCGGACATCTCGCCCGACGCGGGCGTCGTGACCGGCGACGACGCCGGCCTATCGTCCGGCATGCCCGCCCCCGGCGCGATCGGCGTCGCGATCTTCGGCAGCTCGTGCGACGCGGGAGGCGCGCCGTCGGTCGACTGGGCGCCCATGCGCCGCGTGTCGCGCGTGGAGTACGACAACATGGTCCGTGACCTCCTCGGAGACACGACCGCTCCGGCCAACGCGTTCCCACCGGAGAGCCCGATGACGACCGGCGTCAACCTGCAGACGAACACCTACGCCGGCGCGAGCGAACTCGTCGTCCAGGACTACGTGCAGGCGGCCGAAACGCTCGCGAAGACCGCCGTCGCCGACACGAACACGCTGAACAACACGCTCCTCACCGGGTGCACCGACCCGACGGACACCTGCGCGCAGAAGTTCATCGACCGCTTCGCCGGGCGCGCGTTCCGGGGACCGCTCGACTCGGACGAGTCGTCGTCGCTCTTGTCGCTCTACTCCGACGTGAAATCGAAGTTCGACTTCCCGACGGGGATCCGGGCCGTCATCACGGCGGTCCTCGAGTCCCCGCGGTTTCTCTATGTCGTCGAGCTCGGGGGGGCGACGCCGACGGGGTCGGTCACCGCGCTGACGTCGTACGAGGTCGCGGCGCGGCTGGCGCTCTTCCTCTGGCGATCGGTTCCCGACGACGCGCTCATGACGGCCGCCGCCGCGGGCAACCTGGCGACCGCCGACCAGGTGGCGCAGCAGGCGGCGCGCATGATCGCCGACCCTCGCGCGGTCGGCGCGGTCGACGATTTCACGACCCAGTGGATGCAGCTCCAGTCGACGGCCGTGCAGGGAAAGGACACCCAGTTCAAGCAGTGGACGGCGACGCGCGGACAGGAAATGCAGCGCGAGACGCTGCTCAACGCGTCGCAGCTCGTCCTCGCCAAGAACGGCGGCCTCGCCGAGCTGCTGACGACGCCCGAGTCGTACGTGAGCTCCGACCTCGCGACCTTCTACGGCGTGATGCCCGGGTCGTCCTGCGTCAACGTGAACGATCCCGCCGTCGGCGGCGCCTGGTGCGCGACCAGCCTGCCCAATCGCGCCGGCCTGCTCACCAACGGCGCCGTTCAGTCGACGCAAGCGCACACGACCCTGCCGTCGTCGGTCCTGCGCGGCAAGCTCGTTCGCGAGAACGTCCTCTGCGACGTCATCCAGCCGCCGCCGCCCGACGTGCCTCCGCCCGCGACCTCGGTCCCCGAGGGCGGCACGACGCGCGATCTGCTCGAGGCGCACTTCAACAAGTCCCCTTGCGTCAACTGCCACCAGTACATGGATGCGATCGGCCTCGGGTTCGGCCACTTCGACGCGACGGGCGCCTACCAGGACACCGACTCGAACGGCCTCGGCCCCGGACCGGCGATCGACGCGACCGGGCAGATCGCGCCGATGGCGACCGGCGAGTTCTCGGCGACCTTCGACGGCGCGGTCGACCTGGCGATGCAGCTCTCGACCGCGCCCCAGGTCGAGCAGTGCTTCGCGCTGCAGGAGATGCGCTACGCGCTCGGGCGCATCGAGACCGCGAACGACGCGTGCTCGGCGCAGCAAGTGTTCGGCGGGTTCTCGTCGAGCGCCTTCAACGTCCAGGCGCTCCTCGTCGCCGTCACGAAGAGCGACGCCTTCCGCTACCGGTCCCTCCAGACCGCGGGGAGCTCGTGCCGATGAGCAACACCTTGGGTGATGAGTCGTCCGGACTCTCGTTTCGCTCGAGCGTGCGGACGGTCACGTCGGGTGAGTCGTCCGGACTCTCGTTTCGCTCGAGCGTGCGGACGACAATGGATCGACGGCGGTTTCTCAAGCTCGCGGGTGCCACCGCGCTCACGTACCCGTTCCTGCGCGGCATGCCGAGCTACGCGGCGGGCGGCGCCGCCGGCGCCCCGACGTACCTCGTGCCGCTGTTCACGTCGTGCGGGTGCGTGCGCTACCGGTGGGGAGCGCAGGGGCCCGCGGGGACGGGGATGACCCCGGCGATCACGACGCCGCTGTCGTTCCGCCAGACGCTCACGGCGTTCACCAAGGCGGGCCCGCAGCAGCAGGCGGACATGAGCCCGTACGTCACTGTGATCGACGGGCTGCAGGTGAAGTCCGCGGGCGGCGGGTCGCACGAGGCCGGGATGGCCGCCCTCTGGACGGGGCTGACGGCGACGTCGGGGCCCGCGCCGGGCCCGAGCATCGACCAGGTGATCTCGAGCCAGCTCGGTGCGAAGACCGCGTTCGCGAACGTCGCGCTCATGGCAGAGAGCAGCTCGGACTACCAGCAGCGCCAGGTCGACACGCGCATGCTCTACGACCTGACCGGCAACTTCGTCGACCCGTACACGAGCCCGTCCGCGGCGCTCGCCGCGCTCTTCCCGAACGTCGTGGCGGCCGGGCCGGATCCGACGACGTACATCCGCCAGAAGGTCGCCGCGCAGGTCAACCGCGAGCTCACCGCGCTGCAGGGGCGCCTGTGCACCGAGGACCGGCAGCAGATGCAGAACCTGCAGGCCCTCTACAACCAGGTGATGCAGCAGATCCAGCAGGCCGCGAGCGCGTCGGCCTCGTGCTCGCCGCCGTCGATCGGCGACGCGGGGGCGCCCGCCTCGGGCGGCTCGGACCCGTTCCCCCTGTATGTCGACGCGATGACCAACATCCTCGTGATGACCCTCGCGTGCGATCTCACCCGCGTCGCGAGCCTGCAGCTCTCGCACGCGCTCAGCCCCGTCACGCATACGTGGCTCGGGTCTTCGCAGACGCAGACGCACCACGTCTATTCGCACATGGGCCCGTCGAGCATCTATGCCCTCGGCACCGATCTTTACAACGAACCCTCGTCGGTCACCGGGACGTACCCGCAACAGCTCATCGACATCGAGAACTGGTACGCGCAGAAGGTCGCCAACTTGGCCTACACGCTCAGCCAGTTCAAGACGTCGGCGGGGAACAACCTCCTCGATCAGACGCTCGTCTGCTGGGGGAGCGAGCTCGACATGGGCGCCTCGCACAACCACGACAACACGCCGTTCGTCCTCATCGGCGGCGCGGGCGGCAAGGTCAAGGGCAACCGCCTGCTGCGCTTCGGGCTGAATCTCACGAACGCGAGCAATAACCAGTGCGGGATCCGCTTCCACAACGACCTGCTCTTGACGCTGGCGCAGATCATGGGGGTGAGCGCGAGCCAGGTGCAGACCGGCTACGGGTCCCACGCCTCGATGTTCTCGAGCTACGCGACGGGGCCGATCACGGAGCTCCTTTCGTGACGGCTCTGCGCGCACGCCTCGGAGCGTCGTGCGCGGCGCTCCTCGCGTCGTTCGGCTGCGCGACGACCGCGACCGACACGCCGCTGGGCGCGGGGGACGACGGCGGCGCCCCCGAGGCCCAGGCGCAAGGGCCGGACGCGCCTTCCACCTCGAACGTCGCGGCCGACGCCGCGGGCGCGGACGGTCCCGCGACCTTTGCGCCGGAGACCGGGGCCTCGACGGCCGGGCGCGAGGCGGCCCCGGCGGGCGGGTGCGGCGCGGCCGCGTTCTGCGACGATTTCGAGTCCGACACGGCGGGCATGGCCCCCGGCGCGGCGCGATGGACCGTGAGCATGGGGTGCAACCCGAACAACCAGGACGGCCCGGCGGACGGCGGCGGCCTCCTCGTGGGCATCGACGACTCGCAGGCCCACAGCGGAGCGCGATCGCTGCGCGTCGTCGGCGGCGACTCGTGCGGCTTCTACGCAGTGCACACGCGCACGTTCGCGGGCGGGTCGATCGGACCGCAGCTCTTCGTGCGCTTCTACGCGCGCTTCTCGGGGAGCCCCACGCAGAACCACAACGGCTTTCTTTCGATCGCGAACGGGTCGGACCACCTGCGCCTCGGCTTTCAGGATCAGGTCGTCGCGTGGAACGCGCAGACCACCGACGCCACCCTGCCGGACATGGATCCGCAGGGCACGACGCTCAGCGCCGCGACGACGCCGGGACGCTGGAGCTGCTTCGAGTTCCACGTCGACGGGACCAACGGTCACATCGAGTTCTGGCTGGACGGCGCGACCGTCACGGGCCTCACCTACGTGGGGAGCAGCCAGCAAGGGGTCAACGACCAGTGGGCTCGCAGCGGACCGACGTCGCTCTCGCCGACGAGCCTCGGCCTGGGCTGGCTCGGCCTCAACGACCAGATGACGACCTGGTTCGACGACGTCGCGGTCGGCGGAAGCCGCATCGGCTGCAACTGAGCCGCAAAGTTGAGCCGTCGCGGCGGCCCGCGCCGACCAATGGTTAGGCCATGTGCCGACGCAGGGTCCCGGTCGCTCCGCTCGCGCTGTCGGCGGCCCTCTGCGGCGCCTGCGCCGGCGTCGACGCCAGCGCACCTCCGAGCGCGGCCGGGGGGTCGCTTGCGGACGGCTCCGCGCCCACCGCGCCTGGGGCTTCGGGGTTCGACGCCACCGTGACGATCGACGGGGCCGCCGACGGGGGCTCCGGCGCCGCGGACGCCGGTTCGGACGTCCTCGCGCGGGGTCCGGCCCCGGCCACCCCGGGCACCGCGTATCCGTTTCCGCAGAACCGCACGAGCTCCCGCTGCACGTACCCGAGCGCGTACGACAATCGCGACGTCCTCGCGGCGTACGGGCAGTGGAAGACGGACACCGTCACGTCCTCCGGGGCCGGCGGGTTCTTGCGCGTGCAGCGCCCGAACGACCAAGGCCTCGCCATCGGCTCCACCGTGTCCGAGGGGATCGGCTATGGGATGCTCCTGGCCGTCTACATGAACGACCAGAGCCTCTTCGACGGCCTGTGGAAATACGAGCAGCACTGGGTCGACGGCGCGGGCCTCATGAACTGGTACATCCAGGCGGACGGCAGCGGCCTCGGTCCGAACGGCCAGGGCGGCGCGACGGACGCCGACGAGGACATGGCCTTCGCCCTCGTCCTGGCCGACCGGCAATGGGGCGGACAGGGCTCGCTCGACAAGCCGTACGCCGCGTACGCGCTGTCGCAGATCCAGGCGATCTGGAACTCCGAGATCCAGGACAGCAAGCTCCCGAAGCCGGGGGAGTGGGGCGGATGGAATACCGTGAACATCTCGTACTTCGCGCCGGCGTACTACCGCGTCTTCGCCAAGCTCGATCCGTCGCACGCGTGGGCGACGGTCGTCTCGACTGCGTACGACACGATCGCGTACGCCGTGAACGCCGCGAACGGTAACGCCACCAATGGCCTCGTCCCCGCGTGGTGCGACGACAGCCACGGGTCACCGTGCAAGCCGATCGACATGAACATCCCGAACGACACCGGGTACCAGTACGACTCGTGCCGCACTCCGTTCCGCATCGGCCTCGACTGGTGCTGGAACGGTGAGACGCGCGCCCAGTCGTACGTCGCGCTGACGAGCGCGTTCTTCGCGCCCATCGGCGCCGCGAGCATCGCGGACACCTACGGGCTCGACGGGACGCCGCGCCCGCAGCATCCGGGAGCTCACTCGGCCGCGTTCGTCGGCCCCGCGGCCGTGGGCGCGATGAGCTCTTCGGCGTACGGCGCGTTCATCGACGAGGCGTACGCGGGGCTCGCGACGCGGACGTACCTCGCCGGCGGCACCTACTACGAGGACTCGTGGACCGCGATGTCGCTCCTCATGATGACCGGCAACTTCCTCGATTACACGGCGCTCTGAAAGGTTTCCCGGTGATGGCCATGCTCGTCCAATCTTGCCTCTGCGTCATGGCGGCCGCAGTCCTCTGCGTCGGCTGCGCCTCGTCGGGCAACGACTCTCCCGGTCCCGGCGGCCACGCGGGCTCGTCGGCGGGCTCCGGCGGGGGGGGAAGCGGCAACGGCGGCGGCGGGGGCGGCGCGGGCGCGGGCGAAGGCGCGGACGGCGGGCAGCTCATCGGTCCCCTGCCCGCTGACGCGAAGGGTCCGCGCGGGATGCGCTGCGACGACTCCGGCCGCTGCACCTGCTTCAACATCGCCTCCATCGGCCAGCCCGGGCACACCGGGTTTCAGGGGGGCATGGGCAACGACAGCACGAACGCGTTCGTCAACTACCTCAACACGCAGAGCAGCGCGTCGGTCGACATGTACACGGCGAAACCAACGCTCACCTCGGACTTCTTGAACCGGTACGACGTCCTCATCTTCCAGTGGCTGGTCGACGGCGTGTCATCCGGCGGAGACGGGACCGGCTACTGGACGTTCGCGCCCGAGGAGATCAACGCGCTCAAGGATTGGGTCAACTCCGGCGGCGGCGTCATCACGCTCTCGGGGTACGACGCGCAGAGCCAGGAGGTCATGCCCCTCAATCAGGTGGTCCAGGCCCTGACGGACATGTCCTACGGAACCGCCGACGTCCTCGGGACAGTCTCGACGGCCAACTACTGCCTGGGCGAATCCGATCCGCTGTCCGGTTGGGTCCAGACGACGCCGATCGGCAAGCACGTGACCGAGGTGGGCGCGTTCCACGGACGCCCGATCACCCCCGGTCCGAAGGCGACCGTCGATTGCTCGGACTCGATGTACACGTACGCCGCCCACGAGGACGTCGGACAGGGCCACGTCTTCGCCTACAGCGACGAGTGGGTCACGTACACGAGCCAATGGCTCGGCATCGACGCGGGCGCGAGCTGCGTCGACGCATCGGCCGCGGTCGTCTATCAGGTCCCCCAGTTCTGGTACAACGCGATCTCGTACGCGGCCCAGGCGACGGCGTGCCCCTTCATGCTCAACGGGGCGATC
>Ga0070735_10001421_pt1 | contig 23185 bp, 27 predicted proteins | sample Coa_R1_FD_66443 | JGI IMG/M metagenome (GOLD analysis project Ga0070735, IMG submission 66443) | Surface soil microbial communities from Centralia Pennsylvania, which are recovering from an underground coalmine fire - Coalmine... | ecosystem: Environmental > Terrestrial > Soil > Unclassified ...
GGCGAAGAACCGCACGTTGTACCCGGCACTCATCGAGGAGTGGGAGCGCGTGCTTCAGGCGGACGGACGAATGGTCCTGCTTACCAGCGAGCGCTCCCTGCTGGAGGCGACGCTGCGCCACACCAGCGCACTCGAGCTTACCCGGTCGCTGAGCGTGCTGGTTCGTGGCGTCCGTGCCACGATCTTCGTCGTGCGGCGGCGGTGATCGCTCCGCTTACTGCACCCGGAACGCCGAGGCCTTCGTCGTCCCCCTGAACCGGCCGAGCCAGAGCGTTGCCCAGACGTGGGCCAGTGAGCGCGAACCTGCCTGCTCCGGAATCCGGATTCGAATCGTGAGATTGCCGCGCACATCCAGCGAGCCGCGGATGTGCTGGAGCGGCAGGCCATGGTAGGAGACCGTGACGTCGACCTTGGCACCGGGCCAGGCTCCCTGGTGGATGGACACGCGCTCGTAGCTGCCGGCCCGCGCCGACACCGGCAAGGAGCTGAGGACGGTATTGCAGATCGAGGTAGCGCACCGGTTCAGCTTGCCAGGCAGAATCGCATACTGACCGGGAATCTCCGGTCCGTAGCCCGAGTAGCCGCCCGCCGTCTCGTACAGGTAGCAGCCCGAGTGCGTCAGATGACTGAGCTGGAGCGCTTTCACCTTGAATCCGGCAAAGTCACCTTGCGCGTCCGTCATCGGGCCGTTTGGCGGCTGCGCCAGCAGAACTTCGTTGTGGTACTTGGCCACGCTCGGATCAGACCACAGCGGACAGGTCATGAGGATATAGAGCTGCTGATTGGGCTCGAGGTTGACGCCGCTCAGATAGAACGTGTCGCCCGAGTGGCCCTGAGACGGGCTCGCCACCAGGTAGGAGACGCCCTGATCGGCCGCTGCCGGAGAGACACCGGGGAGAAGAACAACCAAAAGAAGGAAGGGAAGCAGCACGCAATGCTTCAACAAATGATCCCTCTCATGCGCCGGCGGCTATCACGCCGCGCATGAACCAGTCTCAGCACAAGTATTGTATCGCACGCCTTTCGGCCCACTATGGTAAACGAATAACCGCGGCTCTCGTGACAGGGCCGGCGCAGTCGGACCTATGCTGGGTGGGATGGCTCACATGATACATGTCCCGGGGGACCCGGTGCACAGTCCGCATCCCGCCGCACCGCCCGGCAACTCCCACCACGCGGCCGTCGTTGTCTCCTTCAGCCCGGACATGCCAATGATTCGGGACTCCAGGAGGTGAGCCCGCTCATCTTCCTCGGAGCAGCCTCGGGGCTTTGCTGGGGAACAGCGGACTTCTTCGGTGGCGTGCAGTCGCGACGGATGCCGGCGCTGGCGGTCGTGTTCTGGAGCCAGGTCGCCGGCGCGACCGCCCTCGCCCTTCTGCTTCTGCTGCGCGGAGAGCATCCGGTGCCAAGCAGCATAGCGTGGGGCGCGGCGGCCGGGCTGTTCGGTGGTAGCGCCCTGATCTTCTTCTATCGCGGTCTCGCGGTGGGCGCCATGTCGATCGTCGCGCCTGTCTCGGCCTGCGGCGCCGCGGTTCCCGTACTCTTCGCTATCGCGACCGGTCATATCCCGAGCGTCGTGACCCTTGTCGGGATTGGGACGATCATGACTGCCATCGTGCTGGTGTCGCTGCATGGCGATGCGTCGGTCCATCCGGCGGGACGGCCCCACCTATCCCTGGCACTGGCGCTGCTCGCGGCCCTTGGCTTCGGGATGTTTTACGTGTTCGCGCACCAGGGGTCCCTGGGGAGCGGCGGCTCTCCCTTCTGGACGATCGCCGGGGCCCGCGGCGGCTCGCTGCTGACCGTGCTCGCGATTCTCCTCGTCGGCCGGCAGCGAGCTTCCTGGCCGGCAGGACGAATGCCGCTGGTCGCCGGCGTGGGAGTCGCCGACACCACGGCCAATGTCCTGTTCGCCTACGCCTCGATTCAGGGCAACCTCGGCGTCGCCGCGGTGCTGGGCTCGCTCTACCCGGTGGCGACGGTGCTCCTCGGCCGGGTGGTTCTCGGCGAGCGGCTACCGGCCCTCCAGCAGCTGGCGATTGTCGGGGCACTGGCCGGTGTCGCGCTGCTCTCGATCGGAAGCTAGAAAGAGCACCGGCGGGCGCTACAGGTGGAGCGCGATCACGACCACCGCCACGATCAGCGCCAGGGCGATGATGCCGCCCACCACCACCCCGGTGACCGTGATTGCCGTCACCGGCAGCGGCAGCCCCGGTGTCTGATCGGGCTCACGCACCGGATTCCGCATGGAGTCTCCGAGACTGGTTGCCAGCTCCGTTTGCACCCGCTCGGACAACCGGCGGGTAAACTCGTCTGCCATCTTCTCAATCGACGTCGCCACCTCACTTCGCCCGGCGACCGCCGGCCGGCGCTGTGCAGCCGGCACGATCTCACCGCCGGCGGGATGCACTCCCATGACCCGCACTCGGGCATCCATCCCCTTGAGGCGCTGCGGACCCCGATCGACGTAGCTCACGCCGTCGATCGTTCCGGCGAGATGAGTGGCGACCTCCGTCGTCAGGATCTCGCCGGGCCCGGCCACGCCGCAGAGGCGCGCCGCCATGTTGAGCGCGCCACCACGGTAACCGTCGCCGACCGGCACCGCCTCGCCGGCGTCGATGCCGATGCCCACCGGCAGTGGACGATCCGGCTCGGCCGCCGAATGCTCGGCGAAGCGACGCTGCAGCTCGACTGCGCTGCGCAGGGCCTGCCGCGTCGAGGTGAAGACCGCGAGCGCCTCATCGCCCCGCAGCTCGAGCAGCCGGCCGCCTCCGCCTTCTGCGATCTCCCTCGTCAGCGCGGCAAACTCACCTGCCAACGCGGCGGCCGCCTCGTCGCCACGCTGCCGCGTGAACTGAGTGAAACCGCGGATGTCCGCGATCAGGAAGGTGCGAACCTGAACGGACGACTCGTCATCCGGCGCCATTACACGGCCATCCTGCAGTCAACAGTACCACTGTCGCCCAATCTCCCGGTATCCGCCCCTGGTCCCCCCGCCGTCATCCGCCTTCGTTCTCCCTCTCCGCCATCCACCATCGCTCTCCCCCTCCGCCATCCCCGTCCGTGACCCGCCCTCGCTATCCCCCTCCGTCATCCCCTTTCGTCATCCGCCATCGCTATCCGCCTCCCCCTCCCCTTTCGTTACCCGCCATCGCTATCCGCCTCGCTCACCCTTCGTTATCGGTCCCGTAGAAGAGGCCTTCAGGCCGGTCCCCGCCCGCCGTGACCATCCCCGTCTGCGCCGGCACCGGGCCCGGGCCACCCGTCAGGTAGCACGTACTCCCATCCTTCCCGCCAGCCGAACGGCGCGTCGACCAGATCTTCCAGTGGAACACCGTGCAGCAGATGGTCGAGCGCCCAGCGATTCGCCGAGTGGCCGACGATCAGCACCCGCCGGCCGCCCCACGACGCGGCCAGATCGCGCAGAAACGCGCCAGTTCGCGCCACGACCTGCCGGTAGCTCTCCCCGTCCGGAAACGGGACGTCGATGCGGCGCGCCCGCTCGACCGTGAGGCGGGAAACCGGCATCCCATTGAGCCTGCCGTAGTTACACTCTCGCAGCCGGGCGTCGAGGAGCACCGGAATGCCGCTTCCGTGAAACGCAATCTCGGCAGTCTCAATTGCCCGTGCCAGATCTGAGGCAAACACCACGGCGATGCCGTCGCCACGGCGTCGCCCTCCAAGCGCAGCCGCCTGCTTCCTACCCTCCTCTGACAGCCGTCCGGGGAGCCAGCCCGTGGCGATCCCATTCTCGTTGTCGGTAGTCGTCGCATGTGTCTCGTAGACGAGTGCTACGCCCATGCCTCATTGTGCGCGGCATTACGCACGCCACGGTGCCGGAGGCGGCTGCCTGCTACCAGGGCGACAGTCGGGAGAGACGCTCGCTAACATAAACGTACGGCGAATGCTTCCTCGCGCAACCGTTAGCGGCGTGAGGCCCGCGCCCTTCCACGGCACCACCTCTCGAGCAGTCCACTATGCCCAGAGCGTCAGCACGGGCTCCCCGGTCATTGCGTCGATAATGCAGTGGGACGCAGCCTGCACGGCGTTCGGTCAACGAACGGAGCGAGGCCGGCGCAGGTAGGCGACGAACGAGTAGGCGCCCGAGAGACTGACGGCGCCCAGCAACGCCCCCAGCGGAATGCGACTCGCGCGCTTGCCACCTGACGGCAGGGAGGCGAGACTCACCAGCCCGGCCACGGTGCAGAGATAGCCACCCACTCGGTGGGTGCGCTCCCACACGCCGGGATCGGCCAGCGACCAGGCGTCCGGATGCCGATCAAGCCGTTTCGCGGGAGTTTGGGCAGGACATTGCCCAGCCCCACCAGCAGGAGGCCGAACACCCCCCGCGAAACCCGGCTCATGTCGACGGGTAGGCCGGCGCCTCTCGCCAGCATCGCCAGATGGGCCGGCAACAGTGCTAGCTGGACCAGCCCCATTGCCTGCTCTCGCGCCTCCACGCCGGAAGTAGTGTCCTCGCGGTCGTGGCCACCCGGCCACGCGCCCAGGCGATCGTTGAGGATCGTCATCCCCGTCATCAGTACCGGGAGGGTGAGCGCAGCGCTCGCCCGGGAGCTGTAGCGATCGGGACGGCCGTCGACGTCGAAGTGAGTGGCGACACGCTCCGGCAGAAATGGGTAGGCTACGGCCGAGGCGGCAGCCGCAGCAGCGGTCGCGCCAAGGCAGGTCGCCCGCGAGGGGAAGGTCATTCGCGGTCTCCTTTCGTGGGTGCGGAAGAATCGTGCTCCGCCATCGGGCCGGTGAGCCAGCCCAGGATCTCGGCCACGAGATCCTGGAACACGGTCGTGTTGAGCGAGTAGACCTGATACTGGCCGCGGCGTTCGACGCGCACCAGATCGGCCAGTTTCAGAACGGTCAGATGATGAGTCAGCGCGGCGGGGCGAAGGCCGGTGGCGGCTGCCAGGTCGCCCGCCGTCCGCTCACCGCCACGCAATACGCGCAGGATCGTGCGCCGATGGGGATCCGCCAGGGCACGATACGCCTCCTGCATGCCACCTCATTTCAATATTTCGGTATCTATTTAAATAGTACCTCTCAATTCACGTGGGAAGCAACTCAGTTGGGGGCGCGGCGGAGCCCCTGCGTATGGCATATTGCACCAGAACAGGAAGGGATACCCCATGGCACAGGACTGGCTGCTGCTCATCTACGTCGTTCCGTCGCAGCCGTCGCGCAAGCGCGCCTACGTCTGGCGTGAGCTGAAGCGGCTGGGAGCGGTCTACCTGCGTGACGGCGTGGCCATACTTCCCGGTCGCGCCGATCTGGAGGAACGCCTCCAGGCGGTGGCCGGCCGCATCGATGAGTACGAAGGCAGCGCCGACGTGCTGCTCTCGCCGCGGTTCGCCACGAACCGCGACGAGGCGCTGATCGAGCGCTTCCGTCAGGATCGCCTGGACGAGTATAAGGAGCTCCACCACGCCTGCGTCCGGTTCCTGCGCGACGTGCTGAGCGAGGTGGATGCCGACGTCTTCAGCTTTCCCGATGTCGACAATCTCGAGAGTGAGCTCGGCCGCCTGCGACGCTGGTACGAGCAGATCGGGGAGCGGGACTACTTCCAGGCGCCGGGCTCAGACCGGGTGCGGGACATTCTGGAGAAGTGCGAGCAGGCCTTCGAGCGCTTCGCCGAAACCGCGTCGTCGCGCGCCGGCCGGGGCAATGGCGCCGAACGCGCCACGCCGGCCGAGGACATCTACGAGCGGCTGGGCGGTGTCTCCACCAGCGCGGAACGCGTGCCCGACGACTTCCCGCTCTGAGCGTGCCCGGCACCATCCACCGGGGAGGACCGGCCCGCCGCCTATCTCGGAGAGCATGGCGTCGCCACGATCAGTACTCCCAGTGGCGTCCCACCCCGAGAAACGAGAGGAGCCAGCGGCCAAACATCGTGACCGCTGCCAGATGGAACGGCCGCCCCCTGAGCCGCCGCGGTGAGGTCAGGATGCTGCTCGACCGCAGATAGCAGATTGAACCGAGGCCTCCGGCCTCGACTGTGGCCCGGAGGCGGCTCAGCAGCTCCAGATCCTCGCCCAGCCGGAGTGTCTCGTCGAAGCCCCCGGCGGCGAGGAACAGATCGCGCCGGCAGTAGAACATCTGGCTGCGGATCCCAAAGAGCAGCGGCCCCAGCCGGATCAGCGCGAAGAACGCACGCTCCACCGGATCGCCACCGTCAGCCACGATCTTGATGCAGCCGGCGGGGTGCCCGGCCCGGTACCCAGCCGCCACGTCATGCAGCAACCCGGCCTGCATCCGTGAGTCGGCGTCGAGGAAGAGCAGCAGCTCGCCTCGGGCGGCCTGCGCTCCCCGATTCTTGGCCCGACTCACCCCAGGCTGCAGCTCGTGCAGAACCGCGAAGGCGAGCCCCGGATGAGCGGCGGCAAATGCCTCCGCGACCGCCACCGTCCCGTCGGTCGAGCCATTGTTCACCACCACGCATTCGATCCGCTCCAACGGGTAGCGCTGGGCGGCGACCGACCCCAGCGTGCCATCCAGATACGCCTCCTCGTTCCGCGCCGGAATCACTACCGAGATGATCGGTTCGTTCGGCTCGCGGCCGCGGTCACCGGTCACCAATCAGCTCCCGATAGGTCGCCGCCGTCCAGCCGTTCCGCACCAGGCGCGCGACCCGCGCCATCACCCGCTGCTCCGCCGCGCTTCCCGCGCCCTGGGGATGGAGGTAGACCTTCACCGCCGGGGCGCGGGGGAGAACACTCACCTCCAGCAGCCGATTCAACACGCTCACGCCGGCCTCCTGCGCCGGGTCCGCGCCCATGTAGCCGAGAGCGGGAAGCAGGCGACGCAGGCCGCGGCTCAGATCGTACAGTGCGAACATACCGGCCACCTGCCGGATGCCGGCCGCCGGCAGGGCCCGCCGCACGTCGGTGGCGAGCAGCCAGCCAGGGGCGCAGAAGGTTGTCGGATCCGGCAGCCCGGCCGCCTCCAGCATCCGGCGACCTTCCAGTACCGCATCGACCGCCTCTGCCGGCGAGAGCGTGAGGAACTCGGGCGCATCGCCCGCGAAGAGCGCCGCGCGCAGTCGCAACGGAGGTGGGCCACGGAGGGAACCGCGCCGGCGGTGCTCCAGACCATGCAACACGATCTCACTGCCGCTCTCTACCTGGGCCCGGAGCAGTGCGACCAGCGTCGCCGACCGCGCGAGCGGGTGCGAACCGTGCCAGTTGGGAACCACTTTGAGGACCGCGCGGTCCACTCCCATGCCGGTGAGCTGTGCCAGCTGGCGGCGAATCGTCGCCTCGAAGGGAGGCGCCACGTCGTGCAGGCTGACAATCAGCTGCCGCGAGCCCTTACCGCCAGGCATGGGCGTGCCGCCATCGCCACTCCAGCGAGCCCGCCGCCGCCGCCGCGATCAGCACGGCAATCGCAGCGCCGATCGCATCCATCACGTAGTGGTTGGCGGTCACCACCGTCGCCCAGGTGATGATGAACGGGTACAGCACGCCCAGGCAGCGCAGCAGCCACGAGGACGCCAGGAAGATCACCGCGGCGCCCACGACCAGCGCCCAGGCCACGTGCAGGCTCGGCATCGCGGAGAACGGATTGTAGCCGATGGTCGTGCCGTGCAGCTTGCCCACACCGATCAGCGGCCGGATCGTGTCATCAAACCGGAATGGGCGCCCGTGCCACACCAGCCCGGTGGTGAGACGTGGCGGCGCCAGCGGAAAGATCTGATACCCGGCCAGCGCCAGCAGATTCACGAAGAGCACCGTATTGCGCACCAGCGGAAAATACTGCCGGTGTCGAACGAAGATCCAGGCAACCACCAGCAGCGTCACGCCGATGTGGCATGCGGCGTACATCGAATCGGCGATGTCCTCGACATCCGACCAGGTCAGCAGAACGCCGAAAAGATGGTGGGACTGCTGAAAGAACTGTTGCACTCCGGGCTCGACGAAGAACCCATGGGCGATCTCGAAGCGGACCAGCGTGTGCGCGTTCCGTAGCGCCTCACCGGCGCTGGGCGGCAGAAAGTTGCCGCGGATCACATCGTCGGCCAGCTGGACCATCCCAACCAGCACTACCTGAACCGCGAAAGCCAGCCACTCGTGGCGACTCGGCCAGCGGATCGGCCGCGCCGAGCGGTGGTGCCCCATCCGCTCCCGCTCGATAACGTGATCCACCCGACCTCCAGCCGCCGTCAGTCTCTCGCTCCGCAGGCGCGAGCCGCCGGCCGCCTCCGTCTCTCATGCGGCCGCGGCTGCTGCCGTTCGAGTGTACCGGGCGCGCGGGGTGGAATGTGACCGCGCCGCGACCGGCACGGTCGGGACGCTAGGTGGCGGCGGGCTCGACCTCGGGGTGGTGGATCAGGTACGGACCGGAGTCGTAGTCGGCCCGGTCGGTGGGGAAGATCCAGCGCTCGCCGCTGGGCTGGATCTCAACGTCAATCGGCATGTCGAGCACGTCCGTCTCGCCGGCGGGCATTCCCGACAGCAGGGGTGGATCGTCACGCAGCAGTCTGATGATCTCGTCGCCGGCGATGGGAACCGGATGGTTGGGCGATGTGAAGCTACCCGGGGCGCCGCGGAGATACTCGCCGAGTGTCGACATCAACCTGTCTCCCGTCAATGTGAAAAGTGGGGAGCCTCCGGCTCCCCACGCGATCTCCAGATCGTACGCCTAGCGCCCCGACGAGCTCCCCACCGGATGGCCCTGGTGAACGCGCACCAGCTGCTCCATGAGCTGCTGAACCCACTGCGAGTCCTGCTGGCGAATCTGCTGCAGGAGGTTCTTGATCTCGTCGTCGCCCTGCGCGTCCTTCAGGTACTTGTCGTAGGCCTCCAGCCCCTGTGACTTCGCCTGGATGATCGTGAGCAGGTCGTAGCACAGGTTGTCGAGCGGGAAGCTGCCGCGGCCCACGGTCTCCTGTGACGTGTTCATCGCATACCTCCTTGGCGGTACATGTCCACAAACCACGCGTGCAAGGAGTGTGCCATCCGGCACGATTTGCCCGGGTGCCTACAGCCCGGACCAGTTTGTGTACGGCCGCGGCGGCACGACCGGCGTGCCGATCTCGACGGCGATCACCTCGTGCTCGGTCAGCGGAATATTCCGGTAGCTGCCATGCCAGCGCTTTCCCTGGACGAACGCGGTCACTTGCCCGGCCTTCGCGGCTCGCTGCAGCGCCAACACGAAGGCATCGCCCGGCGGTTGCGCCGTACTCTTTGTGGACTTCCAGATGTCGAAGAAGTTGCCCAGGGTGAAGGTCTTCTGGATGGGGCTTTCCACGTGAATGATGTTGGGGGTGGCGGCATGCACGTGAATCCAGTAGTAGCAGGTGGCGTTGCTCTCACCGCCCGGAATTCCGATCTCGGACGGCACATTCAGCGGCTTGCCGTGATCGAACAGCTCCAGATACTGGTGAATATGGTACGCCAGCGCCTCCATCTGTCCGCACTGGATGCCGTCCACAGTCGGAGCCAGACTTTGCGCCACCGGTGTCGAGGCGGCCGGGGTCGACGTGCCCGATGCCGGCGTCGCGCTATTCGATGGCCGATTGGCCAGCACGAGGATTCCGACCACCACGGCCACCGCCACGATGGCCGCGGCGGCGATGATGAGATTCCGCGTCCCGCCGCCAGACCGGCGCTGCGGCGGCCTTCCCCGCGTCGCACCGGTCGGCTGTCCCGGCCGGGTTTGTTCCGGTCGGGTTCGCCTCTGCCGCTCTTGCCGGCGTTGCTGCTGCCGGCGCTGTTGCTGACGTCCCATCGCTCCCCATCCTACCCTGAGCCGACGAATCAGGTCGCCGAAGCTCGGTACTGCCATGCACCCGCCCCACCACGGTGAGTGGTCCGCATGCTCGCGGCAGCATTCCTGTGAAAGGAACGTTAGATCGGCTCAAGTCTCGTCGGAGCGTCGTGCAGGGCGGTGCGCCGCGCGGCAAACAAGCCGGCACTCCAGCCAGGCGCCCGTCCTCCCGGCGGCGGGCAAAGCCCGCCGGCATCCACGCCACTGCGCTCGAGCAGCCATGCGATACATGAGTTGGAGTTCCACATGTCTCCGGCGGCCAGCTCATCGCGACCCCAGATGTACCTCGGCACGAGCGGCGCGAACGCGAGGATAGTGCGGGCGATGGCGACATCATCGCTGACGCGCCGGGGACCGCCTGAGGCAAGGTCCGCATCCGGAATCACGCCGTTGGGCCAACAGCGAATCTCGTACCGCAGCCATCGGAAACGCGCTGCGCCCTTCCAGAAGACGGGGCCCTCTGCGACTGCTCCTCGCTCGTTGCCGGGTCCTCTGGGAATCGGCCATGCCATTTCGATAACCGATCGGCCCTCGGGAAGCTGTAACTCCAGCGCGCAATGAAACAGGGCCTGCGGCGCACGCCTGTGCCGGCGAGCGCTGACCGCCTCGTACGCCTTGCCGTTGAAGCGGACGAAGTGCCCTCCGGCCCCCAATGGGATCCAGTAGAGGTCAACCGCGCCCATCGTCTCAGTCTTCAACCGCGCTCCCGATGGCAGTCCTACCCATGTCACTCCTTCTCGCCCCTGAGTCTACGACTGTCAACAGGAAGGGCTACATCGGGTGCGGACCTGATATTCGTGCGTCACACGCTGTATTGGCCCAGAGCAGGTGCCTGGTCGGCGATCCTGGGGTGGCGACTCGGTCAGATGCCGTCATAGCACTCCAGGAGGCTTCGCGGCACCGGCTGGTTGCGGCGATAGGAACTGTGCCCGGAGTCTTGGGGGACGGCCCGAACCGAACCGGCGGTGGGGACGAAGAGGCCGCTGCCCGCTCGGGGCAGCGGCCGGTTCCACCGAAAGCGGAAGGATTTGCTACTTGGCAGCAGCCGTTTCGCGCTTGACGCCGTTAACCTGCCGATTGACGGTATCTAGCTGGGTGTCGGCAACCTTGACGAAATTGTTCGTCGTGGTGCGAACCGACTCGCGGAAGGCCTTCAGCCACAGGTCCTGCAGCTCCTGGCTCTGCTTCATCAGCTTGACTGCCAGGTCGCGGTTGGTCTTCTGCGTCTTCTCGACCGCCTCGTACCAGGTCTGGAACAACTCCGCGTTCTGCTTCTGCGCCGCATAGGCGCTGTCGATCAGCGTCTGGGTGGTTTCGATCGTGAGGGTGTTCAAACGCTCGGTCACATCGTTCATGGTCATTCCCTTTCTTCAGGTCGTTTTGTAGTGTGGCTCTCGTAGACTTCGAAGAACCGATTGAGGACGTTCTGGTATTGCTCGAGCTGCCGGGCCCAGACGCCGAGGTACTGCTCGCCGGCATCGGTCAGGGTGTAGATGCGCCGCGCCGGACCCGACGCCTTCGGGTCCCACACCGAGCTGATCAATCCTTCCTTCTCAAGCTGGCGAAGCGTGCGATAGACGGTGGCCGGGTCCACGAATCCCAGCCCCATCGCGGTCAGCGTCTGGATCAGTTGATAGCCGTGGGTGCTCCAGTTGCGGAGCAGGAGCAGGAGCCAGGAATAAAGGAAGTTCCTGGGCAGACGCCCGAGATCATCAGTGCCGGCAGCGTTGTTTGTTTGCTCCATAGAGCGTTTCTCCATCTAAGTGCATTTTACACTTATGTGCGGTACCCGTCAAGCCGCAGCCCGGGCTAACTCTGACCGGCCCTCGTGCGCGGGCTCACGATGGCCGGAGTGCGGCAGGTATGTGGTATAAGGAACGCATAAGCTGGCGCGCACCTCCCGAGATGCCCTTTTCTCGCTCCGAGCCCCGACAGCCTCCCCATTGCTGCCCCCGCTCAGAGCGACCACAGAGCCGGATGCTCGGGTCCTGGGTTCGTCGCGTCCGGTAGAGGAGCGGAGACATGGGCAAGAAGTCGGCAAAGGGCGACCCCGAAGAGCGGGCCAGGAAGAAGCTGTCCAGGGCGCAGATCAAGCTCGGCATGGCCGAGGAAAAACACGCCCAGGAGCGGGAGCGAGGCAAGCAGGAAATCGAGCAGGCACGGCTCCGCGCCGCCAAATGGCTGGCCCGGGCCGCCCAGCGCGTCGAACGCCGCCGGGCAGCGGTGGCTGAAGCCGACGGTCACCTTCAGGCGCTGCAGCAGAAGGTCGCCACAGGGGACCGCGACGCCTCGAGCCCGGACACCATCATCCTGCCGTCCGAGCATGCAGCGCCGGAGACTGGATTACACCTGACGAACGGCCACGGCGTCGAAACGGATACCACGACCGAGACGGTGGCCGTGCCGCCCGATCAGCCGCGAGAGGTCTGAAGCTCGACTGCTAGGGCCGGTTGTCCATCGGCCGGTTCATGACGGCAAAGAGCGCCGCCACCACCGCGATAGCGAAGAAGAGCAGGCCGTGTTTGATGTGGTGGCCGAGACTCGTCGCGCCGGTCCAGTACAGGATGGCGATGATCACGCAGATCACCGCCACGATGACACCGGCGGCGAAGAGAAGCGTGCGGTTCTGTGCGAGCGTTTCGTTCACGTCGTGACTCCCTGAGATCTTACGACACCGTCATCCAGAGCAGACTTCCGGCACCGGCGAGAACACAGTAGTAGGCAAACGGGTTCAGCCGCCCCACCTGGAAGTATCGCATGAGGAATCGCACCGAGAGGTAGGCGGCGATCCCGGCCAGGAACATGCCAAGAATCGCGTCGCCCAGCACGGACCGGCCGCTCGAAGTGAACAGCTGCGGGATCTCGAGGACGCCCGCCGCCCCGATGATTGGCGTGGCCAGCAGGAAGGTGTAGCGCGCGGCGGCCTCATGTGTCAGCCCGGCTGCCAGACCCGCAACCATGGTGATACCGGAGCGGGAGATACCCGGAATCAGGGCGCCGACCTGCGCGAAGCCGACGATGGCCGCGTCGCGCCAGCCAACCTGGGTGATATCCCGGTACCGTCCGATCTGGATCCGGTCCGGACCGCGGGGTGGCGTCACTGTCACCGCGGCGCCGCCGGCCGTCGGGCGGAGCGCCTCCTCCCGTGCCTGCTGCGAGCGCAGCCACTCGTCCTCGCTGGCACGATGCTGCAGCAGCTGCTCGCCGGCGTACATGATCAACCCATTGACGATGAGGAAGCTGGCGGCAATCGAGGGCGTGGCGAACAGAGACCTGAGCGGATTCTGGAGCGCCAGACCGACCACGCCGGCGGGTATGGTACCCAGGATCACCATCCAGGCCAGCCGCTCGTCGTGATCCTGGCTCATCTGGCCGGACTTGATGCTCCGCACGAACGCCTTGACCACGTCGACCCACTCACCGCGGAAGTAGATGAGGAGCGCCGCGGCCGTGCCGAGATGCAACGCGACCAGAAATGCCAGCCAGGTATCGCTCTTCTCGTTCAGACCCCAATGCAGCAGCCGCGGCAGGACCACGGCGTGCCCCAGACTGCTGACCGGAAACAGCTCCGAGACACCTTGCAGAATGGCGATGACGATTGCCTGGAGATGAGTCATGAGCGCTCCACCCAAAGTTGACCTGACATTCTAGCGACTGCGCTCGAGGTCGTTCCGCGCCGCTGTTCCGCCTATCCCTGGATGTACGCTGAAGACGGTGACTGTTCGGACTCGCCATGGAACGAGGGAGAACGCAGTGGTAGAGACACAGCCGGCGCGATTCGGCGCAGCCATGGCCCTGAAGCCAGCCCGTCCTGATGAACGGATCCGTCACGTCGACGTTCAGGGACAGAGGCTCGTGATTACCTGGGATGACGGCCACGATACGCCGCTCGAGGCGACATGGTTGCGAGATGCCTGCCCGTGTCCCGCGTGCGTCCACTCGGAGAGCGGTCAGCGGCTGCTCGATACCCTCTCCATTCCCGACGGGATAGCGCCGGTCCAGGCCGTTGCCGGCGACATGCTCGAGATCATCTGGAACGATGGTCATGCCGGCCAGGGGTGCCTCTCGATCTCCATCGACGCCGCGAGCAGACCCCAGTGTCTGCTCGCGATCGATGCTGAGGGCGTCCTGGCCGGTTACGCCAGAAACTCGACAACCGCCAGAGCGGTGCCGATGAGATTCGCCAGAACTCCCAGGAAGCTCAGAATCTTCCCGACCACTCGAATGGCGTCGTCCACTGTTACCTCACTTCACCCAGTTCTGAGGCAGCCGTTGCTACGCTCTCAGCATAAGGGCCGATTGTTGCGTCGCTGTTACCGGCATGTGAACTGTTTGTGACAACAGGAGCCGAATGCCGTGGGCACGCAGGTCTTCCGTGACCGGCTGCGTGGCGACGAGCGAATAGGAGGGCCAGGAGCTCGAAGACATCGCGTTTGTTCAAGCCCATGAGTGAGTTGAGCTCGGCAGGCTCACCGGGCAAATCATAGGCGGCGGCAGTCTCGACCAGACAATGCAGTACGGCGCCGTCGTCGACGACCGTGGTTCCAGCCAGGTCAAACACCGCGAGACGTAGATCGAGGAGGCTTCCGTTGCTCACGCCGGCCGTCACCTCTCCGCCGCTCCGTCAACCACCGGCAGCGGCATGCCAGGGCACGGCACCGAGCTGCCGTCGCAATCCGGATGAGAGCGGCCAGCCGAGCGCCACCGTCCGATCTTCGGGATGCCCCTCCAACGCCGCGATGAAGTGCAGACGCGGATCGTTTGCCGCAAGCTCACGGTGCAGCGCCGGGAGGAATCCGTCGGCGGTGGCCTGCCTGGGATCCGGGTGGGCGTCATGATCGATGCCGGTGCAGAGGATCGACAGCGTGCCACCGGCGTTGAGCACGAGCTCTACCAGCCGCCCTTGTCCCGGCCAGTCGATCAACGACCCCGTGGTAACCTCCCAGAAACCGGCCGCGCGTCCGCTGCGGTCGGGGCGGGGGGTGACTGTGTGCCGGTGCACGTGCCCGTTGACCCAGAGCGCGACGTTCGGGAAGCGGTGAAGCAACGCTTCGACCTTCGCTCCCAGCACCCGTTGCTCCTCACCTTCGCGACGCCGGCTATTGATCAGCGTGTCAAGTCCATGATGGGACGCAATCACGACCAGTCGATCCTCGACGCCCGACGTGGCGAGCCGGCCGTCCCGGTCGAAGTACTGCGAGTGGACCTCCAGCAAACGCTCCTCGAGCCAGGCAAGCTGGGAGCGATCAAGACTCCCCTGGTAGTGGCCGGCGGGATTCGTGGTATCGAGCACAATCAGGCGAGCGTGTGGTGCCAGGTCCTGCACGTAGTAGGCTGTATCGGTCTCGACGTTGTCTGGCGTGAAGCCGTGCCGGGCGGCGCCCCTGGCGGCGTGCATCTGCAAGAATGCGCGCCTGGATAGCGGACGCCGCCCGGTATCGGCCGGAACGGGGGTCGAGGGACCGGACAGGAAGCACTCGGGCTCGTCGACGAAGCGCGGCAGCTGCCGCTCCACCTGGAAATCAGGTGGCAGGTCGACCGCCTTCGCATCTCCCGTCACGATGCGTTCGTAGACCGCGGTCGGCAGCGCTGTACCGAGCACCAGAAGATCGTGATTGCCGGCGACCGACAGCCAGGGGTGGCGGGAGCCGGCCGCCTGAAACGGCTGACTGGCCCGCTCGAGAAGACCCGGATACGTCGGGAACCCCCAGCCTCGCTTGAGGTCGTCTACCAGCGGATCGGGATGCCAATACAGCGGATTCGGCCAATCGCTCGCCTGCACCCCGCGGTACGCTCCTGCCTCGCGCGTGGGCGCGACTGTCTCACCCCCGATGAGCGCAAAGAAGCGCTCGAGCTCATTACCCTGCACATTGTCGGTGAGATCTCCGGTGCAGATCACCAGGCGGAGAGGTGCCCCCGTGGAGCGACTTCCACCGATCTCGTTGACCGCGCGGAACAGAGCGTCGACGGCATGCGTATGGAGGAGCTCGTGCGAGCGATGCGCCGGCAGGACCAGGTGGAAGGCGTCGGAAACACCAGCGAACTGCTCCATGAATTCGAAGCGTCCCGGCGACTCGACATCCACCGTATGGAGATCCGAAAGCTGCACGAACTGGAGGAGTGACTCGCCCCTCCCGCCAGGAGTGCCATCGGAAAGCAGATCGCGCCGCCCAATCCGCTCCTCCGGCGGCCCAAAGACCAATCTCCGATATGACCCGCGCGTACCAGTGGCGATATCTGGACCGCGCACGATCGATGCTTCGGTCGTCAGCACGATGATTCCTCCGCGACCCATGCTAAGGGCCGAACATTACAGCATGATTGCGGAATTAGGACGGGAGTGTAAAACATTTGTTCATTCACCAGGCCGGCTCGCCCAACCAGTCGCTCAGCCGGCTGCCGCTGGGCACGCAGGTGGATGACTTCGGGTGGATCCGGTCGGCCGCGGATCGCACGTTCGTGGTCGATGGACCGGCCAACGCGATCTGGCAGATAACCGGCCAGTTCACGCCCGGCACCCTTTACGCCGAAGCGCCCAACGACTCGGGAGTCGCGAGCTTCATTGGCGCCATCGACCCGTCCACCGGAACGGTCACGCCGGTCGCAGTTGGCTTCAAGAGCCCGACTGGCCTGGCGATCGTCCCGGGAACCGAATAGCCGACAAGAGCCGGGTAACAGACCGTTGACCTTTCTGTAATCGAGGCGTAACAATCCCTCCCTACACTCAAAAGTGAAAGACACGAGCCCAGGAGAAGCAGCAGTGTTGATTGATCTGCACAGTCATAGCACGCTCAGTGACGGCACCCTATCGATCGAGGAGATGGTCGCCGCGGCCGAGCGTCGGGGCTATGAGGCATTCGCCATCACCGATCACGCCCGCGGAAACGATCCGGCCTACCCCGACGTGATTGGGGAGGTGCGAGAGCAGATTGACCGGCTGCGTACGCAGACCCAAGTGCGCCTCTTTGCCGGTGTCGAACTGACGGATTTCGAGCCCGAGCTGATTCCACGAGTGGCCGAGGAATCTCGGCGTTGCGGTGCACAGGTCGTGGTCGTACATGGGGAGTGTCTCTCGTTGTCCGTTGCGCCCGGCACAAACGCCGCCGCCGTCCGTTGTTCTGCCGTCGACATCCTGGCCCACCCGGGTCTGATCAGCGAGCAGGACGCGGACGAGGCGGCGCGATTCGGAGTTTACCTCGAGCTGTCCGCCCGGCAAGGCGCCAATTGGGCGAATGGCCATGTGTACAAGATGGCGCGAATTGCCGGTGCTCCACTGATCGTGGACTCAGATGCCCACGACGAGGCGGGACTGCTCTCGGTGCCCAAGGCCGAAGCGCTGGTGCGAGGCGCCGGCGCCTCGGAGCTCTCGCTGTACCAGGTACGTAATCAGATGGCCGCCGCGATGTTCAACCGGCTCACACGGCGGTACGCCGCGGTAGGCTGACTGGCCCAGAGGAGGTGCGATGGCGACGATCGAGGAAGCGTCGTCTCTGGACCTCCCGCTGCTGGCCCCGGACATGGCGTGGCTTGAGCTGACGCGTGACCCGCGCAGCGAGGACCTACCGGACGATTCCCGGCTCTGGAGCATGTTATTCCTGCAGGCATATGAGATCGACGGCGATGAGCCGGATGGGCTCTTCGGCAGTCTGCACGGCATCCGCTGCCTCGGAGCACAGCTGGTTCGCCGACCAGGCGGTATCGAGATTCGCGGCGGGTGCATGTCAGCCGTGGACTATGCGCGCCTGCGCCGCGAGTATCTCATACCGCGTGGGCTTCAGCTGCGCCGGCTACTTGAGCGGTTGAGCGCCCAGTCAGCCGAGCAGACGCCGGCAATCGCATGACGCCTCGTCGACCGGGTGAATGATGGCACGCTGGTACGTCGGAAAGACCCCAGCTCTGGTTGCTGAGCTCCTCGTGAAGGCAGCAGCGGTCATGCTCGGCATGGCGTACGTCCTCTGGTCACCCGGCAATGTCGCGCCGCCACCGCCAGCTGGTCGCGGAGCCACATGCTCGCTCCACGTCTCATCCCCGGTCTGTTCGGCTGCGACTCAGGCCACGACTCGCCGCTCGCAGCGGGGACAGGGTATCCACGACCGCGGGTAGGCTCACTCGTCCGGACTCCGGCTTAGCCAGGACGAACGGCCCGGTTATCGGAGGGCCGCCGGTTGTGGCCATGAGGCTGCAACAGCGTCGTCGGCCGGTGGAGTCACCTGGATAACGGATCGCCCCGCACGGAGGATCCACCCAGGACCTGTGAGCCCAACCCGGATGTCGCCCTGCCGGGGTCGCTCTCATGTGCCGCTCGGAGGACGGGCGGACCGGACCTTCGATCGAAGGTCCGGTCCGCCCTGGAGGAGAAGAGTGGGCTATGTTAGGTATCGAACGACGTGGCGCAGATGCGTTGACCGTGCAGCCAGTTATCCTCGATGAAGCGCGTCGTGGAGCTCTGGTCTGTCAGGGTGTGATCGACGAAGTTCGTCCTGGCCCACGGCGAGATCACCAGGTACGGCAAACGAGGACCATAGCCGCAGCGTGCGGGAGCGCCATGAGTCGACGTGCCGCAGCCCGCGTCCAGAGACGTGTTCGAGTGGTTGACGATAGGGCCGAACACATGGTCGTACCAACCGTCCGAGTCGTCGTAGTCGATGATGATCGCGGTGCTCGACCAGGACGGGAGGCTCTGCAGGTGCTTGATCGTGTTCACCAGGAACTCCTGCTCGTCAAGCGGATCGGAATAGGCGGCGTGGCCGTCCTGGTAACGAGCCGCCTTCAGAAAGGAGACTGCGGGCAGGTTGCCGGCATCGGCCGCCGACCAGAAGTCCGACAGGTCGTACTCGTGGTTGGCCTGATCGGTCTGCCCGATCATGGGCGCACTCGTCGGTTTCAGGTGGTGCGGGTTCGAGGTCGAGGTGTAGTGCTGGAATGGCTCGTGATGGGCGCTGTAGTCGGAGACCCGACTTGGCTCTCTCTAGACGAAGGGAGGGCAGGCGGAGCCTACCCTGGAGCTGCGCCGTACGTTCCCCGGGCGGACCGCGTCGCTCGTCCGTCGCCTCCGGCGCTGGGTGCCCACCCACGAGTCGTCCTCGTCGGTGATTCACTTTTTGGGACGGCCGCGCTTGCCCTCGCCTGTCGGCAGGCGACACTAACCTGGATTGCACGGATGCGCATGACCACAGCGCGGTACGATCCGATCCTACCGCAGCCCACGGGGTAGCCCGGTGGATGCCCTTCTTGGGCATCCACCTGCCGATGCTGGAGCCACCTTCTGGCGAAAGGGAGAGTCGATGGCCTCCTCACCTCCATCACGGGCTACGGTGTATAGAGCAACCCGTGTTCGAAGCCGTGACTGTCGAAGTAGAGTCCGCACACGTTACCGGATGCATTGACACCTGTCAACATCGTTCCCTGTCCCGACCCAGTGCCAGCATGGGGATCATCAAGCGTCGTGTACACACCCTTGTGCAGTAGGAACCCATGATTCAGGTTATTGCTGTCGACGTAGTTCCCCGGGATCTCCCCGCGTGCGGGGTTGCCTTCGACGAACGTGCCCTGCCCTGAACCGGTCCCAGCATTGGGATCGTCCAGCGTCGTATAGACGCCCTTATGCACCATGAACCCATGGAAGACGTTATTGTTGTCGTAGTAAGCACCTAGCGTGTCCCCATTTGGGGCTAGACTATCGACGACCGTACCCTGCCCTGAACCGGTCCCGGCCTTAGGATCGTCGATGGTGGTGTACACGCCCTTGCGCAGCACGAAGCCGTGACTCACGTTGCCGGCATCCACGTACCAGCCGTCAATAATGCCGCCCGAAGCCGAGATACTATTCGCGTAGGTGCCCTGGCCAGATCCGGTTCCAGCGGCCGGATCGTCGAGGGTCGTGTAGGTGCCATTATGGAGCAAGTATCCATGCGCGACATCGCTGCCGTCGAAATACGGACCCACGATGTCACCCCGGGCATTGATACCGTACGACAGCGTGCCAAGGGAAGCCCCCTTCCCGGCATTCGGATCGTTGAGGGTCGTGTAGGTGCCGTTGTGGAAGAGGAATCCGTGATCCACGCCACCGCTATCGGCATAGCCCCCAACCATATCCCCGCCTGCGTTGATACCGGAGACGAAGGTGTGGGTTGGGCCGTTCGGATCGTCTATTGTGGTCCAGGTGCCGCTCGACGCGTGAATGGTGTGCGCTGTTGCGTAGCCCGCGAAGGTCAACGCGAGCAGAGCACCGGCGATGCGAGCCGCTTTCATCTGCTTCTCCTTCATCCGTTCATCTATCCTGGGGACACGCCCTTCCCAGACAGAAGGGGTGCGTACTTGCAGTCGTCGCCACCCCGGGCACATTACCGCGCTAGATGCTAGACGGCTCGCGACAGCGGCTTTGGTAGGTGCCAGGACACGAGTCATCCGCGCCGCCCCGCGGCGGCAACTTCTGTAGCGTCGGACTCTTCTAGACCCCCGCGCGTCGTGGGTCCTTTTTTCGCATTCTCCGCACCTCCTCGAAACGTAAACAACCCGATCTACCAACGGATCGGGTTCACCAGTGGCTCAGCGCGGTCCAGGTGGCCAAGTTGGGACCGCGCATCGCTGCCTTCCGCGTAACCTTATCATAGCACCTGTGTCAATACGTCTAGCTTACGACACAATGGTGAGCAACATGATTGGAAGAGGCGCGTATGTATTCGTGCAGGTAAAAGTGGTTCTCCCCCCTTCCGGCAGTGCTGGGAAATTCACCCGGTCTGAAGTTGTGGCTTCATGAGCGCGCCGACATTCGCTTGACGCGCCAGGTTCGGCTCTATCAGAAGGTTGCGGCCGCTCATCGCGCCAGCACCGCTGAGATCCTCGCCACGGGTGAGGCCCCCGAGGAGCGGCTCGACAGCCCTCGCGAGGACGGGATGGACTCGCACCCTCCCGCCGAAAATCTCCCTGACGGGGCGATTGATCGCGGCTCGCTGGCGGATCGCTTTGTGAGGCGAAGCGGGGAGGCACTCAGCCGGGCTCGCGCGACGAGCGGATACTCGAGCACGGACCTTGCGCATCGCTCCGGGGTACCATCCACCCACGTTGAACGAGCCGAAGAGGGTCACACGCAAGACATGACGCTACGCCAGTATCTCGACCTCGCGCTGGCCTGCGACCATTTGCCGCTCGACCTCGTCCTGGTACCGTCTGAAGAACTCGCAAGGTTCGCCAGGGAGGCGCCTCCGGTGCCTCGCACAGCGTTGGAATACGAAGCCTGGAGGAGTCGACGCTCGCTGCGCGAGGCGCTTGCATCTGCGCGGCGAGCCCGATGACGCTCCTCTTGACATACCGTGCGCCCCTGAAGCTCGCTTCAGGGGCGCACGGCGAGGGAGTGACAGGTTTGAAGAGCGCCTACACGAACAGCTTCACGGTGGCGGCGCGGTAGCTGCCGTCGCTCAATGGCCTGGCGACGACCTGCAGACTCTGATTGGCGACGACCTCCGGCGGGCTGCTCTGCGGCTGCCCGTCGACCAGGTAGGTCGTGAACGGCGTCAGGTGCACCAGCACCGTTTCGCCAGTTCGCAGTTGGATGAGAGCGGATCGCAGGGATGCCCACTTCACCTCGCCACTCAGCGTGACGCGTGGCCCCTCCAGGACGAACGGAACGGTGTCATACACCACCAGGCGAGCCACCGCTCCGCCGGCCTTCGCGCTGTAGAGCGCCACGTAATCACCCGGCTTGAGCCCGGCGCGTCGTGCCCGCTTGGTGAGCGCGGCGACACGTACGGCTGGAGCCAGCTGGATCGTTCGACTCCTCCCGTCCGGCGTGGCGATCGTGATCGAGTTCTTCCCGACGACCGTGGCGATGCCGTACGCGAGGCGGTTTTCCGCGGTGCGCAACGGGCAGGAGGCCGGCGTGGCGCACAACCCGACGCCGGCGCCGCCACCGCCGCCGAACTGCGGCGGCCTGGTCGGGGCAATAAGCGTGGTCTTGGGATTCACCGGCAGCAGCAACGGGGGCCGCGGGTCCTGACTGAAGTCAAACTCGCTGGTAAGATCGCCGAGCTGCGGCACGTTCTCGCGTACCGTCGGTCGAGTGTCCGGCCGGCCGTCGGTCTTCGGATCGAGCCGCTGTCCACCCAGGAAGTCGTCCTCGATGAACTTGAGGTAGGCATCGTGGCTCAGCGTCTGGTGATCGATGTAGCCCTGCCTGGCATACGGACTGATGACCAAGCCCGGCACGCGGAGACCGTAGCCCATGCTGTCGACCGTCGGCGGCGCGACGTGGTCGTAGAATCCGCCCCAGTCGTCCCAGCTCAGGAAGATCGCGCTGCTGCTCCAGTCCGGGCTCTGCATCACCGCGTTGATCAGGCCGGTGACATAGGACTGGCCGGCACTGACCAGCGCCGGCGGATGCTCGCTGTTCGGGCCGCTGGGGACGATCCACGAGACGTTTGGCAGGGTGCCCGCCTTGGCCGCGGCGTAGAAGTTCGTCAGATTCTGGACATTATTCTGCTGGCCGTCCTGATGCACGTCCACGAAGCCGGGGAGCGTGTTCCAGATCAGCGGGACGCCCGCGCCGCCGTAGCCGTTGGCACTGGCGCCGTGATCGAGATAGTAGCCCCAGCTGATCCCGTTCTTGTTGAGCAGGTAGGTGATATCCGTCCAGGCAAAGGGCGTGGGGCTCTGCGGGGTGCGCTGCACCGGCGCCTGAATCGCGCTGCTGCAGCTCATCGGATCGGCCGAAGCACATCGCGCGCTCCAGCCGGACACCATGTACAGATGCTGCGGGAAGCTCCACGACGCGACCGGCTCGTACATCTGATCCTGCAGGACAAAATTCCTGGCATAGGCCCAGTAGTTGGGAATGTCGCTGCCGTCGTGATAGCCCATCACGTCGACCGATGGCCCGTTCGTCCCGTTCGTGCAGACCGGATTGGTTGGATCGGCACAGGACCGCTTGCCACCCTCGGCCGCCTTCACGAAACCGTTCATTGCGCCGCCGCTGATGTCGGTCGTTGCCGCGCCGGCGTCGTGGGGACCACCGCCGTTCAAATCGCGGTGATCGAGATACGGCCTGACACATGCGCCCGTTACCGGATCGGGCACGCAGCTGGTCGGCACCCCGTTCTGCATCGGAATCCCGTCCGCTCCCGGATAGGTCCCGAAGTACGAGTCGAACGACCGGTTTTCCTGCATGATGATGATCACATGCTGAATCTTGTGGATCCCGGTGACCTCGGCGCCGGCCGACGGTGTAACCATCGGCACTATTGCCACTCCGGCGAGCATGGCGCCGAGAGCCCCCAGAACCAGAGCGAATCGTTTCACAGCTTCCTCCCAAATGACATATCCGTCGCGGTGTGACGTCTTCGTACCCGATCGTAGGGCCGTCCGTGCTGCCATTCGCTTGCCGCCGGCTTACAAATCGGTGAATCTTTGCACC
>Ga0070735_10001423_pt1 | contig 23183 bp, 17 predicted proteins | sample Coa_R1_FD_66443 | JGI IMG/M metagenome (GOLD analysis project Ga0070735, IMG submission 66443) | Surface soil microbial communities from Centralia Pennsylvania, which are recovering from an underground coalmine fire - Coalmine... | ecosystem: Environmental > Terrestrial > Soil > Unclassified ...
ATTCGGGTCGTACCAGTCGCTGCACCATTCGTGGACGTTGTCGCCAATGTCGTACAGGCCGAAAGCGTTCGGCGCGTATTGCGCGACTCGCTCGGGTCCGGTCTGCCAGCGCGTAGCGTAGTTGGGAAGAGATTGCGGAGGATCGTCTCCCCAGGGAAATTGTTTTTGCTCGAGGCCACCGCGGGCGGCACATTCCCATTCCGCTTCCGTGGGCAGGCGGAACCCGCGTCTGGTTTGTGCAGTGAGCCATTCGCAGTAACCCTGGGCTTCCTGCCAGGAGACTCCGGCGACTGGCTGCTGGGGATGATTGAAATGGGGATCGTGCCAGAACGGCGGGGGCATGGTTGCGCTCGCGCGCAGGAAACGTTCGTATTCTGCGTTTGTGACCTGCGTGGCAGCGAGGAAGAAAGAGTCGATCCAAACGCGATGGATGGGGCGTTCGCAGTCCTGGCCGGTGTTCGAGCCCATCAGGAACCATCCTGCTGGGATTTGGACCAGCGTGGGTTCTAGCGGCGTAGCTGCGATCTGTTCGTGCGTCGCCATGGGTCCAGTTTAGCAACCTCGAAAGGTTTCACCACAGAGGGCACAGAGGGACACAGAGGAAGCACTAGAGGCCGCGCAATTTCCTCGCTACTTCGGCGATATTGTTTTCCTGAAAGAGGCGGATGGCGGCGATACCGGCGGCTCCGGCTTCCAGACACGAGCGGGCATTCGCGATGGTGATTCCTCCCAGAGCCAGCACTGGGATCTTTTCCTGGCAGGATTGCTTGAGTAGCGCGAGCCCCGCGGGGTGCGCGCCAGGGGCATCGTTTTTTTCAAACACCGGAGCGAATACGGCGAAGTTCGCCGCATTTGCGGCGGCTTGGGCAACTTCGGCTGGAGAGTGACAGGAGACTGCGACGACGGGACTTGCTGGCGAGACTGCGCAGGCGGGGGCGCCCGCGCCACATTTTTTCCAGATTGATCGAACTTGTTGCGGCGATACGTCGTCGGAGCGGAGGTGGACTCCGTCGGCTCCAACCGCGAGGGCGACGTCGGTGCGGGAGTTGATGAGGAGGGCGGTTCTCAGCTCTCGGTTCTCACTTTTCAGAGTTTCGATCAGGGCTACGGTTTCGCGCGCCAGCGATTCCAGAGCGCGCGCGGGGAGATCTTTTTCGCGGAGTTGGATGTAGTCCACGCCGGCGCGGGTCGCTTCTGAAATCTTTTCCAGCAGTCGGCGACGGCGCGAGAGTTCGTCTCCGGGGAATGCGGTGCGGTCGGTGATGTAATAGAGAAGGCAGCTTTCAGCCATCAGCTTTCCTGGCGTCAAGGAAAGAGCGAAAATCCTTAACTACGAAGGACACGAAGGTTCACGAAGGAAACCCTAGGGCCTTGTTTTCGCGATCTCCGGCAACACTTCCCTTTGCTTCTTCGGCGTGCCGCCCAAGTGATATTTCGTCAGGCCATCCCGCAGGAACTCGAAGGCATCTTCGGGGGAGTCGACGATCTTGAACTGCTCGAGATCCTGCGGAGAGACCGTGCCTGCATCCACGAAGGAGTTGAAGTTGATGATGCGGTTCCAGTATTCGCTGCCATAGATGATGACCAGAATTTTCTTGGCCAGCTTGTCGGTCTGGGCGAGCGTGAGAATTTCGAAGAGCTCGTCCATGGTGCCGAAGCCGCCGGGGAAAATGACGAGTCCCTTGGCCAGATAGGCGAACCAGAATTTGCGCATGAAGAAGTAGTGAAACTGGAAGTTCAGCGATGGCGTGATGAACTGGTTGGGGTGCTGCTCGAAGGGCAGCTGGATGTTGAGCCCGATGCTTTTGCCTCCCGCTTCGTGGGCGCCGAGGTTGGCGGCTTCCATGATGCCGGGACCTCCTCCGGTGGTGACAACGAAGCGGTGACGCCGCGCGGGAATCTGGATGGACCATTTGGTCAGCATGTGGGCGAGCTTGCGAGCGTCTTCGTAGTAGCGGGCCATGTCAACGCTGGCCTGGGCGCGCTTCAGATCGCTTTCGCGCTGCGCGGTGGGTGCAGCCTGGTCCTTCTCGAGGCTAGCAAGGCTTTCCGTCGCATCTTTGTGCCCCTGAAAGCGCGCAGAGCCGAAAAAGACAACGGTGTCCTGGATCTGCTCGCGGCGGAAGCGGGCGAGCGGCTCCTGATATTCGGCGAGCATCCGGAGAATGCGGCCGTCGGGGCTGTTGAGGAAGGTTTCGTTTTGGTAGGCTACGGGCGCGGATTTTAGATGGTCAGTCATCGGAAACTCGAAAATTAGGATCAGGGCCCGAAATCGCGTTTGCGGTTTTAAGCCGCAGCGTTTCTTTCGCCCCCCACGGGGCTCGCTCAATGTACTTCGTGGTAGTGAAGGGCCTCCCAGAAACCAATCCAGATGTCGAGCAGGCCCAAGCCGCTGCAGATGCCGCGGAAAAATCCGTTGTCTACGATGGTGCGGAGCGCAGGGAACGAAAGCAGGAGATAGTTGTCGGTCCACTCCGGGGTCCAGGGAAGAATGATAAGCAGCACCCCGGCTACGGCACTGATTAAAACAAAAAGAAAGACAGAAATGCGATGCATCCAGCGTTGCGCCCGACTGGGAGCGGGATGAGCAGGCTGCTCGGGATCATCCAGAAGTCCGGTGCGAGGCGGAGTTGGTTCCGGCGCGCTCTCGGGCGCGCTGGAGAAAGCGGGATCGGTCATGCAGGGCAGCTCCCGCAAAGAGGGAAATTAACAGAAGAGCGGCGCGGGCTTAAGGCCGGGCTGGGAACATGGGGCACAAAGGCCATCGGGTTATTCTACGACTTCAAGGCCTTAATGCGCTCGGCGACGTCGCGATAGTCGATGTTGCTGCCGTAGACGTCCATGAAATGCTTGAGGGCAGAGGGCTTATCCCCGGCGGCTTCGTAGGCGGAGGCCAGTTCGTAGTTGAGGGCGGTGCGGGTCTCGCCGTCGATGGTGGGAACCTTGAGAGCCTTTTCGTACCAGCGGACCGCTGCCTCGGGCACATTCTTTTCGAGGAAGCACTGCGCCAGCCAGGTGTAGGTCTGCATGATCTGCGGGAACGGATGACCTTTGTCGAAAGACTGGCAAGCCTTCTGGAGTTCGCCGATCGCTTCATCAAGCAGTCCCATTTCGCGGAAGGCGATGCCGAGGTTGTAATGCGTTTCGGGATCTTCGTCGGCGGAGGCCACGTCGGCTTCGAGATCTTGTTTGAGCTCGCCAAACATTTCGGCGAGATCGACTCCGGCATCTTCCGCGAACGGTGATGCCTTGGCAGAAGCGGCGGGAGCGGGCGCCGGAATTGCAGGAACAGGCGGCTGGGGCCGCGGAGCGCTGACCACCGGCGACGCTGCTACCGAAGCGACAGGCGCGGGCGCAACCGGGGCCGCAACAGGCGGCGCGCTGTAAGAACTCGGAGATGCTGATGCGGCTGCACTCGCTGCCAACGGGCTGACCCTCGGAGCGGCCGGAGGCGCAGGCGGCGGAACTGGCGCAGCTTTCACCACCGGGCGCTGCGGCTCCGCAACCGGCGCGGCGGCCAGGAAATCCTCTCCCAAAGATGCTTCGATGTCGGCAACGAACTCGCCCAGCACCGGAGCGGCGGGCGTTGCAGCAACCGCAGGTTTGGGTTGCGGCGGCGGAGCAGGCGCGGCCGCGGGTTTGTTGATGGTGCCCGGCAGGAAGCCATCGCCCAGCGAGGATTCGAGATCGGTAATGAATTCTTTGAGAACGGCGGGTTGCGTCTCCGGCTCCGGCTCGTGAACCACTGGAGCGGGCGCAGGTTTAGGCGCAACTGGAGCCGGCTTGGGTACGACGGGCGCGGGTTTCGCAAGCACTGGCGCCGGCTTGGCCACCGGCGGCTCGGGTTCGACTGGAGCCTCGGCGACAACGGGCGCCTCTTCGACGGGCTCGGGTTCCGGAACCACGGCTGCCGGTTCTTCAATCGCGGCCGGAGCTTCTTCGACAACGTCGAAAGACGGCACATCGTCGGCAGTGAGTTCTTCGACGACAGGCTCGGCTGCATCTGATGCTTCTTCTTCGGCGGCTGCCTGAGCAGCGGCATCGACCTCAGCGCGAAGCTCGGCCAGCTTAGCCTGATCTTTGGTCAACGTTTGCAGCTTGGCGAGTGCGGCCATCGCCTGCTCCAGCATGGAGTGGGCAATGTAGAAGCGAATCTCTTCTGCAGTCTCATCCACTGCGGTGTCAGCGAGTGGTTTAGTGGCCTTGGCAACAGGAGCGGCTGGAGCGGCGGCTTCGACCTCGGCTGTTTCCTCAGCAGGTTCTTCTGCTGGAGCTTCGGTTTCTACGGAGAGAGAGTCGTCCCACTCCGAGGAGAGATCGATTTCCGCCGCGCCGCTATCCGCAGGCGCAGACTCATCGACAACAGCAAATTCGGGTTCGGAATCTGACTTGACTGGCGTGGGCCAGGGCGATGCTGTTTTGGTGCTTGCGGGCTCTTCTGTTTCGGCTGCCTCCGGTTCAGGTTCGGAGATTTCTGCTTCGTCCACCGAAAATTCCGCGACCTCGGGCTCGGGTTGCTCCGTCTTAGCCGCGGGCGCGTCAATGAAAATGGGCGCTTCCTCGTCCGACACCGGGGGTGCGGCAGCCGATGTGCGCTCTTCATAGCGCTCGGCTAGCTCCCCGTAACGAGTGGCCTCTTCCGGGTGGTCCGCTTCGGAGTAAATGCTCTGCAGCGTGCGGCAGCAGACTGCGGCCTCGGCAAACCGCCCGGCGCGGGTGTGCAAGGTGGCCAAACGCTGGTTGATACGCAGATCGCTGGGTGCCAGCGGCAATGCCGCGACCAGAGGCCCAAGAGCCTTGGCCGGCATGTTGTACGAGATGAAAAGCTCAGCGTCGGTGAGCGCGGAACGGATGGAGAGCGCAACTTCGTCAGAATAGTGCTGGTGAATCGCCGGCGCGGTCGATTCCAAATCGTCCAGAAGAACGGCAGCTTCTTCCGGCGTGATGAGCTTGCTGCCGGAGGTGCCGCCAATCTGCGCGACCACCTGCTGATAGTTCTGCATGTGCAGGGCGTTTTGCGGCTCGACCTGCGCCAGCTTCTGGTAGAGATCGCGGGAACGCGTGAGATCGCCGGATTGAACGCTGGCGTGGGCCAGCAGTTCCATCACTTCACTGACGTGGCTGGTGTCTCCTCCCTTGTTGAAGAGGTCCAGCAATTTCTGCAGCGAGTCGGGATTGTCGCGGACATGCCCGATGATGGCGTGCAGCGATTCGAGCATCTTGCTGGAGTTTTCCGCCAGCAAGCGTTCGGCGTGCTGGTCGAATACCTGGAGCGCGTTCTCGTATTGGCCAGCCTGCATCAAGGCATCGACGAAGCTGGAGATAGCCGGCAGATCGTTGTGCACGGTCAACAGCTTGTTGGCAACCGTTCCGGCCTCGGAAAGCTGCCCGCTCTGCAGATACGCCTTGAGCAGATCGCGCAGGCCGTCCGGATTGGAATCGATGTCGGAGATCTTTTTCAGCGTAGCAACGGCGCCGGCGGCATCGCCGGACTCGAGCAGGTTCCTGCCCTGCATGAGCAGGGCATAGGTGTTGCCCGGATCGAGTTTGAGCATGCGCTGCAAGACTTCTTCGGCCTCGTTCAGCGAGCCCTTGGAGCGTAGGTTTTCGGCGGCGGCAGTGAAAATTTGCCACGCGTCGTTTTTCTTGCCGAGACGCACGTAGACTTCGGCAAGGCGGAGCCGCATGCTGCTGTTTTCCGGATCCATCTCCAGAATCTTCTGGAAGATGCGGACGGCGTTCTCGAGTTCGCCGCCTTTCAGGAATTCTTCCGCGACCTGCAGATACTGGGCGCGGGCATCATTGAAAAGGCCCTGCTGGGTATAGAGTTCGGCCAATTTCAGCAAGCTCTCGAGCGATGGTTTGAGCTTGCAGATTTTTTTGTACATCGCGATCGCCTTGACCGTGAATCCCTGGCCGGCATAGGCATCGCCTACGGACTTGAAACATTCGGTAGCTTTATCGGTCTCGCCGAGTCGCGAGTAAAGGTCGCCAACCGTATTGTTAACGGTCAGATCCTTGGGATCGTTCTTGAGGACTTTTTCGTATTCGGAGATGGCATTCTGCAGCTTGCCCTGCTGGACATACTTCTCCGCACTGGCGAGCACCTTTTGCTTGTTGAAACCGAACAATGCCATAAGAGCACGAACTCCAGGACCCTGGTCTTAACACAGAACCCGTTGCACGTTGAGGGAAACTGCTCCCGGGTACAGGCCGCGGGGTCATCTCCTCTATCGGCAGATGGCCTACCGGACAAGGCCAATTGTACGTCTGGAAGTCATGGATCGCATGGTTACCAAGGGTTACCAAAAGGGAGTGTACCGACGGGTTACCAAGGGAATTACAGGGAAAAGTAGGGCCTAGCCAAGTCCCTCTCGCCCCGGGCTCAGCCCGAGGAGGCTATAATGGCACCCGTTTATGGCCCTCTCTGCTGGCACACGGCTCGGGCCCTACGAGATCCAGGCCTCGCTCGGCGCGGGCGGGATGGGTGAGGTTTATCGCGCCCGCGACACCCGTCTGGAGCGCACGGTCGCCATCAAGATTCTGCCCGAGCGTCTTTCGAGCAGTTCCGAACTGAAGGTCCGATTTGAACGCGAGGCGCGCGCCGTCTCGTCGCTGAATCACCCTCACATCTGTCACCTTTACGACGTGGGCTTGCAGGACGGCACCTCGTTTCTCGTGATGGAGTACCTGGAAGGCGAGTCCCTGGCGGATCGTTTGCGGAAAGGTCCTCTGCCGCTCAAGCAAGCATTGCAGTTCAGCATTCAGATCGCAGACGCGCTCACGAACGCGCATCGGGCAGGAATTCTGCATCGCGACCTGAAGCCGGGCAACGTGATGTTGACCGCGGGAGGCGCGAAGCTGCTCGACTTCGGATTAGCGAAAACAGCTCCCGCGCTTTCCGGTTCCGCTGCTGCGGCCAACAGCGGCATGCCCCCTTCGACTCCCACGATGACCTTGGCCGAATTGAGTTCCCCATCGAAAGGTCTGACGCAGCGGGGCACAGTCGTCGGCACCTTCCAGTACATGGCTCCGGAAGTGCTGCAGGGAGCGGAGGCCGACGCGCGCAGCGATATTTTCAGCCTGGGATGCGTTCTTTACGAAATAGTGACGGGGCGGCGCGCGTTCGAAGGCAAAAGCCAGCTGAGCGTGCTAACCGGCATTCTGGAACGAGATCCCGAGCCAGTGAGCGAGATGCAACCGACTTCGCCTGCCGCCCTGGATCACTTAGTGAAGAAATGTTTGGAGAAGAATCCCGACGAGAGATTCCAGTCCGCACACGACGTGAAGGTACAGTTGCAGTGGATTGCGGAGGGAGGAGCACAAACCCGAGTTCAGACTTCGAGTCAAAAACTGGGCCTGCTTCCGTGGCTCATCGCAGGCGCCGCGGTTCTTCTCTTGGCTGGGTCGCTGGCAGGATATCTGTTGCCTTCGCGTACGGGTCCAATGGTGCGATCGTTCATCCTGCCGCCTGCTGGCACCGCCTTTATTACGTTTGCCCCCTCCTCCGGTCCACCGGAGATTTCGCCGGACGGAACCAAGCTTGCCTTCACTGCCCGGGATGACAAAGGCAAAGTGATATTGTACATGCGCCCTCTTAGCGCGGTAACGGCAGAGCCATTGGCGGGGACTGAAGATGCCAGTTATCCCTTCTGGTCACCGGATAGCCGCGAAATTGGTTTCTTTGCCGGGGGCAAGTTGAAGAAGATTGACGCCAACGGCGGGCCACCACAGAATCTGTGCGACGTTGCCGTCGGCCGCGGTGGCACATGGAACAAAGAGGGCGTGATCGTTTTTTCGCCGGGTGCCACGCAGTCGCTGCTGCGAGTGGCGGCGGAAGGCGGAACGCCTGAGGCCGCCTCCAAATTTGATCTCTCACGCGGCGATAACAGCCATCGTTGGCCACAGTTTCTGCCCGATGGCCGTCATTTCCTATTCTGGGCGCGCAGTTCCCGCGGCATGCAGGAACATCAAGTCTATGTCGGGACGGTGGGTTCGCTGGACGCAAAACCGCTGATGAAGAGCAGATTGCCGGCGCTGTACGTTCCGGGGTACCTGCTCTTTCTGCGCGACCAAACGTTGATGGCGCAGCCATTCAATGCTCGCACTCTCGAATTGTCGGGCGTGCCTACCCCGATCGCGGAGCATGTTGCAGTCAATTCCACGACGAGCCGGCCGGTCTTTTCCGCCTCGAATGACCGCACCATCATTTACCAGATTGGGAGCGAGCAAGGAGGCTGGCAACTGTTATGGCTGACGCGAGACGGGAAACAAATTGGCACGGTGGGAGATCTCGCGCCTTATACCGATCCCGCCATTTCTCCGGACGGGACACGCGTTGCGGTGGGAATCTTTACAGGTCAAGGAAGCAGCGACATTTGGATCTTCGATTCCAGGCGTGCCGCGAAGACGCGACTGACGTTCGGAACCGCGATTCTGAGGTTTCCACTTTGGTCGCCCGACGGCAAAACCATCTTTTACGGCTCCAATGCGAAGGGCGCTTATCACATTTATGCCAAGGCCGCGGATGGCACGGGCCCGGAGCAGGTCATACTCGAGGACGACGCCTTCGACTACCCCTGGGACATATCGCCTGACCAAAAATACCTTGCCTACATGCGCCCAGCCGCGGATGGCAAAGGCGGCACGGAAATGTGGGCTTTGCCATTGTCGGGCGACCGCAAACCTTTTCCCATCGTGCCGAGTCTCTTTACCAACACGTGGGCTGCAGTCGCCCCCAACGGCAAGTGGATGGCGTATTCGAGTAACGAATCTGGACGTTTCGAAGTTTACGTCACAGCTTTTCCTGGCGGAGGCGCGAAGTGGGAGGTTTCCGTCAACGGCGGTTCGATGCCAAAATGGCGACGGGATGGCAAGGAGTTGTTCTTCCTCGATCCGGCAGATAACTTGATGGCGGTAGAGGTCAACACCTCAGGGAACACAATCCAAACCGGCACTCCGCACCTTCTGTTTCGTCCTGTCGGTCTGCAAAGCCAGCTGGGTCCCTACACTGTGACTGCCGACGGGAAGAGGTTCCTGATCAACGGCGGCAACGTAAAAGAAGAGAACCAGCCGTTCGTATTAGTCCAGAATTGGGCTCATCAATTGAAAAAGTAAAATCCATCCTGGGCTTTGACCCCTGCTGGGCCACAGTCTGGGAGCAACGCCACGATGTGGTCTGGGAAATTGCCGCGTGGCTGGTACAACCCCTAGGCAAACCCAATCATTGCATCAGGCGCTGGAGGGCAGCGCGAGCGTCAGTAACCTGGACCGGACGAGATTGAGAACCAGAGAAGTGTGAGAGGAATTCCTGGTATTCATTGATAGCCTGATCACGCTTCGAGGTGCGTTCGTAAAGCTGGCCTAAGTAGTAGTGAGAGAGAATTCCCAGGCACGGAAAACGATCGACTATGGCCTGGCCATTCTCCAGGTTACGTTCGACGCGCTGCACGGCGCGAAACTGAGTTTCCGCGGAGGAATAGTCGTTGGTCAGGAGTGCCGCGCGGCCACGGAAAAAGGGCAGATAGGAGTCTTGAAAATCGGGAACTCCGGCTAACCGGCCCAAGGCAGCGGGTCCGTCGCCTTTTTGGACGGCGGCCATGACATCAGCGTAAATCCGTCGGAGTTCAATCGTGCGCGGTGAGATCCAGGGGTGGCTGGAGGCGTAGCGCTGCAGTGTTTGCTTGGAGGCCTCCCGGTTTCCCGCCATCGTCTGAAGGAATGCCAGTGCGGTCAGTTCCTCACCCTCGAGCTTCTGTTGCTGGACGAAGGAAAGAGTGGAGGACTGCTGTCCCAATAGAACGGATAGCACGGCTAATTGCTGCAAGTAATCTCCGGCAGCCTCGGTCTGTTTGGCGTGTCCCATTTGCGACACTGCCTCCCGGTAACTGGCGAGCGCACCTTCGAAGTCGCCCCCCGTCTGCTTGAACTGCGCCTGGAAGCCCGGAACGTAGAGGCGTCCCAACGCAGACGAGCGCTGCACATACTGCTGGAAGGCGGCATTGGCCATGTCGGGTTTTTTCTGATCGTTGTAGACAATGGCCAGCTTGAGGTACTCGGCGTATTCACCAAAGTCCGGCTTCAGTTCGAGCACTTTGCGATAGGCGGCGATAGCCTCATCATCGTGGCCTGCCATGAAGAGGATGTCGCCGCGGGTGTCCAGCGGATTGGGATCCCCGGGACGAATCGCGATGTAGGCATCATCCGCCGCCAGTCCCCCCGAGAGGTCGCCCGCACGCGTCAGTTGGTAGGACTGGAAGTTCAGCAGGTCTTCGCTCTTGGGATCCAGGGCAAGTCCTTGTTGTAAGAGTTCGAGACCTTGTTGCACCTTTCCCTCACGAGTGAGGCTGGCGGATAGGAGGCCTCGGTCCATCGTAGAGCGGGGAAATTCCGACACCACTGCTTGACGGGCGGCCGTCTGGGCCTCGAGATCCTGTGACCAACTGGCCTTGACCGCTTGCAATGACAGTTGCTCATACCGGGGCAGGTGCGATTGCAATTGCTCAACTTTAGCTGCAACCTCCCGTCCTCGCCGCAAGTCACCCGCGAGGAAGTACTGCTCGGACAGACGCAGATAAGCCAGGGCGAACTGCGGGTCTAAACGAACGGCTTCCTCCAATTCGCGGATGGCATCGGAGGTCAGAAAGCGGCGGCCGTAATCAATGCCCAGCTGGTAATGGCGATACGCTTCGACATTGGATGTCGAAGCTTGCTCTATCTCCGGCGTCTTTTGCGGCAGGTCGGAGGCGGGCAGGAAGCTTCCAGCGAGACTCTCGGTCAGACGGTCCACCATGCCGAAGATGCTCTGGATGTCCTGTCCTTCGAGCTTCTGCGAAAACAGGATCTGTCCGCTGCTGGTATCTTGCGCCCGCACATCAAGGCGCAGTTGGGTAGGCCCGATCTTCAGCAACGCGCCTGTAATGTAGGCATCCGCACCGGCGTCGCGGGCGACACTTTGCGCCTGTGCGGGATCGAGAGACTTGCCGCCCTTGGTGGCGCGCTGCACCGCGCTCAGCACGCGCTCCGTGGAGAGCACGTCCAGGCCCTTCACCTGCGCGAGATTGGTGGTGAGCATGTCGGTGAGGCCGCTGTCCAGCCAGTTGAGCGACTGATCCTGCGACAGATTATTGAAGTAGAGCACGGCCACAGACTTATGCTGGCGGCCGGGCGACGAGCCCGCACTTCGATTACGGAAGAAGAAGAATCCTGTCACTCCGGCGATCACAACCGCCGCAGCGGCAATCGCGAGCCACGGACGCTTTCTCGCAATTTGGATCGCCGCCGAAGAAGATGAAATCTGCGCTGGAACTGGCGCCGGCGTCACCGCAGAGGAAGATCCGCTGGGCGAAGATGGTGCAGGAGCAGATACGGCCGGGGCCGATCCCATGGACGCCGGAGCCTCAGCAGGTTGCATGCTCACAGCTGCTGATTTCCGTCCGGATTCTGTATCGCGTTTCAGACGCTGCAAGTCTGCCCGCATGTCGGCGGCGTGCTGGTAGCGCAGGTTGCGATCCTTCTCCAGCGCCTTGTTGATGATGTCTTCCTGCCTGGGCGGAATATCAGGATTGAGGCGCACGGGAGTGATCGGAGGCCGCTCCAGAATGGCGTTGAAGATGGCCGCCGAGGTGTCCCCGCGAAACGGCATGGTTCCAGTGGCCATCTCGTAGAGCACAGCACCAAATGAAAAGAGGTCGGTGCGCGCATCGAGAGCCTTTCCCATAGCCTGCTCCGGCGACATGTAAGCCACCGTGCCCAGCGCCGCGCCCGGGCTGGTCAGATGTTGCTCGTCGATGCTGGCGGCCTGGGTCGCAGCCCCTAGAAGCTGGCTGGAAGACGTGCCGCCCGCTGCAACCTTGGCCAGGCCGAAATCGAGGATCTTGGCATGTCCGCGCTCGGTCACAAAGATATTTGCCGGCTTGATGTCGCGATGGACGATTCCTTTGCTGTGAGCGGCGTCGAGTGCGTCCGCAATCTCGATGGCCAACGAAATTAACTGCTCGTTTTCCATCGGGCGCCCGGAGATCAGGTGCTTCAGCGTCATGCCCTCGAGAAATTCCATGGCAATGAAAGCCTTGCCATCTTCCTCGCCGATGTCATAAATCGTGCAGATATTGGGATGATTCAGTGCAGATGCGGCTTGGGCCTCGCGTTGAAAGCGGGCCAGGGATTGAGGATCGCGGGCAACGTCGTCGGGCAGAAATTTGAGGGCGACAAAACGGTGCAGCCGCGTGTCCTCGGCTTTATAAACGACGCCCATCCCGCCGCCGCCAAGTTTCTCGATGATGCGATAGTGGGAGATGAGCTGGTCGATCATGGCGCCATTTCTGGGACGCCCTATCTTACGAACGCGGGATGTGCCCGTCAACGAAAGCCGGCTCTAGGCGGCCGAAAAAGCATCGAGATGCTGCGGGAGACTAAGCGATCGTCGCACTTGGGAAGGATCGTCAAGGCTGGGAGAGCATAGTGCGGAGATTGGTCTCGACGTTGTCCTTATCGACTAGACCGTTGTAAGCAGCAGCAATTCGTCCCTGGCGGTCGATGAGAAATGTGTCCGGCATGTTCTCGATGCCGTAGGTCTTCGCCATTGCATCGTTGCCAAGTACGATCGTGTACGGCACTTTCGCCGTTGCAATGAACGGCTTCACTGCCTTCCAGCCGTCTGAATCAAGCGAAACGCCGACTACTTCCAGACCTTTAGAAGAATATTTGCGGGCGAAGTCCGCGAACCACGGAATCTCCAGCTTGCATCCGTGACACCAGGTCGCCCAGAAGTCGAGCAGGACCACTTTGCCGCGGTAGTCCTTGAGGCTCACGGTTTTTCCAGAACTGTCTTGCAGCTGAAATTCAGGCGCGAGCTTGCGCTGATTTGCAGGCTGGAGGGCGGAGCGCGCTGTAGTTTCATCGGCGCCCGTTGAAATGCTGAGTGCGACCAGAGTTGCAGCAACAAGAAGGCGAATTGCGGGGATATTCATGGCTATCTCCTGCTTCAGAATTAAACCGGAGCGGTCCGGGGCCACCGCCGCCGAATTGCGCTTGCGCACAGATATGCGATCGGCCAATACACAACAAACTGCAGAACGTGCAATCCCTTGCCCAGCCAAATCCCTGGCCGTAGGTAGGCATGGACGATGGGTGGGCCCAGGAGAATCCAGAATCCCGGTTCCCGCAGTACCATCCCAGCCAAGGTTGCGATGGCGGCGGTCCACAAGATCGCGCGGGACCATGGCGGGAGCTTCGAGGCGCTCAAGCCCCAACTCAGTCCCCAGATCGCGGGGACTGCGACCAGCACTACTTGCACAATCAACGGCAACATCTCTCGGTAAAACGTCACGTCAAAAACAGCCGCGTTAGAGTCGGGCAGAGCGGGAACGCTGAACGCACGGTGCATGTACTGCTGAACGTACGCAAAATAGTGTGGTGCGCCGAATGCTTCTCCAAACAAGAGCACGAGATACAACAGGACGCCATTAATCCGAATCATGCTGCGCGAAACGGAGCCGACCACGAAACCACATGTCCACGACCAGCAAACCAGAGTCAGGTACCAGAGGAAGAGGGAGCCGGCGGTCTCGGCCATTACACGCCAGAATCCCGGATTCTTAGTCAGAGCCCAGTCCCAGTTGTTCGCGTACATCCAGATGTAGATTGCGCTCCCGTCGGCCGTAGTCCTGGAAACAATCGAGAGCAGCATCCCGAGCGGAACAATCGCGCCAACAAGCATCAGCCAGGGCTGCCATCCGCTCCACAACCGCGCCTGCCGGCGCCCAACTAAGCCGAGCACGCCCCACAAGGCTTGACCGGCTGTCTCGCCAGACTCGGCCAAATCGCCGAACACAGCCTCGCGTTCGTCCGGCTCCAGCAGTCGAGAAACGATGTCGGCCAGCCACCAGCAGAATCGGGTCATGATCGGATCGCAATGCGGTTTGTCTCCCAGGAGACGCCCCGGCTTACTCGTTGAACGGCAGCATAGAATTCGCTCGCGGCCTGGACGCCTTTCGCAGTCACGCGGATCATGCGTTTGGGCCGCCCTCCGCGTTGCGGCGTGGGATCGCCCATGTGGGTCTTGATGAAGCCTTTCGATTCCAGGCGATCCAGAGTCGTGTAGAGAGCGCCAATCGAGCAGCGCCGTCCGGTTGCTTTTGCGATTTCCTCGCGGATGGCGGCCCCATAGGCGCCTTCGCCCAGGCGCGTTGCCGCAGTAAGCATCAGGTATTCAAACTCGCCAAGCATGATTAGTATCACATTGTGATTATAATGAGAGACCGTGTCAAGGTTATTCTGATTCGGGAGAACGACGGCTCAATAGTATGAATGTGCTATGGGTCACTGGCGAGTGACCGTGTATTTTCTCCAAGGCGAAATTGTGTGGGGACGCCAATATCTACGAACGGGGTAGCTCATGACCTGGATTCGAACCGTGTCTTGGGACGAGGCGGACGAGAAGCTGCGTAAGGCGATCGAAGGCGAGAAACTCCTTTATCCCAAGGAATATGCGACGCCGGTGCATCCCGACGCGTCGGGGGCGTCGTCGATTGTGGGATCGCACACGCTGATTCCCGACGCTCTGTATCACGCCTTCGCAACTTTCGGCGCACTTATGTCGCCTGACTTGCCGCTGGAACGCCGCCAGCACGAGATGATCGCGACCATGGTTTCCGTCACCAACCGGTGCGTCTATTGAATCGAGTCGCACGCAGAGTTTCTGCGTAGGGTGACGTTGGACAAAGCTTTGGTCGAGGCCCTGGAGAAAGATTACACAACCGCGCCAATCTCGCCGCAGGATCGCGCGATGCTCGACTACGTGGTCAAGCTGACCAGGGACGCGACCAAGGTTTGGAAGGACGATATCGAGCGGCTGCGAGGTGTTGGTTTTGACGATCGCGGGATCCTTCAGATTACGCTGATTGCCTCGTGGTTCAACTACATCAACCGGGTGGCCGACGCGCTGGGAGTGGGACGGGAGTAGGAAGTCGGCTCCGCCTGCCCGTAAAATGCGGACGTGCGCAGGCTGATTCTCCAGATCCATTTGCTGATCGCCCTGACCGCTGGCGGCTTTATAGTTCTGCTCGGGGCAACCGGCAGCATCATCGCGTTTCAACCGGAATTGGATCGCCTGCTTCACCGGGATTTGTCGTACGTGAAGCCGGGCGGCAAGGTTCGGTCCCTGGTCGAAATCGGAAACGCGGTTTCCCGGAATTACGGCGATGAGCCGATCGTGGCGTTCCTGCCTTCTGTCTCACCGGACTTCCCAACGCAGGTAATCCTGTCGCGCGGCATTGTCTCGGTGAATCCATACACCGGTGAGATCCTCGGTATCCGGACCCGGGGGCAGACTTTTCTGGGTTTCGTGCGCGCGTTGCACGTGCGACTGGCAGCCGGAGATGTCGGCAAAAATATTCTGCGATGGTCGGCAGTCGCGATGCTGTTCTCACTCGCCTCTGGGCTATATCTATGGTGGCCGATCAAGCGGATAAGAATTCGCGGACCGCGGTGGAGCACGGGATTTTGGTTCGACGCGCATAATGCCGTTGGGATTCTTTCACTGTTGCCTCTGCTCGTGCTGGCAGCAACTGGGGTGGTGATTGGTTTCGAAGATCAACTGGCTCCTCTAGTCGACAAGCTCACCGGGGCAAGGCCGGTCCATGTCACTGAGGTTACGAAGCTGGAACCCCGGCCAGAATCGCCGCCGATCACGCCCGATCAGGCAGTGGACATTGCGAGCGCTCAATTGCCGGGCGCGGTGCCGTATCGGGTGCAGATGCCGCGCTACGGCGGCGTTTACGTTATAGCTCTGGCCGTCGCCGGGGATCGACTCGCCGGGGACAGGAACTCGGTTTCTGTGGATCCGGGGAGCGGCAAAATTGTCTCGGCAAGCTTTTCGACCGACCTCACCGCTCGAGAACGGTTCACGGTCACAAACGAGGCCATTCATACGGGTGAGATTTTCGGCATGCCGAGCCGGATCATTGTGGCGCTAGCCGGCATCCTTCTACCCGTACAGGCCCTGAGCGGCATTGTGATTTGGTTGCGCCGGCGCAAGAATGCCAACCAAAGATTGACCGGCGACGGAGCGCAAACATGAAGACAGTGGCGGCAGTTTTAGTTTTAACCGTCGTCGCGACGGCTGCTGACTTGACCGGCAAATGGTCTGGGAAATTCAAAGTGGACGGCGGAGATCACGAGGTGCCCCAGCTTTTCATCTTGAAGCAGCAAGGGAAGATGCTTACCGGCAGCGGCGGTCCGAATGCGTCAGAGCAGTATCCCATCGAGAACGGAAGAATTGATGGCAACGCAGTGCGGTTTGAGCTGACGACCGGCGAGTGGAGGTTCGCGTACGATCTTCAGCGCACCGAACCGGACGGCTTGAAAGGAGACCTGAAACTCCAGAGCGTTGGCGATAGCAGGACTGCAAAGGTCTCGCTGGTGAGGGTGACGGATAAGTAGAAGCAGTTGGACCGCGTTGGCATCTCCTTGCGACGCCTAGTAGGTGAATCCCTGAATCTCGTTTACGTTCGAAGACGGGCCATCCACGAAACCGATCCGCACGCTGGGATGTATCGCGATGTGCGCGGCAACGACATTAAACGCGTTCGAGAAACTGAATCCGTTGATCGTTTTCTGCAGGACGCCATTGATGTCGTACACATAAATCGTGCTTCCCGAGGGCGCCGAACTTGAATTGGGCTGGGCCACCAGAAATAGCTTGTGGATGGGATCGTACTCGACGTCGGCGCCGCTGAAAAACTGCTGCTCGCCGCTATTGGGCAAGACCACGGTGAAGCCGGTTTCCGTGTTGAGATTGTAGAATTCCACGCTGGCGTCGTCTTCTGTCGTAGTGCAGGCGATGTTGTCGGCGGAATCGACGGCAATGCCGTTCACGAAGCCGAATCCAATGCCGGTGAATTCCGTGAACGTTCCCTTGCCGAGATCGGCAAGGCCGATAACCGGAGCGCAGCCGAAGCATCCGTTTCCTCCGCCCAGGACCGCCACATTGGTCTGCGTGTTGTAGGCCATAGGCGGCACGACGCTGCCAAAATTGAAGGAGTCGGCGATGCTGATAACCGGCCCAAACGTGTTGGCAGCCACGTTGGAACTGAAAACAAACGGGATGAAACTTCCGCTGTTGTCTTGCGCGAACACTGCATTGTTCAGGCTTCCCTGTGTGCGGCTCACCTCGCTGAGAAGATGCTGCTTGCCGATGGGCGGCGTCCACTTGCCGGTAAATTTGTTGGCGGTCAGTGGGTTGATCGTAAGGAATGTGCGCTGCACGTTGAGAAAACTGACCACGTGCTCGTGTTCTATTAACTCCACGGACTTTCCCACTACGCCGAGAGTGATGAAATCATCCTGCGTCAGAGTTTTGATCAGGACGGTGAGAATTTTGCCCGTCTTCTGATCGAAGGTCTCGACTGCGGCTTCGACGTTTCCACCCGACAAATCCTGGGCCTCGGCCAAGACCCCTTCCGTGCCGTTCTGATCGATATCAAAGCCGAAGATCTGGCCTCCGAATTTGCTGTGCACAATGACGGACGTGGCAGGCTGCAATTGATCGGACTGGCCGAAGCCGATACTGGATACGCTGCAAAACAGGACGACAAGGACCGCGGCCATCCGGCGCCCGCGGGCGATGGCATTCAGGGATGTCATGGTGCACTCTCCGGTAGAGCCACGCCAGAGTATGCCCCTGGGCGGAGCTTCATGTCACGAAAATGTCAGAGAATTGCAAAAAATGAATTTTCGGAAGGAGCGGCTTTCACTTGGACGGGACGCTGTAATGGGAGGCAATGACCTGCCACTTGCCGCCAATCTTCATCCATACGTCGGTCAGCCGGTCGTGATATTCGTAGGGCTTACCTTTGGATTCGCCTTTCTCGTGATAGGCGCCGGTGACAATGGCCGTGTCGCCGTGGAGACGGACTTTGAGATCGGAGAGCTCGGCCACCTGCACATGAACCGCGGAATCCGCGCTGTGTGTAATGTAGCCTGCCTTGCTGTAGATACTGCCGTCTTCGATGGTAATGACGAACTCATCGGACAGCAGCGACGAGAGGATGTCGATATTGTGCTGCTTGTAAGATTCGGTCCACTTCAGTTCGAGGGCGCGAACGGTGGCGGAGTCGGACTTCTCCTGCGCCCACAGGCCGGCGGAAGTTGCGAGCAGGCAGAGGATGAGAGTCCAGCGATTGCGGATAGGCATGGTATGTATGTCGCACAATCTGGCGCGGGCGGCAAGTTCCTTGCGTAATCCGTTAACCACAGAGGACACAGGGAAAGTCCTGTGAACCGCTGTGCCCTCTGTGGTTAAACGTCGGTCTGCGCTCGAAAATGGCAAGAAGTGGTGCGGTTGGGAAACTGTACTGCCTCAGCTCCCGGCGAATGGTGTTCCAATAGATATTAGGAGAGGATCTCATGCTCTCCCGAGGCGCGCGTTGACTCATGCCCGAATCGCTGGGTGAATTTTTCCTCGAACATTTTCGCAAGCACACGCGGGAGTGCGCGTACCGGCAGAAGCGCGGTTACCGCATGCAGTCGTTTACTTACGGCGACATTCTGGGCATGGCGCAGACAGTCGCTCGCGAACTGGCAGCGCGGAACATCGTCAAAGGCGACCGGGTGATGGTCTGGGGGCAGAATTCGGCGGAGTGGGTTGCGGCATTTTTTGGCTGCGTGCTGCACGGCGTAGTTCTAGTGCCGATGGATGACGGAGCCTCGGTGGATTTCGCCATCCGAGTTTCGCGGCAGGTTGAGGCGAAGCTGCTAGTCGGATCACGCGAGCATGCCCGGGAGTGCGCGAAGGTTTCTCTGCCGGCTCTCATCTTTGAAGATCTCGCCGTTGGGGCGCATTCGCCACCGGCAGCGCCGGAGGTTCAGGTCGGGCCAGATGAAATTCTGCAGATCGTTTTTACCTCGGGCACGACGGCCGAGCCCAAGGGCGTGGTGATCACGCACGGGAACGTGCTGGCAAATATCGCGCCGCTGGAGCGCGAGATGCGCGGATACGTGAAATATGAGCGCTGGGTGCATCCGGTGCGCTTCTTGAACCTGCTGCCGCTCAGCCACGTGTTTGGGCAATTTCTGGGGATGTTCCTGCCGCCGATTTTGGCGGAACGGTGATTTTTCAGGAAGAACTGAAGCCCTCCGAGGTGATGAACACGATTCGCCGCGAGCGAGTGTCGGTGCTGGTGAGCGTGCCCCGGGTGCTGCAATCGTTGAAGCAGAAGATCGAGCGCGACCTGGAGGATCACAGCCGCTTGGAAGCGTTCCGCAGACGATTTGCGGCGGCGAAGGAGCGGCACTTTCTGATGCGCTGGTGGATCTTCCGCGCGATTCGCCGGCGGTTCGGCTGGAAGTTCTGGGCTTTCATCTCCGGCGGCGCAGCGCTCGACAGCGATACCGAAGATTTCTGGCACCGGCTCGGGTACGCGGTAATTCAAGGATACGGGTTGACCGAGACCACATCGCTGATCAGCGTGAATCATCCCTTTCGCCTGGGCAGGGGATCGATCGGCAAGGTGCTGCCGGGACGCGAGGTGAAACTGGCGGAAGACGGCGAGATTCTGGTGCGCGGCGGAGGCGTGGCTTCCGGCTACTGGGACGCGCAGGGGTCGCATGCGGTTTCGGATGAGCAGGGCTGGTATCGCACCGGCGACATTGGGGCGCTCGACGCGGCGGGCAATCTGTATTTCAAGGGCCGCAAGAAAGACGTGATCGTGACGCCGGGCGGCACCAACATTTATCCCGAGGATCTGGAGGCGGCCCTGCGGCGGCAATCGGAGGTGAAAGATTGCGTAGTGGTTGGAATCGAGCGCGGAGGAAACGCGGAGCCGTGTGCGGTGGTGATTCTGCGCGACAAGGCCGACCTGGGGACGGTGGTGCAGCGGGCGAATCAGTCGCTGGCGGACTATCAGCGGATGAGAATGTGGATGGAATGGCCGCAGGAAGATTTTCCGCGAACGAATACCCAGAAGCCGCGGAGGAACGTGATCGCGGAGACGGTAAGGGAGCGGTTGCTGCCGGAATCTCCACTTATCGCGAAAACGATGCAGAGCGGCCCGCTGGGCGAGTTGATTGCGCGGGTTTCCGGGCGTGCCCTGCCTGCGCTTGGAGAAGACGCACGACTGGATTCCGATCTTGGGCTCAGTTCGCTGGATCGCGTCGAGTTGATGGGGGCGCTGGAGGACCGCTATCAGGTCGACCTTAGCGAGGCGCGCTTCAGTGCAGTGCAGACGGTCGGCGATCTGGAGCGGATGCTGCGCGGAGAGACAACCCAGAGCCTGTCCTATCACTATCCGGCTTGGGTGCTGCGCTGGCCGGTAACATGGGTGCGGTTAGCCGCTCATTATCTACTGATGCGTCCGGCAATTCTGTTGCTGGGATGGCCAAAGATTGTAGGACGAGAGCGCCTGCGCGGAGTGAAAGGGCCGCTTCTGGTCGTGTCGAACCACGTGGGCGATGTGGATCCCGGATTTATTCTCACGGCGTTGCCGGCACGGTTGCGCCACCGGTTAGCCACCGCTACGGGCGGAGAGGCGCTGGAAGCGTTGCGTACGCCTCCGCAGAGCCGGAATTTCGTGCTGCGGATCTATGACCGCGTGCAGTGGATTCTGGGAGTGTCGTTGTTGAACCTGTTTCCACTGCCGCGCGAAGCTGGTTTCCGCCAGAGTTTTGCTTACGCGGGAGCGGCGGTGGACCGCGGATACAGCGTGCTGGTGTTCCCCGAGGGCAGGCATACGAAAGATGGGAAGATGAATCCATTTCGCGCAGGCATCGGTTTACTGGCGGAAAATCTCGCGATTCCTGTCTTGCCCATGCGCATCGATGGACTCTTTGAGTTGAAACAAGCCGGCCGGAAGCTCGCCGCCCCGGGAGCGATCACGGTCCGCATTGGCAAACCGAGACGATTCGCGGCCGGGACCAATCCTCATTCCATTGCAACGGAACTGGAGAGAGCCGTAGCGGAATTATAGGCACGCTCGAAATTGCATACTCCGGAACAGAACAAGCCATTCTGTTTCGTATCCCTGGCGAAAGGTTTTTGGCTGGTACAAAAAATGCCACCTCTTTCGAGGTGGCACGTAATTGTTTCCGCTGGCTTTCGAGCGTTAGAGCACGGTGATCGCGACGCCCGTCGACTTCACCCCATTGGCCACTACATAGAGAGTGTAGTTTCCGGGGGGAACGGATGAAGGCACGTCGAAGTGCGTGGTCATGACCACGCCCTTGGCGATGGAGTGAGTGCTGTCATTGTGAGTGAAGAACCAGTACTCCTGGTTTCCATTGGTAATGTAGATTAACGGATAGTTGGTGTCGCCCTGGTAGTCGTCGCCATACGCGTTGTTCTGCGTCAGGCCATTGAGCTGCTTGCCATTCAGGACATAGTTGGTCACGCCGTGCGTCACGGTGCTGGGGTACGTGGTGATGATCGGCGCCGTGCCTGGGATGTTTCCGGATGCCGGAGTGTAGATCTCCACCAGACCACTAAAGTCCGTGAACATGATCTGGCCCGTGGGCAGAATCATCAGGTGCCCGACAAACGACGGATCGCCGGGGCAATCCGTTGGATTGGCCGTGTTGGCCAGGGTGTTGGTGGCGGGAGTGTATTCGACAAACTGGCACCCAGCGCCGAATGCCGTGGGGCCAAGCATTGCCAGTACGTTTCCGTTTGGCTCCAATGAAGCGGGAGCATCGTAGGCTGTGAGGCCGCCGGCAGGAGTGGGGCCAGCCGTGAAGGTGTTGCTAGAGATGTGGTAGATGCTGGTATGATTCGTCGCGCCGAAGGCGATAGCGTTATTGGTGTGGTCGTAGGTCAGAACCACCGGGCCAAGCTCGTGGCCAGTGTTATCCCACAACTGAGCCGTGGTGTTCGGGCCGCAGGACCAGGCTCCCCCGAGGTTGTCGGTGGAACGCAGTTCGGAGGCCATGGTGCTGTTGCCGCAGGCACCGTTCTGCCAGGCATCGACCATCAACAGTTTTCCGCTGGGAAGCAATGTGAATCCCTGTTCGTCGTTGTAGTTGGTGGTGTTGGTGGACACTACCCAACTATTTTTCCCGTTGAATTCGGCGGTCTGTGATGAGCAGCAGTTCGCCTGCAGGTATTTGCCGTTCGGCAAGATCACGCTCTCGGCATCGCCGATGGTGGACCATCCCGTTGGCGGTGCGTTCGAGACCCAGGTGCAGGCTCCGAACGGAGCGCAGGTCCCAAGGGCGCCCAAGGTCGTCCACGCCGCGCTGCCGAGGTTATATTCGCCGCCCTCGACCAGCACGTTCTTGCCGCCGCCGAACAGCACTTGCGAGCTGAAATACCACGGAGAGTAGCCAGAAGGAAGGCTGCCACCCGAACTCCAGGTTCCGTTGATGTAGCTGCCCGTGCTGTCGGGCTTCAAGATGTGCCAGTTCCGCGAATTGCCTGACTGCTCTTCGTGCACCAGGATGCGGCCATCGCGCAACTGGATCATGACGCCGACATTCGCGCCGGGCTGATGGTTAAGGGGTGTCCAAAACTGGGCGTTCGCGATGCCACAACAAGCCACCACGAGAATGGAGATGCATAGTGCTCGAAACACTTTCACAATATTGACCTCGCAAGTTTTCTTAAGGTTTTCGGAACGAGGCTTCGGACACGGACTTGCAATTGATCTCCCCACAGAACGGGAATAAGTTCCCGCGAGTCCTACTCGAAGTCCCAAGTCGGGGGATTATACCCCGCATTGAATTGTCTCGGGCAACTGTCTTTTGCAATTTACACAATTGTTTTGTGGGCCAGAGAATGTCTGCAAGAAATTGCAAACTCAAAGCCGAATTGTCTGCAAGATCTTGCAAACTCCGTGCCGTATTGGGCCTTCACGAGGCGGAAAGGCTCAGGGCCGAAAGACTCAGGCGCTGAAAACTATTCTTCATCCGTCTCCATTTCGTCGTGGCGAATGTCTTTCTGCAATTCGATTTCTGGAGCGTGCGACTCGCGCAGTTGACGATTGAGTGCAGGCAGGTCTGCGCCCTTAAATTCGTTCCAGCGCTTCAGCAGATCGGAGCTGCTGCGCTCCGCCGATGCCGAAGCTTCCATTTGCGCGGACGTGGGCTCGGTATCGGATTGCCAGATTTGCTGATATAGAGTGCTGGCCTCTCCGCTCAAGCGGGTTAGCGTGGGCTCGGACGATGGCGGGGAGAAAAATCCACCGGGAGCGCCG
>Ga0070735_10001424_pt1 | contig 23175 bp, 21 predicted proteins | sample Coa_R1_FD_66443 | JGI IMG/M metagenome (GOLD analysis project Ga0070735, IMG submission 66443) | Surface soil microbial communities from Centralia Pennsylvania, which are recovering from an underground coalmine fire - Coalmine... | ecosystem: Environmental > Terrestrial > Soil > Unclassified ...
AATTTTTGCGAGGAAAAAAACACGCCGGAAGCGATCCACATGGGCATCATCACCACGTTCATCAGGCCGGAAGCCGCTTCAATAGTCCTGGCGCGCGATGCCATCAGCAGCCCGAGAGCGCTGAACGACAGCGATGACACCAGGCACAGGATTCCCAGATCCAGCAGCGTTCCGCGCACCGGCACATGAAACAGCAGCACGCCAAAGCCCACCAGCGCTCCCACTTCCACCACCAGCAGCAGGATTCGTGAAAGCAAAAACGAAAGCAGGTAGTAGGCCCGCGGCATGGGGCTGGCCACCAGCCGCTTCAAAAGTTTTTTGCGTCGCGCGTCGACGATGGCGAATCCCATCGACCAGATCGCGCTGCCCATCAGGTTCATACCCAGGAGTCCGGGAAGCAGAAAATCGATGTAGCGCGAACCGGTCTCGCGCATCAACTCGTCGGCCGTCGGCACCGGATCGACTTGCCCGGCCGCTTTCTGGATGGCGCGGTCGGCCAAGAGGCGCGCGGCGCGGCCCTCGGGATTGGTGTCGTCGTAGCGGTATTCCACCGAGCCGCCGGCTCCGGGAGCGGCCAGCAGTGCCACTTTCCCGGTGCGCAGCGCATCCTGGGCCGCTGCGGCATCCAGTTGCTCCACATCCAGCAGCTTTTCCGCGCGCAGAGACTGCGCCAGTTCCGGCGTGACGACCGCGACGCGCAGCACGTCCGCGGGGCGATTGCGAAATGCGAGGCCCAATCCCGCCGCCAGCAGAACGGGAAACACGAACACCCAGAACAGCGCCTCCGGTTCCCGAATGAACTCCAGAAACCGCACCAGGGTCAACTGGACCAGCGGATGGTCGAGAAGTGAATTCGGGCGGGGAGCTTTTTTCTCCGCGACGCCGGCGCGAACTTCGGAAATGGCCTGATCACTCATCTCGCAAGTGCCGCCCGGTGAGAGTTACAAATACATCTTCCAGGGTTGCCGAGTGCGTGCGCAGTTCAGTGAGCGGCACATGCTGCCGGGTCAGCTCCGCGAGCAACGCGGGTACCGCGGTGTGAAGCTCGCTCACCTGCAAGAGCACCGCGCCGTTTTCCGCGCGCACTTCGCGCACGCCGTCCACGCGCCGCAGCGCCGGCACATCGAGCGATGCCGCCGCGGCGGTTCCGGGCGTGAATTCCACCATCTGCTCCGCGCACGTTGAAGCGATCAACTCGCGCGGCGAGCCCAGCGCGATTTCCTTGCCGTGATCGATGATGGCCACGCGATCGCACAACCGCTCCGCCTCATCCATGTAGTGAGTGGTGAGCAGAATAGTGCGGCCGGATTTTTTGAACTCTTCGATCAGATCCCAAAGTTGGCGGCGCGCCTGCGGATCGAGGCCCGTGGTGGGCTCATCAAGGAAGAGAAAATCCGGATCGCCGACCAGCGCGCAGGCCAGAGCCAGGCGCTGCTTCTGCCCGCCGGATAGATCGCCGACGCGCGAATTTTCTTTTTCCTCCAGTTGCACGCGCGCGATCACGCCCGAAACCTCCGCGGCCTGCCGGAAAAAGCTGCGAAACAAACGAACGGTTTCACGCACCGTGAGCTTTTCCGAAAGCTGCGTATCCTGCAGCTGAATGCCGAGCCGCTGGCGGAGTTGTGCCGCGTCCGAAGCCCAGTGCATGCCCAGGACTTCCACTTCACCGGAATCGGGCGCCGTCAGGCCCTCGCAGATCTCCACAGTCGTCGTTTTTCCCGCGCCGTTTGGACCGAGCAGCCCGAAGCATTCCCCGGCATGGACCTCCAGGCTGAGGCCGGCGACCGCGACGACGTCCTTGTAGGCCTTTCGCAGGTCACGGACGCGCAGAGCGGCTCGGGATAGGGTTTCCGGCATTGGGCCAGTATCGCGTCCCGCGTCCAGACATTCAAGGCTTGATCCCACCTCCGCAAAAGCCGAGATATCAACAGGCTGGCTTCTAGCCAATTGACGCGGCTTCGTAGTACATTTCCGGCGGCAGGCGTCCAGCCCACCAGATCCCCGAACCGCGCGCAGCATCGGCGGCGTGCCGGCAATTTTCAGCCGTGTATCCCGAATACTTGACGTGACGAAACGAGCAATAGGGCGTAACCCTTACGAATTTGGCGGCCCCATCACCTCGACGCCCGAGTGCCGGAATGTTACGCTTTGAAACTGACACTGGAGACAAAAAGTGGCGGAATCCAATCTTCATCCTGATCCAGACGCCCAGAAGCGACGAAGCACGCGCATTGTGCAAGCCGTACCGCTGACCGTTACGGGTGTGGACGCCTTGGGCCGCCCGTTTCAGGAGCGCACTTCGACGCTGATCATCAATTGCCACGGGGCGCGCTACCAGTCGAAACACTATGTCCTGAAGAACATGTGGGTGACCCTCGAAGTACCCCACCATGAACCGGGCCAAACGGCGCGCACAGTCCGGGCCCGCGTGACGTGGATCCAGCGCCCCCGCACCGTCCGCGAATTGTTTCAAATCGGAGTCGAACTGGAAGCCGCCGGCAATGTCTGGGGCATCGCTTTCCCCCCTAGCGACTGGTTTCCATACCCCGAGTCCGGCGTCGCGCCCAAGTTGGAAATTCCCGCGCCAGCCGAAATTCGTCCGCCCGCCGCAAAACCGGAGCCCGAGGAGGAGTGGGGCGCAGAGGAAATCTCAACGCAGGAAATCTCCGCCGCGGCGGCGGAGCGGCCCGAAGAGGAGCCTGCGGAACAGCGCGCGGAAGATAATGTTCGTGTGCTCCCGATGCCGGTCACCGGCGACGCCTCGCTGCAGCTGGCGCGGCAAGTAGCCCGGCTGGTGGCGGAAGCCAAGCAGCAAATTCAAACCACCGCGCGGGAAAGCGCCACGCACGCAGTGGCGGCGGAAACTCGGCCGCTGCTCGCGGCCTTGCAAACGCAGCTCACCGATGCCGCGGAAAAATCCGTGGCTGCCGCCGTGGCCGCGCATATGGAAAAGTCCCGCCAGCAAACCCTGCAAATTCTGGAGAAGGAGCAGGAAAAGGGGATGGCGGCTACGCTCGAGCGCCTCTCCGGCGAACTCGACCGCCGCTTGCAAGACGCCCGGCAGCAGATTGACGCGCAACTTTCGGAAGTGGAGCGAACCGGACGAGCAAACTTCGAGGCGCAGATTCGCGAACAGCTTCAGGATGCCATCCAGAAGCTGGAAAGCTTGAATAGCAGCGTCGGCTCCAACCGCGAAGAGGTTCGGGCGGCAATCGAGCAGTTGCGGGAAACGTCAGCCAAGGCCGCCTCGGATGAAATTCACCGCTGGCAGGAACAGATGGACCAGCGCACTGCGGACGCCCAGGCGCGGCTCGCGCAGATGGACCAGATGGCCCGGCGGCTGGGAGAACAAATTGCCGCGGCGACTACGCTTGGCGAGGTTGGCTGGCGCGGCCTGCTGGAATCGGACCTGGAAACTGCGCACCTAAAGTGGAAGGAAAGGTTGGACGCCTCGATCCTGGACGCGTCCCGGCAAGCTTCGGAACAAATTGCGCGCCAGAGCCACGAGGCCGCGCGGCAAATCGAACAGCAGATGCAGCAGCGGATCGATTCGCTGAATCAATCGCATTCGCAGATCGCCGCCCAGGCCGAAAATGTGATGGGAAATTTGCGTTCGGCCATCCAGCAGGAAACGTCCAAGGGCGACGCGGCCGTTTCACATTTCCAGGAATCCGTCGGAAAGTTTGAGGCCCGGCGCGGCGAATTTGTGGCGCGTTTGCAGGCGGATTCGGAGGAACTGACGCGCCGCATCGAGGCGGTCCTGGCGTCGCAAACCGCCGAGATGGATCGCCGCGCGGAATCCGCCATGAGCGGAATGGCCGAGCGTCTCCAGCCGATGCTGGAATCCACGGGCCACGACACCATCAACAAGCTGGCGGCGGAACTCGAGCAGCGCCTGGCGCCGCAGATCGACCGCAGTTCGGAAATATTGGGTCAGCTTTCCTTTAACCGCGACCAGGCGGAAAAGGCCGTTGCCGAGCACCAGCAGCGCGTGTGGCAGGTTTCCGATCGCGCCCTGCAGGAAACCGCGGGACGCGGCAAGGAAATTCTGGCGGAGATTGAAAAAGATTTCAGCGAATCGGCGCGCGCCGCTTCCGGCCGGTGGCTGGCGGAAATCGAAACCCGCGCAACGGAAACCTCGCACAGCACCTTTGAATCGCTCTTCAAATCCGCCGACTGGTATGAGAAAAAAATCCAGTCGCAGATGCAGACGACGCTGGAGAAAGGGCTCGAACAAGCCGCCGCGCGGCTGCGCGAAAAGGCCGCGGAAATGTCCGGCCTGTTCGCCAGCGAGCTGGATCACTACAGCCGCAGCTACGTGGAACACGCGCAAGGGCAGATGCAGGAAAACGCCCGCGAGGCGGCCGAGGAAGGCGGGCGGAAAATTGCCGAAGCCGGCGACGCCGCCGCGGGCCAATTCGCCGAGCGCGCCGCGCAGCTGGGCAATGAGCAATTCGATGCCTACGCCGGCAAGACGAAAATGGCCTTCGATCAGCACGCCACCCACATGGAAACCCACACCGCACAGATTCGCGCCAATCTGGAAAGCGATGCGCGAGCGTTCGCCGCGGAGTTCCAGCGCGTACTCGCGCAGCACGGGCAGCAGACTCTGGCGCTCGGCAAGCAGGAGCTGGGGATTCAAATCGATCAGGCCAAGGATGCTTTGTTGATGGAGTCGCAGGCATTGGAGCGGCAGTTCCAGGCGTCGCTGAATTCGCTGGGAACCTCCGCCATCGACGAGCACAAGCAACGGCTGGAGAATGCCTCCAATTCCTGGCTGCTAACCACCGTCAGCAAACTGAATCAGCAATCCGCGGGCGTCATTGACGAGCTGGCGGACACGACCGAGAAACGCCTGAAAGCCGTCTGCAACAACGTTTTCGCCGAGATGGGCGAAGCGCTGCGCCAGCGCCTCGCCGGCGTTACCGCGGCATTTTCAATTCCGGTCGCGGCGCCCCCTCCGGTGAAACCCCCAGAAGAACAGAAATAAACAGACCCTTTTCTCCTCTCCCGCAAATATTTTCCCGCCGCATCGTGCTTCTTAAGCCATCGCTTCAATCGCTACATACGCTTGGCTAATTAAATACAGGATTGACTCCATTGTGAGAATGCCTCGCCCATACGAACATGACGCTCGTAAGGGGACACTGCAGGAAACGGACGGATTGTCACGAAAGGAGACAACGGATGTTACTGCTGATCATCATTCTCATTCTATTGTTCGGAGGCGGTGGCGGTTATTACGGGTATTCAAGGTGGGGCGCGGGAGGCGGCCTGGGGATACTGGGCACGGTGCTGCTGATTGTCTTGGTCGTTTATCTGCTCGGCGGCATACGTTAGCGAACCCAACATAGGGGTTCGCGGCGAGAAGGAAACTTCGCTTTTTAAATACGGAACAACTACGGAACAGCTACAGAACAATGGACGAACGACACAGGGAACAAGGAGCCAACATGCCGAAAGAGAGCACCAAGGACGAAGTGAAAGGCAAGGCGCACGAAATCAAAGGCAAGATCAAGCAGAAGGCAGGCCGCGCGTTGAATCGTCCGGATATCGAAGAGGAGGGACAGGACGAGGAAATCGCCGGCAAGGTTCAAAAGAAAGTTGGTCAGATCAAGAAGGTGTTTGGAAGCTAATCCCGTTTCGCCGCCAACGGACGGGCGGCGCGAGGCGCTTATGAAGCCGGGACGGATTTTCGCAAGGCGTCCAGGGTGGCGTCGATTTCTTTCGCCAGTCGGGCGATCAGTTCCGCCGCCGTCTGGCGGCGCGCCATCCGGACCCCTTGCCCGGCCCAGAGAGATAAGAACTCCGCACGGCCCTGCTTCGCGGCCGCGGTCCGCAAAGGCCGCGTCAGCGCGTTCTGCAGCGGGAACGGCAGGATCGCGTCATCGGCATGATTGAATTCAACTTCCTTCATGAAGCGATTCTCAATTCCCCGGGCAGGGCGGCCGGAGAAGGCGCGAGTGATTCGCGTCTGGTTTTCACGGGATTTCAAAATCGCTTCTTTGTAAACGTCCGGCGCCCCGCTTTCGCTGCACAGTAAAAATGCCGTGCCCATCTGAACGGCGGACGAGCCCAGCGCCAGGGCGGCCACAATGCCACGCCCGTCCATAATTCCTCCCGACGCCAGAACCCGCACGCGGACCGCATCGGCCACCTGCGGCACGAGCGAGATTCCCCCAATCATCCCGGAAGCGAAATCTCCAACAAATGTGCCGCGATGCCCTCCGGCCTCGCTTCCCTGCGCGACCACCGCGTCCACTCCCGATCTTTCCAGAGTAATCGCCTCTTCTACGGTGGTTGCCGTGCCCATCAAGAACATCCCGCGGCCTTTGATCGCGCGCACCGCTTCTTCCGGCAGCGTGCCAAACGTGAAACTGAAACTTGCGGCCCCGCATTCGAGCGCCGCCGCTAATTGCCCGTCAAACGGGCCGGCGGCTGGTTTCGGAAGCGACGGGGCGGGAAGATTCAGCTCGGCAAAATAGGGAGCGACTCGAGCCATGCTCGTTTCGGGATTGGCCGGAAGCTTCCCGAGCGGCATCGGCGCGAACAGGTTGATTCCGAATGGCCGGGGAGACCTCGCGCGCACTTCCTTCGCGGCAGCGTGAATTTGTTCGGGGGTTAAATAAGATGCGCCGATAAAACCAATCGCGCCGGCGTTGCCTGCGGCGGCTACCAGTTCCGGCGTGTCTCCGCCGCCGGCGAGCGGCGCCTGGACGATAGGATGCGTGAGTCCAAGACGCCGCATGAAATCATTCTGAATTCCCATGACGCCCCCCTGCGTGGACCCATTCTAATGCAACTGCATGAATGCTCGCGGGGATCGCGATGAAAAACACAGAATGAGAACCCAAATTGGCCGAGCGATCCTCAGCCCCAGGCAGCCGGCTTGCGATCGTCGACGGTCTCGCCGCGTTCCAGAAACGCGTTGAGCCATCCGAGAATCAACGGCCATCCTCTGTAGCTCTGCGCGATCTCCGGATAGGCCGCCAGGCCGGTATGGCGAATTCGCACCAGAGTTCCCTGTTTGGTGGGCTCCAGTTCCCAGCGCACTGTCGTTTTCGCGTCGCCCGTCCAACTGGCGATCCATGTATGAACCAGCAGGCGCGGCGGATCGATTTCCAGGTACTCGCCGGTGGCCTCGAACCGCCGCCCTTCTCCGGCGACGCCCGTCGTGCTCCATTTTCCGCCCACGCGCAGGTCGCTGTGATATTCGGTCGCGCGATACATCCCCGATTGTCCCCACCATTTCACCACCTGGCTGGGATCGATCAGCGCCTGAAACACGCGTTGCGGCGGCGCGGCGATTTGAAGCTCGCTGACGATTTCATCTGTGTTGGGAGTCGCTCCGGAAGCAGCCATGTCCTATTCTCCTTTTCTCTGTTGTTTATCGCGTGGTGTTTTCGTTTTTGATTTCGCGCGAGGGCGGCGGGATTTCTCCACTGCATATTCCGCTTCGACGAAATTCTTGAGGTCCGTGAGATTCATCTGCCAGAACACGCGGTAATGGTCCAGCCAGGAATCGACGGCCCGCAGCGGCTCCGGATTCAACTGGTACAGCCGCCTCCGGCCTTCACGGCGCTCGCGCACCAGCTGAGCCCGTCGCAGCAATCGCAGATGCCGGGAAATCGCCGGGCGCGAAACCGGAAAGGCCTGAGCGATTCGTCCGGCAGGCAGGCTGCCGCGGCGCAGCAGGTCCAGGACCGCCCGGCGGGTGGGGTCAGCCAGCGCGCCGAAGGCGGCCTCCGCGTAATATGTAACTGTAGCGTTACGCATAATGTGTAACGATATTGTTTCGCATAGGAATAGTCAAGCGCGATTTGCGGCCTTGAGGCACAGTTCGGGTTTGCAATCTCAAATTTGAAATTTGAAATTCCCGATTCGATTTAGAAGTTGTAGACCTCGCTTCGCGCCCGGGTTATCTTGGCTTCGGGTCATCTTGAACATGAAAGTTCGAGCGCTCCCCAAAATCGAATTGCATTTGCATTTGGATTGCTCCCTGAGCTACCAGGCGGTCGCGAAGCTGGCGCCGGCCGTCACGCGCGAAGAATACCAGCGCGACTACATCGCGCCGGGCCGCTGCGCCAATCTGGCGGAGTTCCTGTCGCGCGCGCCCAAGGGTTTTCTGCTGATGCAGACTGAGGATTCTCTGCGTCACGTGACGGAGGATGTCTTCCAGCAGCTTGTAGAAGACGGCTTGATTTATGCCGAAATCCGTTTTGCCCCGCTGCTGCACACCGAAGGCGGGCTCACGCCGGAGCGTGTCGTCGAAGTCGTGGAACGCGCCGTCGACCGGCTGGTTGGCCCAACCGGCTTACAAGCTACGCTGATTCTTTGCACGCTGCGGCATTTCACCGAGGCGCAGAGCTTGCTCACCGCAAGGCTGGTGCAGGATTTTCGCGGCAGCCGCGTCGTGGCGCTCGATCTGGCGGGCGACGAAGCCGGATATCCGCTCGAAGCGCACGCACCGGCGTACCGTTTCGCGCGGGAGCGCGGCCTGTTTCGCACCGCGCACGCGGGCGAAGGACTCGGACCCGAGAGCGTGTGGGAAACCCTGCGCGTGCTTGATCCGCAGCGCATCGGACATGGGACGCGCAGCATCGAAGATCCGCTCCTCGTGGAGCATCTGCAGCGCGAGCGAATTCATCTCGAACTATGCCCCACCTCCAACGTGCAGATCATTCCCTCCATCGGCAGCATGGAGCAGCATCCCATCGACCGCCTGTACCGCGCCGGCGTCCCGCTCAGCGTGAATTCCGACAGCCGCATGCTCACTCCGACGACTTTGACGCGGGAGTATGAAACCCTGCAGCGTGTTTTTGACTGGAGCGAGAAAGACTTCCGAAGCACGAATTTGATGGCAGTCGACGCGGCGTTCGCTGACCCGAACACAAGACAAAAACTCCGCGAGCGTCTCCTGCAGAAGCAGGGTGAATTTGAAAACTTAGGAAGAAAGCAAATCACGGAAAGCTGACCTGAAGGCGGGCGCTACAAGAGTGAATTCCGAGTCCCCGCGAAAACCCTAAAGACCCGAGGCGAAGAAAAGATCGCGCACTCGTTGTGAGTACCATCGCCGGGGAGTTGGGGATCCAACTCCCCGGCCGATATCCGTCCAACGACCGTTATTTCCACTCCCACACTTTCGAATGAGTATCGCCGGCCGCGGCGGACTCAAACTCGAACACGCCGGCAATGGAGTTGAGGTGGGCCATCTTCGCCGATGCGGTCTGATAAAAGATCGCCCCACGGTAACTAACCGTTCCACCCTCCTTGAAACCTCCGACGCCGGAGCCCTTCCAAGCGATTTGGTCCCCCTGGTTGGTCATCAAAATCCCGTGACCCTCGCCATACAGACTTCCGTCCGGCCGGACGCCAGCCGTGTAGGTGACAATTTCCTTGCAATCGACGCCCAGTATCTTGCCGTCTTCTTCGAAGGTGGCTTCCACGCTCAAGGGTGACGATGACAGCACCCTGCGAACGAGCCTCTTTCCACTTCCCTGGTACACCAATTCTCCGAGCATTGATGCCTCCATTTTTAGTTGTTTGAAGTTGGTGGTTCGAAGAACGCGGCATTATAGGACCGGTCGTATGAATAGGCTGTGAAAAAATTCTTGAAAACCTGTCCCGGTGGCGGGCCCGCGCGGTTGACCGCGTTTAGTCGATACGCCAGAACCCCGTCCGTCGAGCGTTTTTAGTTCCGTAGGCCGTTGCCTGTATAATGCTTTCCATGCCCAATCGTGCCTATGCCAGTGTCTGGGTGCGCGACTTCAGCGAGGAGACCATGCTTTCGCACCTGGAGCATTTCCTGGCCACGGTGCCGCTCTCGGAGACCCCGCCCGGATTTACCGGGCTGACGATCCGCGCCGTGGACTTCACCGAAACGCCGCTGGAGGAATACGATCTCCGCGGCTCCCCGACCACGCCGGAAGATATCGTCAATCTTTGCAGGGAACATAACGCCGGCGACGTGTGTTACGAAATCGCGGCGCGCTGGGACCTCTGGATTCGCGACAAGGAATCGGCCAGCTGGAAGAAGCAGCCGGAGCGCGTGGATATTTTTTGCTACGGCCCCGAATACGACGGCGGCGTGTTTGGCGAATCCGGCCACTTCATGGCCGATCTTGGCTTCGAGCATCTCTTCACCGGGCACGCGGGGCTGCTGACCGCCGATTCGGGAAAGGTTGCCGAGCCGCAGCACCCGGAAGAGGCGCGGTTTCTGATGTGGATGTCGCAGCCGCAGAATTTGCGCGAATATCACGAGAAAACGAGAGAGAATATCCAGAAACTTATGGGCTGGATGCGCGCGGTGGAAGAGGCTCTGCCCGTGGAGCGATTCCGCCTGTGGTCCGAGGGAGAGGAAAATTTTGAAGCGCGTCTCGATGAAATTCTGGCTGTGCGCTAGTCTGGCGCTTGCCGCCGGCGCCGCCGCAGCCGCGCAAACGTCTTCTCCCAGTTCGGGCGCCGGACAATCTCCTGTAAGACACAACAACGAAACGACGCTCGCGGGACTGCGGCCGGGACGCGACACATTTGCCGTGGCGGAAAAGCGGTTCAAGTCAAAGAATCTTTCCGCGGAGGCGAATTCAGGTTCCCGGCAATGGCGCGATGACTGTTCCGGGCGGGAGATTCATCTGGAAGTGGACGCCAAGTCAGTGATTCAGAGCGTCACCATCACCACGCTGGGCTCGCAGGAAGGCAAGTGCAGCGACCGTCGGCCGGATTTTCTGGACCCGCGGAACTGGCTGACCGGGCTGGGCCTGCGCATCGGCGATTCACAGGACCGCATCGTCGGATTATACGGTGAGCCGAATTCGAGCGGTCCCGCATCTAAACACGGACAGGATCTGGAGCTGCTGTATTATCAGTTTGATTGGGCCGGGTCGGACGTGCCCCAGGTGATGGAAGTCCTGTGCGCCCGGGACACCGGACGGGTGGTCGAGGTTACTCTGGCGTTTCCCAGCTTATAGCGCGCTGAATGATGAATAGGAAAAAACGACTGCGCGCTGTGGCGGGAACGGCGTCCGGGTGCCTGCTGCTGGCGCTAGCCGGGTGCCAATCCGCGCCGCCGGTTGCGCCGGTAGACGCCAAGCCCGCTGCAGAGACCGCGAAGGTGGTGGATGACGCGCGAGCCGCCGCCGAGGCTTCGCTCGGCAAGCAGGCGGAAATCCTGACTCGTGGAAATCTCGCGCAGAACGGGTTGGAGCAGGTGCTGGTCGTCAATCGCGCGTCCGGGGACTCGGGAAATGCGAAAGCTGCGCCGGCGGCGGCAAACTCGCCGGCGATTCTGGTAACGCGCGCCGCAGTCCTGCAGCGGGATGGCGGGAAGTGGTCCCAGGTCTTGCTGTGCGACGAGCATTTGAAGAATCCGTACGGCTATCTGGGCGGTTCGCATGCGGCCCACGCCGCCGGCTGGCGGCTGCAATACCGGCAGGAACCGGCCCACGGCCTGGAGATGAAATTCACGCCGGCCGGCAGGGCTGGGGACGTGAACGCCGGGCAAGATTCCGAGACTAGCGACGCTGCTTTCGATGTACGCTGGAACAAGAATGCTAAACGTTATCAATCGTATGATCAGTCTCATGAAAGGTATCTGAGCGAGATCCCGTCACTGGAGACTCCACAGTCCATTCTGAAATGAGCGCAGCGGCCCAAACCATATCTGGATCGGCAAGCAGCAAAACGCACCATCGCGTTTCCGGATGGGCGCAGCTCATGCGCCTGTCGCCGTATGTGGCCCGGCATAAGGGTGAAGTGTTTGTCGGCCTCCTGACCCAGATCGGGATGGGCATCACCGGAACGCTGCTGCCGCTGATCATCGGCGCGATCGTGGACTGCATCAAAGGCGCGGACGCACCGCTGGCGCAACTCGGGCGGCTGACGCACATCTCGCTGGGATTCCTGCTTCCCTACTACCATCCGCGAAACGCCCACACGCTGGAAATCTTCTGCTCGGCGCTGATTCTGATTTGCGCGCTGCAGGGAGTTTTTTCGTACTGGACGCGGCAAATCCTGATCGGATTGTCACGCGACATCGAGTACGACCTGCGCAACGATCTGCTGGCCAAGCTGGTGGTAATGGAGCCGGAATTCTACGTGCGCAATCGCACCGGCGAGCTGATGTCGCGCTGCACCAACGATTTGAATTCCGTGCGCATGGTGCTGGGCCCCGGCATCATGTACAGCGCCAATACCATTGCAACTATGGTGCTGGCGGTAGTGCTGATGTTCTGGATTTCCACGACGCTCAGCGCGTACGTTCTGCTGCCCGTGCCGGTCGTCGCGGTCACCGTATGGCTTTTCGGGCGCCAGATTCACGCGCTGTATGGAAAGATTCAGGCCTCCCTTGCGGTGCTCTCGGCCAAGGCCCAGGAAAACCTGGCCGGCGTGCGCGTGGTGCGCGCCTACGGACAGGAAGACGCTGAGATTCGCGGCTTCGACGCGCCCAACAAGGAATACATCAATCGCAACCTGCGCCTGATTTATTTCTGGAGCCTGTTCATGCCGCTGCTCCAGATGCTGGTGGGATTGACCTTCGTGCTGGTGCTGTGGCAGGGCGGCCGTCTGGTGATCATGAGCCGGATCACGCTGGGCGAACTGATCGCGTTTTACACGTTCATGACCCGCTTGATTTTCCCGATGGTGGCCCTGGGATTCGTCACCAACATTTTTCAGCGCGGCGGCGCCTCCATGGCCCGGCTGAACTACATCCTGGATTCGGTGCCGAACATCAGCGACGTCAACGCGGCCCGCGGCCTGGCCGATGAAATTCGCGGCGAGATCGATTTCCGGAATCTGACATTCACCTACCCAACGGTGCGCAGCGATGCCGACGGATCGCACTCCAACGGCTCGTCGGCGCAGAACGAGCCGGTGCTGTACGACATCACGCTGCACGTTCCGGCGGGCTCGATCCTGGCGATCGTTGGACCTACGGGAAGCGGAAAATCCACGCTGGCGTCGCTGATTGCCCGGCTGTGGGAAGCGCCTCCGGGCACGTTATTTATCGATGGCCGTCCGATCCGCGAGTGGCCGCTGGAAACGCTGCGCCGGGCCGTCGGCTACGTGCCGCAAGACACTTTCCTGTTTAGCGAGACGCTGCGCGAAAACGTCGCCTTTGGAGTGGACAGCGCCACCGACGCCGAAATTCACGAAGCCGCGGACGTGGCCAGCATTGCCGCCGAAATCGGCGAGTTTCCGGCACAATTCAACACCATGGTCGGAGAGCGCGGCATTACTCTCTCCGGGGGACAAAAGCAGCGCGCCGCTATCGCCCGCGCGGTGATTCGCGACCCCAAAATCCTGATCCTGGACGATTCCCTTTCCAGCGTGGATACCGGAACGGAAGAGCGCATCCTGAAGCGGTTGGAAGCGATCCTGCGCCAGCGCACCACCATTTTGATTTCCCATCGCGTCTCGACCGTGCAGCACGCCGATCAGATTGTGGTCCTGCGCGACGGCCGCATCGTCGAACGCGGCACCCATGCCGAACTTCTGGCGCGCGCCGGATACTACGCCGATCTGTACCAGAAGCAATTGCTTGAGGAAGAGTTGGCCCGCGAATGAGCGACTTCCGCGAAGAGGAAGCTCTAGGAAAAGCCTACGACTCGCAGTTGATGCGGCGGCTGATGACCTATCTGCGGCCGTACCGGTGGAGTGTTGTCTTCGCGGTGTTTCTGACCGTGCTGGTCGGCCCGCTCGAAGTCGTTGGGCCCTATCTCTTCGGATTCGGCGTCGACAAATACATCGTTCCGGGCACCAACCACACGCTCGGCGCCGCGGAAGCCGTGCGCGGGGTAGGCCTCGTCTCGCTCGGGTTTCTTGCCGCGCTGTTGCTGAGCTTTGCGGTGCAGTACTTGCAGGTCCGCATCATGCAGAACGTGGGGCAGCAGACGCTCTACGATTTGCGGCGCGATATTTTTGAGCGGTTGCAGCGGCTGCCCATGAGCTTCTATGATCGCAGTCCCGTGGGGCGACTGGTAACGCGCGTGACCACCGACGTGGATGCGCTCAACGATCTCTTCGCCGCCGGTATCGCGGCCATGGCCAATGACGCCATCGTGCTGCTGTGCATCGGCGCGGTCATGATGAAAATGAACTGGCGGCTGGCGCTGGCCACCTTCGCGGTGCTGCCGCTAATCATGATTTCCACGTGGATCTTCCGCGATCGCGTTCGCGACGCCAACCGGCGCATTCGCACCGCCATCGCCCGCATCAACTCATTCCTGCAGGAACACATCAGCGGCATGAGCGTCGTGCAGATCTTCAACCGCGAGAAGAAGTCGCAGGAGCAGTTTGCCGAGCTGAATCGCATCCACATGGAAGCGTACAAGGACGCGATCACGGCGTTCGCCGTTTTCTTTCCGGCGGTCGAGCTCTTCAGCACCACGGCAATCGCCATCGTCTTCTGGTACGGCGGCTTGCGTTCCGTTTGGGGCGTGGTGGATGTGGGCGTACTCATTACCTTCATGCAATATGCGCAGCGCTTCTTCCGCCCCATTCAGGACTTGAGCGAGAAATTCAACATCCTGCAATCCGCCATGGCGGCGTGCGAGCGCATTTTCAAGCTGCTGGATGAACCGCTGCCCGCGCCGCCGGCCGAAGCTCCTCTTGCACTGAACGCTCCGCGCGGAGACATCGAATTCCGCAACGTGTGGTTCGCCTACCATGGCGGCGCGAATCCCAAAGAGGATGACTGGGTGCTGCGCGATGTTTCCTTCCACATCGCACCCGGACAAACGCTGGCCATCGTGGGGCACACCGGCGCCGGGAAAACCACCCTCATCCAACTGCTGCTGCGGTTCTACGACATCCAGCGCGGTCAGATCCTGCTCGATGGCGTGAACATTCGCAGCTACGATGTGCACCAACTGCGCCGCCAATTCGGCATCGTGCTGCAGGATCCGTTCCTGTTTACAGGAACGCTGGAATCGAACGTCCGGCTGGGCGATGAAGACATCAGCCGCGCGCGCGTCGAATCCGCATTGCGCGAAGTGGGCCTCGGCTCGTTGCTGAGTTCCCTGCCGGAGGGTGTGGAAACCAACGTCAGCGAGCGCGGCGCAACGTTCTCCGTCGGCCAGCGCCAGCTGATCAGTTTTGCGCGCGCGCTCGCGCATAATCCGCGCTTCCTGATTCTGGACGAAGCCACATCCAGCGTGGACACCAAGACCGAAATGCTGATCCGCGAGGCGCTGGATCGCCTGCTCGAAGGCCGCACCGCTCTGGTCATCGCGCACCGCCTCAGCACCATTCAGCACGCCGACCGCATTCTGGTTTTTCACAAAGGCAAATTGCGCGAGCAGGGTTCGCACCAGCAATTACTTGCTGAGCGCGGGATTTACTACCGCCTGTACCAGCTGCAATACAAGGATCAGGAACTGCGCGCACCGTACGAAGCGCTGGAAAGCGAAGCGGGAACGTCGGTTCCCGGAAACGACTAGAGATCCTTGAGGCACTCATAACGCCTTGTTCGTAGCGCTTCATTGATAGTTTGTGTTCGTACGTAGGGCTTTGTGGGTCGCGGCTTCAGCCGCGACGTTTCAGGGCTTCGAAAACTGGGCTTTAGCCCCTGAAGTGCGGCCCATGTGCCGCACCGACAGCTTACAAAATCGCACAGCCAGGAGTGGCTGTGCTACATGATGCCTCCCACACAAATCCTCATCTCCGCTGGCGAAGCTTCGGGCGACATGTATGCGGCGCGGCTCGCCGCAGCATTACGTGCGCGGGCGGATGTGCAGCTTTTCGGCATGGGCGGACCGCGCATGCGCGAGGCCGGCGTTGAGACCGTGGCCGACTGCTCGGAAGTCTCGCTGGTAGGAATCGTTGAAATCGCCAAAAAATATCCGGCGCTGAAACGCGTGTGGAAGCGCCTGCTGGGCGAAGCCGATCGGCGCAAACCGCAACTGGCGATCCTCACCGATTTCCCCGGTTTCCACCTGCGGCTGGCGCGCGCGCTGAAAAGCCGCGGAGTGCCCAGCGTCTATTTCGTCTGCCCGCAATTCTGGGCGTGGAGGCCGTGGCGCGCGAACCTGGTGCGGCGAAGATTCGTGCGCGGACTGTGCATTTTTCCATTCGAGGAAGCGTGGTACCGCGCGCGCGGAGTGCAGGCCGACTTCATCGGCCACCCGCTGGTGGGAAACGTGGCGGCGAGGCGGACGCGCGCGGAGTTCGCCGCGGACTTCGGACTGGACGCGGCGCAGGCGATCGTCGCGCTTCTTCCGGGCAGCCGCTCCGGAGAAATCGCGCACCACATGCCGGGGATGATCGAGGCGTGCCGGCAGATCCAAAAAGAACGCGCGGTGCAATTCGTGCTGGCGCTCGCGCCGGGCGTGAAGAGGTCGCAGATCAGCCAGTACCTCCCCGCCGGCATCGCCATTCACGTCGTCGAAGACGCCACCTATGACGCACTAGGGGCTGCGGATGTCTGCATCGTTTCCAGCGGGACGGCGACTGTGGAAGCCGCGCTGATGGATGCCCCGATGATCGTGGTCTATCGCCTCGCCCCGCTCACGGCCGCGATTGCCCGATCGCTGGTGCGCACGACCATGTTCGCCATGGTCAATTTGATTGCGGGCGAGCGCGTGGTGCCGGAACTGGTGCAGAAGGATTTCACGCCGGAGCGGCTGGCGAGCGAGGCGATTCGGCTGCTCGATTCGCCGGACGCGCGCGCCGAAATGCGCCGCGGACTGGCGAAGGTGCGGGAGAAGCTGGGGCCGCCCGGCGCCGTGGATCGCGCGGCAGATCTGATTGCGGGAATGCTGAACGAGTTGGGGGCGAAATAATGTTGGGTCCCGACAGCGCCGACTTCACCGGCTGCGGAAAATCTCAGAACTGTCATCCCGAAGGGCGGGGTTTGCCCGAGGGATCTGCTTTTTCCTCAGTGTTGCGGAAAACCAGACAGGCTGAAGCCTGTCCTACTAGGCACTGGCAACTCATCGGGCCAAGTTGGTATCCTAGATGTGATACCTGTTCTCCGCCGGAGGAAGGCACCTGAAGCCCATGCCGAAATTCCGACCGTTTTTAATCCTGGCTGGCTTGGCGCTCGTCGCCACTCACGTGTGGGCGCAGTCTCCGGGAGCGCCCCAAGGGCCGGCACGAGGAGTCGCGCCCGTCCAGACCCTTCCCGGCAACGCATTTCACGCCACCAATTACGAAGTGCGGGCCTCACTGGACACCGTTGGCCAGGTGATGAATGCGCAGGCCAAGGTGGACTTTGCCGCCAGCGAAGCAGCCCGAGTGGTGGATGTGGAGCTGAATCAGAACCTGCGCGTCAACTCCGTCCGCGACGTTTCGGGCAAGCCGGTCAGCTACGATCGTGATGACAGTTCCGGATTGAAATTGCACGTCACGCTGGCCGATACGGTGCCAGTCGGCGGAAAGGTTACTCTATTTTTTGATTACGGCGGTCCGCTTTCTAGCCGGCTGAACGATCCCAACCAGCCGGTGCGCATGGCCTACGTCGCCCGAGACGGCGGCTACCTGCTGCTTCCCTCGCGGTGGTTTCCGCTGACCGATTTCCCCGCCAATCGCTACACCGGAATTTTTCAGATCGAAGTTCCCGGCACCATGACCGTGGTCGGCACTGGAACTCCGGTTGGCGCGCCGCAGTCGGTCACTCCCAAAATTTCCGCGCCCGCCAGCGCCGCACCCCCGACGGCGGTCGCACTGGGCAATGCGCGCCGCGGCGCGCCCGTTTCGCCGACCAGCGCGCCGGCGCCGCCCTCGATGGAAAACGAGCGCATGCTGTACACCTACCGGGTGGACAAACCGGAAGATGCGGGGACGTTCGTTTTCGCCCCACTGCAGCTCAGTCCGCAGCGCGCCCAGGGCGCGGCCTATTCCATCTATACGCCGGCGGCCACCGCGAATACCGCTCCCGCCTACGCCGACGCCATCTCGCACGTTCTCGTTTTTTTCAACGACGACTTCGGCGCTTTGCCCGATCCCGGCTTGACCGTTGCGCAGCTTCCTGACGGCACGGTCGACGGCTTTGCCGCGCCGGGCCTGGTGCTGGTGAGCGCGCGCAATTGGACGCCGAAGCCGAACGAGCGGCTGCTCGCGGACCTGGTGGCGCACCAGTGGTGGGGCGCGCAGGTCACACCGGCCACTTCGTCGGACGTGTGGGTCACCGACGGGCTGTCGCGCTACTCCGAAGGCCTGTACGTCGAGCAATCCGACGGCAAGGAAGGCATGAATAAAGCGCTGGAAGATTTCGCGGTCGGCGCGCTGATGTTTGACGATTCCGCGCCCATCGCCGATGCCGGGCGGCTCGAGGCAGGCTCGGACGAATATCAATCGGTGGTGGTGAACAAGGGCGCGATGGTGTTTCACATGCTTCGCTCGATCATTGGCGACGCCAATTTCAGCGCCCTGCTGAAGGATTTTTATTCGCACTACGCCGGCAAATCAGCGCGCGTGGAGGATTTTGAAAAGCTGGCGGAGGCCCGCCTGTCCCAGCCGGCGCCCGCGGAATTCAAGATGGGCAACACGCCCGCCGCGTCCGCGGAGCCCACCAGCCTGCGGCCGTTCTTCACGCAGTGGCTGGACTCCACGGGAGTTCCGGAATTCAACCTGGAATATGTGGTCTACCGTACCAAGAAGGGATTCCGGATTGTCGGCAAGGCTAAGCAGAATCTCGATGTGTTCCACATGGACGTGGAGATTGAAGTCCAAACGGAAGGAAATCCCGAGTACAAGACCATCACGCTTTCCGGAAAGGAATCCACGTTTACGGTGGAGACGTTCGGGCGGCCCAAGCCCAACGGAATCGTCATCGATCCGCACGACTACATTTTGAAATCCAGCCAGAAGCTACGAGTGCGCGGGATCATCGCCCGCGGAGAATCGCTGGCCGCGCTGGGCCGCTACTACGATGCGGTGCAGCAGTATCAGAAGGCCCTCGAGCAGGATCGCCTGAACGCACTGGCGGACTTCCGCATGGGCGAAGCATTTTTCTACCAGCGTAACTACGCAGCGTCCGCGCAATCGTTCCGAGACGCGCTCGACGGGGCCACCGACTTGACCACCAAGTGGACCGAAGTCTGGTCGCACATCTACCTGGGCAGGATTTACGACATTCAGGGAGACCGCACGCGCGCCGTCAACGAATATAGCAAGGCCAAGCAAACCGCCGACGATACCGGCGGCGCCCAGGCCGAAGCCGAAAAATCGTTGAAGAAAGCCTACAGCGAAACGGGCGCCTAAGTGGCACAGGCTTCAGCCTGTGGGGTTCCGTTTGTATAGCCACAACCGCATCCCGCATAGCATGCGCCACAGCACCATGAATCTTCAGTAGCCGGACAATCCAGTCAACCGAGGCGCGTCGATTCCTTTGTGCTGCACCAGCACCTGGAATTTTTCCCCCAGTCCTTCCGGATGAATGAGGTTCTTCAGCAGCAGCCGCGCCCGCAGTTTCTCCATTTCCGTTTGTCCCGCTTCATACAAATCGGCGAACTCATTCCCGCGACCGAGCGCGACCAGAAATTGCGATTGCGTGACGAGGCCGGTGCGAACGAGTCCCGCCCGCCGGCCGCACTGATCCAATGCAGTGAAATTCACGTGTGCAGTCAGATCCTGCTCTCCCGGCAGATCGAGCAGATTTTCGCTGACCGCGTGGTCGCGATACGCCAGCAGCGTTCCGCGATTATGGTTTTCGTCATACAATGCGCGGGCCTCGTGGCCGTAATCGATGGTCAGGACGAAGCCGCGATCGAGCGCGCGTCCGGCGCTTTCGATCCAGTCGCAGGCTTCAAAACAAACCTCGGCCTGCTGACCTTCTTCCAGTGCGATTCCCTGCTCCTGAAAATATTGTACGAGGGCCGGCGTCGTCGGACTGGCGATGACATCGACGAATTTGCCGGCATCGAACCCCACACAGATTTCATGCAGCTCGCCACTCTGCAGGATGACCCGGTGCACCGGCAGCGCGTCCAGCAATTCATTGGAAAAAATGCAACCCGCGGAAATGGCGCGCGGAATTTCAGCGGCGCTCGAAACGCGGCCCGCAACCCGATGGGCCGCAAGAAGGGCAGCATGTTCCCCACGGCGCGCGCCGGAGCGTTCGACGGCCACATATTCCAGCGCGGCGTAGAACTCCGGCAACTCCCGCGCGCTGAAATCCAGGATGTGTCCGGCCAGCCGGCCCACGCCTGCAGCCGCCTCCGCCACGACGAACGGCCGCGGCGAGCCCAGCAATTCCCACATTTCGGCGAACTGCCGCGCCAGAAGCCGCCCGAATATTGGGTGGACGTCAACGCTGGTGTAGTAGTCGCCGAAACGCCGCGCACTGGCGCGCGAATAATATCCGTGCACAGGATGGTACAGGCACTCGCGCATGAACTCGGCAAACGGAATCGGGCCGGCGTCGAGAATACGCGCGGCCAGAATTTCAGAGAGTGCGCGCGCGTGCTCGCCGGGTTGTGCCGCGCTACTTCGGGCGCTGGATTCAGGAGCGGATCCGGCGGTCATACGTCCTGTCGCTGGGGATTGCAGGTAAACATCTCGACGATGAAATCATGCAGGCAATCGTAGAGCTGCTTCTGAAAAATCCATGGAAACTGCTTGCTCTCAATTTCACGAGGGCGCATCAGGAAGACGTAGGTGTGCACCTGCGGTTCGGGCGGCGAATATTGGATGAGCACCTCGACGCCCTCAGCGGCAGGCCGCGCGTCGAAAACGAAGAGCGGGTGCTCGTACTGGGAAAGCTCCGCGCGAACTTTGTCGGCCAGATCGATCACCGGTGTCCCGCCTCAAACGCGGATTGCTTGTCGCCGCCATCGGCAATTTCCGCAAGGGCTTTTTCAAATTCGGAAAGGGCGCCCGCATCGAATAACACGAAGTAAATTTTCTCCAGCGAGGTAGGCGCCTTCAAATGCTCGGCAACTTCGCGCAGCATGATCCGGGCGCATTCCGGAATCGGAAAGCCGGCGATCCCCGTGCCGACCGCGGGAAAGGCGATGGAGCGCAGCCCGCGCTCCGAAGCGATGCGCAGCGCGTGTGCCGTGGAGCTTCGCAGCGCCCGGGCTGAAGTCTCTCCCCCCAGTTGCATGCTGGCAGCATGAATCACGAAGCGCGCCCGCAATTTGCCGCCCGTGGTGATGGCCGCCCCGCCGACTGGAATGCTGCCGATGGCGTCGCACTCCTGCTGAATGGCGTCGCCGCCCTTCCTGCGAATCGCACCGGCCACACCGCCGCCGAGCTGCAAGTCATTGTTGGCGGCGTTGACGATGGCGTCGACGTCCATCTCCGTCAGGTCGCCTTGCAGCAGCGCTACTTTTTCACTCAGGCTCATCGAAATACTTTGCTCTCCCTGCTCGCACTACTTGGCAATTCTCTTGAGCGCTTCCTCGTCATACCCAAGCACCAGGTCCGCGCCGCGCAGCACCACCGGGCGGCGAATCAGATTCGGCTCCTCAGCCATCAACTTCAGGGCTTCTTCGCGTGTCGGCGGATTCTGGCCCATCTTGCGCGTGCGGTACAGTTCATTGCGGGTATTCAGAAACTGGCGGTAGTCGCGCTTGCCGATCAGCTCGTCGAGCTCTGCGACCGACATGCGATCCTTGCCCAGATCGCGCAATTCCATTTCGACTTTTCGCTTTTCCAGAAACGCCTTGGCCTTGCGGCAGGTGGTGCAGGACGGCTTCTGCAGGAACTTGATTTTTGCCTTCACGATTTCTCTCTCCCGAAAACGCTGGCGGGCGCCGCCAGACGGAGATTTCAGATTTCAAATTTCAAATCTGAAATAATCTGAAATGAACCCATCTCATAAATAGTCTTTGTGGGTCGCGGCTTCAGCCGCGACATTCAGAGCCCGGCAAACAAGGGCTTTAGCCCCTGAAGCGCCATTGAGTTCTGGGCCTGACCATTTATGAGATGGCTTCGTCTCAAATTTACATCGGCGCCAGTTCTTCACTGGGCCGGTGATGGTCTACTTTGGCAGTTTTTCGAGTACTTTGGCAAGCTGGCGGAAGTAGCGAAGCTTTTGGCCGCGGCCGTTGGCGTTTTTTGCGCTGGTTGACGGCAGGACAAACACCTGCGCGCCGTAGAGGCGCGCCTTCTGCAGCCCGGGCTTGCACGGGCGCTGCGCGAAATTTTCGAACGTGCCCACGCCGTTGAAGGCGATCACCTGCGGCGCGTATTGCTCCAGTTTCTGCGCCAGCAGGATGCGGCCCTCGGCGTATTCCTCCCGCGTTAACTCCTCGACGCCGCGCGTCGGGCGCTTCACCAGGTCGGTCAGGCCGATTCCGAATTCGATCATGCGCTTGTCATCGCGGTGATCGAGCAGTTCCGGCACCACGCGGGAATCGTAGAGCAGCGGCCAGAATTCATTTCCGCGCCCCGCATAGTAGTGTCCGACGCGGGCCGAGCGGTCGCCGGGATTGCATCCGACGATGATCATTCTCATTCCATTGCGCAGATAATCGGGCAGTGTTCGCATATGAGCCGGAGGAAACTTGTCGGTATTTGGGTTCTCGTACTCAGCCGTTCCGCGAGCCAATCCGCCGGAACGCAATCCGGATCCATCCCCACGATCCTGAAAGGAAAACGCCTAATTCTACCACCCTGCCCGTCGCCTCCGGCGCAACCTCTTTTCGCCGTGTGCTCTGAAAAAAAATCGAAAAAAGCTGAATCGAGCCTTCCCTCGCAGCATCGAAAGAAAAGGGTCCGGCCGGCAGGAAACGCAAAGCCAAGGAGAACTATGGTACCCTGCCAAATGAAGGCGACTGGCCTGCATTCCCGGCCGCCGGGAGCACACTGGAGATTGAGCGCCACTGACCCCAAACCGCTGACCTCCACCATCGTCCGCGACGACGAAGCCGCACTGGTGTCCCTGGCCAAAGGCGGCGACACCCACGCGTTTGAAGAGCTGGTAAACCGCTATGAACGCAAGATTTTCCGCCTGGGAATGAACATCACCCAAAACCGCGAGGATGCGGAAGATGTGATGCAGGACGCTTTTCTGAAGTCCTATCAGAACCTGGACCGCTTTCAGGGAGACTCCCGCTTTTACACCTGGCTGGTGCGCATCGCCGTGAACGAAGCGCTGATGAAGCTGCGCAAGCGGCGTCCCAATCAGGTTTCACTCGACGAACCCGTGCCCGGAACCGACGGCGAAGACTCCGTCTTCCGCGAGATTGAAGATTGGGGCCCTTCCCCCGAGAAAAAGTTCGCCCAGACCGA
>Ga0070735_10001428_pt1 | contig 23154 bp, 24 predicted proteins | sample Coa_R1_FD_66443 | JGI IMG/M metagenome (GOLD analysis project Ga0070735, IMG submission 66443) | Surface soil microbial communities from Centralia Pennsylvania, which are recovering from an underground coalmine fire - Coalmine... | ecosystem: Environmental > Terrestrial > Soil > Unclassified ...
GGCACGGCTCTACGACGCGGTCGTCCAGGTGCTCGGCGACGCGCTCGGGCGCGCCGTCGGCTCGGCGGCCTCGGAGCTGAAGGGCGACAAAAAACGCGCCTTGCGCGTCCACGGTCGGACCGGGGAGCCGTGTCCGGTGTGCGGGGACCGGATCCGCGAGGTGTGGTCGGCGACCCGGTCGCTGCAGTACTGCCCGACCTGCCAGACAGGGGGCAAGCCGCTCGCCGACCACCGCCTGTCGAAGCTGATCAGATAGGCCCTGGTGAACCCGATTCGAGTGAATTCCGTTCCCGTGGATCCCATGCGAACGGATCGAGGACGAAAGGAGTCCGTGTGAACGACCGCGAGATCGTCGAGCAGATCAGTCGACTCACCGATGAGGAGCACCGCCTCGAAGAGGCGCACGTCGGTGAGGGGCTCACGTCGGAGGACGCCGACAAGCTGCGGGCCATCGAGGTCGCCCTGGACCAGTGTTGGGACCTGCTTCGTCAACGCCGCGCGCGGCGCGACGCGGGGCAGGACCCCGACGCGGCAGAGGTGCGCCCGGAATCGGTCGTGGAGCACTACCAACAGTGAGCCGAGCGGACGCTCAGCGCACCTCGTCGTCGAGCGGTTCGGTGACCTGTTGCTCGATCCAGTCGGCCTCGGGGACCTCGCCACGCTCGGCGGGCGGACGCACGGTGCGCTCCTCCGTGACGGGTCTCCTCTGGTCGAGGGCGTCGGCCTCGGGCCGGTCGCCGACCGAGTCGATCCGATCGTCGCCGGCGTCGGCGTCGGCGACATCACGCTTCTGCTCCAGGGCATCGGCTTCGGGCACCGGTTCGTTCTCCATGGTGCAATCTTGCCTCGCTGCCATGCGCCCGTCCTCCGGGCTCCTCACCGGGGGATTTGCCGAAAGGTGGGGGGCGCCATGAGCGCGGACCAGCAGTTCAACCTCGGACGGGTGGTCGAAACGGTGGCCGCCGCCATCCCCGAACGCGAGTGCATCGTCCACGGCGGCCGGCGGCTCACGTACGCCGACGTGCGGTCGCGGTCGCGTCGCCTGGCGTCGTTCCTGCACGCCCACGGGCTCGGACTCCACACCGAACGGAGCGAGCTCGCCGGGCACGAGTCGGGACAGGACCACCTCGGGCTGTACCTCTACAACGGCAACGAATTCCTGGAGGGGATGATCGGCGCGTACCTCGCCCGGGTGGCGCCCTTCAACGTCAACTACCGGTACGTCGCCGAGGAGCTGCGCTACCTGCTCACCGACGCGCGGGCGCGGGGCCTCGTGTACCACGCCACGTTCGCACCGGTGCTCGCCGAAGTGCTCCCCGACCTACCGGAGCTGACCGTGCTGCTGCAGGTGGAGGACGGTTCCGGGGAAGCCCTGTTGCCCGGCGCGGTGGACTACGAGGAGGCGCTCGCCTCCTCGTCCGACGAGCTGCCACCGGTGGAGCCCTCCCCCGACGACCTCTACGTCCTGTACACCGGGGGCACCACCGGCATGCCCAAGGGCGTTCTGTGGCGCCAGCACGACATCTTCCGGGCCGCCATGGGGGGTCGCACCTACGGCACGTGGGAGCTGGTGGAGAGCTACGAGCACCTCGCGGCGCGGATCCTGCCCAACGACAGCGTGCGCGTCATGTCCATCCCCCCGCTCATGCACGGCGCCGCGCAGTGGGCGAGCTTCTACTACATGACCATGGGTGCCACCCTCGTGTTCCCGAGCGACACCCGCCACGTCGATCCCGTCGACGTGTGGCGCACCGTGGAGCGCGAGCGCGTCATCGGCATTTCGGTGGTGGGCGACGCCATGGCGCGCCCCATCGTGGAGGAGCTCGAGCGCGGCGACCACGATCCCAAGACGTTGCTGGCCTTCGGCAGCGGTGGCGCCACGATGAGCGTCGGGATGAAAGAGCGCCTCCTCGCCCGGTTGCCCAACTTGCTCATCTCCGACGTGGCCGGCGCCTCGGAAACGGGCGCGCAGATGGGAACCAACTCGGGGTCGGGATCGGTGTCGACCGGCAACTTCGTGCCCGGTCCCGGCACGGTCGTCGTCTCGGCCGACCTGGCGCGCGTGCTCGAACCCGGCGACGACGAGGTCGGCTGGCTGGCGCAGCGGGGCTCGGTGCCGCTCGGCTACCTGGGCGACCCGGACAAGAGCGCCCGCACCTTTCCTGTCATCGACGGCGAGCGCTACTCGGTGCCCGGTGACCGGGCCCGGGCGCTCTCCGACGGGCAGATCGAGCTCCTCGGCAGGGACTCGGTCACCATCAATTCCGGGGGCGAAAAGATCTTCGCCGAGGAGGTCGAGCAGGCCCTCATCCGGCATCCGGCGGTGGCCGACGTCGTCGTGGCCGGGCGCCCGAGCGAGCGCTGGGGACAGGAGGTGGTGGCCGTCGTCCAAGTGGCCGAAGGGAGCACGGTGACGGCCGACGAGCTCCTCGCCGAAGGCGGCAAGCACCTGGCGCGCTACAAGCTCCCGAAGGCGATCGCGTTCGTGCCTCAGATCGTCCGTGCGCCATCGGGGAAGGCCGATTACCGCTGGGCGGCGGACCAGGCGCTGCGGGCCTGATCGGAGAGCGCGCACGTGGAGGACCGCCTGACCCCCGGGTTGTACCTCGAGCTCGGTGACCTCGACTCCGACACGTACGCCACGGCGCGAGCGCAAGAACTCGCCGGGCTCCCGGGAGTGGAGCGCGTCACCTGGTGGGCCAACAACGTGCCCGGGCGGACCGAGCTCCCGAGGACGATCCCCGACGGCACGTTGCTCGGGGTGGCCGAAGTGGACGACACGTTCGTGGCCCCGGACCCTCTGCCGGATACAACCGCCCGGCTGTTCCGCCGCCACCCGCGGCCGAACCAAGGCATCCTCACCGGACGGCCCACGACCGGGCTCCTCGTGGTGTGGATCAGCCCCCGGACCGAGGCTGACGCGCCCCGCCTGCGGGACTGGGCGGACTTCGTGCACATCCGCCACATCGCGGCGGCGGGGTTGCCGGGGTTCGCCACGATCACCCCGTACGACAACGCCGAGGGCGGGGACCCTCGCTACATGCACTTCTACGAGCTCGACACCGACGACCCCGAAGGGGCGTACCAGGAGATGGCGCGCCGGATGGCGAGGTACTTCGGCGGTTCGCGCACCGAGGACTTCCGGGTGTGGGCCGACTTCGAGCCGCCTGGCGGCCGTCTCGTGTACTGCAACACCTTCCGGCTCCTGGGCGACACGCGCCGGTCACAGGACTGAGGCGCGGTGTCGTTCGTCCTCGTCGACCGGCCGCGCCCGCACGTGGCTCTCGTGACGCTCAACCGGCCCGACCGCATGAACGCCATGGCGTTCGACGTCATGATCCCCTTCCGACACGCTCTCGAAGAGGTGAGCGACGACAACGACGTACGGGTGGTGGTCCTCACGGGTGCGGGTGGCGCATTCTGCTCCGGCGCGGATCTCGAGGACTCCGGGGTGGTCCCCAACATCGGGGGCCTCACCCGCACGACGATCGCACTGCGGTCGATGCAGCTGCTCGACGACGTCATCCTCACGCTTCGGAAGATGCACCAGCCCGTGGTCGCCGCGGTGAACGGACCCGCCGTCGGCGGTGGGTTCTGCCTGAGCTTGGCCGCCGACATCCGCCTGGCGTCGTCCGCGGCGTTCTTCCGTGCCGCGGGGATCAACAACGGGTTGACCTCCTCCGAGCTCGGCATCAGCTATCTCCTGCCGCGCGCCGTCGGCGCCTCGCGCGCCTTCGAGATCATGCTGTCGGGACGCGACGTCGACGCGTCGGAAGCAGAACGCATCGGGCTCGTCTCGCGTGTCGTGGGGAGCGACGACCTTCTCGACGCGTGCTACCAGCTGGCCGAGCGGATCATCGGGTTCTCGCGCGTCGGCATCGAGCTCACCAAAAGGCTTTTGTGGTCGAGCCTGGACGCATCCAGCCTGCACGCGCACATGGACCACGAGGGGACGACACAGCTGTACGTACGCCTCACGACGGAGAACTTCGAGGAGGCCGTGCGGGCCCGGCGCGAGCGCCGGGCCCCGACCTTCCGCGACTGACTGGCCGTCCAGGCGGCACCCCTGCGCCGCGCCGGCGCGGCGAGGGTTAGGCGCCGAGGAAGTCGAGCAGGAGCGTGTTCACGACGTCGGGCGCCTCGAGCTGGAGCCAGTGGCCCGGCCCGTCGACCCGTTCGTAGCGCCACGGCCCGGTGACGTAGGCCGCCGATCCCGTCATCTGCTCTTCGGTGAGCGCCATGTCGCCGCTGCTCCAGATGCCCATGGTGGGCGCAGCCACCGGCGGCAGCGCCATCGGGGGGCCGAGCAATGCCTCGGGAGGGATGTTCGCCCGGTAGTAGTTGAGCGCCGGGGTGAGCGATCCGTTCTTTTCGAGCTCGGCGATCACCGCGTCGGTGTCCGGATGGCCGGCCCACTCTCGGAAGTTGGCCCAGTCGTCGTCGGACAACCACCGCTCGGCAACGCCCTCGAATTGGAACAGCAGCATGTACCAGCTCTTCTCGCGCTGCTCGAGGCCGGCGGATGCGAACGACAAGGGATTGCCGACGGACATCGCCACCAGGTGGTCGACCCGGTCGGGGAGCAACGACGCGAGCCCCCAGGCGAGGGCCGCGCCCCAGTCGTGGCCGACGATGTGTGCGCGCTCCAGACCGAGGTCGTCGAGGATGGCAACCACGTCACCGGCGAGGTAGGGAATCGCGTACGCCTCGACCTCCTTCGGCTGGCCCGATTCCCCATAGCCGCGCAGGTCCGGCACGACGGCGCGGAACCCGGCCTCCGTCAGCGCGGGCACCTGGTGGCGCCACAACCGCCCGCTGTCGGGGAACCCGTGCAGGAGCACCACCGGTGGACCGTCGCCACCGCTCGCCTCGTAGTGGATCGGGACCCCGTTGACCTCGATGCGCACCGCTTTGTCCTCTGCTTTCTCCGTCCGGGCTCCTCGTGCCCTGCATTGCGGTCTGGCTCGCGTCGCCCAGGCTCAGGCGGCGACGATCCCCAGCAACTCCTGGCGGCTCGGACCGAGCGGTGGCTCGTCGCGCCAACCGGCCCCGAGGCTCACCACCTTGTCGAACACGCCCGGCGCGCCGAGCGCCTCCTCGGGCAGACGGAGGAGCCCGAACACCGAAAGCAGCGCCCGGAGGCAGTCGCCGTCCTGGCCTGCGGCGACGTTGAGGCCCTGGACGATGTCCCATTCGGGCCCCTCGGGGTCGTACGGCCGGCCCTCGATCACGGCGTCGATCTCGGCGAGCCGGTGCCGGTCGAACGACAGCGTCGACTGGTACCAAGGCTCCACGGTCGTCTCGGTGGCGTGGGCGAACGCCGTTTGGAACCCGGCGGGGTCGTCGCCGTCGGTCCGCAGTGAGTCGCGCAGCGCCGTGCTGTGCACGACCGCCATGGACGCCCCTCGCCCCAACGACGGGTTCGTGCACGCCCACGAGTCCGCCACCGCCACCACGCCGGTGGCGACGGAGGCCCCGTCGACCAGGTAACGCCGGTGACGGTCTTCGATCTTCGCCATGACGGTGACGGCGTCCTCGAACGGCTCGCCCTCGCCCCAGTGCGCGGCCAGCGGCAAGCTCTTCAGGACCGCGTTCCACGTCGACACGTCGCGCAGGGCCCGCATCGCCGTGTCCTTGGCGCTCGTGATGATCCCGACCCCCCACGTGCCGTTGTCGGCGGGGAGGGTGAGCGCCGAGATGCTCCCGTACGGCTGGAGCGGCGGGGCGATCACGGGCGGCAGGCTTCCGTCTCGGGACCGGAAGTGACGGCCGTAGTACACGAAGCCCGAGTCCTCGAGCACCTCTTCGGGGGATCTCGCGCCGACGTCCGCGAGCCACCGAGGCAACGGCGACCGGCGGCCGGTGGCGTCCACGACCAGGTCGGCGCGGAACTCCTCGCCGGACTCCGTGCGCACGCCGTTGACATGGGGCGTACCCGGCAGGGCGGTGGCACCCGTCCGCAAGGCCGCCACCGCCGCACCCCGCCGTACGGTGACCCGTGGGGTGGCCTCCGCACTCGCCGCCACGACGGCCTCGACCACGGGGCGACGCCCGGTGATGGCCTCGAAGTCGCGGTCGCCGGGACGGTCCGCTCCCTTCATGGCTGCGGGCACGGCATCGAGGGGGTTGAACCGCAGCGCCCCAGCGCCGTCCAACGCCTCGACGACGGCGGGGAGCTCGCGCTCCATCTCGTTGCGGAAGCGCGCCAGGAAGAAGTGCAGCATCCGGAATTGGTTGACACCGCGCCGCTCCCATGCGTCCCAGGCCTCTTCCGGCGTTGGTGGCACGGCGGGGTCACGTTCCAAGACGGTGACCTCGTGACCATCTTGGGCGAGCAGCATGGCGGCGACCAGGCCGCTCATCCCCGCCCCGGTGACGACGATCTCAGCCACGACGCACCTCCTTCAGGTGTCCTGTCATGTCCCGCCGGCGCCGACCGACCTGCGCACGGTACCAGGCGTTGGCTGACGGACACCTCCCTTGACATGGGTCGTTCGGCGCCGGCGGCGGTGCCGGTTCACCGCGAGCGTTCACCTCGAAGGCGGTGGACGGCGATCGCCGCGGCGGTCTGGGATGATCGAAGGGACACCACCGTGCAGGTACGAGGGAGGGCGGACGATGCGCGTGCCCCTTGTTGTCGGCGACTTCCTGGAGCGCGCCGCGCTCGTCCGCGGTGACGACGTCGTCGCCGTCGTCGACGAGCCCGAGGTCCCGGGCTCGCTCGGGCGCATCACGTACCGCGAGATGTACGACCGAGCCCGTGGCATGGCCCTCGCACTCGACGACATGGGTGTCGGCCCGGGCGAGCGCGTCGCCATCGTGAGCCCGAACTCGGCGCGCTTTCTCATCGCATTCTTCGGCACGAGCGGCTTCGGCCGCGTGCTCGTGCCCGTCAACTTCCGGTTGAACGCCGACGAAGTGGCCTACATCGTCGACCACTCCGGCTCGTCGGTGCTGCTCGTCGACCCCGAGCTCGACGCGGCCCTGGCCCACGTCACTGCCAAGGAGAAGTTCCTCCTCGACGGCTCGGACGATTCCCGGCTGTTCGCCCCCGCTCCCCCGGGTCGTGAGCCGCGCCCCGTCGAGGTCGGGGAAGACGCCACCTGCTCGATCAACTACACGTCCGGTACCACGGCGCGGCCCAAGGGTGTCCAGTTGACGCACCGGAACTGCTGGCTCAATGCCGTGAGCTTCGGGTGGCACACCTCGGTCACCGACCGCGACGTCTTGCTGCACACCCTGCCCATGTTCCACTGCAACGGGTGGGGCATGCCCTATGCGGTGACCGGCATGGGCGGCCGCCACGTCGTGCTGCGCAAGGTCGACGGGGAGAACATCCTGCACCGCGTCGACGCCGAGGGTGTGACGCTCATGTGCGGGGCGCCCGCGGTTGTCGCGGCCGTGCTCACGGCCGCGGCCGAGCGCCGCACCCGCGGCGAGGAGATCCCCGGGCAGGGCCGCGTACGGATCGTCGTGGCGGGCGCGCCGCCGCCGTCCAAGACGATCGAGCGGGTGGAGACGGAGCTCGGCTGGGAGTTCATCCAGATCTACGGCCTGACCGAGACGGCGCCGCTGCTGACGGTGAACCGGGCTCCCGCCGAGTGGGACGACCTCGACGTGGCGGCGCGTGCTGCGCTGCTGGGGCGCGCCGGCGTACCGGCGGTGGGCGTGCGCGTCGCCGTGGACGAAGACGGCGAAGTCCTCGCCCGGTCCAACCACGTGTTCGGTGGGTACTGGGAACAGCCGGCGGAGACCGAGCAGGCCATGCGGGGTGGCTGGTTCCACACCGGCGACGGCGGCTATCTCGACGGGCCGTTCACGGTGATCGCCGACCGGAAGAAGGACGTCATCATCACCGGGGGCGAGAACGTGTCGTCCATCGAGGTGGAGGACTGCCTCTATCAGCACCCCGCCGTCGCTGAGGTGGCGGTGATCGGCGTCCCCGACGAAAAGTGGGGAGAAACGCCCAAGGCGCTGGTGGTGTTGCGGGCGGGCACCGACGCCAGCGAGGACGAGCTCATCGGCTTCTGCCGGGACCGCCTGGCCCATTTCAAAGCGCCGACCTCGGTGGAGTTCCGCTCCGAGCTCACGCGCACGGCCACGGGCAAGCTCCAGAAGTACAAGTTGCGCCAGCCCTATTGGGAAGGCCGCGAGCGCAAGGTCAACTAGGCCTCGGGCGCGCCCCGGGCCCCGGTGGGCGCACCGGGCCTGGTAGCGCCGCCGTTAGGGTGCGGGGCCATGGACGCCCGCCACTTCCTGGGGCTCGAGCCCGCAGGTGACCCACTGCACTGGCGGCTCCCCGTCACGACCGCGGTGGCGACACCGGGGCGGTTCCTGTACGGCGGCTGCGGTCTGGCTGCGGGGATCGTGGCGCTCGAGGAGGCGACCGGGCGTCCCACCGTGTGGGCGACGGCGCAGTACCTGACGTACGCGCCGACCGGCTCGGTCGTCGATTGGGAGGTCGTGATCGCCGCGTCGGGCCGCCACACCACCCAGGGCCGCGCCATCGGACGAGTGGGGGATCAGGAAGTCCTCACCGTCAACGCGGCTCTGGGCCGCAACGAGCTCGACCTCTCCGGCCGGTGGATCGACACGCCGCAGGTCCCCGCGCCGGGGCTGTGCCCTCCCCAGGAGACGCCCGCGATGTTCGCCGACTCGGTGTTCAACCGCGTCGAGCACCGGGTGGCCAAGGGCCGCCTCATGAGCGAGCTCGACGGCAAGCCCGGCGACGGCCGCACGATGTCGTGGACGCGCCTGCCGGGCCAGCTCGAGCCCTCGGCCGCCACGCTCGCCGTGATCGGCGACTACGTGTCGGCGGGCGTGTCCCAGCCGCTCGGGGTACGGACGATGGGCCGCAGCCTCGACAACACCTTGCGGGTCGCGCAGCTCGTGCCGACCGAGTGGGTGCTGTGCGACATCCACATGCACGCCCTCGTGGGCGGGTTCGGCCACGGGCTTGCGTACCTGTGGGCCCAGGACGGCACGCTGCTCGGCATCGCCAGCCAGTCGATCAGCGTGCGGCGCTGGCCCGGCGACCACGCCGTCACCCGCGGGATGGCGGCAAGCATGCCCCGTACGACCCCGACGACCCCCGAGGAGCGGTGATGCGCACGCGCCAGATCGGATCCCTCGACGTGTCGGTCGTGGGGATCGGGTGCAACAACTTCGGCAGCCGCCTCGACGAGGGGGGTACGGCCGCGGTCGTGCACGCCGCCCTCGATGCGGGCGTCACCTTCTTTGACACCGCCGACGTCTACGGCGGGACCAAGAGCGAGGAGTTCCTCGGGAGCGCCCTCGCCCGGCGACGGGACGAGGCCGTCGTGGCGACCAAGTTCGGCATGCCGCTCGACGCCGAGCGCCGCGGCGCCCGACCCGAATACGTCCGCCGCGCTCTCGAGGACAGCCTCCGCCGCCTGCAGACCGACCACGTCGACCTCTACCAACTGCACGCGCCCGACCCCGACACCCCGGTCGCCGACACGCTCGCCGCCCTCGACGAGTGCGTCCGAGCCGGCACGGTGCGCGAGATCGGGTGCTCCAACTTCACCGCCGCCCAGTTGGCCGAGGCGGACGCCGCGGTCGCCGTCGGGGCGGCCAGGTTCGTGAGCGTGCAGAACCACTACAACCTGCTGCACCGCGAGCCCGAGCGCGACGTGCTGCCGGCGTGCGAGCGCCTCGGCATGGCGTTCCTGCCGTACTTCCCCCTCGCCGCGGGGGTGCTCACCGGGAAGTACCGTCGCGACGGCTCCCTGCCGTCGGGCACCCGCATCGCGGGCATGCCGTCCGAGCGCCGGGGCACGCTGCTGTCGCCCGATAACCTCGCCGTGGCGGAGCGCCTCGGGGATCTCGCCCGGCGCCACGGGCGCGACACCACGGCGCTCGCCATCGCCTGGATCGCGGGGCACGAGGTGGTGGCGTCGGTGATCGCCGGGGCGATGACCCCCGAGCAGGTCCGGACCAACGCGTCGGCCGCCGACTGGGAGCTCACGTCGTCCGACATGGACGAGGTGGACGCCCTCGCTCCCCCGCCGCACACCTGACACAGCCGGGCGCCCCGACGCGCCCGGCTACACGCCGGTCTCGGCGACGACGCGCCCTGACTTCACCGCCGCCGCGAGCTGGGCATGGTCGCGCTCGACCTGGTCGGCGTAGGCCAGGGCGAACCGGGTCATGGCGATGTCGAGGGCTGCCCCCGTACCGGCGTACCCCGCGATGAGCGAGGCTCGCCCCGATCGGGCATGGGCACGGGCGAGAGCCCACCCGCACAGCTGGGCGTACTCGTCGAAGCCCACCGACGCCAACGAGGCGGTGTCGACCGAGCCTTTCATGTCCCGTAACTGGCGCACGTAGTAGTCGACACCCTCCACCCCGTCGACCCACCCGAGGAAGATGTCGCTGGCCGCCTGCATGAGGCGCTGTCCGTCGACGACGCGCCGCCCTTGCGAGGTGTGCCCCGGCCGTCTTGCGCCGCCCGCCTCGTGGCGCGACAGGTACGGATCGAGCGCGGAGCGATCAGCCTCCTTCACCTGGAGGAAGAGCGGGTCACCGAGGTCGCTCAGCAGCAGGGCGATGAAGCAGCGCGTTCCGACGCTTCCCACGCCGACGACCTTCTGGGCGAAGTCGACGATCTCGAACCGATCGAGCAGGACCCGCCGTTCGTCTTCGAGTGTCTCCCGGTAGCGCCGGAACAGGCCGCGCAACGTGGTGTCGACGAGGTCCATATCGTCGTGGGAGACGACGGGCGGATGGTCGACGATCCTGCGCTGTCCCTCCGCCGAGAGCTCGGTCAACCGTGGGAGCGCCTTCTCGGAGGTGGCGCGCCGGGCGCGCGCCACTGTCGACCGGATCGACTCGGGCACGGCTCGCCCCATCGCCCGTAGCGCGGCGTCGGCGTCCACCGACGCGTACCACGCGTCGAGCACGCCCATGGCGGCGTACTCCGCCAGCCGCGTGCGATACGACCGTGCCGCCGCGTTCGCCGCCGCCTCCTGGTCCTTGCGACTGAGGCCCGCGCTGCGCGCCGCGACCACGGCGCTCGCCACCAGACGCTTCAGGTCCCACTCCCAGGGTCCCGCGGTCGTCTCGTCGAAGTCGTTGACGTCGAAAAGGAGCCGACGCTCGGGAGAGGCGAAGACCCCGAAGTTCGCGAGGTGGGCGTCACCGCAGATCTGGAGGTTCACGCCTGTCGCCGGCGTCGACGCCAGGTCGGCGGCCATCAGTGCGGCAGATCCGCGCAGGAACGCGAACGGCGACTCGAGCATCCGTCCCCAGCGGACGGGTACGAGTTGAGCGAGGCGTGTGGTGTTCTGAGCGTCGAGAAGCTCGACGGGGTCGGGGCGGTCGGGTGCGGGTTTCCACTCACCGTGGGACGAGCGGGGGACCGTTGTCCGCAGCTCCCGCCCGGTGCGTGCTTCGGTTTCCCGGCGGTCCTGCGGTGACGTCGGCTCGGGCTTCACTGACGCCGGACCCTATCGATCGGCGCGGGACGCGAAAAGGCCGCGGCCGGCACGATTGCCGGCCGCGGCCCCGAACGCTGAACTCAGGCGGCTTGCTCGCCCTCTGCCTGGCGGAGGGAGGCCTCGACGTTGAGCTCGATGCGCACCCGCTTCCCCACCACGGCGCCGCCGGTCTCGAGCACCGCGTTCCACGTCAGCCCGAAGTCCTCGCGGTCGATGTCGGTGGATGCCGAGAAGCCGATGACCCGGCTCCCCCACGGCGATACGTTCGCACCCTCGAACTCGACGTCGAGGACCACCGGACGCGTCGTGCCCCTGATCGTCAGGTCCCCGGTCACCTTCCAGTGCTCGTCGCCGGCGAGCTCCACCTTCGTGCTCTTGAAGTGGAGGGTGGGGTGCTCCTCAACGTGCAGGAAGTCGGCGCTGCGCAGGTGCTCGTCGCGCTGGCTCTGCGCCGTGGCGATGCTGGCGGCGTCGATCGTCACCTCGACAGACGACTCCTCGGGGACCTCGGCCACGGTCACCGCGCCCGAGAACCCGTCGAACCGGCCCCGGACCTTGGTGACCATGAGGTGCTTGGCCACGAACTCCACCGTCGAGTGGGCGTTGTCGATGTCGTAGGTCCCCTCGAGGGGAACCTCGACGCCGTTGTACCGCCGGGTCAGCGCCCCGGTCTCCGTCGTTGTGCTGGTCATGTCCGGCTCCTCCCAAGTCTTTGCGCCTACAACTTTGTCTACGCAAGGATCCTAACCCAAATACTTGTACTGTCAACCACTTTCTCCCCAACGGCATTCCCGGGAGGGCGACGGCGCGGACGGGGAGGGGGAGGGGACCCCGGAGGGGCGGAGACGCTGGGCCGGAGAGCCCGGCCGGGCGGGAGGCCCTGGTGGCGGTGAGTCAGGCCCCGAGCTGCAAGGGGTAGGAGTCGACGAGCTCGGACGCCGGCATCGGCCGCGAGAAGAGGTAGCCCTGGGCGAAGTCGCAGTCCAGGCTCTTCAGCACATGGAGCTGCTGCTCGGTCTCCACTCCCTCGGCGATGACCTGGAGGCCGAGCGCGTGCGCCAGCGTCACGACGGCGGCCACGATCTCGGTACCGCCTCGTCCCGCCCCGAGCTCGTCCACGAAGCTCTTGTCGATCTTCAAGATGTCGAGCGGGAACCGCTGCAGATGGCTGAGGGAGGAATAGCCCGTTCCGAAGTCGTCGATCGCCAAGGTCACGCCGAGCGCCTTCAGTGCGTCGAGAACCCTGGAGGCCACGGTGGTGTCGCGCATGAGTGCGCTCTCGGTGATCTCGAGCGTCAGGTGCTCGGGAGCCACCCCCGTCACGCCCAACACGCGCTCCACGGTGGCGACGATCTCCGGGTCGTCGATCTGACGGGCGGACAGGTTGACCTCGACGGAGCGGCGCGGTCCGCCGGCACGGTCGTCGTGCCAGGCGCGGAGCTGCTCGCACGCCTGGCGCAGCACCCACGCACCGATAGGGATGATGAGCCCGCTCTCTTCGGCCACCGGGATGAAGCGGTCCGGGGCCACGAGGCCGTGCTCGGGATGCGCCCATCGCAGCAGCGCCTCGACCCCGACGGGTTGCTCTCCCCCGATGTCGACGACTGGTTGGTAGAAGAGGCGTAGCTCGCTGCGCTCGAGCGCCCGGTGGAGCAGATGCTCGGTATGCATGCGGTCGAGCACCCTTAGGCGCATGGCTTCGCCGAACACCTCGACGGCGCCGCCGCCCTTGCGCTTGGCCTGATACATCGCGGCGTCGGCGTTCGACAGCAGGGGCGTGGCCTCCCGCACATGCGGCGTCGTGCACGCGATGCCCACACTGGCAGTCAGGAAGATCTCGTCGTCGCCGGTGGCGATGGGCCGGCCGAGCGCGCGCAGGGCGCGATGGGAGAACGCGACGGCGTCACCCTCGGCATCATCCCCGTCGAACAGGGCCAGGAATTCGTCACCCCCGAGTCGGGCGATGACCGCGGCGCGCCCGTCTCCGCACTCGAGGCGGCGCGCCACCGCCACGAGAACCTCGTCGCCGATCTCGTGGCCGAGTGCCTCGTTGATCTCCTTGAAGCGGTCGAGATCGAGGACGAGGACGGCGATCGAGCCGTCGAGGCGGTCGGGCTTCGCCAGGGCGTAGGCCAGCCGGTACGTGAACAGTGTCCGGTTCGGCAGCCCCGTCAGCGAGTCGTGGAGGTAGGCGTGCGCGAGTGCGGCCTCGGCGGCGCGGCCTTCGGACTCGTCGTGGACGAACCCTCCGATCCGCAGGTCCTCACCTGAGCCGACGACGTAGGCGGTCCCGGACACCTCGATCTCGTGGCCCTCTTGGTGGAGCAGGCGCAGGGCACGCGGCCATGTCCGATCGACGCCGCGCATCGCGCTCTTCGCCGATTCCAAGTCGTGCAGCGTCCGTCCGACGTGGCGCTCGGGAACCAGGAATCCGGTGATGCACCGACCGAGCACCTCGTCGCGTGACCACCCGAGGAGCAGCTCGGCCTGACGGTTCCACTCGGTCACCACGCCTTCGCGGTCGGTCTCGACGAAGGCGTCACGGGACATGTCGAGCACATGGCGGAGTTGCGCGCGCATCCGCCTCGACGACAACTCCTCGTCGAGGTGGTGGTGACGATCGCCCCCCGGGGTCTTCGACATGTCCGTCCGTGCCCGTCCGCTGTTGACCCGCCCGGATGGCTGCCCACGAGATCCGACGGCCGGGGCTCACCCCGGCCGTTTGTGGTCGTTGTGGTCAAAGAAGCTTCTGTGAAAATAGTCAATCTTCTCGTCGGCCACACGGATGCCGACGTGCGGGAACCGCCCGGGCTCGTCGCAGAAGGACCCCGTTGGCTACGGTGCCCGGCGTGGTCCAGGTGACGGGTGTGGTCCAGAAGGCAGCCTGGGACCGCGACGTCCTGCCGCCGGTCGAGCGGGTTCGGCCCGGGCTGTGGTCGATCCCGGTGCCGATCCCGGACAATCCGCTGCGCTACGTCCTCGTCTACGCCTTCGAGCTCGACAGCGGCGTCGCCATCGTGGACGCCGGTTGGAACACCGACGACGCGTGGTCGGCGTTGAGCCGGGGCCTCAAGGAAGCCGGGGGCTCGATCAGCGATGTGCGGGCGGTGCTCGTCACCCACATCCATCCCGACCACTACGGCCTGGCCGGCCGGGTGCGCGAGGAGTCCGGTGCCTGGATCGGGCTGCACCCTGACGACGCCGAGATGCTCGAGGCCCGCTACATCGAGACCGACGACTTGTTGGCGCGCATGCGCGAGTTCCTCCAGGACGCGGGCGTCCCGGCGACCAAGCTCCCCGACCTCAACTTCGCGTCGATGATGATCCGCGGCCAGGTCACCATGGCCCAGCCCGACGTGCTCTTCGAGGACGGCGCTGTCGTCGATGTGCCGGGGTGGGACCTTCGCACGGTGTGGACGCCTGGCCACTCCCCCGGCCACGTCTGCTTCTACAGCGAGCGCAACCAGCTGCTGCTGTCGGGTGACCACGTGCTGCCCCGCATCACGCCCAACATCGGCGTGCACACCCAACAGTTCCCCAATCCCCTCGGCGAATATCTCGAGTCACTACTCAAGGTCCAGAACCTGGGGGTGGACGAGGTCCTCCCCGCGCACGAATACCGGTTCGCCGATCTGCGCAGCCGTCTCGACGAGATCATCACCCATCATGCCGACCGTCTGGCCGAGATCGAGCGTCTCCTCGCCGAACACCCCGGCTCAACGGCGTGGGACCTTTCCGTACAGTTGAGCTGGTCGCGTCCGTGGCACGAAATCGCCGACTTCATGCAGCGCGCCGCGGTCGGCGAGACGCTCGCCCACTTGGTGCTCCTCGAGAACCATCAGCGTGTGCGGCGCGAGGGTTCGTTCCCGGCGCGCTTTCATCTCCTGTCACAGCACTGAATCTCCTGTCAGCACGGAATCCCGAGGCCAGCGCATAACCACCGTTGGCGCGCGCCCGTCGTGTAGACAGGACGCGGAGCACGGTCGTGGGAACGAACTCCTCAATCGCTCGGCGCCTTCCCGGGCGCGACGCGCGGCACGCCACCCATCGTGCCCGCGGCGTTGGTCGCGGGATCGTCGTCGTCGTGGTGATCGCCGCGGTGGCGGCTGGCGCCGCGGTCGCTGTCGTCAAGTTGCGGGCGTCGCACAACCAGCGCCCCGCCACGGTGACCTCGACCACGCTGCCCGCGTCGGTGACGACCGCGGTCGCCCCGTGGACGCTGCGCGCCCCGATCGCCTCCGAGGTGGTCCTCACCCTCACCGCGCCGGCTCCCGGCGCCAGCGCCGGCACCATGCTCGAGGTGTTCGGAGGCTCGACCACGGGCAACCAGCCCGCCAGCGGGATCTTCACCCTCGACGTGTCGACTGGGACCCTCGTGCACGTCGCCAACCTGACCACGGTGCTCGCGGAGGCCACCGGCGCATTCGTGGGCGGCCAGGCGGTCATCTTCGGGGGCGCGACGCCGACGCCGATCGCCACCGTGCAGGCACCACCGTCGAGCGCGGGCGCGACGAGATCCTCGACAGTGGCCACGGCGACCGTGCTCGGCTCCCTGCCGCAACCACGCGCGGGAGCGAGCGCGACCACCGTGGGCACGACGACCTACATCGTGGGTGGAGCAGATGGCACGACGCCGGACCCCGACGTTCTCGCCACCACCGACGGGAAGAGCTTCTCGGTGGTGGGCGCACTCCCGGTCCCGGTCGTTGATCCTGCCGTGGCGGCGGTGGGCACGAAGCTGTTCGTGTTCGGCGGCCAGGCGTTGAGCGGCGCCGACGCAGGACAACCGGTGACGACGGTGCAGATGGTCGATCCGGCGAAGCACCGCGCCCGGGTTGTCGGACGTATGCCGAGCGGCCTCGAAGGCGCCGCGGCGGTGACACTCGGAGGAAGAGTGTTCGTCCTCGGCGGCGACACCTCAGGGGCCAGCCCGTCCTCGGTCACCTCTGCCGCCGGCGCCTCAGGATCGAGTGCCTCGGCGGCTCAGACCTCCGGCACCATCTGGGCCTTCGATTCGTCACACAACCGGTTGGTCACCGCCGGAACCCTGCAGACGCCCGTCGCGCGCGCTGGGGTCGCCGTCGTCGGCTCGACCGCCTGGATCGTCGGCGGCTCCGCGTCCGGGAGGCCCTCCGCGGTGGTGCAGAGCGTCACCTTGTCCCCCACTCACGCCGGCTGACACCGCGCCCGGGCCGGGATTTCCCTCGGCTTCGGCGCTGCCCTCAGCTTGCGGGCCCCACCGCCGGTGCTCCCGACGCCGGCGGATGACCAAGAACGCCGCCACGGCCACGACGAGAACGGCCACGATGATGAGGGAGTAGACGCCGATCGTCTTCGCCACGGCCGCGTAGGAGTTGCCGGCGCCGTACCCAATGAGCACGAAGGTCGTCCCCCACGCGATCCCGCCCAGCGCGTTGAAGAAGAGGAACGTCCGGTACCGCATGCCGCTCATGCCCGTCAGGCCCGGTATGAGCGCACGGGCGAGCGCGATCCACCGTCCGAGGAACACCGCCGGCCCGCCGTAGCGCGCGATCAAGGCTGTTCCCCGGCGCACGCCCGCGTGGTCGCGCAGCGGGCGATGCTGCAACAACCAGGGCCCGAGGTACTTGCCGACCTCGTAGCCCGTCGAGTCCCCGACGATGGCGCACGCCACCACGACGACGATCATCCCGAGGAGGTTCACATGGTGCTGGGAGGCCAAGAACCCGCCGATCAGCGCGGCCGTCTCCCCCGGAATGACGAAGCCGAGGAGCACGGCGGCTTCGCCGAAGACGAGCGCACCACACACGATGTACGCGACGGGCCCATGGAAGTGCTGGAGCCACGTCGTGATGCTGGCCGGCAAGGGCCGCTACCCGGCGTCTCGGGCTGGTTCGAAGGCTTTCGCCCGCGACCACGACGTGCTGACCCATGTTCGGCGCCGGCACGCCGGGCACGTCATGAACCGGGTGTACCCACGCCCCGGACGCCAGAACCAAAGCGGAAGATGGAGCACGGCGAATTCGAGGACGTCGACCGACGAAGACTCGCCGCACGACGAACAGGTGACGTCGATGGCCGGGAGGAAGCCGGTCGCGCCGCCGGGCCGGGCCGGAGCGGCGTCGAGGTCGCGCTCGGCCGCTCGGCGCGACTTGTCGTTCGCCGCTCGGGCCGCGATCCGACGGCCCGGGCCCGTCAGGACGGGTGCGATCCGCGCCTCGTCGGAGAACAGGGCGTGCTTGCCCGGAGCGTCGCGGGCCGCCTTCAGCGGGGCGTCCTCGTCACGCGACGCGGGCGCCCAGAACAGGGCTCGCTTTCCCATGGGGTCGGGGGCGTCGCTCATCTGAGGCCCGGTGGTCCCGTCGTCGCTCAGCGGACGAGATGCCACTCGGCGTCGAGCTCACGGGCGATCGCCCGGTATGCCTCGGCGCCCGGCGACGACGGCGCGTGTTGGATGATGCACCGACCTCGCTGTGGTGCCTCGGCGAAGCGGATCGACTTCTTGACGGGTGGGTCGAGGACCGTGAGCCCGTACCGTTCCTTGACGGCATCGAGCACCGCCCGCCCGTGCCGCGTGCGTTCGTCGTACATGGTGGCGACGACGCCGCGCACCTCGAGGTCGGCGTTGGCGAACATGCGGACGTCGTCGACCGTCTCGAGCAGCTGGCCGACCCCCCGGTGGCTCAGCGCTTCGCACTGCAGGGGGATGAGCACCTCGCGTGCGGCCGTCAAGCCGTTGATGGTGAGGACGCCCAACGACGGTGGACAGTCGATGATGATGACGTCGTAGTCGTCGGCCACTGGGCCCAAGGCGAGCGACAGCGCATGTTCACGGCCGGTGCGCGTCAGCAGGTGCACCTCGGAACCGGCGAGGTCGATGGTGGACGGCAGGATGTCGAGGCCGTCGATGCCGGCGATCACACGCCGGACGTCGGCGACCTTCATCTTCCGTACGAAGACGTCGTGCAGCGACTGGTCGAGCCCGTCGGGGTCGACACCGACCGAATACGTGAGACACGCCTGAGGGTCGAGGTCGACGAGCAACACGCGCCGCCCGCGCTCCGCCAGCGCGTACCCGAGCGAATGCACGGTGGTGGTCTTGGCGACGCCACCTTTCTGGTTGGCCACCGCCAAGATGCGTGCCATCGAGGCGAGTCTATGCACAGTCCCGCGGGTGGCCCCGGGGTGGCAGCACCGGTGCGCCGACCTGCCACGATGGACGCATGGCGACGTGGGCCGAGCTGCACGGCGCCGAGCCCGTCTTCGCGGACCGGGTCCGCCAGGCGTTCGACACCGGGCGGCACAAGACCATGGCGACGCTGCGACGAGACCGGTCACCGAGGATGAGCGGCATCGAAGTCGAATTCGTGGACGCCGGCATCTGCTTCGGCACGATGCCCGGGTCCGCAAAAGCCCGCGACCTCGAGCGCGATCCCCGAGTGGCGCTCCACAGCCCGACGGTCGACCCACCTGCGGACGATCCCGGCGCTTGGCTCGGCGAGGCGAAGCTCGCCGGCCGGGCCGTGGCCACCGGCGGTCACGGGGACTCCGACCCGGGACGATTCGTCATCGACATCGTCGAAGTCGTGCTCACGCGCATCGGGAGCCCGCCGGACCACCTGGTCATCGAGTCGTGGCACCCCGGACGGGGCCTCGAGCGGACCGAACGCCGTTGACGGCGCGGCGGCCCCTCAGAAGGTCGTGAGCACCGACCGGGCCCTGGCCAGGTCATCGGAGGCGAACACCAGGCGGGTGTTGGTAGCCAGGTAGGCCAGAGTGATGTTGACCCCGGCGTCGCCGAGCACCCGGCTGACGTCGCCCAGCACGCCAGGCCGGTCCTCGACGTCGACGACCGCAACCTCCTGCTCGGACGCCACCTCGATGCCCGCCGCCGCCAGGGCCGTGAATGCGGCGGCCTCGTCCTCCACGAGCACGTGGACCTCTCCCAGGCCGCCACCGCTGATGAGGGCACAGAAACCTTCGATGTTGACCCCGCCAGAGCCGAACACCTTCCCGAGTCGTCCCAGCTCGCCGGGCTCGTCGGTCAGGTAAATGGTGAGGTCGCTGGCCATGTCACCCTCCCGTGCCACGCCTGAACCGATCTTGGTCCCGGGCACGGCCTTCAGCAACCCGCTTCGCCTCACCGCTCAGTGGGCCGTTCCGTGATGGGCCGTTTGGGGCAATTGGTTGCTACATCCACCGTTGGGCCACTCCTGTCCGGCTCCGCGTCGAAGGTCAGAGGACGCGCCTCATGACAGGACGGGTGCGAGATGTGCGAGCAACCTCGACAAATCCTGCGGCTTCGAACATCGCCAAGGTCCCGGTATAGAGGGCAGACCCCGCCACCCGATCCGCCTTGAGGCCTGCGACGTCGACGGGATGCCCCTCAACGGCAGTCGCACCGTGGTCGCGGGCGAAGGCGACGGCGGCTTCCAGAAGGGCCATGCCGACGCCCGATCGCCTGTGACCGGCGTCGACGACGAAGCACGTAAGCCACCACGCTCCCGTGTCGTCACCGGACAGCACTCTGGCGAGCGCCGTATTCGTCGTGACCCCCGGAAGACCACGTCGGGGTCCGACTCGGGCCCATCCGACCGGGTGACCGTCGACGTACGCGATGAGTCCGGGAGCAACCGCAGCATGTGTGACCTCATGGTGCAACGAGTCACGGTTGTTCGGTGGCGTCATCGATGCCGATGAGCGAGCGGCTTCGGGGTCGAGAAAGCGCTGGCACCAACACCAAGACGAACTCTCGCCCCGTCGTCCGAACGCCTTGACGACATCGGTCCAGCGATCTGGTGTCGCGGGCCGAACTTCTACCGTCACACCTCAACTCTAAGGGGCTGTCGCACTGATCATGGCGCTCGCCTGTCATGACTTTGACTCATCGCACCGTCGGAAAGACCGAACCTCGATTCCGTCGGCATGGCATCGGTCACAAAGGGGACCACGGGGGGACCCGTGTCGCGGCAACGTTCACCACCTCTGCCGCGTCGCGTTCCAATCGCGCGACGAGCGACACGAAACAGGAGCTCGCACATGCGCTCGTCGATGATCGGCGGGTCCGCTCCGACGGATCGATTTCAACATCGGAACCGGTGGAAGTTCGCGCCATCAGGGTTCGGGCGAACGGAAAGGAGACGGGCCCCACCTGGTGAAACGTGCCCCCGGCAGGAGTCGAACCCGCAACCTGGTGGGTAGAAGCCACCCGCTCTATCCAGTTGAGCTACGGGGGCAGATCGCACACCTCCAGGGTCTGCGTCGCGCGACAAGGCTAGTGCCGAGACACAACGTCGGCGTAGCACTGGACGTATGCAATGCTTGAGCGCACTTGGTGGCCGTAGCTCAGTTGGTTAGAGCGCCAGGTTGTGGCCCTGGAGGTCGGGGGTTCAAGTCCCCTCGGTCACCCCATTTGCGGTCTCGCGAGACATCCCGGACGTCTCTCTCGAGACATGGCGGACAACCCTAACCCTGACCCTGATAGATCTTCTCCGGGTCGATCCGCAGCTCCCGTAGGAACTCGCCCTCCACCGAGTGCACCCGGACGTCGCGGTCATGGACCACCATCACAACGTATTGCCGTTGTGCGCCTGACCGACGCTGAGGTGGCGCAGCTCTTCCCCGTAGCGCAGCGTCACTTTCCCATGGCTCACCCGATCCCAACGGATGCGGAACGCATTGGCATCGCGGATCGGCTTCTCAGACGGTTTGGCCTTCACCCGGGTGATCTCGTCCTCGAGAACGGCCGGCGTCCCATGCGTGAGAGCCGTCGCGTACACTCGCCTCGCGCCTCTAGCTCAATGGCAGAGCAACGGACTCTTAATCCGCAGGTTGGGGGTTCGAATCCCCCGGGGCGCACGAGTGTGATGTGTTGTTCCTGGTCATGACCGTCACTTCGTAATCGGGTGATCCCCGACACGTGTTCGGTTGATGTCCGACACTTGCCCACCATCTGCCCTAAGGGTCGAAAGGTGGCCGAGTGCTCGCGGAGCTGAGCAAGATGGAACCGCGTTACGACTCCGTGCTGGCCGTCATCCGCGATGGCATGCGGGTGACGGAGGTGGCCGAGAAGTTTCTGTGGCGCACGACACTTGAATTTCAACAGTGACCCCCGCTTGCACCGTGTCGGGCACAGAGGCTCGTGCCTTCAGGACTTGAGTTGCGCGATAGCGCACCTGCATGTGCCTCGCCCGGCCCGGCGTACCGTGATGGACGGCGCGACAGAACGACGCAGCACTTCTGATGCAGACGAGGGCGAAATGAAGCGTTCTTTCTCGCCGCTCACAGAGCCCGGCGCCACGTCGACCCCGAGTGGGCGCTTGGCCGGAGGGTGCCCCGCGAGCGTCGGAGGAGCACACCGGAAGGCCCATCTCCGGTCGCGGCACGAGAAATTACCCACTCCCCCCTCCCGCTGGGGCACAATGCAGCCCCATGAACAAGCGTGAACTCGCAAAAGCAGTTGCCGTCCAGTCCGATGTCGACCTCAAGACCGTGTCGAACGTCCTCGAAGGATTCACCGATGTCGTCACCGCGGTGGTGTCCAAGGGGGAGCCGGTGGCGATCTCCGGATTCGCCAAGTTCGTCAAGGTCGACCGACCCGCACGGATGGGTCGCAACCCGGCCACGGGTGAGACCATCCGGATCAAGGCCTCCAAGCGGGCCCGGATCACGCCGGTCAAGGCGTTCAAAGAGGCCGTGCTGTCTCCGGCGGGAGCTCCCCGGCTGAAGCGCGGCGTGTGGCCGACGAGCGACGAGGCCGTTCGCGCCGCCGGCAAGACGGCCATGGACGCCGGGCGTCGCCCCGCCGCCAAGAAAGCGACCACCGCCCGGAAGGCGCCGGCCAGAAAGGCGCCGGCCAGAAAGGCTCCCGCCAAGAAGGTCGCCAAGCGCACGACGCGCGCGCGAAAGACCACGCGCAGGCGCTGATCGACCCTCTTCCGTTTCCCAGCCGATTCGCTGCAACGTCGGAATACGGGGAATCACGCATCAAGGGTCAGGTGGAGTCCCGGTTTCGTGCCAGCCGGGATCGACCAATAATCAGACTTGCCCGTCGAAGCGGGTGGTCCTGTTCACGCTGATTCCTGGCCTAGCCCCCTAGCCTCGGGCGGCGTGAGATCAGGTTGCACATCGCGTGGCGCCGCAGGGACTTGGCCCTGTGGCCCACGCGATGGCTCTTTCCAGACGAAAGCGCAGCCTCGCGGGGCGCGGCACGGTCAGCGCGGCGTCAATCCCCAGGTCCCCTGCCAGGATGCGCCGGGTTCGAGGGCCACGACGTCGACGCCTGACCGCAGTGCATCGGGCGGGCAGGACATGGGCTCCACGGCCAACGACCGCCTCCGGCGTTCGGGCGGCTCGATCGTGTCGCCGCTGAAGACCATCACGTATTTGAACTGGGCATCCATCCAGACCGTCACCCCGCGGCCACCGGCGGCATCGTCCAGCTCCACGCACATGAGCCCGTCGGCGCGGCGCTGAAAGTCGGTGTAGGCGGTGTCCAGGCGGGTCGGGCCGATCCAGCGCCTCGCCGTGAAGTCGAACTCCGATCCGGCCACGGGGCGCAAACCCACGGGCAGTCCTCGTTCGTCGGTCAGCATCCGCTGGGCGGCGGGGACCATGAGCGCCACGCTGTCGACCTCCGCGCCCAGGGTCAGGTACGGATGGAACCCCACGCCAAAGGGCGCCACGCCGTCGTCGGTGTTGTTGGCATCGTACGTCA
>Ga0070735_10001430_pt1 | contig 23137 bp, 14 predicted proteins | sample Coa_R1_FD_66443 | JGI IMG/M metagenome (GOLD analysis project Ga0070735, IMG submission 66443) | Surface soil microbial communities from Centralia Pennsylvania, which are recovering from an underground coalmine fire - Coalmine... | ecosystem: Environmental > Terrestrial > Soil > Unclassified ...
CATGTTGATAGAAAATGCCGTATCCGCCCCGGAACACGACTCGTGAAAATGGATGGTAGCTGAAGCCGAGGCGAGGGGCAAAATTCTTTTTGTTGGTATCGATCAACGCGCAAGCCGACCAACCCGAACAATTGGAAGCTGGATAGATCAGCCCTCCGCCGTTGGCAGGCGTGAAGTTGGCCACCTGGTTCTGATGATTCAAGACCGGCGAAAAAAGCTCATAGCGGACGCCATAGGAAATGGTCAGATTGGGCCTCAGGCGCCACGTGTCCTGCCCATACAAGCTGTGACCGATCATGTAATTGTGGACGATGGTCGGAGTGGTCAGATAAATTTGATCGATGTCGCCCAGGACAAAGTCAGGAAGTCCGAAGCCGGGAAGGCTGGATGTTCCGCCAACGAGCATCTGACCCTGCGGAGCGCGAATGTCGAGGAAGTTGTCGCTGGTGTGCCGGTACTCGTATCCGAACTTGAAGCTGTGATTTCCTTTCAACCAGCTGAAATTGTCGATGAGCTGCCAAACCTGGGAAATCTGATATTGCGGTTTGTACTGTGTGACGCCAATGGTAGTGAGACCGGTGATGTAAATCGGGGGGATCCCTGCCGTGTACGGTCCAACCGGGATTCCGGTGAGACCGTACTGAGAGGCGGCAGACTGCCCGTATGTCAGACCGGGAGAAATGTTATGCGAATCGTCGCGGTTGAATCCGCCGCGCAGCTCGTTCAGGGCGGTCGGGGAGATGTTGTAGTCCCACGCCAGGGCCACGCCGTGGTAGCTGTCGATGCTTTGTGTGCCGGTGCCGTCGCCAGCCAGCAAGTTGCTGGTCCAGGGCGCGCCGGTCACTGTGTTGGTGTTAAATGAGCTGAAGCGTCCGAAGATTCGATTCTTGTCGTTGATGATGTGATCGACTCGCGTATCCCAGGAAAGAATATCGGTCGGCGCCGAGTAGGTGAAGGTGTAGTTCGGAAGACCTGTCCAACTGCGAGGCTGCCCTTCGCGTGCTACCTGCGCCGCGATGTTTGGAGCAGGGAACAAGGTGAGTAGCTTGGCGCCCACAGGGTCGATGCAACTCTGCGCGATGATGTTGTTCTGCACGCATCCAGCTTGGGAGGGGAGCGTCGGGTTCTTCAGTGTAGCCGTCAGCTCAGTGAAATTGCCCTGCTGCATCAGAGGAGTGGGTACAGTGGAATTACCCGTCTTTCCCTGCCGGCTGGTCAGGTATTGCGTGTCTCCAAAAATGAACGTTCTATTCTTCTTGATGGGCCCGCCGATAGTGCCGCCGAACTGATTCTGCACATAGTGGGGCCGTGGAACGTGGTTCGCGTTGTTGAAGAATAGATTGGCGTCCATGTCGCTGTTGCGAAGGAATTCCCACACATCGCCATGGACCTGGTTCGTGCCGGACTTGAGGCTGGCATTGATCACCGCGCCTGCGGAGGTACCGAATTCTGCCGAATATGTTCGCGTTTGCACTCGAAATTCCTGAAGCGCGTCCGGGGGCGGTTGAATCACCTGTACGCTACCCTCCTGAATGTTTTCCGATCCGGAGTTATTGTCGACGCCGTCCAATGAGAAATAGTTCTGCGTGTCCCAATTTCCGTTGGAGTTGTAGCGATCGGCGGCATAGTTGGAGACGGAATAGTTCTTGGTCATGCCTGCCTCCAACAGCGTCAGGTCGGAGTAGCGGCGTCCGTTGAGCGGCAGATCGCTAATCTGCCTGGATTGAACGACCCCGCCCACGTCGGCTGACTCCGTTTGCAAAAGCGGGCTGGACGACGTGACTTGAACGACTTCCGTGGATTGGCCTACTTGAAGCGCGAAGTCCACGGCCGGGCGCGATTGCACGTCAATCGAGATATTCTCTTGCTGCGCGGCCTGGAATCCCGGCGCGGTGACCTTGACCGAATAGGTCCCCGGAATGAGCGCAGTGAATTGGTACTGTCCTGCTGCATTGGTTTGAGTTGTGAAGACAACATTGGTGGCTGCGTTGGTTACCTGTACTGTGGCCCCTGGAATTGCAGCCGCCGAAGGATCTCGCACCACGCCCACGATCGCACCGGTGTCTATTTGCGCTGGTGCAAATTGGGCAAGAAGCAACGCACCCGTCAATAGACTCGCAGAACGCCAAAGTTCGAATCGCATGTAACCCCTCCTCGTATTTTCGCAAGCGGGACAGCCAAGCACTCCGCTTGGTGCACACATGTGCAGGATTTTAACTATGGTAAGTCCAGTCCACGGGGTGCGTCAAGCTTTTCGTTCGGCTTTTAATTCCGGCGCCGGGGTTAGGATTGATCTGTTCCGTTGCTTCAATTCGCCCGAAAACTCCCGCTGCACGCGTGTGAGTAGATCAGGCTACACAAATCAGCCGATCACGTTCATTCCCTCTTGACAAGATCCGGGGGCCATGATAATCTGCGCTGCAAGAATACACACGTGAACAATTCCAATACGTGTGTGAGGAGGTTAGTATGTGTCGTGTGAGCCTTCCATGGACTTCGGTGGCCTTTGTGATGGCCGTGATCGCCCTTATGGGTTTGATTTCACAGCCAGCTTCTGCCCAACTGCTCTACGGAACCCTAGTTGGAAACGTGACCGATTCCAGCGCGGCCGCGGTGGCCGGCGCCACGGTAACGATCTCGGATCCGAGCACAGGCTTCAGCCGCCAGGCAACTACGACAGATCGGGGTGAATACGTGTTCACCAATCTGCCGGTCGGAACGTACACCGTGACCATCTCGGGGACCGGTTTCAAGCAGTTGGTTCGGAATCAGGTCAATGTTCAGCCCAATGTCACCGTTCGCGTGGACGGGACTCTGGAGCTAGGGATTGTTTCCGAAAAGGTGGAAGTCCAAGCCGAAGCGACCGCGTTGCAGACCGACCGCGCCGAAACCAGAGGCGCAGTGCAGGCCATCCAGTATCTGGACCTTCCCGTTGCACCCAACCGATCCTACGAATCCCTGCTCAATACGATCCCCGGCCTTTCGCCGAGCACCGGGTTCGCCGCCATCGAAAACACACCCTCTATGGCCCAAGCCTTCACGATCAATGACCAGGGGGGTACCGGCAGAAGCACGCGCATTGACGGCGCCGCGGAGATCAATATGTGGCTTTCCGGTGAGGTCGCTTATATCCCTTCGTTGGAGGCGATTGATACGGTCAGCGTGACTACCAGCAGCTTCAGCGCTGAGCTCGGCGGGGCCGCTGGCGGAGCTGTCAACCTCACCATCAAGAGCGGCTCGAATACGACGCATGGATCACTTTTCGAGGAACACTCCGACGCCGCTTTGCTTGCGAACCCCAACACCCTGCCGGCGGGATTCCCCAAACCTGCGCTGACGTTCAACCAGTTTGGCGGTTCGGTCGGCGGAAAGGTGATTCGAGACAAGCTATTTTACTTTCTGAGTTTTGACGGCACTTTTTCGCGCCGGACTGGCTCGACTCCCGCGGCCGGCACGGGCGGTACCAGCACCGCCTTCTATACCGTGCCCGATGCATTGCAGAGGCAGGGCATTCTGACTGGGAGCCCAACACCGATCTACGATCCGTCCACCGGCAATCCCAATGGCACAGGCCGAACGCCATTCCCCGGCAATAAGATACCGGGATCGGACATCAATCCGATCATGTTCAACCTGGTCAACAAACTCCCTCTTCCCAATCTTCCCGGGCTTACCAACAACTACTTCATCGAAACGCCGATCAACCGCGACGTCTTCATTACCGACGCGAAAATCAACTGGAATCCCACCCAGAAAGCACAACTCTGGGCTCGCATGGGTTTAGTCGGCGACCAGGGCTTCACGGGCAACGCCTTCGACGCTGAGGGAATCGGTGGCCCGATCGAGGGCGGAAATATCTGGGGAAAGACTTTTAGCACGACCTTTGCAGGAGTATATTCATTCACGTCTCACCTGCTGCTGGACGCTAATATCGGATGGACCGAGCTGACCACCAACATCGAGCAGGTTGGAATCGGCACGAACCTCGGATTGAATGCTGGAATTCCCGGAACCAACGGTCCAGCACGGTATCAAAGCGGGTGGCCGGAGTTCATTCCAGATACATATAGCCAGTTCGGCACCAATGCGCAATGGATGCCATGGAACCGCTGGGATCCGCAGTACAACTACAGCCCCAACATGACGTGGATCAAAGGATCACACCAAATACGTTTCGGCGGCGAATTGGTTTATCAGACTCTGAATCACATACAGGCTGAATACACCTCGGGCGGAACGGCGTACGGCGCGCAAGGCGGATTTGCTTTCGGCGGACAGCTTACAACGCTCAATGGAGGGCCGGGCCCGAACCAATTTAATTCTATGGCGGCCATGCTGCTGGGAGATGCCAGCATCATCGGTAAGAATCTCATCAACACTCCCAGCGGGGTCTTAACTACTCGCCAAAAGTTTTATTCCCTCTACATTCAGGACCAATATCAGGTGAGCTCGAAGCTGACGGTGAACCTGGGAGTCCGGTGGGAATACTATCCCATGATTTATCGCGAGGACCGGGGCGTGGAAACCTACAATTTCAGTAACAACACGATGAACCTGTGCGGTTACCCCGGCAGCAGCATTCCTCAGGATTGCGGCGTCAATATGAGCAAGAAAGATTTCGGTCCCCGCGCCGGAATCGCGTACCGCGTCACTCCCAGCTTCGTGATACGCAGCGGATACTCTCTGGCATTTGATCCGACTCCTCTGACACGCCAGTTTCGCGGAAACTACCCTGAGCTAATTTCTTATTTGATCCAGTCGGGATCTGCCAGCCCCAGCGGTTACGTGCCGGTCGGGAACATCAGCCAAGGAATTCCTGCGTTGCCAGTCCCCGCACTGGGCAATGGTGTCGTTCCTGTACCGGCAACGGTCTCGATTGCCACCGTGCTTCCTAATTTCCATCGGGGCTACATCCAGTCCTGGAACTTTACGTTGGAGAAACAGGTGTTGCAAAACCTGACGGCCACAGCCGCATACGTCGGCAATCAGGTGAACGGCATTATGACCTCGCTGAACGTAAACGCAGGCAACGTCGGATGCCAGACGGCTTGCGTGCCAGAGTACGCGCAATTCGGCCGAATCGCTCAAACCAACGTGGTTGAGCCGCTGGGTAACAGCCACTACGAAGCTTTGCAGGCGGGGCTCAAGCAACGTTTCTCGCAGGGCCTTACGTTCGGCGCGGCCTACACGTGGGGCAAGAACATGGCGCAGAACACTGGCTATGCCCTGCCGCAGTATGGCTATCTCTATTACGGGCCGACCGCAGATCCGCCGTGGTTCTTCAACCTCAACGGCAGTTATGAGCTTCCGTTCGGCCGAGGGAAAGCTCTAGTCAGCGGCGATAACCTGGCCTCGAAGATACTGGGCGGCTGGCAAGTGAACGGAGTGTACGTGATTATAGCCGGCGGCAAATTCGGTATCACGAGCAGTTCGCCTCTCAATGCGGTGAATGGGCCTACGCAACGCGCAAACGTAGTGGGGCCCGTAACTATCCTCGGCGGCCTGGGACCCGGGAACGAGTACTTCAGCGCGACATCTTTTGCGCCTGGACCGGCCAACGTAATTGGCAACGCTGGGCCGAATATTTTGCAAGGTCCTACGGAGTTCAACCTGGACGCCAGCCTGTTCCGGAACTTTAGCGTCACTGAGAGAATCAAACTGCAGTTTCGCGCTGAAGCGTTCAACGTCTCCAATACTCCGGCTTGGGGCAACCCCGGAAACAATGCCTCGAATCTGGTGCTGAACGCGGATGGAAGTGTGAAGAACCTGAACGGGTTCGGCATAATCACAGGAACTCGTGGAGTGGGCCGCGACGTCGGCGATCAGCGTCAGATGCAGCTCGGCCTGCGCCTGTCGTTCTGACGCGAGGACAAACGTTTAGTATTGAAGAACGGCAGGAGATCATCAAAGCCCTGAAGTAATGCTGTTGATTTTCCTTTTGATTGCAACGGCGGGTTTCGCTGCGGAGGCGACACCCGCCGTGACCTTTAATAGAGACGTACTTCCTATTTTGCAGAAGAATTGCCAGAGCTGCCACAGGCCCGGAGAGCTCGGACCGATGCCGCTGCTCACGTACCAAGACACACGTCCTTGGGCCAAAGCGATCAAAAGCGCGGTGATCTCGAGGAAGATGCCGCCTTGGTTCGCAGATCCTAAGTACGGCCACTTCAAGAACGATCCTCGGCTCAGTGCTGGGGATCTAAGAAAAATCGTGGCCTGGGTAGACACCAGGGCGTTGGAAGGCGACGCCCAAGACCGGCCCGCCCCAATCCAGTGGGTAGATGGATGGAATATCCAGCCGGACGCCGTATTTCAAATGCCTGACCCTTTTACCGTCCCGGCGGCCGAGATTCTCCAATATGTTTATGTCGTCTTGCCGACTGGCTTCAACCGAGACACCTACGTTACCGCCGCCGAAGTTCGCCCGGGCAGCCGTTCCGCGCTGCATCATGCAGTGGCGCTGGTCCGCCCCGCCGGCTCGCAGTGGCTGAAGGAGGCGAAACCCTTCGTCCCTTACATTCCTCCAGCAGGAGCGGGAAGCCAGCCTGAGAATCCGCGCTTTGCTCCGCAGACTCTCGTTTCCTACTCGGCAGGAATGCAGGCGCAGCGATTCGACATGGATCATTCGGCTTTTCTGATTCCCGCCGGGGCTGATATCGTCCTCCAACTCCACTACGTGGCGAATGGAAAAACTGAAGTCCAGGACCAGACCAAGATCGGGCTCACGTTAGCCCCGGAGCCTCCGCAGAAAGTTTTCTTCTCCTTTGCGGCCCTGTCGTGGGATTGGGCGATTCCACCAGGCGACCCGAATTACGAAGGCCACGCCGAGCTGACCCTGCGCTCACCCGTGGAGCTGGTTTTCGTCCAATCCCATATGCACTTGCGAGGTAAGGACATGATCATCCGGCTGCTCTATCCGGATGGAAAATCCGATACTGTTCTCAGTGTGCCGCATTACGATTTCAATTGGCAGATCATCTACTATCTCGACAAACCCCTTCCGCTACCCGGTGGCACGCGTGTCCAGGTGACTGCGCACTGGGACAATTCGGTCAATAACCCGCACAACCCTAATCCGGCGGCGACGGTTCACTGGGGCGATCAGAGTCAGGATGAGATGCTGAGCGCTCCTTTGGGTGTGATCGTCGATCGCATTGGCAGCCGAACCGCGGCGAAGGCCCAATAATATTATGAAAATGAACACCGCAGTATTCTTCCGACTGACGCTCGTTACGGCGGCCATCGCGGGGGTCTGCAACGGCCAGAATGACTGGCCTGTCTTCGGCCACGATGCCGGTGCGCAAAAATATTCTCCGCTTAACCAGATCACTCCTCAAAACGTCGCGGGCTTAAAGCTAGCGTGGCAATACTCGACAGCGCCGGCGTCCTCCGGACCCAGCGATGCTGCAGGCGGGCCCCGGCAGGGCGGTATGCGCGGGCGCGTCTCGGAGATTTCTCCCGTGGTGATCGGCAGCGCGATGTATATCACCTCGCCGTACAATTACGCCGCAGCGCTGGAAGCGGACACAGGCAAAGAAATCTGGAGATGGGAGTACAAAGACTACGGTCCCGCCTCTCTGCGCGGGCTCTCCTACTGGCCCGGCGACCGGCAGTCGCCTGCCACCGTGTTTTTCGGAACGGAGGGCGGATACTTGATCGCGCTGAACGCCAAGACCGGTAAGCCAGTTCCCGGATTCGCGGATGAAGGCGTGTTGAACCTACGAAAAGGCATGACCGAGAAGTTTCCGAACCACCCATATGGCTTGTCTTCGCCGCCCGCGATTTACAAAAACCTCGTAATCGCAGGCTCTCATCTTCAAGAGAACCCTGCCTTGGGACCGAGTGGCGATGTGCGGGCTTGGGATGTTCACACTGGGAAACTGGTCTGGACCTTTCATACCATCCCACAACCGGGCGAGGCGAATTTTAATACCTGGACGGGTGACAGCTGGAAGGACCGTTCCGGCGGCAACGTTTGGGGGACGATGACCGTCGATCTGGAGCGCGGCATCATCTATCTCCCGCTCGGCTGCACCACCAAGGATTACGATGGAACCGATCGGCCGGGACTCAATCTTTATGGCACCACTCTCGTAGCCTTAGACGCAGCGACCGGCAAGGTGAAATGGTATTTCCAGACCACGCACCACGATATTTGGGACTATGATTTGAATGCCCCGCCGGCGCTCATCGACATCACAGTAAATCAGAAGAAAATTCCTGCCGTTGCCGAGATCAGCAAAGAGGGCCTTCTTTTTGTTTTCGATCGTACCAACGGCAAGCCGGTGTACGGGATCGAAGAGCGTCCTGTGCCGCAGGAAGGATTCGTGACCGGTGAGCAGCCCTGGCCGACGCAGCCCTTTCCAGTCAAGCCACCGCCTCTTTCCCGCAATAGCTTTCGACCGGAGGAAATCGCAAAAGTTACTCTGGAACACCAGGCATATTGTCAGGACAAAATGGAAGCCAACGGAGGCGCCCATTACGGCGGCCCTTATACATCGTTCGGCGAAAAGGCGGCCACGATTATTTTCCCCTCGACGCTGGGCGGCGGCCTTTGGGCCGGGATCGCATACGATCCTAAGCTGGGATACATGTTCGTCAATACGCAAGAGCTGGGCGATTTTGGCCGGCATGGTGGCGGCCCGCGCTTCTGGGATCCGGAAAAACATTGGCCTTGCCAACAGCCGCCGTGGGGCTTGCTGACCGCGGTTGATTCCAAGACGGGCGACATCGCATGGCGAGTGCCGCTCGGTAGTTACCCGGAATTAGATAGCCTCGGCATTCATCATGCCGGAACGCCGAACATCGGCGGCGTTACGGCGACTGCCAGCGGCCTGCTCTTTGTCTCGGGAACGCTGGACAACAGGATGTACGCGTTCGAGTCGAAGACGGGCAAGGAGCTTTGGTCCACGGAACTCGGTGCGGCAGGACATGCGATTCCGGTAATTTACTTGGGCAAGGATGGCAAGCAGTACGTCGCGGTCATGGTTAGCGGAGGCGGATACCTCGGCGATGCGATCATTCCGGCGAGACTGATGGTCTACGCGCTGCCGTAGAGGAAGGCCATCTCCTTATTCGTCGCCACCGCTCGTAGGGTCTGCCAATCCTTGGCGCTGTTCAGTCGCTAAGAAATTTCGTTCCCTCTGCCGGCCCGCCAGGTATTCGCTTTGCAACGCCCGGACCGACTCTAACTCGGCAACCTCGGGAATCGGAACGTCCCACCAGGAATCGTATCCGGGGACGCGCACGTTCATATCGGTTTCGACCACGATCACCGTGGTGCGAGCCTGGCCGCGGGCCTCCTCAAGGGCGCGCTCCAGCTCCTTACCCGTTTTCGCGCGGATCGCATGCGCTCCAAAGCTTATCGCGTTGGCACAGAAATCCACCGGGATGGGTGGCCCCCCGAGATGGCCGTTGCTGCGATAACGATACTCGGTTCCGAAGCCCTCACAGCCAACCGCTTTCGAGAGTCCATTGATGCTGCCAAATCCGTGGTTGTCAATCAGGACAATGTTGAGCTTGTACCCTTCCTGCAACGAGGTCACGATCTCCGAGGACATCATGAGATACGAGCCATCGCCGACCATGACGTACACTTCGCGCGCAGGATCCGCCATCTTGACTCCGAGGCCGCCCGCTATCTCGTAGCCCATGCAGGAATTTCCATATTCGAGGTGGTACGCTTTGCTGTCCCTCGTTCGCCACAGCTTCAACAGATCGCCGGGAAGGCTGCCGGCGGCGCACACCACGATGTCCTTCGGGCCAGAAAATAGATTGACGATTCCAATGACCTTACTTTGCGAAATTCCCGACGGCTCTTGCCAAGTCAGCTGCCGATTTACTTCAGCGTCCCAATCTTTTTGCGACTTGCCGATCGAATTCGCGTAAGTTTCGCACACCTGGTGTGAGCACAACATTTCAGCCAGTAGTTCGAGGGCGATCTTAGCGTCGCATACCAACGGTAACGCCGAATGTTTCAATGCATCGAATTCCGCAATATTGATGTTTATAAAGCGGACGGCCGGATTCTGAAATTGGGTCTTTGACCCTGTGGTGAAGTCCGTAAGCCTCGTCCCAATTGCAATAATGAGATCCGCGTCGGCCGCCGCTAGGTTTGCGGGCCGCGTGCCATTGACTCCAATGGCGCCGAGCTGCTGTGGATGATCGAACCGTAGTGCACCTTTGCCGGACTGTGTTTCCGTTACCGCAATGCCCGTTTGGCGGACGAACGCATCCAGAGACTGCTCTGCGTCGCTGTAGATAACGCCGCCTCCGGCTATGATCAAAGGCTTTTGCGCCGCTCGAATCCATTCAGCGGCGCGCTTCAGCAAAGTCCGATCCGGTCCGGGGCGCGCAATGTGCCACACTCGCTTTTCAAACAGTTCCGCCGGGTAGTCCCAAGCCTCAGCTTGGACATCCTGCGGCATAGCCAGAGTAACGGCTCCGGTCTGTGCGGGTGATGTAAGAACCCGCATTGCCTCCAGCAGCGCGTAAGGCAATTGATCGGGGCGATTGATGCGGTCCCAGTAGCGGGAGACCGGCTTGAACGCATCGTTCGCGGATACATCTTGTGAGAATTCCGACTCGATCTGTTGCAGCACCGGCGCCACGTTCCTACGTGCAAAAATGTCGCCGGGCAACAGCAGGACGGGGATCCGGTTCACCGTCGCGGTCGCGGCGCCCGTGACCATGTTGGTGGCCCCAGGACCAATAGAGGTAGTGCAAGCAAATGTGGCCAAGCGGTTTTTCTGTTTGGCGTAGCCGATAGCGGCGTGAACCATGGCTTGCTCGTTGCGCGACAGGTAGTACGGCAGATCGGGATACTGCAGCAGCGCCTGCCCTATTCCGGCGACGTTGCCATGGCCAAAAATGCCCCAGACGCCTGCGAAAAAGGCGTTCTCGGTCCCATCCCGTTCGACGTGCTGGTTCTTCAGGAATCGGATGAGAGCTTGGGCCGCAGTTAAACGGCAGGTTTTCATGGCGTGTCCCTTCTAGTGGTCTGCATACGTGTGCACCATAAGAAATTTTGGCTGAATGCGAGTATCCAATCACTCACTATGCCCAAAGCGGACCGAGCATGTCAAGAAACCGATTCACTGACCCATCCTAATCTTACGGTGGGTTGACAACGATTGCACGGCTTGGATATAGTCCGATAGACTAATCCAAGATTGCCGGCGAGGTTTGCCATGTCTCACTCCGTGAAGCTTCACAAAAGTAACGAGCCTATCGAACTGAGCATTCTGTCGCTCTCCAGCGGACTCGCATTGTTGGAGATGTTTCCTTCCCACGGCCCCGAACTCGGACTGAACGATATCGGCAGGATGCTGGACGAAAGCAAGATCACGGTCCATCGGTTGGTCGCCACACTGGAAGCTCGCGGATATCTCGAGCGGTCGACTGCGACGGGCAAGTACCGGCTGGGCGCCCGGGTGTTCGAGTTGGGAAGCTGTTTTCAGAGCCAGTTGGACATTCGCCGAGCCGCCCTTCCGGAATTGACGTCTTTAGTTGAGCAAACCGAACAAGCCGCATTTTTGTGTGTGCGCGACCGCGACTGCGCGCTGTGCGTCGAGCGCGTGGAAGGCCGGCACCGCGCCCACATTTACGCCTTACATATGGGCGAGCGGCAGCCTTTGCACTGCGGAGCGGCGCCGAGGGCGCTGCTTTCTGGACTGTCCGACGCCGAGATCCTGGCTTACGCCAGCCGCACGGGTCTGCCGGCCTTTACACCCCGCACCATTTCAACTCCCAAGGACATTCTTGACGACGCGCACCGTACCAGAAGTCAGGGTTACGTAATTAGCAACGAAGACGTGTCCCCTGGCATCGGAGCCATAGGTTCCCCGGTTCGTGACGCCACCGGGCAGGTAGTGGCGTCCATCAGCGTGAGCGGCATCGCCGCCAGCTATACGCCCGAGCGCATCTCGACCCTAGGTGGCGTGGTCCAGGCCGCTGCGCGGCGCGTGTCCCTGGAGATGGGATTCAGCGGCAGATAATAAGCGGCGCTCCTCCGGAGCTTCAGAATTTCCGTGACCACTCCTTGGGCCAACGCTCGATCACGACCTTCTGGTCGGTGTAGAATTCCACGCCGTCGCGCCCCTGCCCGTGCATCACGCCCATGAAGCTATCCTTCCAGCCGCTGAACGGAAAATAAGCCATAGGCGCTGCAATCCCAATGTTCACGCCTATGTTGCCTGCCGGCGCCTCATAGCGAAACTTGCGCGCGGTTGCGCCGTTCGAAGTAAAGATAGAGGCAGCATTGCCATATGCGCTGGTGCCGAGAATCTCCAAGGCTCTATCCAGCGATTCGGTGTGCAGCACGCTGAGCACCGGCCCGAAGATCTCGATCCGCGATAGCTCGCTGGATGGTTGAACGCTATCCAACACGGTGGGATTAACGAAAAATCCCGGACCGGATCCGCGAGACCTGCCGTCCAGCAGGACTTGGGCGCCTTCCGCCGCGCCCTTTCCAATGAGAGCTTCGATGCGCGCCTTGCTTTCGCAGCTGATAACGGGTCCCATCTCTACCCCATCATCCAGACCGCTGCCTACCTTGATCGACGATGCTGCCGCGGCCACTGCATCCCGAAATTCTCTGTGGACGCTACCAACAGCAATGGCTGCCGAAATCGCCAGGCAGCGCTGGCCGGCGCACCCGAACGCACTGTCGCTCACGATCTTGCTGGCGGTGTCCAGGTCGGCGTCGGGCATGATCACGGCGTAGTTCTTAGCTCCGCCCTGGCATTGTACGCGCTTGCCGTTGGCCGAACCGCGGGCATAGACGTGTCTTGCGACGGGGGTCGACCCAACAAAACTGATCGCCCGCACATCAGGGTGGGCTAAAAGTGCATCCACCGCCGCTCTGCCTCCGTTGACCATGCCGAGAACGCCTGGAGGGAGCCCAAGTTGCGAAAAGAGATCGAACACCAGCCCCATCGTGAGGGGTACGCGTTCAGAGGGCTTTAAGATGAAAGTGTTTCCGCAGGCGATGGCGTAGGGAAGGAACCAAAATGGGATCATCGCCGGGAAATTGAAAGGCGTAATGGCGGCCACCACGCCCAGCGGTTGCCGGATCATGATCTCGTCGATGCCGCGGGCGACGTCCTCCGAGTTATAACCCTGCATCAGCGTGGGAATGCCGCATGCGACTTCAACGTTCTCCACGCCTCGCTGCAATTCTGCGCGGGCTTCAGCCAGGGTCTTCCCGTTTTCCAGGGAAATCGTGCGCGCGATCTCGTTAAAATGCTCGACCAGGAGCGCCTTCATCCGGAACAGATACTGAATTCGCTCTTGAGGAGGTGTGCGCCTCCAGCCCGGAAATGCCGCCTTGGCTGCCTCTACCGCCGAGGCAACGTCAACGGCGCCTCCCAGCGGGGATTGCGTCAAGATCTCTCCTGTGGCCGGATTGACGACATCTACGTATTCGGTTGCCTGCGTGCGAGTCCATGCTCCGTTTACATAGTTCGACCCTGGTTCAACTGTGGTTCTCATGTTTCCTTTTCTTCTACGATGATTCTAATCGGATCACGTTTGCGTTATCGTGCAGCGGGCGTGCTGTTGCCGCCTAATCGGGATTCGGGAGCATGAAGTCACGAACTAAATCATCCAAATCGTGACAGGCGTGGATGAACTGCCGCAGCGTTCTCACTGTGGGAGGGAACGTGTCCATCTCCTCGATGGCCAGCCCATTCTCGGAGTATGCCCGCCGAAAATCTTCAAACTTTTGCAACAATTCCGAAAGGATCCGGCCGTCCACGGCCTTATCGATGCGATCCGCTATCTCGATCCCGCTAGCATTGAAGCGCGTCTGCCACTTGTAAGGCGGCGAAATCACAACATCGCCTCCAATCAGTTCGCTCCAGTGCATATGGTTTCGAAACGCCGCCGACAGTAGCCGTAGTCGGTATCCGCGTTGGCGGAAGAGCGCGTACGTTTTCTTGAAAACCGCGACCCCGGCCCATTCCAGAACGCCGGGATCGGCCATGATGTCCAGCTTTTCGGCCACCTTCTTCAGCCAGTCGTCAAGCCGGCCCACCATGATGGTGCATACGGGGCCCATAGTCGCAATGCTCTGGCCTTCTTGTTCCCGCCTTTTCAGGCCACGTTCCACCGCTTCAGCGACGGCGATACATTGCGGAACTGAAAAGCATACGGTGGCATTGATGCTCACGCCTTGATAGGAAGCCTCCTCGATTGCGCGGATGCCTGCCTGCGTTACGGGGATCTTAACGATAATGTTGGGCGCGATCGAGGCCAGATGCACGGCCTGTTGGAGGATCGCTGATGCGTTCCGGTAGAGGCGAGGATCTGTTTGGACCGAGAGCCGGCCGTTCCGGCCGTTATGCTGCTGGAACACCGGCAGGAGGAGTTTAGCGGATCGAGCCGAAATAAGTTCTACCAGTTTCCATGCAATCTGGTCCTCCGTGGCGGTAGGCATTTCTTCGATCAGCCGGCCGATTTGGTCCTTCCAGAGATGCATCTCGCTTTTGAGGACTTCGAGAATGATGACCGGGTTGCAGGTAGCGCCGACAGCCCCGTGCTCCATGGACGAACTTAGTTCCTGCATGGACGCGGAATCATTCCACAAGCAAGTCGGGGTGGATTGCGTCATTTCGTGCAGGAGGCTCTTGTAGGAAAGAGTTGCTGTCATGGCTTTTGCGGAGGCGCGAAACCGGGCAACTGGGCTGATGCAGGCGTGTGCATACCGCAACTGTATCGCCCTATTGGGTCGCTGTCAAGTTCTAGAACCACCACGGGAAATGCGGAAGCCGTTGCTGGCGTGGGACCAGCAATTCGATTGAGCCCCGGCAAGCGGGCAGATTGACCGCGGTGGTTGCGCCTTGGCCTGGCGCCTCTCGTGCTTCTATTGACACACGCTTGCAATTCGTGCCCGAAATGCTACAATCCTCCTATGATTTTACGGGGGTCCGACTCAGCCCCGGGCTCTCAGTGGATATTGCTATGGCATCAGGACTCCTCACCGGTTTAGCGAGTCATTACTCGGACCTCGAAAGCCGGCTCGCCCGCCGCGAGCTGAAAGACCTCTCCAAGACTGAACTGCCGACGCCTTGCATGATCGTGGATGAGGAAATCTTTCAGAACAATTTGTGCGTAATGTCCGACCATTGCCGCAAGACTGGTATCCACGTGCGGGCCCATGTGAAGGTCCATAAAAGTCCGGAAATTGCTAAACGCCAGCTCGCGATGGGGGCGATTGGGATCACCTGCGCGACCGTGGCGGAGTGCGAGCTTTTGGCAGATGCCGGGATCAGCGGTCTGCTTTTAACGCGGCAACCCACCAGCAGAAACAATATCGGACGCCTGGTAGCTCTTGCGAAGCGGGACCCCACTTTCCGTACGGTTGTGGACGACCTCCTCGCGGCCGAGTGGCTTCAGGATGCTGCGGCGAGCGAGGAAATCAAGCTGTGTACCGTAGTTGATATCTATGCGGGTTTAACACGCCATGGGATCGAGCCGGGCGCGCCGGCCCTGGATTTGGCGAAGAAGGTCGAAGCGTCGAAAAACCTGAAACTCGCGGGATTGATGGGATACTCAGGCGGCGCCGCACACACGCACGGCTGGTCCGAGCGCTCGGCGAAGTCTAAGACCGATCTGGCAGGAACGCTTGAGACGGTCGCCGCGGCATGCGAGGCCGGTCTTCCGATTGAGATTGTCACCGGCGGCAGCACCGGCACTTACAACATTGACTCGGAGACCAAGGGTCTCACCGAACTCCAAGCCGGCTCCTACGTCTTCATGGACACCTTGTATCGGGTCATCGGTGGCAAAGACAATCCGCACAGCTACGACGACTTTGGCATGGCCTTGACCGTGATGGCGACCGTGATTAGCACGCGGCATCCGGGGCAATGCACCATCGACGCGGGCAACAAAGCGATGCTCAAGCCCACCGATGCGGTCAAGGGTCGACCCGAAGTCAAGGTGGAGAATCAAGGCGCCGAGTACGGAATCCTCAAATGGGAGGAGGGCCACGGTTTCAACTTGGGCGAGCGCGTGGAACTCTATCCATCCAACCTCGACACCAGCACCGCCGTCTACGATCGATATTATGTCGCGCGCGGCGAAAAAATTGTCGACGTTTGGCCGATTATGGGCCGGGCGGGAGCGGCACAACGTTGAGTACCATGCACCGTTTGAGCAGGCGTGAATTTGCCGCCATTTTGGGGACCGCCGTTGTCGCGCGTGCGCAAGGTGCTGAAGATCTGGCCGGTCTTACCGTCACCTCGGCCGCCTCCAAACTCCGATCCCGTACCATCACATCGACCCAGCTTGTCAACGCCTGCCTGGAGCGAATCGGCGTCTACAATCCGAAACTGAATGCCTACATTACGGTGATGCGGGCCGAAGCGCTATCGAGCGCTCGAGCGCTAGACGCAGAGCAGGCTGCCGGCCGGTTGCGCGGCCCGCTGCACGGAATCCCCATCGCGCTCAAAGACAATATCGATACTGCCGGCACGCGAACGACAGGCGCGAGCGCGCTATTCGACGATCGAGTGCCCACTCAAGATGCTGAAGTCACCCGCCGTCTGAAAGAAGCTGGCGCAGTGTTGATCGGCAAGACCAACTTAAATGAGTTCGCACTGGGCGGAACCTCCGCAACCAGCTACTTCGGGCCGGTGCGCAACCCGTGGGCTTTGGACCGCAATCCCGGGGGGTCGTCGGGTGGATCTGGCGCAGCCGTCGCAGCCGATCTGTGCATTGGTTCGCTCGGGACCGACACCACCGGCTCGATCCGTGGCCCCGCTTCCAATTGCGGAGTGGTCGGACTCAAGGCAACGTACGGGCTGGTTTCGATTCGTGGCGTCATCCCGCTGACCTATTCGCTCGATCATTGTGGGCCGATCACGAAGAGCGTCGAAGACGCCGCATTGCTACTGAATGTTCTGGCCGGATACGACAAGCTGGACATCGCCAGCGTCCAGCACCCGCGCGAGGATTACGTGGCAGGGATGAGCCAGCCGGTGTCGAGTCTGCGGATTGGAATTCCCCGCTCCCCGTTCTTCGACCTCTTGGATCCAGATATCGCCGCCAGCGTCGAAGAGGCCATCCGCGTCATTTCCAAGCATGTGAAGAGCGTCCAAGATGTGACGCTGCCTTCCATGAACAACATCACGCTGGCGCTGGGAGCGGAACTCTACGCGTATCACGAGCAGTACTACACGCAGTATCCAGGCCGGTATCAGCTTCGCGCGCGGCACATCTTGCGTGATCGCGCCAATTTGAAAGCGTCCGACTACATCCGCGCGCGTTGGGAAATGGACCGACTGCGGCGAACCATCGACGATGCCTTCTCGGATTTCGATTTGATCGTTGTGCCGACGCGCCATCAGCCCCCGCGTACCATCGACGTTGCCTTGAAGCTGGACGAGAGTGACACGCCGCGCAATCCCGAAGCCGACAACAACGGCTACTTCAATGCCTGCGGGATTCCCGCGATTTCGATTCCTTGCGGCTTTACGCGCGACGGACTGCCGATCGGTTTACAGATCTCCGGGCCGCATTTCGCCGAATCGAAAATCCTGGCTCTGGCGCAGTCCTATCAGAACGCGACTCAATGGCATACGCGCAAACCGAAGCTTGCGCCGGACACGCCCGTTCCGCCGCTGGCGCCGCAGAATTAGCGGCTACTTCGTTCGCATTCCAACACCCGGAAAAACTCCTTCCACCGTCTGGCCGTCTCGGATCACGAACGTGCCGGCAACCAGGACGTGCCGGACGCCATCGGAATACTGAGCCGGCTTTTCAAACGTCGCGCGGTCGATTACATGTTCCGGATCGAACACGGTAATGTCGGCATCCGAGCCAACTTTGATGCGGCCTTTATTGTGCATCGCGGGAACAGCCGCCTCCAGACGCTGCGCGGGCATCAATGTCATTCGCCGCAGAGCGTCCATCAAGGAAATCACTTTTTGCTCCCGAACGTACAGGCCCAGGACTCGGCAGAACGTACCTGCGCTGCGAGGATGTCCCTGTCCTTCGACCATCCGTCCATCGCTCGCGAACATCACCATGGGGTTCTTCAGCCCCAGCATGAGCGCCTCTTCGGGAATCGTATGCGCGATCACCGCGCCCCCCTGCTTGCGGTATTTCGCGAAGGACTCGGCCGTGAGACGTTCGCCGGTTGCCACCCATTGCAGGTCGTGATAGCTGGCGCCGGTGCGCGCTAGCCAGTCGCCGTCATAAATAGCCGACTCGATACGCGATGCCGAAGCGGTGTACGGATACATCTCGGTGGTGACGTCGATGCCGTGCCGGCGCGCGCCCTCGATCAATTGAAGGCAGGTGGCCGTCTTGCGCGCGCCGACGCTGGTAATGTGAACAACGTGAAGCGGCGCACCCGTCGCGGCCGCGTCGGCGATGATCTCCTGCAGTGCGGGAATGGCGCCGTCGGAATCCGTGGAGCCACGCATATGGACGAAAACGGGGAGCCGTCGTTCGGCCGCCAATTGGAACAGCCTCAAAATCTCTTCGCGTCCAGCAGTAGGAACATAGGCGATCCCGAAACCGATACCGATCGCGCCATCATCGAGTCCAGTGCGGACGGCGTTCACGATGGACAGCTTTTCTTCGTCCGTAGCCACGCGATGCGCGGCCTGGTCGCGAGGCAGGAAAGTTCCGGTATCGTGCATCACCAGCATGCGTGCGGGCACATGACCGGAGCTGGCGCCGAAATTGATCAGTGCCTTGCCTTTGCGGCCGGCGTAGAAGGGCGCCACCGGAGAAACGCCGATCTCCAACTCCAGAGCTGTCGTCACGCCATCGTGGGCTTTGAACGCGTAGTTCTCTGCGTCCTGTCCATGCGAATGCAAATCGATGAAGCCGGGCGCCACCACCATTCCGCGGACGTCCACCACCGTGCGTCCAGTGAGTGGCGCCTGTGAAAGAGCTTCCACTCTGCCGCCGCGGATGCCGACGTTGCGAACTGCGTCGAGTCCGGACTCTGGATCCATTACGCGGCCGTTTGCCAGAACCACGTCATAGGTCTGCGCGAACGAAAGGCTCGCGAAAGTCAAAAGGAATATAGGAGCAAGTTTCTTCATGATTATGAGATCTTGGCGCTAGCCTTTCAACCCCAGCGTGTCCGTGAAATACTCTTTAAATTTCGGGTAAATCTCCGTTTCCCGAGACGAGCGGACGAAGTCATAGTTTCCCAGGCCGATGTACTCGCCCAGGACGAACCCATCAAACTCGCTGTCTTTGAGAAAATCCACCACTGCGGGAAAATTCACGGCGCCTGTCCCGGGCACGACCATGCCACCCTTGCCGCGCTTGCCACGGTCGTTCCATTCGCGATTGGGATCGTAGTCCTTAAAATGAATGGTCACCAGCCGGGATCGGTAGGCGCGGACAATTTCCAGCGCGTCACCGTTTCCGCGCGCCAGCAGCCATCCTAAGTCTGGATTGAGGCTCAGGTAGGCCGGACTGGTGAGGTCCATGAGCCGGCGAAATCCGAAAGTAGAGTGGGTGTGGTAGGTAAAGCGAATTCCGTACTGCTCTTTGAGCCGCTTGCCTTCTTCATTCGCCAACCGGGCGACCTGACGCAGAAGGTCTTCGTTCTCAACGTTTTCCTCGGCTCCCCCGGGGGCCAGGCCGCCTTCCCAGCCAAGATAAACCGCTCCGACGTCCTTGAGAAACTTGCCGACCAGGGTGTTCTTTTCCTTGATTGCCGCGGCGGCCGACGGATCCGCGAATTGAAACGGTTGATTCACACCCACCAGCCGCAGGTTCAGTTTCGCCATGCGATCGCGAAATTCGCCTGTTTTGCTGGCATAGTTTTCTGCAATCTTTATCATGCCGTTGTCGACTTCGATATTGCGGAACCCGACATCCGATAGAGCTTTCATGCGCATCCAGTAGCTGTCCAGAGTGCCATCGGTGGCCGGAGCGAAACCTACTTGAAACCGTTGCGGCTTAGCCGATTTTCCCCAGACCCGGCTGAGTGAAAAGCCGGAGAAAGCGGAGCCGGCAGCGAAGACTCCGGAGTACTTCAGGAATGCTCGGCGGTTTGTATCACGTCGCATCTTTCGTTCTCCTAAGCCGCTGCTGGAATCGCATAGCGGCTCCGCAGTCGTGTGAGCCAAAGGGGCAATTTAGGGCTCAGCACACGGTTGCAATCAGTCTAGTCCTGCTACTTTGGCTTGTCAAGGTGAAACCAGGCTCGCAGAGACGGGGACAGCGCGCCGCACTAAGCGGCAATGCATTTCTCCAGGTACACCTTCAGCTTCGTGAGCTTACCGCTGACCTCCTCGATCGTGTTGCCAAGATCGAACCCTCCGCGGATGGGATCCCGAAGCTCCAAATCCAGGAAGCCGTCGTATCCAGCCCGCTTGAAAGGTTCCAGGAATCTCACGTAGTCTGTGTCGACGGGCTCATTGGTGCGCCAATGAAATTGCCACTCCTTGATGTGCATGTTCACCGTGTATGGTGCCAGCAATTGCGGCCAGATGTATTTCTCGTCGGGCGGGATGCAGCCCGTATCCAGTGTATAGCGGAAGTATTTTGAGTTCGTGACACGAAGCAGTGTGACTATCGCAGTGATGTCACCGGCCGGATACTGATCCTGGATGAACTCGAAGCGTCCTGGCGCTCCGTTCGCCTCCGCGCCCGATGGGGCCGCCACGAAACGGAACACATCCGGCGGCTCGGGAGCCGCGACCACATTGAACTTTTCCCAAATCGGCAGGCATGTGTCCAAACCTTTCCGTACTAAGTCGAAGGCTTGTGTGCCCCGCATTTCCGATGGTTTGCGGCCCAGGTAAATTCGTTCCAGTGGTGCTTCAAAATATGCGCACAGCTCTGCGAAATCCCTGACCATCTTGATCTGGGCGTCGAAATCGGGAGCCAGAAAGTTGTTGTTGATATTAATGGCCCGGATCTGCAAGCCCTGCGAGGTCAGCGCATCCTTGATTCGTTTCAATTCCGCCTTGCTGGCGTTTTCAACGTTATCCTGCTGCAATTCGATGCCGTGAAAGCCGAGTTGCGCGCTGACTCTGCCAATCTCCTCCCACGAGATCGTCCCCTTTCGCCAGAGGTTTTGCCAGTTGGTCATATGCACACCCAACTTCATCGAAAACGGCCGGCGGGATGATGCGGTGCTTGAGACCGGCAGCGAACTTTGCGGATTTCCCTGGGCAGAGGAGGCAGCCATGACACCTGCCGCAGCCAGGAACCCACGTCGAGAAGTTTGGGACATTGGTGGCTCCTTTTCGGTGCGAAGAGCCGTTAGCGGCCTTGACGCACCCGTGTGCAACCGAGTTTAACGGCCCGGTCGCGGCGATGTCAAGAACCGCATCACGCGGTGCGAACTGCGCCGCTTGCGCATGGCCGCCACGCCGGCGGCTGGTGCGTTTTCATTTTATTCGTGCGCGGAGCAATTGCTCCTGCACACGTGTTTCATTTGGCGTATATTTGATGACGAAGCCAATCGTCTGGCAGCGACGCTAGACGAGCTTACTTTTGAAAAGGACTTTCCGATGAAAATCTGCAATCTGCTCCTGCTAATCGCTGTTCCCGTTGCTTCCTACGCTGCTGGCGGATACCTGATCGTGGCAAACAAAGGCGACAGCACGATAGGCATCATTGAACCGAATGCTGCCAAGCAAATCGCCACCATCCCAGTTGGCGGAATCACGGCGCATGAGCTGACCGCGTCACCGGACGGCAAACTAGCTTTCGTACCCATCTATGGAAACTCAGGCGTCGGCAAGTCAGGTACCGACGGTTCTGTGATGGCGGTCATCGATCTCAACACACGCAAGATAGTCGCTAAGATCGATTTTGGAAAAGGCGTCCGGCCGCACTGCCCCGTCTTCAATCCGACCACAGGCATCCTCTATGTGACTACGGAGCTGGAGAACTCACTCACGATCATCGATCCCAAAACACTCAAAATCGTGGGGATGATCCCGACCGGTCAGAGCGAATCGCACATGCTGGCCGTGAGTCCTGACGGCCGTCGCGGATATACAGCGAATGTTGGCGCCGGCACCGTATCCGTGCTCGACCTCGACTCCAAGAAAACGCTGGCCGTCATCCCGGTTTCGGCGAACGTACAACGAATTTCGATTACGCCCGACGGCAGTATGGTCTTCACTGCGGATCAGACCAAGCCTCGGTTAGCAGTTATCTCTACGGCCACCAACACGATTAGCAGTTGGATCCCGCTGCCCGCCGCTGGATATGGTGCGGCCGTGACGCCAGATGGCCAGCGGTTGGTGATTGCGATTCCTGACGCGAACAAAGTCTCGGTGATCGATCTGAAGGCAAGAGCCGTCAAAACCAATCTTGATGTGCCGGCGGCTCCGCAAGCAGTCCTGATTACGCCGGACGGTTCAACGGCCTACGTTTCATGCGACCAAAGCGCCAAGGTTGCGCAGATCGACCTAGGGAAGCTGAAAGTAACTCGCCTCATCCAAGCCGGAAAATCGGTCGACGGACTCGCCTGGGTGAAATAGGAACCTAGAAAACGACGCGGTCTCGCTTGCTCTCGATTTTCTTTATATCGAGGTGCGGAACTTTCTTGAGATCTTCCCAGGCCTTCAGTTTGCCTTCCTTTTCGCGGTACTCCACAATCGCCTCCGCTTCATCCTGGGGCAGCGCCAGGTCGGTGGCCAGCTCTTTAGCGGTTTCCGTATTGATGTTAATTTTCGCCGCGACCGCCGAGTCGGCCTTCTTCCCGCGCCCGAAATGCTCGGCAAGATAATCTATAACCGCGTTGATTTCTTCATCCGTGCCTGTGGCGCCGCGCGAAACCATCGTGTCCACTGTATTGGCCCAACCTTGCTTGCTGAGCCGTTCGCTGGTGACAACATCAAGATCATGGCACGCGCCGCCGCACATCTTCTGCACCGCCTCTCTGCCTTTTCCCTCCGGCAGCTGATTTTCGGTTTGCGCGAACACGTGCGGCATGAACGCACTCAAGAGGACACAGCGTAGGACACAGAGGCGCTGTCTGCTGATCTGCATGATCCCATGCTGGCCCTAACTCAAGATTAAAGTCAATGTATTCTTGACGGGCTGCACACGTCAGCAGTAAGCTGGTTTTGCGCGAATTCATTCCAGCATCCGGGTTAATGCGCCGCCGAATTTACCGGAACCCCCTTTAGCGGCGTTGTGA
>Ga0070735_10001432_pt1 | contig 23127 bp, 18 predicted proteins | sample Coa_R1_FD_66443 | JGI IMG/M metagenome (GOLD analysis project Ga0070735, IMG submission 66443) | Surface soil microbial communities from Centralia Pennsylvania, which are recovering from an underground coalmine fire - Coalmine... | ecosystem: Environmental > Terrestrial > Soil > Unclassified ...
CTCACCGCCAATGGCATTCTGATCGAGCAGACCAAGGAGGGCGTGCGCTGGCGGCGAAAATGATCGATCACGGACATCCGAAGCGATCTGTGGAAAACTTTTGTCAAGCCCCCTGAGAAGCCCGATTCTTTGTAAGCTGTAGAAAGTAATCCAAAAATAAACTTTGGAAAGATGGCACAATTACCCTATTCAAATTGTTATTCTGAGAATAGAGGGGTTCAAAGCGGCGTCCTGAGGGGCGCCATTTGTTTTTTGAGTTAGAAGACGGTCCGGGCTGCAATGTTAAAATCACAATTTCCCATGGAATCTCTTGCCGGAACTCTTGAGAAAGTTGTCGCTCGCAGCTTGCGTCACGCTCATGACGGCCCTATTCTCGCCTGGCCTTTGGCCTGCGGATCGGCCGTGGCTGCACGCACACGGGCGGTAACTTTCCGCGCTGGAGTTTTGTGGGTCGAAGTACCAAACGCGGGCTGGCGTTCGGAGTTGCGGCACTTATGCAGCCGCTATCTGTTCGCGGTGAACCGTTATTCACCCGCAGAGATCAGCCGAATTGAGTTTGTGCTTCCAGGACAGCAATGCAAAGAAATGCAGAAGTCAGAAGTTAGAAGCCAGAAGTAAACGCGTTAGAGCTGATCTCTGTGCAGTTTCGACTTCTGAATTCTTATGTCTGATTCTCATTTCTGATTTGTCATGAAGGTTACCGAAAAAGACGTCAGCTATGTCGCCGATCTAGCTAACCTCGAGTTGAGCGAAGAGGAGCGCGCTCGCATGGTCCGAGATTTGAACTCGATTCTCGGGCACGTGGATTCTTTGAACGCTCTCGATACCAAAGACATTCCGCCGATGGCGCAGGTTTCTGATCGCTATGGTGTAGACGAATCGAAGAAAGGCAGCGCACGCTTTGCCTACGCCAGCCGTGAAGATGTGAAAGAAGGCTTGCGCAAATCGTTTCCGACTGAGGTTGCGCTGGCGAACGCTCCCGATGCGGACGGCACTTTTTTCAAAGTTCCGAAAGTGATTGAAAGATAATGCATAAGTAAGAAGTAGAATACAGAATGCCTCCGTCCAGCATGGTCGGATTTTAATTCTGCATTGTTACTTCTGCCTTTTTACTCTGACTTCATTTCGACATGGACCTCACCAGCCTCACCATCGATTCCGCCCGCTCTGCTGTTGCCGAGCGTAAAACCAGCGCGCTCGCATTGGCGGAGGCTTTCTACGCGAAAATCGAATCCGACGATCCCAAGATCGGCGCGTATTTGATTCTTGCGCACGAACGCGGCCTGGAGAAGGCGGCGGCGATTGACCGGCTGGTAGAGAAGGGCGATGAACTGCCGCCGTTGGCAGGCGTGCCGGTTGGGATCAAAGACGTGCTGGTCACCAAGGGCATACGCACCACAGCGGGATCAAAAATTCTAGGTAACTACGTGCCGCCTTACGATTGCACCGCGGTTGCGCGTCTCGAAGCTGCAGGCGCAGTGGTACTCGGCAAGCTGAATTGTGACGAATTTGCCATGGGATCATCGAATGAAAATTCCGCGTTCAAGCCGGTTCACAACCCTCGAGATCTGAGCCGCGTTCCTGGCGGATCATCAGGGGGTTCGGCAGCGGCGGTTGCGGCGGATCTGGCAGTTGCGACTCTCGGTTCGGACACTGGTGGATCGATTCGGCAGCCGGCTTCATTTTGCGGCGTGGTGGGACTGAAGCCAACGTATGGCCGGGTTTCGCGCTATGGCCTGATAGCATTCGCGTCGTCGCTCGATCACATCGGTCCGCTGACTAAAACCGTGAAAGACGCAGCCATTGTGCTGCGCACTATTGCCGGCCGCGATCCGATGGATTCGACATCCGTCGACGTTCCGGTTCCCGATTATGTCAGTGAACTCGACCGGCCGGTCAAGGGCATGAAGATCGGAATCGCCAAAGAATATTTTGGCGAAGGCCTGGATGCCAAGGTCAGGAGCGCGATTGAGATTGCGATTCAGAAGATAGCCAAGTTGGGATGCGAGATCGTCGAGGTTTCGCTTCCACATACCAAATATGCGATTCCGGCCTACTACCTGGTCGCAACCGCCGAGGCTTCGTCGAACCTGGCGCGCTTTGATGGCGTGCGTTACGGATATCGCGCCAAAGATGCTCGATCGCTTTCTGATATGTATCGCCGGACCCGCGATCACGGATTCGGCGCCGAGGTAAAACGCCGCATCATGCTGGGAACATACGCGCTCAGCGCGGGATATTACGACGCTTATTATCTGAAAGCACAACGCGTGCGCACGCTGCTCACGCGCGACTTCGATGATGCTTTCAAGAAAGTCGACGCCATCGTTGCGCCCACTTGCCCAACGGTGGCGTTCAGGCTGGGCGAGAAAGTTGACGACCCGCTGGCGATGTATCTGGCTGATATTTATACCGTCACCGCGAACCTTGCCGGTATACCTGGCATTTCTCTCCCTGTCGGAATGACGAAAGAACAACTTCCGATCGGAATGCAGGTTTTCGGGAAACACTTCGCAGAAAGCACGATTCTTCGCGTGGCGAACGCATACGAGAAAGCCGCGTAGTCTCAATTAATACGGGCGAGGGCGCCCGTATCTCCATGATTGTGTTGTGGGGCACGAGCGTCCTCGCCCGTGCAAGAATCAGGCCAGTTCGTAATACGATTCGCCCGCGCAGCTTCGGCATAGCATTTTGCCGTCGCGGTTAACTTCACGGCGGAAGTTGATTCCTTCGCCGCAAACGTCACAAATAATCCGCTCGCCCTTATATCCGGGAAATTCTTCCGGAGGCAAGTCAACCTTCACCCATTGAGTGGTGAACAGATCGTCGTCTGCGATTTCGCGGTAGGCCAGCATCTGTTGCTGGTTTTTAGTATCGAGCTCTGGGTGCATTTTCCTGGCCAGCGCCTTTGACGATTCTTTCGCAGCGATGCGAACAGCGCGCCCGCTGTTGACGTCAACAAATGTAGCTGCCATTTTGCCCCAGTCACGAAACTTCAGCGCCCGCTTACCCAGACGGCAGCCGGTCACGACCGCAACCGCATCGGTTGCGCAGCGGTCAATCTCAACAAACGTCACCAAACGCTTGCGATCTGCGCCTTGAGGATCTTCGATCCCCAACCTTTGCAAACCAAGCATTGCCATTCGAACGCCGAGCACTTGCCCGGCGCACAGGTGCCCGTGTGCTTGCTCGGCATCGCGAAGGTAGTCGTCGAAGGATTTCATTAGAACCGTCATGGGTCGTTGGTCGTGCGCCGTCCGCCTGCACGATTGATCGAGTCCAACGACCAACGACCAAGGACGAAACGCTTAACCACTTCCAATGGAGAAACTATGAAAAACAATTCTAAATCCAAAACTTTACTTGCTCTGGCGCTGGCGATCGCACTCGCCGCCACCGGATGCAGCGCGCAATGGATCAACACAGCCTTGCAGGACCTGCCAGTGCTTACGCAGATGGCGCTGAACATAGCCACGCTCGTGAGTACTTTGGCTGCGGGACAACAAGCCAGTGCCGCTGATACTGCGGTCATTCAGAACATTTCGGCGCAAGCCAGCCGCGATCTGAATTTGCTGCAAACTTTGTACAACGAATACAAAGCCACCCCCAACGCGAACACTCTGCAAAAAATCGAGGGCGCTATTTCTGATCTGAATCAGAATCTGCCGACCATGCTGCAGTCAGCCCATATCTCGAACCCCACAGTTTCAGCTCGCATTGCGGCCGCGGTGAATCTGATTCTGACAACCGTCAATAGTTTTGCCGTCTTGATGCCGCAAGCCTCGCCTTCGATTGCGCGCAAGATCTCACCTTCTCCGCTTCTTCACGCGAAAGACTTGAAGAGGCAATGGAACCAGCAGGTTTGCGCGCCTACTGGGAATCCATTGCTGGATACGGCATTCGCGGGGAATATTTTGCGATAGGTACGAGGTACGGGCCGGGACGCCCGTACCTCCATTTTCGAATCTGAGCCAAACGTGACTGATTAATTCCAATCCGGAGTCTTCATGTCTTTGCCCGTCATTGCAATTACCAATTCCTCCACCTGCCTCTCGGATGCGCAGGTGGAGGCCGTGCTTCCCGCGTTGCAAAAACAGGTTAGCAACGAGTTCCAGGCTTACTGGGAGCTGGATTGTACGCTCTCGTCTCTATCCCATGACCAGCCGCTCACTGAAGGATGGTGGCAGATTGTGGTCGTCGACAACCCCGACCAGGCGGGAGCTCTCGGCTACCACGAACTCACGGCGCGGGGCACACCCTTGGGAAAAATTTTTGCCAAGCTCGACCTCGACAGCGGTTCATCGTGGACTGCGACGCTGAGCCACGAGCTACTCGAAATGCTGGCCGACCCGTGGATCAACTGGTGCGCGTTTGGCAGCGACGGCAAAATCTATGCCCTTGAAGTTTGCGATGCAGTCGAAGCTGACAACCTGGGATACTTCATCGACAATGTACTGGTTTCGGATTTCGTGACTCCGGCATGGTTCGAGCCAACCTGCGCCGATCGACTGGATTTCAAGAATCATTTGTCGAAAGAACTGGAGCTCGCACGCGGAGGTTACATTTCAATATTCAACGCAGCCGACGGGTGGACGCAGATCACCGCAAAAGGCATGGGCGGTCCTCGCATTGTTCCGGGGAGTCGCCGGCAGCGACGAAAACTGATCCGGCCATCCTGGAGGAACAGCTTGCGGTAACAGGTTTCCAATCACGGCGAAGCGTTGAGTCCCAGCGGGAATTGGCGGTGAACCAATTGCATGGCTTCTTGTTTGGACTGCAATTTCCCGTCGAGTTGCGCGTCTTCAATGGCCGCAAGAATTTCTTTGAAAAGCGGCCCGGGCAAATAGCCTGCGGCAATCAGATCCTCTCCTGTGACCAGCGCGGTTGGACGCACTTCCTCTGGGGGTAGCGACTTTATCTGTTCACGCGTAAAGTTGTAGAGCCGCAAGTTGCGGTGGCTGGATTCGCAGTCTAGACGATGCAGTTCCAGATGCTGTTCGAAATGTGGCAGGCGGATAAATTTCTTAAAGGTTGAAGGATTCATCCGTTCCGCGTCGCCAAAGCGCATGTGATTTTCAACGAGGGCGACGATTTGTTTGGTTTCGTCACCCGAGAACCGAAGCCGGCGGCAAATCGCTTCCGCCATCTTGGTTCCCACGCGTGCGTGTTCGTCGAAGCGAATGCGATCGGGAGCACGGCGGAATGTGGGCGGCTTGCCTACATCGTGCAGAAGCGCTCCCCATGCCAGGGCTGCTGGGCAGGGGCGTGGCAATTTCTCCAGCATCAGCAGGGTATGAACGAACACATCGCCTTCGGGATGAAATTCAGGAGGCTGCTCGACCCCTTTCATGCCGGCAATTTCTGGCAGCACCTGGCGTAGAAGGCCGGTTTGATCGAGCAACTCGAAGGCACGCCGCGCGCGACCTTCGGTCAACATACGAGTTAGTTCTTCACGCACGCGTTCGCGTGAGACCTGATGAATTTGCTGTGCGAACTGCTGAATCGAACTAAATGTCGCGGGATCAATTGTGTACCCGAAGCGCGCGGCGAAACGCACGGCGCGCAACATTCGCAGCTTGTCTTCCGCGAAACGCACGGCTGGATCGCCGATCGCACGAATGGTTTTTGATTTGAGATCTTCCTGGCCGCCGACGAAATCCAAAACTTTATTTTCTGCCGGGTCGAGCAATAGACCGTTAATCGTGAAATCGCGGCGCTGTACGTCCTCGCGAGGATCGCGGCTGAAACGGACCTCATCGGGATGGCGCCCGTCGGAATAACCTACATCGCAGCGGAAGGTTGCGACTTCTACGCAAGATTTGTGATGGTGTCCGAGCGTTAATTCTTCGGTGGCCGCTCCAGTCGAGCAGCTTTCGTTTCGCTTGGTCCGATCAGCTTCCGCATTCGGCACCAGCACCACCCCGAACTGCGCGCCCACCGCGTAGGTTTCCGGGAAGATGCGCATGACTTCCTCGGGTCTGGCGTCGGTGGCGACGTCGTAATCGGCGGGTTCGCGCCCAAGCAGCAGATCGCGCACACAGCCGCCTACCAGGTAAGCCTGATGGCCGCACTCTCGAAGCGTGCTCACGATTGAATTGGCGAATGCGCGCACACTTTAATGATACCGAAGCGGTGGGAGTACGGCGGCTTGCATGGCTGCCTGTTTTGTTTTTTTAAACTGGTGTCATCCCGAGCCTGCACTCCGAAGCAGGGCTGGAGAGGGAGCTTACGAGGCCCGCGGAGATACTCGGGCGTGATCGGGATCGTAGCGCACGCACCCTCCTGCCTACGTTCGTGATGATTCAATCGCATCGTAAGGTCCCTCTCGCGTCCGCTTTCTGGGGACCCGGTCGGAATGACAATGTATTTTGGGTCACATCCAAGCCTGGAACGATGGTTGCGCCGGGCATCACTGAGACCTGGCGTACATGTCCGTACGCCATCTATGGCGGACACTTCTGCGCTTCTAGACTGAACTCACCTTAGTAGAAACTATCCCTTCCAGCGGTAGGCGTCTTTTTGTGGCAGTCCGATGTGGGCGAGAACGCGGCATGCGAACTCGTGTGCCATCTGGTCGAGCGTGGCGGGACGGAAATAGTAGGCAGGGACCAGCGGAAAAATGGTCGCGCCGGCGTCGGCAGCGCGGTACATGTTACGGATATGAATTTTGTTGAGCGGGGTTTCACGAACGCAAAGTACCAGCGGTCGTTTCTCTTTCAAGGTTACATCGGCGGCGCGCTCGATAAGGTGTGACGCGATGCCATTTGCGATACGGGCCAGGGTACCGACGCTGCATGGCAGCACGATCATCGCGTCCGCGGGATAGGAGCCGCTGGCAACGTTGGCGCTTATATCGGCGTTGGCCTGCTGGTGAATTTTTCGAGACGCATGACCGAGCACTTGAGTGACCAAGTTATTGCGACCGCGTAGCCCAAGTTCTTCAGCTATGACGCGAAGGGCGCTGTCAGACGCGATAAAGTTTGCGCTCTGAACACGGGTATCGCGATCGACGAGCAGTAGCAGATGGCGCAGGAATATGGATCCACTGGCTCCGGTTGTGGCAATGGTCAGGTTTTGCTGTGAATTCGGCAATTGAGTTTTGAGCATAGGCAGCTGCGCGAACAGAGTCAAGACGGCGATGGCAAAGCGATCAGCTCAGCAGTTGCGGCGAACGGCGGCGCAAATGCATGCCTTGGCGGCAGTGCGAGATGACATCGGCCCGCAAGAAACCGGTCATGGACGCGGGTACCTGCGCGAATTCACCCAACATTTTCGTGAGTACGACTCTATTCTTTTACCGGGCGATTTGCAGCAGCGGCTTGCAGCCGCGAGCACCATTCTGATTGGCGACTATCATGCGCTGCCATCCTGCCAGCGTTTTGCGGCACAGTTAATCGAACCCTCGGCGCGAGACCGACGGGTAGTGCTGGGCGTGGAAGCAGTCCTGGCCAGAGATCAGCGGATATTAGACGCCTGGTGGCGGCGGGAAATCGCGGAAGGTGAACTCAGGCGACGGCTGCGTTTCGACCGCGAATGGGGATATCCGTGGGCGCCGTTCTACGAGCTGCTGTCCACTGCCCGCGATCATGTCGAGGGCATTTACGCTCTCGATTGCATGCCTCGAGAAGACCTGCGCCGCATCCGATCACGCGATCGCCATGCCGCCATAAAAATTGCCGAAATCCGCGAGCGTCATCCGAACGCGGCCATCTTCGTTTTGTTTGGCGAGTCCCATTTGGCGCCGGAACATTTGCCACGCGCAATAGACGAACTGCTGCCGGAGGAGAAAACCTTGACGATTCTGCAAAACGTCGACGCACTCTACTGGCAAGCGGTCGCTCAGCAGGCGGACGCGGTCAGTATTGGAAAGAATGCAGTATGCGTTTTCAACTCCAGCCCTCTCGAAAAATACGAGAGCTATCGTTTGTGCCTGGACGGCTGGAACGCCGCCGATGATGATCTTCCAGATTTCGCGCCCGCGATCTATAACTTGATTTTTTCACTCACCCGATCATTAGGCTTCCGGCTGAATTCACCGCGCAACGGAACCCAGCCACGATATCTCAGTGATTTGCTGCCCGAAGTTGTAACTCTCGCAGAATATCCGAATCGCCTGGATACGAAATTCGATGAGAAAACTTGCGCTTACCTGCCGGATGCAAATTTGTTCGTAATCAAGGAATTCCAGATGGCCGAAGCGGCGGAAGAATGCGCGAGATTCCTATATTCGGCATGCCGCGGAATGGTCAGACTTTCCTCCGCAGCGCAGCCCATTGAAGATGCACTGGCGCGTTTCGGTTCGCGTCTGTTGTGTCCGGAGTTTGGCGCCAAAGATCAAAATGCCGTGCTTGGCGATTTTCTGTACCAGAATTATCTTGCGGGAAAAGTTTCGATTCCGGCGTTGCGGCGAGTGTTTCTGAGCAAACAGGAAACTCGCGAGCAAGCGCGGCAAACGCTGGCGAAGCTTGAGCATTTAGCGAGAGCATAGTATCAGGATTTCTCTGGCTTACAGGCACCCACACAAGCATCCCACAATGCTAACCTGAGTACAGACCGCCGAGCGATCTCGTGAACTCTGAATCCATTCGCAAACTGTTTGAGCAGGCGCGCGCCGGCAAACTCGCGCCAGATGAAGCGGTAGAACGGCTACGGCATCTCCCTTTCGAAGACCTTGGCTTCGCGAAAGTAGATCACCATCGCGCGTTGCGGGTGGGCGCTCCCGAAGTCATTCTGGCGCAGGGCAAAACACCAGCCCAAGTCGCCGGCATCTTCAAAAAACTTGCTTTACACGGAAAAAATGTTCTGGCGACTCGCGCCAGCAAACAACAGTTTGCCGCGGTAAAGAAAATGGTCGAGGGCGTGAAATTCGAGGAGAGTGCTCGCGCCATCATTTTGCACCGTGATAACAAGATTTACGGCAAGGGTCGCATCATCGTCATCTCTGCCGGAACCAGCGACATTCCGGTTGCCGAAGAAGCCGTGGTCACGGCTTCGATCATGGGAAACGAAGTTGATCGGTTATATGACGTCGGCGTGGCTGGAATTCATCGGTTACTCTCACATCGCGATGCGATCAGCCGCGCACGAGTGATTGTCGTCTGCGCGGGAATGGAAGGCGCCTTGCCGAGTGTAGTTGGTGGTTTGGTGGGCGTGCCTGTGATCGGGGTCCCTACCAGCATCGGTTATGGTGCATCATTCGACGGAATGGCGGCGCTATTAGGGATGATGAATTCATGCGCATCGAATGTCTCCGTGGTGAACATAGACAATGGATTTGGCGGCGGCTACGTTGCTTCTTTAATAAACCGGTTATAGCTGCTTAAAATTGGATTAATTTTTTCGGAAAAAAAGCATTCTGGCTTGATTTTCACCCATCGGTGCGGACTAGAATAGAAGATAGATGGAGGCGCGGTATGTTATCCAAATGCGCCAACCCCAATTGCTCCGCTTCCTTTCGTTACTTCCACACCGGAAAGCTTTTTCGAGCTGAAGTCTCTGCCGGGTTAGACCGCCGACGCACTTTGGGGCAGGACGCCCGCGAGGATAAGCCATTGCGCCGCCTGGAATTTTTCTGGCTTTGCGCAGATTGCGCCGAGAAGATGACGGTCATATTCGACAAAGACTCGGGAGTCTGCGTACGGCACAAAGATTACGCGCGGTCCGCCGCCACTGCTTAAGAGTTACCTCGCGAATATTTGCCGCTGATGGAGTTCCAACGGATGGTAAGAACCTCGGCCATCATGTGCAGACCGTCGCGCAGCGGGTGTATGCGTGTACCCTCGGCATCCGACCAAACCACCGCCACTTCTTCTACCTTCAAACCTATTCTGTCGGCAAGAAAAAGCAACTCCGCATCGAAACCCCATCCTTCTATTGTTTGCATGGAAAAAAGTTTTTGAGCTGAGCTGCGGCTGAAGGCTTTAAAACCGCACTGTGTGTCCTTGAACCTGAGTCCCAACAGAAGACGCAGGATCAAGTTGAATGTGCGCCCATAAAACTGACGCAACAAGGATTGCCGTTGCGCCTGGGTATCAGGTTGAAGCCAGCGCGATCCGATGGCTACATCCGCACCAGCCTCGATTGCCGCAAAAAGTTTATTCGCCTCGTCGATCGGCGACGATAGGTCCGCATCGGTAAAGAGACATATCTCACCCGCAGCTTTCAACATTCCGTTCCTGACGCTGTAGCCTTTTCCACGATTGCCGGGGTTTTCGACCAGGCGCAATGCCGGGTTCTCACGAGCTCGCGCCCGGACCATTTCCGCGGTGTCGTCCTGCGAGCCATCGTTGATCACGATGACCTCAGCGTCCCAATGCTGAGAGGCAACGTGGTCCAACACACGGTCGAGTGTCGCACCCAATCGAGCGCTCTCGTTGTATGCGGGAATGATGATGCTGTACTGGGGCATCGTTGGTCAGCTCACCGCAAGTCGAGGCAAGCGACCATAAAAGGTATCATGCAAAGAGAAACTTTTTGTAGCGGCCGGAACCTATGCGACGCGTCTTTGCTTGTCCAGCATGAGAAAAAATTCATTGACGAGTTTGGGATCCCAGAAACCGGCGCGGGCTTCATCTTGCATTGTGGCTGCGGCATGTTCATGGGTTAGGGCCGGTTTGTAAGGGCGGGTGGTAGTCAGCGCGTCATAAACATCGACCACCTGGAGGATCCGCGCCAAAAGCGGAATACTGTCGCCTTCAAGTTTGTCAGGATAGCCGGTGCCGTCAAAATGTTCGTGGTGACTGCGGATAATCGGCAAGACCAGGCGCAGCGATTTCAAGGGGCGGCAAATGTTCTCGCCCGTGATCGGATGGCGCCGCATAATGGCCCACTCTTCCGAATTAAGGTTGGCGCCTTTCTTTAAGATTTCATCCGGAACAGCGATCTTCCCCAAATCGTGGAGGTAGCCGCCGCGGCGCAATGCCGTAATTTCTTCGCCATCCAACCGCAAATGGCGTCCCAGATTGCTGGCGTTTTCCGCGAGGCGCTCGCAATGTCCTTCGGTATAAGGATCTCGGCTCTCAACGCTGAGCCCGAGAGTGCAAAGAACGCTTTCAGCGGTTTCCAGTTCGTCGGTAAATTCTTTGAGCTTAAGAAGCGATTTAACTCGGGCAAACAGTTCCTCGGGGAATATAGGCTTGCTCAGAAAATCATCCGCGCCGGCTTCGATACCACGGACCCGGTCTTCGCGCTCTGCCAGACCAGTGATAAGCACAAAAGGAATGAGCCGAGTTGCTGGATTTTCTTTCAGTTCGCGGCACAGCTCGTAACCGGATTTTCCCGGCATAATCACGTCTGAGAGCACCAGGTCGGGTGGGCGTTGGAAGATCTCGGCTTCAGCCTGCGACGCATCGGGAACTGCCGCGACGTCGTATCCACGTGCCGACAGAAGATCCTGCATGAGGTTCATAGTGTTGGGGTTATCATCCACCACCAGGATTCGCGGCAGGCGGCGGCGCAGCGAAAGGTCGGCTAACCCCGAATTTTCCGGACTGCGCGAGTAAAGGAAAGGTACTTTCCTGGATGAGTCCATAGGAAATGCAAAAGCCAAAACTGCATTCTAATCCTTATGAAACGTTTTAGTAGTCTAAATTTTTGCCAGAGGCGGGCAGAGTAGAACGTTGGGGTCAGGTACTGCAGGTAAGTGTCTCGAGGTGCTCTGATTTTCTCAGCCAGGCATAGGGGTCATGCACCCGCAGAAAGTTTGTGGGTGTTCTTGGTCCTCGCTATCCCGTATTGTCGGATTTTATACAGAAGGGCTTTGTAGCTGATTTGCAGCAATGCCGCAGCCTGCTTGCGATTCCAGTTAGTCTCGTCAAGCGCTTTGGCGATAGCTTCCGCTTCGGCGCCATCTTTCGCGGTTCGCGCCAGTGACTTCAATCCCCCGCCGGCGTCCGAGCCGTTGCGCGGAGCAGCTGGTTCAAATTCCGCTCCGGTACCGTCGGTGCGCGGCTTTAATTCATTAATCGCAAGCTTTTCGTCACCCAGCACCAGATAGCGCTTTACAAAGTTGCCTAACTCACGCAAGTTTCCAGGCCAGGAGTAATTGGCGCAGGCCTGCAACATCTCCGGAGAGTACGGCAGCGGCGCTCTCGCGTATTGCTCAGACAACTGGGTCATGAAGTGCTTCAGCAGGATGGGAATTTCTTCTTTGCGCTCGCGCAATGGAGGAATTTGCAACGTGAACGCGTTCAGCCGGTAATAAAGGTCCTCGCGCAGTCGCTTGTTAGCGAGGGCTTCCGGAATATTGATATTGGTCGCGGCCAGAATTCGCACATCAACCTTGATTACCGAGCGGCCGCCGAGACGCGAAAATTGCTGGTCCTGCAGAACGTGCAAAAGCTTGGCTTGCAACGTTGGAGGCATTTCTCCGATTTCATCCAACATGATCGTGCCTTTGTTGCTAAGCTCGAATTTTCCCGGCTTGGCGTGGTTTGCGCCGGTGAAGGCGCCGGCCTCGTAGCCGAACAACTCACTTTCCAGCAGGTCTGCAGGAACTGCCGCGCAATTGACTTTGAGGAAGGTGCGGTGCGCGCGAGGTGAAAGCTTGTGGATCAGCCGGGCCATGACCTCTTTCCCTGTTCCGCTCTCGCCAAGCATCAAGACGGGAATATCAACATTTGCCACCAGCGCAGCTTGCGACCTCAGCTTACGCATGTTGGCTGATGCAGCAACAAAAAATGTTTCGTCGCCGAGATCTTCTATTTCTCCAGAATAATTCTGCTGGTTAGTACCCAGGCATTGGTCGATCACTGCATCGAGTTCGGCTTTCTGGAACGGCTTGGTGATGTAATCCACCGCGCCCAGGCGGATGGCTTGCACCACTTTCTTGGTGTCATTGACGCATGACAACATCACAACTTTGACGTTGGGCTGAAGCTTGCGAAGCTTCTCCAGGGTCTCCAAACCATCGATGCCGGGCATCAGCAGATCAAGCAGGACAAGATTGGGTTGCATGCCGTTCTGCACCAGTTCCACGGCCTGCTCGCCGGTCGAGGCCGTCTCCACGTAATGGTCATCGATCTCAAGCAGCGTCTTGATATAGCGCTGCATTCCGGGTTCGTCATCGACCAATAGAATTTTGGATTTGTCAGGCATTTATTTTTTACCTTCGGACTCCGCCGGATTTAGAGGAACGATGAAAGAAAACTTGCATCCAGCGCTGGGCTCGCTCTCCACCCATATTTTCCCGCCCATGCCCAACACCAGACGCCGAGCGATGGCCAGCCCTAACCCCATGCCCTCAGTCTTCTCATTTGTGGGCAAGCGAAAGAAGTCGTCAAATATTTCCAGATGATATTCGGGAGGAATTCCGGGGCCGGTGTCGGACACGCTGATTTTCACCGAATTCGGCGCCGTCAGCGGCCGCCTGCGACGCTCATGACTGATGGCTGGTTTCGCAATTGAACGCCGTTCCCACATATATGGTTCAGCGTGAAGCCAAACCGTGCCTCCCGCAGGCGTGAACTTGGATGCGTTCTCCAATAAATTCGATACTACCCGCTCCACCTTTGGCCCATCAAAGGCGAAGTTCTGAACTTTTTCGTTGGCCAGAAAATATAGCGCCAGACCCTTTTCCTGAAATCGCGGAGACCAGAGGCGGCATACTTCAGAAAGCGATGCATTGATATTACCCGGTTCGAACTTCATCTTAAGTTCGCCGGTCTCAAGCACGCTGAAGCTCAAGAAGTCCTGAATATAGCGCTGCAATCTCTGTCCATTGGAATGCATGTCGCGAAGCACTTCGCGCTGTCGCTCGTTCAAACTTCCGAGTTTCTCGCTTTGCAGCATCGCAACATATCCGTTCAAGATCGAGAGCGGCGTTTTCAGATCGTGTGCAGCCGATGCCAGGGCATTCGTCGTCCTGAGATATCGCTCTTGCAGTTGCGAAAACTCCTGCGATTGTTCCAACTCAGGTGCCGAAACACCGGCGGAATCGGAAGATCTTTGTTTTTCCGAGAGGGATGATTCCTGGATGGTTGAAGACAGATGGGGCATAGTGAGCAATAACCTGCGGGGAGGGGCGGCAACCATGCCAGCAGAGATGATCGCCGTCTCAAATGCTAGGATAGCCGCCGCGAGGTGTCAACGAAAAATGCAAAAGATTTGCCACTTTCGGTAAACTCTTTCCAAAAGCTCCTCGACAAGAAGCGCCGATTACCGCTTAAAATCAGTAATCTACGGCTAACATCCACGAAAACACGGTCTATCTGCTGGGAATCCTCTGCATACCTGCTGATGCTGGGAAGACCGAAGGCTGAAGCCGCCTGTGTTTGGCACCTGAGGTGCGACAAACCTAAAGGTCCGGTTAAAAAGGGGGCTAAACCTTTGGATCGTCCACGGATGAAATCGGAGCGCCGCGCATGGTCGCGGCTCCCGCTGCCTATACCGCTATTTGTCCGAAGTCGCGATTCCAAAGGAAAAGACCTGCTGGAGTTTGCTACCGCGCTGAACGTCTCTGCGGGCGGGGTCCTTGTCGCCATGCACGGCGCTTTGCGGCCAACGACGCAGGTTTCATTGGAAATCCCCAGCGCTCCTTTACCCATCTCAGCGCCGGTCCGCAAGAATTCGCGCAACCTGCGAGCGAAAGTTGTTCGAGTGAGCCACGGAGACGGTTACAACTTAGTCGGCCTCAAATTCGTCCAGCCTCTCCTGCCTGCGGCCACTCCTCGGCCAACTTCGACCCGAAGGAAAGTTGCTTCTTCGGTGTGAAAAGATTTTCCTACGCCCAAGGGGTAATTTTAATAACCTTTGAACTGCCAATCGAACCGCTATTCCGGTCCTACCCAACGATGTAAGTGTCTCAACCCATGTCGGTTAAATACTAACTTCCACAAGTAATTAGATTTTCGCAGGGTTTGGTTGATGGGGTGCACACTGAGGGGTGAAGAACAGAGGTGGGCTCCTATATGTCGAGCACAGTGACAAATTCTGTCAGTTCTCTGGCGCAATCTTTGGGTGAAATTCCACCTGAGGCCGTGGTTTTTGGCCAATCTGAGCTCATGCAGGCGTTGCGTTCGCGGCTCGACAAAGTGGCCTCTGCAAACGTTCCCGTGCTTATTCACGGCGAAAGCGGCACCGGGAAAGACATTATTGCCCGTCTGGTCCATGCCCGCTCTCCATGGAGATCTGGGCCTTTTGTGAAAGTGAACTGTCCGGCTATTCCCGGCACATTACTGGAGAGCGAGCTCTTCGGATATGAGCGGGGGGCGTTCACCGGCGCTTATGGATCCAAGCCCGGACGCGTGGAAATGGCCCATCGCGGGACACTTTTCCTGGATGAGATCTCCGAGCTCGACATGCCGCTACAGTCCAAACTTCTGCAGCTTTTACAGGACGGCCAGTTCTGTCGCATTGGAGCCCAGGCCGACAAGAAAGTTGAAGTGCGGATAGTTTGCGCTACCAATCGCAAGCTGGAAGAAGAGATCGAGAACGGCAATTTCCGCCAGGACCTTTATTACCGAATCAATGTTGTGAACTTGTTTATGCCGCCATTACGTGAACGGCGCGGCGACATAAATGGCCTGGTGAATTATTTCCTTGAGTATTACAACCGCAAGTACAACTGCAAAGCGCGGCCGCTTTCTTCTGAATTGATGGAAGTGCTTCAGAAATATCACTGGCCGGGAAACATCCGCGAACTCGAAAATCTGGTGAAGCGATACGTCATTCTGGGCGGCGAGGAAGTCATCAGCGGCGATCTGCAGCCGAGGGAGAACGACTTTATCGCCTCCGACATTAACCTGGACGGTCCTATTTCTCTGAAGAAGCTGACTCGCCAGGCGACTCGGGCGCTGGAGCGCAAGATCATTCTGAAGGTGCTGCACAATCACCACTGGAATCGCAAGCAGGCGGCCAAGACGTTAAACATCAGTTATCGCGCATTGCTGTATAAGATACGCGACGCGGGGCTGCCACCTAACCGCGCTCGCCGTCCACCCGAAGCTGCCAGTACCCAAGTCGCGGCTGATTAGACCCGGAATCCAGGCGTTGCTTTGAACTGAGCGTGGTAACTCGTTCTCCAATGCCCGCCGTGTCTATTTCGGAACGGTCCAGGCGTGATTCTTATTGACGGGGTCCAGAACTCCGTACTATCTTCATGTCCTTCCCCACGTAAGTAGCTGGATGTGTGTCCAGAGATGGACCGCTACTTTTCGGTCGACGGAGAGTTCGATGAGAGTTGCCCGCGGGTTTAGCGTTCTGCCACTGCTTCCCTTCCTTTTCTGTTTAACATCGCTGGCGGTGGACTGGCCACCTATCAGCCCCGAAGACCTTTCTATGACGAGCATCAAGGAGCAGCCAGGCGCCGCGGCGGTTTGCCTGCAGCGCGAAGAAATTGATGACGACATGAACAACGTGCACTCTGTTTATCAGCGTATCAAGATCCTGACCGATGCCGGCCGGGAGTACGCGAATGTGGAACTCCCTTACAGTCATCGTGGATTCACGATCGCAGGAATCAGCGGGCGCACAGTGCATGCGGACGGCTCAGTCGTGGCTTTTGAAGGTAAGCCATTCGACAAGACGGTTGAAAAAAGTGGCGGCTTCCGCATCAACGTTAAATCGTTCACCCTGCCTGACGTGCAGGTGGGAAGCATTATCGACTATCGATACAGTCTGCGGTATGAAGACCACATGCTGCTGCCGCCGGAGTGGGAAGTGCAAACCGAGCTATTTCAACGCAAGGCATACTTTAAATTTATTCCCTTCCAGAATCACGGCAGCATGTACATCCAACTCGCGCATGGTCAGATATCCAATGGGCTCGCGTGGAGCTCCTTTCTGAGTAATGGGATCCAGCCGCAACGGCACGAACTTCCCGTTACTTCATTCGCCACCGTGCACGACGTAGGTTTTTGGGTGGACTTGAACATGAACGATATTCCAGCGTTCGTCATAGAGCCATTCATGCCTCCCTTAAATATGCTGAAACAACGTGTGTATTTCTACTATCAGCAAAACACAAAGATGGAGGATTACTGGAAGGCCGAAGGCAAATTCTGGAACAAGGACGTTGAAGAATTTGTGGGGAAGAATCGCGGCATAGATGAGGCCGTAGGCAAAATTGTCGCCCCAAGCGACACGCCGGAGCAGAAAGTTCACAAAATTTATGCGTTTGTCGGCTCCCTTGAAAATCAGGACTACATTCCCGAAAGATCTAAACAGGAAGAGAAAGTACTCGATCTCAAAGTTATTAAGGGCGCTGACACGGTCCTAGGAAATCACAGCGGCACGCACGACGAACTGAACCGTCTGTTTGTCTCAATGGTCAGAGCCGCAGGTATTCCGGCCTCAATGATCTGGGTACCGGATCGTAATCGCGATGTCTTTCTTAAGCAATATCTAAGCACGGGACAGCTGCAGTCAGAGATCGCCATTGTTCAACTCAATGGAAAAGATGTGTTTCTCGATCCCGGTACCAAGTATTGTCCCTACGGAATCATGGACTGGCGCTATACCGGGGTTGAAGGCTTGCGTCAAAGTGCTAAAGGCGCCGACATCGGCCAGACCCCGCCTCCGAACTACACCCAGACAGTGATTACGCGCATGGCTAGAGTTTCTCTGGACGAGCATGGCGCGGTTACCGGCACCGTTAGCTTGATGTTCAAAGGCACTGCCGCCATGGAGCGGCGCCAGGAAGGGGGAAAGACTGACGCCGAAGGCCGCAAAAAGTTACTCGAAGATGAACTCCGTGAAAGCCTCCCCGGCAATAGCGAAATTTCGCTTATGAATTCGCCTGATTGGGACAGCGTGGAAACGCCACTGATCGCGCAGTTTCATGTCAGTTCCCCGTTCGCGGTGGCCGCCGGCAAGCGGCTGATGCTGCCGCAGCAGTTTTTTGAGATCAACGAAAAGCCGCGGTTCCCTTCCGCCGATCGGAAGAATGCGATTTATTTCCACCTTCCCTGGCAGGAAGCCGATGAGGTACACATCACGATTCCAAGTGGCATGCAGGTGGAGAGCCTGGCGCCGGACGACACCATAAAACTGCAGTATGCGATTTACAAGGTCCAGCACAAACAAGAAGCGCCCGATAAGATTTTTTCGCGCCGCGACATGATCATGGGCGAAGGCGTTTTTGCTCCGAACGAATACAAAGACCTCAAAGGGTTCTTTGACAAAGTCAAAGCCGACGACGATCAACCCGCGTTAGTGAGGCTCTCGCAAAATGTCGCAATTGCGAAATAGGCCGCGCCATCAGCAGCTTCGTAGAACCCGCGTAATTATGCGCAGCGCTGGACTTATCCTCTTGGGAATTGCGCTTTGCAGTACCCTGCCCTCGTTCGGCGGCGTAAATATTCCTGATTGGGTCCGGCAAGCCGCTGCACAGCCCACAGGTACTTATCCGCCTGATACCAAGGCGGTGGTGCTGCTTGATCAAACCGATTACACCATAATCAATTCTGGCGATTACATAGAACACTCACGAAATGTTTTGCGAGTCTTACGCCCCACAGGCAGAGATGATGAGAGATATCTGGGGGTTAGCCTAGAACGAAATGACAAGCTCCAGTCCATTCACGGTTGGACCATTGACAACTTGGGCAGAAACTATGAATTAAAAGAGAAGGATTTCAGCGAGGTCAGCCAACATCCGAACTGGATCTTGTATGAGGACTCGCGCTCGTTAGTTGCCAAGGCGCCAGCCGTTTTGCCAGGGTCCGTGATCGCCTTTGAATATGAGGTTCACAGACACGAATGGATCAACGAGTTGGGATGGATTTTTCAGGACGAGATACCGGTGGTTCAAACCAGCATGAGTGTGCAGCTACCGCCAGGCTGGGAGTTCCGAACTGCATGGACCCACGGATCGTCAGTTGATCCAGCGCAGGTGGCGGTTAACAAGTGGCAATGGACGCTAAAGGATTTGCCCGGAATCGAGGAGGACCGGGAACCCATGATGCCGCCATTCCTGGCGCTCGCGGGCCGCATGAGCCTGTCATATTTCGGGCCGAGCGATAAAAATGGGACCGCCGCATCGTGGCAACAGGTCGGGAAGTGGTATGAGGGATTGACTGAGGGGCGATTTAACCCGACTCCGGAGATCTCGTCTAAAGTTGCCCAGTTGATCGCTGGCAAGCCCGATTTCAGCTCCAGGCTACAAGCTTTAACTTCTTTTCTGCAGTCGGAGATACGTTACGTTGAAATTTCAATTGGCATCGGTGGCAATCAACCTCACGTGGCCTCAGATGTTTTCAGATACCGATATGGCGACTGCAAAGACAAAGTCACACTCCTTAAATCGATGCTGCAGGAAGCGGGAATTCACTCGGATTACGTGCTCATCGACACTCGCCGGGGCTTTGTAAATCCCAACGTGCCTTCTTCCTGGTCCGATCATGCGATCATTGCCATCGAATTGCCCAAGGACCTGCCTGCCGACACATATAAGTCGGTTATAACGGGAAAGTCTGGCAAGCGTTACATCATTTTTGATCCCACCGACGAGTACACTCCCGTCGGATCGCTACGTGCGGAATTACAGAACAGCTACGCATTGCTTGTGACCGATTCGGGAGGCGAGTTGATTCGCACTCCGCTTCTGGATCCGGACACAAATACTATTCAGCGCACCGGCCACTTCGTATTGACCTCAGATGGAGGATTGTCTGGCGAAGTCTTTGAAGACCGTGGCGGCGACTTCGCTATGCGGGAACGTGGTCGGCTGCATAATTGGGACGAACACAAGCGGACGGAGTATTTTGAACGTTATCTTGGCCGCTCACTTCAAGGATTCACCCTCGACAGCTTCGATGTTCAGCAAGCGGAACAATTTCAGAAAGACGTCTTGATCAAGTTCAAATTTTCTACGCCCCAGTACGGGCAGTCCCGCGGTCCCCTCATGTTAGTTCGCCCTCGCGTGCTGGGCGAAAGCAGCACGTATGTCGAGCACAAGCCTCGCCACTATTCAGTCGAGTTGGGAGAAACAAGGCGAGAGATCGACAGCTACGACATCGAAATCCCCAAAGGCTACGCAGTTGACGACATCCCTGACCCGGCAAAGATCGATGTAGGCTTCGCAAGCTATCAGAGTAAGTTCGAGGTCGATGGAACGAAGTTACATTACTGGCGTGAGTACATCGTGCGAGACCTCAGTGTTCCGGCGGAAAAATTCAGCGACTGGGTGCGGCTGCAAGGCGTAATCGGGGCTGACGAAACCGCAGCCGCCGTGCTGAAACGGGTGCCGTAAGCTTCTTTACTCCACCGTAAATTGCACTGTGGTTGTTCTCGTAGCTGTGCCCGATGCCGCGTTCACGGTCACGGTATAGGTACCCGCCGGGGTGCCGGTCGTTGTGCGCGTAGTCGAACTGGAGCTGCATCCCGCCTGCAGCAGCGCCATGGCAATCAGTACCGCAAAGAAGATTCCCAGGAGCAAACGCCGCTTGCGCGAGACGCCCGCGCCGATTAATCCAACACCGAGAATTGGCAGCCACAGAGCATACGTGATCCCGTGCCTCAGTAAACCGCCGGTCGTAGTCACTCTCGCGGTGGTGGAGATGGCCAGCGTGCGGCTTTGAGGGCCGCTGCTCATGCTTGATATAGTCGATCCCGTTGGATCAGGAAAAGCACAGGCGGATCCGGCGGGCGTGCCAGCGCCGCATGAGATAGCAACCGACTCAGGAAAGCCGGAGCCGGTGGGAGTCACCAGAATTGAGTACTTTACGGAATCTCCTGAAACGATTGTAGTGGGGGTCGTCGCGGTGGCATTCACTGAGAAATCGTTCACCGTTGCCGTTCCACCGATAGTCGGAGTAGTGCCTCCGGGAAAACTGAGGCTAGCTAAGTTGCCGACAGAGCCGGATCCTTGCAGAACTGTGCTTGGCGCATTCACTGTGACCGTTACCTTCGCCGCAAAGTTCACGCTACCTGTGCTATTGGGACAACTGGTCTTGGTAGTGGTTACAGTAGAACTATTCACCGTGCCCAACGTGCAGATCAACGTGCCACTCGTAACCGCAGATCCGCAGGAACCCTGGCTGGTGCTCGCACTTGTAGACCCGGAGTTGACGCCTAGCTTGTCAGTAAACACCACGCCGGAAACCGGGTCACCCTGGTTGTAAATGTAATAGGTAAACGTGGCGGGGCTTCCCACACCGACGGGTGTCGGGCTGACGGTTGGATTCGGTGCACCGCAGGCTGGCAGCGCATCCGCTGAAGTTATCCCTGGCATGGAGAGAGCGGAGGTATTAGGGCCCAACTGCGCCACGAAGGCGTCGGAGGGGCCGAGAAGGCTTCCTCCGCCGGTTAGCGGAGACACGGTAGGGAAGCTGCCAGCCGTCTCACCGGTTACATATGTATTGAGTGAGCTATCCAGCGCGATGCTGGTTCCGACATCTTTGCCTGATCCGCCCAAATAACTCGATGTGCTGGTGCTGACTGTAGTACTTGTTCCAGTTGTGTTCAGGCGGGCCACGAACGCGTCGAAAGCGCCTCCGCCGAAGGTACCCTGAAATGCGCTAGCTAGATGGAAGCTGCCTGCCGTGAGGCCGGTTACATAAGCGTTGCCCAAAGTATCGGCGGCGATTGATAAGCCTGCGTCCTGTGCGGATCCACCCAGATAGCTGAAGTAATCCAGCGGCACAGTTCCTTGAGTCGTACCCGTAACTGCAGGCACTCCAAACTTAGCGAGAAAGGCATCGCCACCCCCGCCATTGGTGGTCTGAAAAGCGAGCGTGGTGCTAGGCACTGTGATATTGGTGGACGTGGTGGATCCCGTGACGTAGGTATTGGTGCCGTCGGTGGCAATGCCATACGCAACATCATCACCGCTGCCGCCAAAGTAGGTTCCGTAATCGAGCGCGTACTGTTGCGTGTTCGCCGGTGGCGCCTTGAGCTTCGCTGCCCACACATCCACCAAGTCCGTGGGCGGAAGCGCGGACTTGTATGCGTTCGCAATCCACGGCTGCGGAGTTCCCATATCGGTGAAATTCGTTCCACCGGCCAGGTAAACGTTAAAGCTCGCATCCACTGCCACCGCACCGCCGACCACCACACCATTTGCCGGTGTACTGCCCCCGATATAGGTCGAGTACTGCAGGCTATTCGTGGTGTTCAGCGCAGGATTGAGTTTAGCGAAGAAGAACTGATTGGTGGCAGCAGGGTGCGACTGCAAGGCCCCTATGGTCGTAGGAAAATCGGACGATGTCGTCGTGCCAATCACGTACACGCGCCCCAAACTGTCGAGCGCCATATTGGCAGCGGTGTCGACGCCATTGCCGGACAGGTACGTTGAATAATCGTTTAGCGATCCGTTCGAATCAATCTTGGAAACAAAAACATGACTTCCCGCCGATGCCGGTGTCGCCTGGAAAGCCGAAGGAGTAGTCGGATAAGTTGCCGAGTCTGTAGTTCCGGCCACATAGACGTTGAAACCGCTGTCCACCCCGATGCCCGCAGGGTACTGAGTGCCGCTCGCCCCGCCGATGTAGGTCACATAATCGAGCGTCGAAGTGGTCACGCCTCCCGCGGTGCCGAGGCTGATGCGCGAAACGAATACGTCGGAGGTGCCCATCGCGCCGATCAAAGTAGGAGTGAGAGTGTCAAATGTCCCTGTGTTGGGAGTCGTCGTTGCTCCAGCCACATATATTCTGCCACCCGAATCGACCGCAATCGCGGGGCAGTGCGGGACAAATCCGGCCGTCGCGCCCGTAATGGCAGTGCAGCTCTCGTCGCCGGCGCCACCCAGATAGCTGGCAAACGCCAGTACAGGATCAATTACCAGCGCCCGGTTGTGGTCGTAAGCACCCACTTCGAATCCAGCAGTATTCTTGCCGCGCATTACGAATGATCCGGCGACGGTCTGAGTGCCAGCTGGGAACTTCTGATAAATGTGCGGGGCCTCGAAACGCAGTTCGCCGCCATCCAGAGCCAGCACCAGGTCGCCATTCTTTGCGATCGAAAGCTTAGCAGCGCCTTTGAAATTCAACTCGATCTGATGGGCGTCGCTGCCCGGAGAAACTTCAAAGTCATATTCGAGCTGATTCTGATTTCCATAAAACGCAAGATTGATGCCGGGATAGACGTCGCGGTATTGAACTCGTCCGAACTGTGGAATGTTCCGCAGCCATCGCGACGAATCGTTCCCAATGAAGTAGTTGCTGTGTCCAGGCAGTCGGTCCGCGCCTGCCA
>Ga0070735_10001433_pt1 | contig 23123 bp, 19 predicted proteins | sample Coa_R1_FD_66443 | JGI IMG/M metagenome (GOLD analysis project Ga0070735, IMG submission 66443) | Surface soil microbial communities from Centralia Pennsylvania, which are recovering from an underground coalmine fire - Coalmine... | ecosystem: Environmental > Terrestrial > Soil > Unclassified ...
CATTACGTCCTGTACTTTCATCGCCCGCTCCATCGCGGCCCTCGGATAAGCTTCCATGCTCTGCATGGTCTCCCATCCTCGCCGCCCGCTAAGCGGACATATCACGTGCTTTCTCAACCGGACATATCATGTGCTACCGACACTGCACCACAAACCCCTTGCCTGTACGCCGATTTGGAGCTACCCTTCTTGTCTCAGAAAAGAGGCCTGCCATGCAACTGAAGCTGACTGCCCACAAGTTGAATGATGGAATCGTGGTTGTGGATTGCGCCGGACGACTCGTCTTCGGCGAAGAGACTTCTGAATTGCGAGATCAGGTAAAAGGGTTGATTTCCGAAGGTGGCCGGGTAGTGCTGAATCTCGGCGAAGTAAATTACATCGACAGCGGCGGGCTGGGAACACTGGTCGCTCTCTACACCAGCGCCCGCAGCGCAGGCGGAGCAATCAAATTGGCACGATTGACGCGCCGGGTCGGCGACCTGCTGCAGGTTACTAAGTTGCTGACCGTGTTCGAGGTATATGAGACGGAAGAAGAAGCCGTCGAGTCATTCCGTAAAACTGCTGCGGCATAAAACTACGGCGCGCAGCCGTGTTAGTGAAACTCCTCCGCCGATTTACGCCCGCATTCGTGCGGCTATCCGGCAAATTCCGCCAGGCAAAGTCTCAACTTACGGCGCCGTTGCTCGAGCAGCGGGATTCCCGGGCGCGGCCAGGCAAGTTGCGCGCGCTCTTCATTCATCAATCGGGCTGCCATGGCAACGGGTACTGGGATCCGGCGGTGAAATCAAATTACGCGGCGACAATGCGATGGAACAGCGCTTCCGGTTAGAAGCCGAGGGAGTGCGCTTTCGGGGAAAGAAAGTGGATATGAAGGCACATGAATTTCGCAACGGAAATTTTAGATTGTAGATTTCAGATTGTTGATTGCAGAGCGGAAGGTTTAGAAATCTGAAATCATAAATCTGCAATCTACAATCCGTTATCTCTGGCTGGCTTCTCCGGCCAGAACCTTACGATTAAACTCAGCCGACTTATTCCGCGGCACACTCAGCGTTTTCCAGCTACTTCCCTTCAAGTGCTTCGCCAAGAATACAATCTGCCCGCAGTGATACGCATAATGCGCGATCTGGCGGCTAATGGCCTGCATGACCGAATGCGGCTCGCTGCGAATAAATACTTCGCGCTCCAAATCGTCATCTGACAACGGCTCGAGCGCGCTAAAAATCCTGTCCCATCCGTCATTCCATACTCGCATCAATTCGGCGCGAGTGGCTGGAGGAGCGACGAATTCTGTATCGCGGTTGCGGTCGGGTTTCTCTCCCTCGCTGGTGAGGAAGTCTGTCCATCGCGAGCGCATGTTGCCGGCCATGTGCTTGACAATGATGGCGACAGAATTCATTTCTTCATCGAGCGCAGCGAACAGGTGCTCATCCGAAAGCTGCTCCATCGCACCTTCTGCAAGTTTCTTGTAATAGCGAAACAGTGAAAGCGAATCTTCAATATAAGAAGTGCTGAATTGGTGTGCCATGCATCATGCCTCGAAACTAGACTTTAAACTGGCGATCAATCTCGATCTGATATCCCGCGGATAACCTATTGGTCTCGTTTGCCATTCCAACTACTGCCATCAGCTCGCGGAACATATCATCGGTCATGCCTTTTTTTCGTGCCGATGCCGTGTGTGAAGCGATGCAGTAGCCGCATTGGTTGCTCACGCTCACGGCAACGTAGACCAGTTCCTTAGTGAGCGCATCGAGCGCACCCGGCGCCATGATCTGCTTGATGTCTTCCCATGTTCGTTTGAGCGCCGCAGGATCGTTGGCCAGTGCCTTCCAGAAATTATTGATCCAGTCAGTGTCGCGTGTCTTCATGATGTCGTCATAGACGGCGCGTACTTCAGGACTGGCGTCTTTATATTCGATCAGGCCGAGCGTGGCCATTCATATCTCCGATCTTCGTTCAATTCTAAGCGGATTCGCTTTTCGTGCTCGGCGCCGACGCAGGCACCGCGCGAGTTTTTGCCCAGAAGCGTTGGGCTTGAATTTCTTCTGCGCGCGTGACTGATAGCGGCACAGTCTGCGAAATTACATCCAGCAGGATTTGCGTGCCCAGTTCTTGCTTCTTACTATAAGCCGTGTACAGCGCGCTTTGCACCGCAGCCTCGATTTCGGCCCCGGAAAAACCGTGGGCAGCCGTGGCAATACGGTCCAGGTCAAAGGTCGCGGCCTCTCGGTTATGTTTGGTCAATTGCAGAGCCAGAATTTGTTTTCGCTCCAACTGGTTCGGCAAATCCACAAAGAACAACTCATCAAATCGTCCTTTGCGTATCAACTCCGGCGGCAGCGCGGCAACGTTATTACAAGTGGCAGCTACAAACACTGGAGCTTTCCGGTCCTGCATCCATGAGAGAAACGAAGCCAGGAGCCGTGAAGAAACGCCGGCATCGACCGACGCTGAATCAGCACCGCTTCCGGCAAAGGCTTTTTCCAACTCGTCAATCCAGAGGACGCAGGGCGCCACGGCTTCGGCAATCTGAAAGACTTGTTTAATATGTTTTTCGGTCTCGCCGATGTACTTGTCGTAAATGTCGGCGCTGTCGAATTTGACCAAGGGAAGGTTCCACTCGCCTGCAATCGCGCGGGCACAAAGTGATTTGCCGCAACCCTGCACTCCCAATATGATCACTCCGCGCGCCGGATCGAGGCCAAATTTCCGCGCTGAATCCTCCCATGAGCCGCGTCGTTTCGCCAACCATTGCTTCAAATTATCCAGGCCACCCACGGAAGACAGCTTGTCCGAAGCTTCGATAAACTCCAGCGAGCCTGAATGCCTGAGCAAGTCTTTTTTTGCATCGAGCACATCGGTCACTGTTTCCGGGGTTAAGCCGCGGCGATTCACAATCGTGCGCGACATCGCGCGATCTGCTTCTTCCTCGCTTAATCCGCGGAGATTTTCAGCCACGGCATTCAATCCTGCCTCGTCGAGGGCTCGGCTGAGGTCATGGCCCTGCGCGAGTCGCGTGAAAACCTCAGCAACCACCTGACGGAGCCGAGGCTGATCAGGCAACGGGAGTTCGAGAAATTCGACCAAACTCCCCAGCTCCGGCGGAACTTCAATGCTGGGCGCGGTGATTACGACCGTCCGCCGGTTGGCCGAAAACTTCTGTCCCACGTCGCGCAATTTCCTTACCACCACCGGATCTGCAAGATGGCGATGAAAATCCTTGAGAATAAACACTGCCTCGATCGAGATCGACTCCAGATTGCTTAACGCCTGCGAAGGATCGCGGCTGTTGTAGATAGCCTGGGAGCCGGCATCGGCAGAAGAATTCGGCGTGGCGTGCGCCATCGGAGTTAAGCGCTGCGCAGGCGGCCCTATGTCGTTTCCGCAACGAACCAGTCCGCTTGCAATGGTCCACTCAAAAACTGCGAGATCCAATGCCGAAGCTGCAGCGTGTACCAGGCGAACCGCGCGCGTCTCTTCGACTGTTTCGAGGATTACGATCGGCGTCGAAGAATCTATTAATACCTTTAACCGCTCGAGGACATCAGGCATATTTCGGCTGGCTCAGAGATAGTATGAAACTGGCTCAGAGTACCACAGGATAGAGAGCGCTTAAGTTATCCAGCCGCCGCCGACGACGATGTCGCTGTCGTAGAAAACGGCAGCCTGTCCCGGGGTAACTGCGCGCTGCGGCTGATCGAAGTTCACGGCAACCTCATCAGCACCGATCATCTCGATTGTGGCCGCGGCCGGCTCGTGGCGATGGCGAATCTTCACGCTGACTCGCATCGGCTCCAGGAGTTCATTCACCGAAATAAGATTACTGCGCTTCGTAACCAGAGTTCGCGAATAAAGATTTTCCTGTTCCCCGACTACAACCTGGCGCTTGTCGCCCTTGATCTGCAAAACATAGAGCGGCGACCCGGTGGCGACGCCAAGTCCTTTGCGCTGTCCGACGGTAAAGTTGTGAATGCCGCCGTGCTCGCCTATTACACGGCCCCCGGTGGTCACCAATTCGCCCGAAGTGTCAGGAAGCGAATCGCCCTGCTCGGCGAGGTATGCGTCAATAAACTTCTTGTAATCTCCGCCCGGAACAAAACAAATCTCCTGCGAATCGGGCTTCTCGGCAAGAGCCAAGCCATGCTTGCGAGCCAGTTCACGTACCTCAGACTTGATCATGCCGCCCAAAGGAAACAGAGTACGGCTGAGTTGCTCCTGTGAGAGCCCAAAAAGAAAATATGTCTGGTCCTTGGCGCGATCGATTGGACGCTTCAGGAGCCACCGGTTCCGGTTTTCGTCGAACTCCACACGCGCATAATGCCCGGTGGCAACCGCATCGGCGCCAATCTGCTGCGCGACGGTGAGCAACTGGTCAAACTTCAAGTGATTGTTGCAGAGACTGCACGGAATCGGAGTTCGCCCGGACAGATACTCCTGCACAAATGGACGGACCACATCGCGCTCGAAACGGTCTTCGTGATTTACCACATAATAAGGAATGCCGATGGTCTCGGCTACGCGGCGCGCGTCGTACACATCATCGAGCGAGCAACAGCGCCCGGTGACGGCTTCAGGCATGCCTTCGCGGCCAGCGAGGCGTCGCTGGTTCCACAGTTGCATGGTCAGGCCAATAACGTTCGATCCCTCGGCGCGCAGCATGGCGGCAACGGTCGAGGAGTCAACTCCTCCCGACATGGCGACCGCAATGGTGTAGTGGCTGGGCATGAAAATAAAGATTGTGGGGGACGGGCGTCCTCGCCCGTCGGGCAACACGTTGAGCTAAACGGGCGGGGACGCCTTTCCCCAACAATTTCATATTGTACCTGTGACGGCGGCGGGCGTGGACGCCCGCCGCTACATGGTCGGGGTGTATAGCGGCGACAATTCGCGCAGCCGGGCCACTGAGGCGGGTACTAACTCCATCGCACAATCCACATCTTCGGCAGTATTCTGCTTGCCCAGGCTGAAGCGAATGCTGGCGCGGGCCCGATCTGCCCGCAGTCCCATTGCGGTTAAAACATGGGACGGTTCAATTGCCCCGGACGAACATGCAGCTCCGGTCGAAACTGCCAGGCCCTTGAGATCAAGTGAAATGATCAGTGCCTCACCTTCGATGTAATCAAAATAGATATTGGAAGTGTTCGGGACCCGCGCAGCACCTTTGCCATTCACGCCGGCAGACTCGACTCTGTCTAGAATTGTGGACTCCAGCCGATCGCGCAACTTCGCAATCTCGCGATCGCCATCGGTCTCAAAACTCTTCAACGCCAACTCGGCAGCTTTGCCCAAGCCGACGATTCCAGGAACATTCTCCGTCCCTGCACGTCGTGAGCGCTCGTGGCTGCCACCGTGGAACAATGGCTCCAGAGTAGTTCCTTTGCGAACATAAAGCGCGCCCACGCCTTGCGGAGCGTGGAACTTGTGCCCGGAGATCGAGAGCAGATCGCAGCCGATTTCCTTCACCTTGATCGGGACTTTCGAGGCGGCCTGCACCGCGTCGGTGTGAAAATAAACATCGGCCTCGGCGCAAATCTTTCCAATCGCATTCACCGGCTGCAGCACTCCAGTTTCATTGTTGGCCATCATGATGGTGACCAGCTTGGTGTTCGGCCGCAACGCGCGACGAACTTCGTCCGGATCAACCAGGCATTGTCCATCGACCGGAACATACGTGACTTCAATACCTCTCTCTTGCAGACGCTTGCAGGAATTCAGCACCGCATGATGTTCGATCGTCGAACTGATGACGTGATCACCGTCCTGTACCAGCCCGGCTATAGCTAGATTGTCAGCCTCAGTACCGCCGCTGGTGAAGACGACCTCTGCCGGACGACAACCGAACAGAGCAGAAACCGACTCGCGAGCGCGCTCAACCGCTGCCCGCGTCTCCTGACCATGATGATGGATGGAAGACGCGTTCCCGAAATGCTCGCCAAAGTACGGCCGAATGGCCTCCAGAATTTCAGGCAGCACGGGCGTGGTGGCGTTATTGTCGAGGTAAACGCGGCGCATGCTTCTATTGTATTCCTGCCATTCCTCAGAGTTATTTCTCAGATGATTCCGCAAAACCACGGTCGGTTACATTTCCTGAACAAACAAATTACAGAAATCAGCGGAGCTAGTGACATGCGGGTGAAGGCGCTCAATTAAGGTTTGCGAAACGGTCGTGATCGAGTCGAATGCCAGGTTCTACGCGCGACCGAAACTCAGCAAATTTCTCGGAGGAGAGCTCATATGAAAGACCAAGGCAATGGCGTGCGCCAGTCCGTCGATCGCCGCTCGTTTATGAAGCGAAGCCTGACCACGATGGGCACAGCTGCCGCAGGCGCGGTGCTGCTCTCGGGCAACCGTTTAGCTTTCGCAGATGAAGGCCGGGAAGAAAGCAACGGCAGCTTGACCGCGGGGGACGCTGCGATTCTCAGATTCGTGGCCGCCGCCGAGATTATCGAAAGTGACTTCTGGCTGCAATACAACGAACTCGCCGGAATTCAAGACAGCGAAGTTCCGGGTGGAACCGGGATCCCGGCATTCACCGCGGCGGTTGCGAAACTTGATAGTGATATGGCGCAATACATTCACGACAACACCGACGACGAATTCACCCATGCACGATTCTTGAATGCCTACCTCAAGTTAAAAGGGGCAAGCACGGTCAGCCTGGAAAAATTCCGTACTCTGCCAGGAAGTTCGGCCACGGGATCAAGCGGCAGAAAACGGATAACTAACCTCATGCAACTCACGGTTGACACGAGTTGGTGGACGCGGTACCGCGATTCCAGTCACAATCCGGACCTGAATCCCGATTTCAAATTCAAACAAGCGGTGGCCGATCTGGCAGTCGGCCAGCACACGGCAATACCAAGGACTGACTTCGATGTGAAGCATCCGAAGTTTCTGCAGGCAATTGCGAATACCGCGGGCTTCCATTTTGCGACCATCGAACAGGGCGGCAGCAGTCTCTATCCTTCTTTGGCGTTGCGGGCAAGCGACGTTGAGGTGCTGCGAATCCTGCTCAGCATCGGGCCCACAGAGACGGCGCACTTCCAGACCTGGCATGACAAGGCCGGCAATGCTGTGCCATTGACCTCGACCGATCCTGTCACCGGTGTGAAGGTAACCTTCCCAGACCTGACCACGAACGCGGTTGGGCAGGAGCTGAAATCGAACCTGATCATGCCGGAGCCGTGCCCTTTCATCAGCACCGACCTGCCGAAGTGCTCGGTTGTCCGCCCGACGGCAACGGATGGTATTGCGGCGGGTGTGGTTCAGTTCCTGACCGATATGGGATTGTTCATTGGACAGCCGCCGGCGTTTTTCGACTTGCTGAATGAACTGGCGGAAGACGCAGACGCAGCCAAGCGCATTTAAGCCTTCGTGAGTGCCGGTCTCATGGACCGGCACTTTCTTTCATGCTGGAGGCCACATAAAGACAACAAAGTTGCCGAAAAGGTGCTCTAATCATTAAGAAGTTGCCCTGGAGGCGATTATGCCCAGATGCAAGTCCCCTTTTCCTCGATTCTCGGCTGTTCTCGGCCTATCGATTCTGTTTGCCCTGATGGCTTCGGTTTCCGCTCTCGCCGATTCGCATGTTCGCATTGTGCGTTTGAGCTACATCGAAGGCGGAGTGCAGATTTCTCGCAGCGCCGGCGGAGCTTACGAAAAGGCCATCGTCAATCTGCCGATCACAGAGGGCGCGAGGCTTAAAACTTCTGACGGACGCGCTGAGGTGGAATTTGAAGATGGCAGCACCCTGCGCCTCGTCGCCGACAGCACGGTGGAATTTTCGCAACTCTCACTGCGTGATTCGGGGGCCAAAGTTTCTGAGGTACAAATCACCAGCGGCACAGCGTACGTCAATTTCACGGGGACGAAGAACGATGAGTTTTCGGTTGACTTCGACAATAAGAAAGTCGCGCTCGACCGTGCGGCGCACTTGCGCATCATTCTGGGAGATGAGGATTCGTCGCTTGCGGTTTTTAAAGGGATAGTTCAAGTTGATAGTCCTTCGGGAGCGATCGAGGTAAAAAAGAACCAGACCATCAGTTTCGACTTGGACAGTAATCAGTACAAGGTCGCGAAAAATATTCAGGAAACACCGTACGACTCCTGGGACGATCAGCAAAACGAATATCACACGCGCTATGCGGCCAAGTCTTACAACAGCTACTCGCCCTATGCATACGGCACAACCGATCTCTCGTACTACGGAAATTTCTTCGACGCTCCCGGCTACGGAATGATGTGGCAACCCTATTTCGCGGGCGCCGGATGGGATCCTTTCATGGATGGAGCGTGGGCATTCAATTCCGGATTCGGATTTGGCTGGATTTCAGCCTATCCATGGGGATGGACGCCTTATCACAGCGGCACTTGGGTATTCCTCCCGGGCTACGGATGGGCGTGGCAACCGGGCGGCGCCTGGAACAATTGGTATTCGCGCCCTGTGATTCGAAATGCTCCTAAGTCATTCGTGGCGCCGCACCCGCCCGCCGCCGGAACCAGCACAGTGGTGGTGAACCGTGGCCCCGCATCAACTATCGCCGGAAGCAAGCTAATGGTTCGAAACAACTCCGCAGGGCTGGGAGTGCCTCGCGGACAGTTTGGAAATATGGCGAAGCTATCACAGAAGGCTCAGGAGCGCGGAGTGGTCAGCCAGCGCATGCCAACGCGATCGGCAGCAATCCCTGCTCCGGAACTCGGAGGTACCGGGCGAAGAACGGGGAGTTCCTCACGTGCTTCGCAGCCTATGCCTCGGTCGCAACCTATGCCGCGTTCACAATCGATGCCGCAGTCTACGGGAATGTCGGCGCCGAGTTCACATGCTTCCGGAGGCGGATCGCCCCATCGGTAAGCTTGGTTACCGTTTGTCGATTGGAATCCAGTGCTGGGGATAGGCGGGTCCGATGTAGTCAGCGCGCGGGCGAATCAGGCGATTGTCATCGAGTTGCTCGATAACATGGGCGCTCCAGCCACTGATTCGAGATACCGCGAAGATTGGCGTAAACAGATCAACGTCTATTCCGAGCACGTGATAAGTGGAAGCTGAGTAGAAATCCACGTTCGCGTTCAGCTTTTTCTCGGACTTAATAAACTGCTCAATTTTCCGAGACATTTCGAACCACTTCGGCTGCCCGCTGGACTTACAAAGATCTTCTGACATTTTGCGCAGATGCGTCGCTCGTGGATCTTCGGTGTGATACACGCGATGACCGAAGCCTGAAACTTTCTTCTTTTGCGCCAGCATGCTGCGGACATACTCAACCGGATCCGCCTTGCGTGCGTCGATATCTTCAAGAATGTGAAACACGGCCTCGTTAGCCCCGCCATGCAGCGGCCCTTTAAGGGCGCCGATGGCCGAAGTGATGGCCGAATGCATGTCCGATAGTGTTGCCGCGGTCACGCGAGCTGCGAATGTTGAAGCATTCAGTTCGTGATCGGCATGCAAGATGAGGGCAATGTCGAGAGCCTGTTCGGCGGTCTTCGACGGCGGCTCGCCATTGAGCATTAGTAAAAAATTCGCGGAATGCGAAAGTGACGGGTCCGGTTTGACTACGTCCTTTCCCTTTCGCAGCCGGTCATAAGCGGCCACGATCATCGCGATCTGCGAGGTCAATCGGATTGATTTGCTGACGTTCGCTGCGTGGTCACCCTTCTTCTCATCTGGATCGTAGAGGCCTAGCGCCGAAACCGCGGTGCGCAGCACGTCCATTGGCATGGCGCCTTTGGGTAAGCCGCGGAGCATCTGTATGATCGCGGGATCCAGCTTGCGCTCGGCCGCAAGCCGTTCGTGTAAATCCTTCAGCTGACTTTTGGTAGGTAATGCGCCTTTCCAAAGCAGATAGCAGGTTTCTTCAAAGGTGGAATGGTCAGCCAGTTCGTGAATATCGATTCCGCGGTAGGCAAGAACGCCTTCTTCGCCATCGATATAGCAGATTTTCGAAGTAGTGGCGACCACGCCCTCCAGCCCTTTGGGCGCGTGCGTCATGGTCAGGCTGGACATTATTCCTCGCTATTCTTGCTGAGTCGCTAAACCTTTACGGACGTACGCGAAAAGCGCATATGTCCAACTAACTTTTATACGCCAAAGAGTGGCATGTTTCCAAGCACGCGGCGTTCCCCGAAGGTACAGGTGCCTTTTGAAACATGGTCTTTCGCCCCATGCTCCCGGTTACAATCGTGAGATGCGGTGGGCCGGGTATGTCGTTGCGTGTTTGCTCGCTTCTGCTGCTTTGAGTGCAGAGCAGCCGCATCCTCTGCTGCCCTGTCCACCAGCGGCCAGCGAAGCTCAGTGCAATCCCAGCAAGAAGGAAATGAAGGAAGCTCGCGAGGCGTTCAGTCGCGGGTTGAAACTGCAGAAAACCTATCCTGACCAGGCATACGAGCAGTTCCAGGTCGCCAACGATCTGGTACCCCGCAACGTTGAATATCTGACCGCCCGCGAAGTTGCGCGGCAACAACTGGTTTACAACCATATCGAGCACGGGAATTCGGAGTTGCAATCCGGCAAGCAGATTGAAGCCTTGGCCGATTTCCGTTCCGCAGTCAATCTGGATCCGAGTAATCAGTTCGCCCGAGAGCGGATACGGGATGCGGTGGATGATTCAGCCCCCGCGCCCTCCGGTCCGCCGGTAGTCGTGGAACAATCGCAGGAGATTCAACTGGCGCCCGGCCGTAATTTGGCCAGCTTTCACTTTCGAGGGGATAGCAAAGAGCTGATTTCTACAATCGCGCGCTCCTACGGGCTTTCGGTTCAGATTGAAGACTCCGTTCCCTCCCGCCGGGTTTCCTTCGATGTTGACGATGTCGATTTCGTCAAGGCGATGGAGATTGTTGGCGCGGTGACCAAGACTTTTTGGTCCCCGCTGACCGACAAGCAAATTCTGGTCGCAACCGACACTCCGGAAAATCGGCGGCAGTTCGAGCGCATGGCGATGCGCACCTTCTACATTCCCGGTATCGACACCCCTGCGGAATTCACCGAGATCGTAAATCTTCTGCGCACTCTGCTCGAAATCCGCTCCGTAACTCCCAACGCCGCTTCAGGGACAATCGTTGTACGCGCGCCGCAAGCCACTCTGGACGCCGCGACTCAGTTGCTGCAAAGCCTCGATGCGTCCCGGCCCGAGGTCATGCTGGATATTCACGTGTACCAGGTGAGTCATACTTTCGCGCGCAACATTGGTGTTCATATTCCCAACGATTTCAATCTGTTCAATATTCCTGCGGCTGCATTGGCAGCGCTGGGCGGGCAGAATATTCAGGATTTGATCAATCAACTCATCTCGAGCGGCGGGATCAATCAGGCCAACAATACGGCCATTTCAGCGCTGCTGGCGCAATTGCAAGGTCAACAGAATTCAATTTTCAGCCAGCCGCTGGCTACTTTTGGCCGAGGTAAAACATTGACGGGCGTGAGCCTCGATCAGCTCTCAGCACAACTTTCATTAAATGAAGGTTGGGTGAAAACGTTGGATCAGGCGACATTGCGAGCTTCGCAGGGAAATGATGCGACCTTTCGCATGGGATCGAGATTTCCGATCCTGAATGCCAGCTTCGCTCCGGTATTTAATAGCGCAGCAATTTCCCGAGTTTTGCAGAACAATAGTTTCCAGGCGGCATTTCCATCCTTTAACTATGAAGACCTGGGCCTGACGGTGAAGGCAAAACCTTCCATTACCGCAGACAGTAATGTGAGCATGCAGCTCGAGATCAATCTGCGCTCGCTAGCAGGTCAGTCCTTTAATGGCGTGCCGGTTATCGGCAATCGCGAGTATAAAGGCAGCATCAGCCTGGAGAATGGCGAGCCGGCGGTAGTGGCCGGCCAGATCAGCCGCAGTGAAACCCGCGACCTGAGCGGCATTCCCGGGCTTAGCGAGATCCCTGTTTTGAATAAGATCAGCTCCACCAATACCAAACAAACCGAGTATGACGAATTGCTGGTGGTGATCACGCCCCACATTACACGGCGAGGCGTAGGGAAAAACACAGAAGTCTATTTGGCGAAGTAGAGATCTCTGCCATGTAGCCCCGGGCGTCCACGCCTGGGGTGGGGCAGGCCTGGACGCCCGCCCCACACGAGCTATTCCCGAAATGGCTCTGAGCAAGCCAAAAGAATCTTTACTATCAGCTGGTTTCGACCTGGCTAGAGGACAATTCCTCCATGAGCTTCTACCGCCGGAACCTGCCGCATTTTCAGCGCGACTACAAACCTCATTTCGTGACTTTCGTGACAAAGCAGCGCAACGTCTTATCGCCTGGCGACAAAGAGATCGTTCTGCGCTGCTGTATTTTCGGGCATGGAACCGGATATAACCTCTATGTCGCGGTAGTCATGCCTGACCACGTTCATCTCATTCTCGCGCCGATGACAGACTTGCTCACGCCTATGACAGACTTGCAGCGCCGGGAACTCTATCCGCTCTACAAAATCCTGGGAGGAATCAAAGCCTACTCCGCGCGGTTAATCAATGAACGGCGCGGAGTTCGGAGAGCGCTGTGGCAAGAAGAGTCTTTCGATCACGTCTTGCGTTCTTCAGAAAGTCTCGATGCGAAAATTGCATACGTGCTGGCAAATCCCGTTCGCGCGGGATTGGTAAATATCCCGGAAGACTATCCCTGGAAATGGAGAAAACGGCGTGAAGTATACGACTCATTAGCCATGTAGCCCCGGGCGTCCACGCCCGGGGTGGGGCGGGCGTGGACGCCCGCCCCTACGCGATCACTTATCCTTCGCCGCAAAATCTACTATCTGCTTCAGCACGTCGTAATTATTGCCATTAACTCCAACTGGGCGCCCATTAATAAACAGGGTTGGGGTCGCGTTTACGTCGACAGACTTGCCTAACGAAATCGATGCCTCGACTCGCGATTGCGTCTCCGGCTTTGCGGCGCAAGCGGCGATATCTTTCCCGTTTACGCCGGAATTGTCGGCAAGGTCGGTCAGCTTCTGATCTGCATTCTCGGCGGTAATGTCCGATTGCGCCGCGTAAACGCTGGAAATGTATTTCCAGAACGCGTCGTTCGAGGACCGACTGACGCAATCCGCATATTCGGCGGCCTTCATCGCCCAATTGTGCATCGGCAACGGAAAATTTTGAAAGACGAAATGTACATTGGGGTCTTCGGTCAAAAGCTTTTCGATAGTGGGCGCAGCTTCTTTGCAATGCGGGCATTGCAGATCGCTGAATTCAACTACCGTCACCGGAGCGCTGGCAGGGCCGCGTGCTGGTCCCGTCACTTTCTTCTCAAGCAGTTCGCGGGTTTGTTCGAAAGGATGCGCGCCAAACGGGATCACCTCACCGACCACCGCGTGTTTGCCATCTTCGGTAACGTAAAACTTCTGTTCGCCCTGCCCCTGCGGGCCACTGATCTGCACCGTCACTTCCGCAAGACCTTCCGCCTGGCTAGGCCTGATGCCATTGATCTTCCAGGTCAGCTGCGGATCGTATCCAAAAGTCTCATGCAGAAACGCATTAACATCGGCCTCTGACGGCAAGTTGGCGCTGGCATGCGTGCCGAGCTGATCGGAGGACTTCGTCTTTGGCGCGGGATTCTTTTGTGCCACGGCAATGAATGAGAACGCCAGCAGAGCTGAAAGTATTAAGCGATTGCGCATGTCTGTCCTTTTGGGAAATCCTTTTTCAATTTTGATTTGAAATTGACTGACGCGGGCGAGGCGCCCGCACCACACACACACACGAAGTTGTCAGAGATCCGTTTTTGCTGCGATTGGAAACCGCCGCCCATAGCCGAAAGCCTTCGGAGAAATTTTGATTCCTGGCGCCGCCTGCTGACGTTTGTATTCGTTGCGCTCCACCATCCGAATTACATCCTTCACCAAATTCAAATCAATGCCGCGGCTGCGTGAAATCTCCTCCGCTGAACGCGAATCCTCAACATAGTCCTCAAGGATAGCATCGAGAACTTCATAGGGAGGAAGCGAATCGGTGTCTTTTTGGTCGGCGCGCAATTCGGCTGAGGGCGGCTTCTCCAGCGTGGCCTTGGGGATCACCGGCTTGCGCGAATTAGCATAATGGCTCAGGCGATAAACCAGCGTCTTGGGAACATCGTTGATGACTGCCAGTCCGCCCGCCATATCTCCATAGAGAGTGCAGTAACCAACCCCCATCTCGCTTTTATTGCCCGTGCTCAAAACCAGCGCACCAAACTTATTCGACAGCGCCATGAGCAGCGAACCGCGAATCCGCGACTGAATATTTTCTTCAGTCACGTCCTCGGGATAGCCTTTGAAGACATCGCGCAAAGTGGATTTGTAGTCTTCAAAAATGTCCCCGATCTTGAGAATCTCAAAGCGGATGCCAAGATTTTTTGCCAGCTCGCGCGCATCACTGATCGAACCTTCGGATGAATATGGCCCTGGCATTCCTACACCAATCACATTTTCGCCACCGATAGCGTCGACGGCAATCACTGCCGTCAGCGCCGAATCGATGCCTCCGCTGAGCCCAATAATCACCTGCTTGAAACCGCACTTGCAGACGTAATCACGCGTGCCGAGAACCAGCGCTGCATAAATGCTGGGATCGTCGCCTTCGATCTGCTGATGCATCTCTCCGACAAGCGTGTCTGAATCGAACAGCACCAGGTCTTCTTCAAACGATTTGCCTTGCGCGACCACCTTCCCCTCGCGATCGAAAACCATGCTAGATCCGTCGAAGACCAAACTGTCGTTCCCGCCGACCTGATTGACGAAAACCACCGGCACGTGATCGTTTCTTGCAATCGTGGCCAGCATGTCGCGCCGTAGCTCCCGCTTCCCTGCCCAGAACGGCGAGGCGGAAATATTGAGCACAAAATTTCCGCCTGACCGTATCAACGACTCGACGGGATCGACGCTGTAAAGGCGGCGGTTCCAGAAGTCCTTGTCGTTCCATGCGTCTTCGCAAATGGTCAGAGCCATCTGCTTGCCGCAAAACGGAAATAGAACCTGGCTGCGTGCCGGCGCAAAATTTCGCACCTCGTCGAAGACGTCGTAAGTCGGCAGCAGCATTTTGGATTGCACGAACTTGATCTTGCCGTCGAGCAGCAGCGCGGCTGAATTCATAACTGACTTGCCCGCTTCCACATGCGCCGGCGTCACTAGCCCGCAAATCACGGCGATGCCTTGCGTCTCTGAGGCAATGTGTTCGGCGGCATCCCGGTTATGGCTGACAAAAGATGTCCGCTCTACCAAATCTCGAGGCGGGTATCCGCAAATGGAAAGTTCAGGAAAAAGAATCAGGCCCGCGCCCTGCGATTTCGCACGCCGCGCATAATCAATGATCTTTGCTGAATTGCCGGCAAAGTCTCCAACAATGGGATTGATTTGGCCCAGCGCGATGTGCACACGTTCAGTTTAAAACAAAGGCGCGACCCTGGAACTGTGAGAGAGCTGCACCCACAACCACGCGACCCAACCAGGTCACTTTCGGCGGAAAGATGGCGGAGGCTAGTGATAACGCTTGGTTACGACAGTTATCGTGCAAACGGACGAACCACCTGCAAGAATACGCTAGTCGTGTTTGAAGAGATTCCACCTAGGCAACCGCCCCGAAGCCAGCGGTTTTACATTTTTAATTTTGCCGTTTTCTTTGCATTCTTCTTAGTCGGTTCAGCAATCACGTGGTTTTGTTGGTCGGGGAATCCGGTGTCGGTCATTCGCAAGATTGACTCAGCGATTCTTGTTCTCTGTTCGTTGATTTCTGGCGTGTTTCTATTGACCGCAAAGACCGCTCACCCGAGAACTAATCAAGAGCGCTTTTGGGTTATGTTCAATACCGGGACGATAATTCCAATAATCCTCGGTCTCCTCAGTAATGCCCTGCGGTAGGCCGCAGGACAACCGTCTTAATATCCCTCATTAAGCTCAAAACATCTTCGGTTAAAAGACCAGCGGTAATCGCAACTCAAAGGTCGAAAGTGGCGCCACAGAAGCAATAAGTTCTGCGAACCGCTGAAACAATTGAGCGATTAGCAAGCTCGTCGCCGGAGAATGGCTTGAATGAGCCCTTGCCATTCTTTTAAGACTCTCTGCTCAGCTATTGATTTATGACTTCCTGAAGGGCGTTTCTTCGATTTCAGACGGGCGGGCATTCGCTTCCGAGGCTGGGATCGGGAGATCAAGGTACACCACCTATTGCCAGAGTATTGAAAGCAGAGTACCTGCTTTAAATGGCCGAAATCAAGGGAAATCTGCGAGGAGAGGCCGTCATTTGCGTCGAGTCAGAGCGAGCGTAATATCCTAATACTGCGCTGATGGCGACCGGAAATGCGGCTGTGGCGGATCCGGAATCGGGGTGACCGGAGGCGGACTGGATGTTCCGCCTCCCGGACCTGTGGCAGGAGCGTCTTCTCCCGGCCGGCGTAGAGTCGGTGCCTTCACTGGCTTGTTTTCTTTTTGCGCTGCGCTGGCAACCGTGGGGCCGCCCAGTTCCACTTCTTTCTCGGTGCGGACGACCTTTTCGCCGTCTACCTTCATGGTTTCGACGCGGATTACTTCATCGCCAACCACGCGGATGAAGTCCACATCCTGCGGCGGCTCGCCGTAGATCCAATCTTCGTATTCGGTCTCGCCGTCTTTTTCGCGAATCTTTTTCGGTGGACGGCCTTTCGCATAAATCACCATTTCGCGATTCATGCCTACCAGCACTTGGTGATTCTTAATGGCGTCTTTAACTTTCGGCGGAACTGATTCCAGATAGGCGTCAACCGCGGACTTGGCGTCGAAATCAAACACAGGCCTGAGCATCTGCTTGACCTGCTCAACCGTGAGATCGGGAACGTGGTGATCGAAAACTAGATCCACGTAGGAACCACGCGGATTGTTGATGGGATCAGCGGCGCCGCCAGGAGTTCCCCCCGCTCCATTGACTCCAACCTGAATATGTTGGTACCACTTTTCTTTTTTGACCGGGCCGCCATTAATCTCGAAATGCATGCGGTCGCCCTTTAGATCAAAGCGCGTGATAATTGCGCGATCCCCGGGTTTCACCGAGGGTCCCCAAATCGCGAGCAACTCATTCAGCTTCTGCTCGTCCGGCGATATCTTGCCATCCTTAATAGTCAAGCCGACTTTACCCATTGGGAATTGGGTACGAATGAAAACCAGATCGGAGTTGAATGTTCGGATCAACTCCATCCGGTGCTGTTCGCTGAGTTGCGACGAATCGTTCGCAAAAGCGGCCGGAAGTGGGGCCAGAAGAAAAATGACGGCTACGAGAAGAACCAGGCGCGGGCGCATCGGAACACCATTCCAATTATAGTCTTGGATGGCAAGGCTGATATCTCCGGCTGCGCTTCTTCCGAACAAAAAAAGGCGCATCCTGGGATGCGCCCGGTCTGAAAAGCAGCCTTATTTCGCCGTGAAAGTAAATTTATCAAGATAAACCGAGTACGGCGTTTTGTAGTAGTCGCTGTCAATCTGGTAGTTGACAGTGATTCCGTACCAATTGGTGGACGTCGGAGTGTCGTAGCGGTCCAAGGTTGCAGTTTTGCCGTTGAGGGTGATGGTGTGAAATAGCAGGTGACCGTCAGAAGTGCGCTGCACGTTGATGGTTAGGTGGTTCCACGAATTACTCACCGGATTGCAGGCGACGCCGCTCTTTACCCACTTCTGCCCGGGATTGCTCCACGTATCCCACTCGTGGCCACCATCAACTCGGCATTCGTGACCCCAAATGTAGGATTTGCCATTGACAAATTGGTTGATATCAAACTCAAGCCCTTGCGAGTCGTTCACGTTTCCAACCCAGAAATAGACGTCGTAGGTGAAATCGTGCAGCGAAGGCGCGAGAGTCCTGCTGGAGTCAGGAAGTCCTTGTGATGAAAAATCACCGATCAAATGATTATTCCAAAGGATGTCTGCCCACTGGGTTGAACCGCCGTTGTAGCTGGATTTAGTGGAGATGCCGTCCATGGAGGGCGAGCCTACTCCCTGTGTCCAGGACCATTTCACCCTTGAACCGCCCGAGGTGCAGCTGGAACAAATACCGAAGCTAGGAGGCAGGAGAGCGTAGCCCGTCCAGCCGCCGCTCTTTTGCAAGTTGGAAAATACTTTGCCGCCACCGGAGCCAGAAGAACCGCTGACTGTTAATTTGATTGGCGCAGTTGCCGACCAACCGCAGTTGTCCCACTCCTGCACGACAACGTTGTAAGTTCCGTTGCTCATACTGAGGTTTGTGTCCATTTTGGCCCCGTTCACGGTGTACACCAGCTTTCCGGGAGCGGTGTAAATCCCCATAGCGGCAACACCTTTCGAGCACGCGGGTGAACTGGCATTAGCGACAAAATGGACCGGCGAGCCAGACGTGCTGCCGCTGGAAGGTGAGCTCACGGAAACGCCCGCTACTGCGGGTAGCGCGAGCAACGCGCACAGGCACACTACGATTAAGAGTTTCCCAGAATTCATTTTGAAGTCTCCAGCTTCTTTTAGACAATCGCCGCGAGGGAGCGGCTAAGTTGCTATGGATGTTAGGCAGGGTACTACTCACGTTCAATAGGAATCAGCTGTCGCATTAATCGTTAGTTCATAATTGCTGATTTTTTTAGGGTGAAAAACTTAGGGCGGGAGCGGGTTTCGCGGTCCTCGTAAGAGGAAAAACCTAAGGCTCCGTCACGCGAATGCTCGCAGCGACGTTGAACTCCTGAGGGCCTTTCGTCGCCGCACATGGACGCCTGTCCCCGCGGTTGGTTAGAATCTCTGGTTTGCTAAATGGCTTTATCGGTTGTCTCCCAGGAGGAAAATTGAGCCGCCTTTATCTATTGTTGTGTGTTGTCATGCTGGTTCCGAGCTTGAACGCTCAGATTGACAGCTCCACCAAGCAGCTTGCCCACGATATTTTCAAACAGTTGATTGAGATCAACACCACAGATTCTGTGGGCAATGTAACCACGGCGTCTGAAACAATGGCAAAGCGATTTCGTGACGCCGGCTTTCCAGAAAATGACATTTACGTCGGCGGCCCTAATGACCGCAAAAAGAACCTGGTCGTACGCCTCCACGGATCAGGAAAACACAAACCGGTCCTGCTGATCGGACATCTCGATGTCGTCGAAGCGCGCCGCGAAGACTGGACTACCGACCCGTTTCAGTTCGTCGAAAAAGATGGCTACTTTTATGGCCGCGGCACCGAAGACATGAAAGATGGTGACGCGATCATGGCAACCACCTTGATCAGGTTTAAGAAAGAAGGATACGTCCCTGATAGAGACATTATCCTTGCGTTGACCGCCGATGAAGAGGGCGGCAAATCAAACGGTGTTGATTGGCTATTGAAAAATAAGCGCGATCTGGTTGATGCCGAATTTGTTCTTAACCACGACGGAGGCGAAGTCACCACCGAAAACGGCAAGGCCCTGGCCTTGGTGGTAGATGCGACTGAGAAGCTGTACTCTGATTACCAATTGGTAGTCACCAATCCCGGCGGGCACAGTTCGCTTCCGCGTCCCGACAACGCTATTTATGAACTGGCGCACGCGCTGATCAAGCTGCAGGAGCACAAGTTTCCATTCGAACTCAACAGCATTACGCGGGCATATTACGAGCACATGGCGAAGGTCCAAACCGGACAGCAAGCTGCTGATCTGCTAGCAATACTGCAAACTCCACCCGATCAGGCGGCAATTGATCGTATTTCCCAAGATCCTACCGATAATTCGAAAATGCATACCACATGCGTTGCCACGCGGCTTTCGGGAGGTCACGCCAACAATGCTCTGCCCGGGCGCGCGGAGGCGGTGGTGAATTGCCGGATCCTGCCCGGTCATTCCAAACAAGAGATTCGCGAGGAACTAGCGAAGGTATTTGCCGATCCGAAAATCGAAATTCGATACATAACAAATGCAGGAGAAATCCTCGACAATATTCCTGATAAGCGTTCGTTTGCGCCGCCTCCACCTCGTGAAGATGTTTTTGGCGCGATCACCAGCGTTGCGGCAAAGATCTGGCCTGGAATCCCGGTATTTCCGACAATGGCGACAGGCGCCTCTGACGGCGTGTATACGATGGCTGCGGGCCTGCCGACTTACGGGGTTTCCGGAGTTGAGGCCGAACGCGATGACCATCGCGAACACGGGCGAGATGAACGTGTTCCGGCGCAGGCATTCTACAAAGGCGTGGATTTCTATTATCAGTTCATGAAGACGCTAACCACTGCTCATTAGACGATCAGTGTTGTAAGGCGGAAACGCGGTAGAGAATGCTGGCGTGCGGACGGAGCCTAACCTGTACGCCGTTTTTTGCGCCGAGTGAAGTTTTCATCCAGAGATCGCGAATCTCCGCCGAACTGGTGCTGATGCCAAGTTCGCCCCAGGAAAGATTTACGTCGGATGAGTTTTCGCTCAGATTGAAGACGGCCACATAATGATCGGCGCTCCCAGGAACTTCGGCGCTCCATGCGCGAATGATGTCGCTCGCGAATGATTGGTGGTTCGCTGCACTATGCTGGTCGACAGCCAGAACTTCATCGTTAGTGATCAAGGCAGTTGTGGCTGCATCATTGGTTGGAAGGTCACCGCCGAAAATTAACGGCGAACGAAAGATGCACCACAGCGTCATCATGGTCTGCTGTTCGTCGGCTGTGAATTTCGATACTGAGCCGCCGCCTTCCTTCGCAGTCACTCGCAAGTGTCCCAGCGGGAGCATGTCGGCATCAGGCCAGGTGTTGTTCTTGCCGACGTACTCGGCCCAATCGCGGGTGTAGTCGAATTGCTTTTTCAGCAGCTTCCAGTCATCCCAGAAATCGTCTGAGATGCGCCACATTTGCGCGTACCGTTCGAAAAATTCTGCTTCCGAAATCGGCGCTGGCCCTGGAGAAATGCTCAGCACCATTGGCCTTCCAGTTTTGCGAATAGCGAGTGCGAGCGCCTTAATCTCTGCTGGCTGATAAAGATGGCTGCCCATATCGTCGGCCTTGATGAAGTCCACCCCCCATGAGGCGTATAGCTCGGCAATTGAATCGTAGTAGGCCTGCGCGCCCGGCTTTGTCGTGTCCACACCCCACATGTCAGGATTCCATCGGCACCCATTATCTTTGTCTGCGATGTCCTCAGCATGGTATGGCGTGCCTTTAATTGGAAGGTTCTGTTCCACCGCCTGCCGCGGGATTCCACGCATGATGTGGATACCGAATTTCAATCCACGGCTGTGGACGTAATCTGCGAGAGGCCTGAATCCTGCGCCATTGGCCGACGAAGGAAAGCGATTTGCCGCAGGGATGAGCCGGCCATATTCATCCATTGCAAGCTTAGCGCCGGGCGCATAATCGTGTCCCTGCGCGTTCGGCTCGTACCATTGAATATCAACCACAATATATTGCCAGCCGTGTCTTGCGAGATGAAGCGCCATCGCGTCAGCATTCGCCTTCACCTGATCTTCGCGGACGGTGGTGCCGTGTGAATCCCAGCTGTTCCAGCCCATTGGAGGCGTGGCGGCCGGGGCGACCTGACCTAGACACCTGATTGATAAGAAAAGGAAAGCAACAGTTGTTAGCAGACACGTATTCATGGCGATTAAGTGCGGACGACAGAGATCCGGATCAGGGTCGAGAACAATCCGAAATATCACGATCAGCAGGCGCGATCAGGACGGTCGTGCCAGAGTGTGTCCCAACCCAAATAACGAGTCGCTGCTTCGTGGACAGCTCCCGCGACCGAAGAAAGATTCGCCGCCACATGATGCTCGAAGCCATTTTCGCAAATGTAGCGCAGAAGCTTCTGCATCTTTGGAATCTCGACCACGCCGGCGCCCCCAAAGGTGTTCAGAGGATCGTCAGTGAAACGGCCCTCTCCAACGTAACCGCGCATCTTGCCCGCGGTGTCGTCAGTTGAGAAGCGCGCGAAGCTCATCTTCTCCGGCTTGATCAGGCCGACTACAGTGCCATAAGTATTTTCTTTACCAACGGTACCGGCAATGATCTGTTGAAAATCCATCTTGAACGAACGGAAGAAATGCTTGGGCAGATTGGCGCAGTGGAAGCAGACTGCTTTGTCAGGATCAGTTCCGTAGTTATTATTCCAATCGAGTAAGGCTGAAGGCGTGCCAGAAGCCAATTGCAGAGCATGCATTCCAAGAACGCCTGCGATGTCCACCTCGCAAGCGCTGGAAAGCAAGTGCTCACTCATCATGCTCATGACTGTACAAGGCACCACCCCGAAGTTTTCTTCGAGCGAGGTCCAGCACTGTACTGCGCTGATAGCCACTTCAGTCGCGGCCATCCACTGATCAATGACCGCGCCGAGTTTAGCCATCTTCATTAGTGCATTGTCGGGGACCTCTTTTGAATCGACATATTTTTTAATCGAGGCCAGCTTGGTTTGGGCCAGATCGTCGTTGTCTTTCATCCGATCGATGCGTCCGAGCACTTCTGAAAGATCAAGCGTCTCGATGGAAATGCCATTGGCTTCGAGAATTTTCTCGCTGTAACGCACGGTGTTGAAGGCAGCCGGGCGCGCGCCAATCGCTCCCACCCGAAGATTGCGGAAGCCATTTACTATGCGACACACGGCAGCAAACCACTTCAAGTCCTGGGCGAATTCCGTGGAATCAGGAGCTTCGGTGTGCAGCGAGGTAATTGAATAAGGAATGCCATATTGGCGCAGGTTGTTGCAGGCCGACATCTTTCCGCAAAAACTGTCGCGACGAAAAGCGATGGTCATCTTCTTGGGATCGTCAGGCGTCGCCTGAATCAGCACCGGAACACGGAGATCAGCCAATCGCAGCGTGTCCGCGATCGCGCGTTCCTCGCCGAAATTCGGCAGGGTAACGATAACGCCATCGATGCGATCACGGTTCCTTTTGAATAACTCTGCGCAGCGCCGGGATTCTTCGCGTGTTTCCACGGCACCGTACTTTGTTTCCTCAGGCGTCGGCGCCACCACGTCCATGCCTGCCGCATCAAGGACCCGAAGCATCTCTTCGCGGCCGGTCTTTGCCAGGTGATCAGGGAAGAAACCGCGGTTCCCAACGATTACACCCATCGTCATTTTCTTCGTTGCCATAAACTCCCTAGAGTCAGATCTTAGCCTTTGGCCTTTGGCCTTTGGCCTTTGGCCTTTGGCCTTTGGCCTTTGGCCTTTGGCCTTTGGCCTTAGCCCCTAACTAATCCTCCCCGAATAGATAGCCA
>Ga0070735_10001435_pt1 | contig 23116 bp, 20 predicted proteins | sample Coa_R1_FD_66443 | JGI IMG/M metagenome (GOLD analysis project Ga0070735, IMG submission 66443) | Surface soil microbial communities from Centralia Pennsylvania, which are recovering from an underground coalmine fire - Coalmine... | ecosystem: Environmental > Terrestrial > Soil > Unclassified ...
TCAACGCTGACGGCCCTGTTCAACGTTCGTGACAACATGGCGCGTGCTGCGCGCCGCTGCCCGATCATTGCGGCCCGCCGCGCCTACGGCCAGATGGTCGCGGATATCGGAAAGCAGTCCGACTTCGCGTTTCGTGTCACCTCGATCGACTACGCGGCCGGAACGCTCAAGCTCGATGCCGGCACAATGGATGGCGTCCAGGTCTCCACGCCGGAGCATCCTTTCCAGTTCGAGGTATGCGTCGGCGACGAGTCGCTGCCCGTCCATGAGCAGGGCCTCTCGGCGGACTACTATACTGCCGTAGTCACCGAGACCGATGCGCACACCTGCACCTGCCAGCTTCGGCACCGCTGGCGCACCGTCGAAAAGACGGAAGAGACGGACGAGGAGGAGGCCGACCCGGACGCGCTCAAGCATCTGCCGGACCCGATCACGGGCGTCGTCTCGGCGCGCGCCTGGCTGCCCAATCCGCGGCTGGACGCGGACCTGACGGTGGCGGAAGATGCCGATTACACCGATTTCATCGCATCGCTCGTGGGAGCCAGGCAGAACTCGCCAGAGTACGTCTTCCTGCGCACGTGGGTGCGGCAGCGTCCACGTTTCGTCTACTTCGACGAGTACCCGCGTCGCGGATTCCTCAGGCTGCACGAACCGTATCTCTACCGCGGTATCCTTCGCGTCGCGCCGGTCTATAACTGGGAGGCGGCGGCGCGATATCACAACGGAATCCGCGAGCGATATGCCCGCCTCTATATGCCTGGCTCCGACAAAATGGCCAGGGTCCAATCCGAGCGCAAGAACGGCCACCGGCCGTCCGCCGAGGCGCTCGCGCCCGTGCACGCCAACATCACCTACCAAAAGAAGTCCATCGCGGCACTTAAACTGGACCAGGAGCTAGAGACGCGGAGGCAGGCGGCGCGCAGCCAGGCCCACGTTGCAAGCGATAGCCAGCGGACGGGACCCGCCGGATCAGGGCGCGGACCTCGGAATACCGCAACCGGCGAATCCAATCCACCGAAGCGGTCCACGACGGTCACATCGCCTGGCGTAGGCCACCCTCCAATCCGCAAGAGTGACGGCGGCGCTTCGAATGGGACGACGGGCGGTGGCCATCCGCCTACTCGACCGGACGATAAAGGAAAGGTTAACAGCCATTCCGACGTAGGCCACCCGCCGATCCGCGAGAAGGGTAGCGACCCATCTGGAAAGGAACCGAAGAAGAAAACCGACCCCGGTGATGACAAGAAGCCCGACGACAAGACTAAGAAGAAGTCGTAGCGCGTACGCGAGGTCGCATCCGCATTTCCAACTGCGCGCCGGGGCCCCGCCATGCGGCGGCTCCTTCCCGCGCGATCACCGCACCGTTGTAACGGTATATCCGGACGCGGCTCGGACCACGGCGGAATCGGTCCAACGGTCGTAACGGCATACGCGATCATGCCACGGACCGGCGCGCCGCGGAGCCTCGCCGCGCGATCGGCCGCGCTATCGTGACGGCATGCCGGCTCACGTCTATCGGGTGACGACGTGCGTGAAGCGCTTCCACGGGCTGGCGGCAATCGATGTTGCCGGAGGGTAGTTAGTCTATGACGGGCGAGATAATCGTGAACGGTGCCGCCATACCGCTGGCCTCGGCCCGCGTGCTTATCGGCCGCGGGGAGGGCTGCGACATCCTGCTGCCGGAGGACGACCTCGGCGTGTCGCGCAGGCACGCCCTGCTGGAGTGGACCGAAGACCGCGGCTGGAGCGTGGTGGACGTGAGCAGCCGCAACGGAACGCTCGTCAACGGCCAGGTGATCGCGGAGCGCCGGGCGCTGAGCGACGGGGACCGGATCGACATCGGCCGCTCGGTCATCCGATTGTCGCTGCCGCGGTCCCGGCCGACCCTGTTCGTCCCCGCCGCCGCGCCGGACGCGCCCCCGCACGACTTCGGTATCGCCGCCGCTCCCGTCCATTCGCCGCCAGTCCCGGCCCCACCCCGCCTGGAGCGGGACACCCCGCATGTCCTTCCGGCGCCTGCGATTGTGGCCGGGCCGGCGTACGGCGCACGCGGGGACGAGCCCGCGCCGGGGCGCCCGCTGGCTAATGATCTGCCGCGCGTTCAGGCCGTGCCGATCCGGGCCCAAATCGCGCCGGCTGAGGCGCGGCCACCCGCATACGCGCCCGTATGCGGGGGATGCGGCGCGCCCGCGCCGGGTCCGTCCTCGCTGTGCGACCGCTGTGCCGCGGCGATGGCGGCGCAGCCCGTGTATGAAAACGTAGCAGCGCCCCAGGGGATGGTGCAGGGCTCGCCGGTCGTCTATCGTCCCGCCGCGCCCGCGGAGCCGTACCCCAGTACCCTGCCTCCCGCAAGGCCGCCTGCGTTCTACAAGAATCCGGCCATTGCGGTCCTGCTATCCTTTTTCTGGACCGGGCTGGGCCAGTGTTACAACGGCGAGGTGGGGAAGGGACTCATGCTCATCGTCGTACGAATTATAATGATTCCCTTCCTCTTCATCCCGTTCGTGAACTTCCTCGTAATTGCCGGCTCCCTGTTCCTGTGGGGCTGGGGAATGTACGATGCGCACGGCTCCGCGGAGCGGATCAACCGCGAGATCGCCAGCCGCCAGGCTTAGCGGATGCCACGCGGGCGCTCGGCAGGGGGCAATCGCGGATGCAGTTTCCGATTTCCGATTGCCGACTGCCAAATACCCTGTTACGCGGCCTCATAGGCCTGGCGGAGCCAACCGACGAACTCGCGATCCATCTCGGCCTCCGAGCCGACGCGGACACGGTGCGTACACATCGTGGTCTTGCTGGGCTCCAGACGGCCGGCAGGCGGCACGCCTTTGAGGATGATGCCGATGTCCAGCCGCTGCGCCGTCGGCTCGATCAGCGCGAACTGCTTGCTGCGGCGCAGGCTTACGCAGGTCTTCTTCGGCGAAACCTCCACGTCCGGGCCAAGACTCGTCATCACGGCGATCATCTTCTCGTAGAGCGGACGCATCGCGGCCTTCGCGCCGCTGTACTGAGCGTCTACCAGATCCGCGCTGCTGGCAGCGGGCGCGTCGTCGGCCGCAAGGGCCCGCTGCGCGATCTGATTCGCGTAGCCGTGTGTAAGCCTGCAGGCGGTCTTCAGGTGCTCCACGAGCGGTTTGTGTTTGTCGATCCCGGTGGCGCGCGCGTCGGCGATCCACTGCTCCATGGAGCGGCCGGTCTTTGCCTCCAGGTTCCGGATGAGCGAGGCCATGCCCTCTTCAGGCGAGGCTGCCATGAGCGTTCTCCCTTCGCCGATGCCTACTTTATGCGCTTGAACGTAAAGGAGTGGATTTTCACCCATTTACCCTCCTTGTCCCTGGCGAACATTGCCGCCGCCAGCGTGTCGTCGTCCACGAGCTTGTCCTCGAATCGGTATACGCCCTTATCGCCGACCAGCCCGCCGAACTCTCCCGTGAACTTTCCGTCCTTCATCTCCACGAGGCCCTTGTAGATCGTATCGTGGCCGTGAAAATCGAGATAGTAGACCCTTTTCGCCTCAGCGTCCCAGCCGTAGAGCGCTTCCGCCGCGATCTCGTCCTTGGTCCCCTTGGCGATCACGCCGACCGCGCGGATCGCCTTGCCTGGTACCCGCCACTCGTACTTGAACTCGGCCACGAAGGCGCCCGTGGTGCGCCACGTGCCGCCGACCATGCGCCCGAGCGTCTCCAGCGCGGGGTCGATCGGCTTGACGGCAATCGCGACCGCCGGCGGATCCTGGGCCGGCGTCGACGCAGGGAGCCTGCTCGCAGCCAACATCAGTGCCAATCCCACCAGTGCGTGCATGTCCGTTTTCCTTGATTCGTTCTCGGTCTGGTCTAATCGCGGGCCGGGAGCGCATCGATTTCAATCTGGCCCCGCACGTAAATCTTTCGGTCCTCTTTCGCGCCTTTCGTGGACAACGGCCGATCGAAGATCACCCGGGCTTGTAGTCTACTCCCTCCTCCACGTAGGCGCGGAAATACTTCTCCAGGATCGCCTTGCTGCCGTCGCGGAACATCGCCTCTACGTCTTCCGGCACCGCGCCCCAGAGCGTCAATGCTTTTCGATAGATGCTGCCCGTGCCGTCCGAAACAATGGTCGCCATATCGCTCGATTGGAATTCGCGAGTCATGGCGCCGGGGCCGGAGACGCAGAACTTAGAGGGCGGCTCCCACCACACCACCATTCCGTGGTAAGCTCCGGTCCCGTCGCCCCACTCCTCGAAGAGGCGGCCACCGACGCGACACTCCATCACCATTCTGCCGGCCGGCCGAAATCGGAAGGGCCACCAGGCATCCAGTTGAACCGTCAGGGCGTCGAACACACGCTCGGGCGCTGCCTCGACGCGCATCTCCGTCTCGATCTTCACCAATCGGCCCGCCTGCAGCTCCACGTCTCCCCCTCTCTGTCCCTCGGCAAACTGTTTCAGACGGAACGCCGTCTCGGCCGCCATGCCCGCGTGAGCGCTGACCCAGCGTTCGTAGAGCATTCGCAGCGGAACGGCATTCAGGTGGTTGAGGCGGCGCCGGCCCTCGCGACGCACAAGGAGCAGGCCGGACTCTTCGAGCACGCCGAGATGCTGCATGACGGCGAAACGGCTAAGCTCCGGAAACGCCTCCGCGATCTCGCCCGTGGTGCGCGGTCCGTCGCGGAGCGAGTCCAGTATCGCGCGGCGCGTCGGATTGGACAGTCCGCGCCACACATGTTCAAGGTCCGACTTCATAATATGTTATACAAGTATAACATATTAACTGCTCGCACGCAACTCGCGTGTTGAGTTTTCGGGAAAACGGGTTGAATTGCAAGGCGCCGGCTGCGCGCCTGCTCAAGTGGGCTGACCGGGGATCTCTTGGCCAAGGTAGCGGAAGCGGGGGACAGCCACGCCATCGACTTCGACGGTCCCTGCAAACATTGCGCCCGGCCGCACCCAGAGGCGCGGGCCGGGCGAATCGTAGAGCGCCACGTAGACGACGAGCCGCTCCATCGTCTCCGAATGAGCCGCCGTGCCGAGCACCAGGTACTTCCGACCCTTGTAGTGCTCGTATACGCCGGGAACGATGGCGGGCGAGTCCTCATCCATGGCTGGCAGGTCGGTCAGGCCGTCAGTCGGAGTACTCGGTCTTGTCGTTTGATGAGGTGAGCGTGACGCATCCGCCGCCCGAGGCAAGCTTGATGCTCAGCGTCGAGCCGTCGGTGAGATCGATGTCCAGATCCGCGCCGCGCTGCCGGACGGAGTCGACCGTCCTGCCTTTGAGGAGCTTGCTTAGTTCCGTGTTCATAGCCATTGCAGTCTGTACCTCCGGGTAGTCTTGCGAGTCTTTGCGTTCAGTCTCGGCCGATCGCGGGCCATGGCGCGGCAATTGTAACACAGTGGCCGCCCGGTGTCAACGCGCGATCGACCAAGCTTGTGACCAAGTCGTGGATTGCCCTGTCAAGGGACCTGACGCTCGAATGCGGCAAGCCTGCCGCCACGGGTATAATAGCCGGACGGCGCGCAGGCGGCGCAGGCGGTCCGGCAGGACGTCGCGGACGCGTTGGGCGATGGGATCAGGCGCATTGCGCGCGCTGCCGACTAGCGCCGGGCCCGCCGCCGGATTCTCGGACCGGCGCGCGTGTCTGCCCGGCGGCGCACAGTGAGAGGCGGAGATGGCGGCACGTTAACGACAGAGGAGTGCGGATGCGGGCGGCGGTCTATCGCGGTATCGACGATGTGCGCGTTGAGTCGGTGGACGTCCCGGCGCTCTGCGATGGGGAGGTCCTGGTCCGCGTCGAGGCATGCGGCGTCTGCGGCACCGATCTCAAGAAGATACACTACGGCCTCGTGCAGCCCCCGCGGATATTTGGCCACGAAACGGCCGGCACGATCGTCCAGGTCGGCGCGGGCGTGCGGGACTGGGCCGTCGGCGACCGGGTCGCGGTCAACCACCACGTGCCGTGCCGCAAGCCGGACTGCTTCTTTTGCAGCCGCGACGCATTTGCGCAGTGCCCCGTCTATAAGCGGACGGGCGCGACCGCCGGCTTCGAGCCAGCCGGCGGCGGGTTCGCCGAATTCGTACGCGTGCTGGAGTGGTGCGTCGGCGGCATGGTGCGGCTGCCGCCGCGCTTTCCCGCGGACGAGGCGAGCATGATCGAGCCACTGAACACCTGCCTGAAGGGCGTCCGCATGGCGGGACTCCGCGCTGGCGACACGGCGGTCGTGTTCGGCCAGGGCCCGATCGGCATGCTGTTCACGCAGCTTGCGCGCATAGAGGGCGCCACGGTAATCGCCGTGGATAAGATCGAGTCTCGCCGGCGAACAGCGCTCTCGCTCGGCGCGGCGGAGGCACTCGACCCCGCGGAAGACGTGGTCGAAGCGGCGTTCCGCGCATCGGATGGTCGCGGCGCCGACCTTGCGATCGTCGCCGTGCCGAGCACCGAAGTCGCATCCGCCGCCTTTCAGTTCGTTCGGCCGGCCGGCAAGGTGCTCCTTTTCGCGCAGACGCGGCTGGGCGACTCGATGGAGGTGGACGCAGGCGCGGTCTGCATGCAGGAGAAGGCGCTCATGGGCTCCTACAGCAGCGACATCAGGCTCCAGGACGAAGCGGCCTCGCTGATCTTCACGCGGCGCGTCGACGTCCGGCCGCTGTTGACGCATCGGCTGCCGCTCGAGGGCATCGCCGACGCGATCGATCTCGCCGCCCGCCCCCGCGAAGGATCGCTCAAGGTCATTGTCGCGCCACAGGCGTAGGCACGGGGTTTTCGATCGTGACCACCCAACAGACCATGCTCTGCGCAATCCTATACGGTAAGGAGGACGTGCGTATCGAGCGCGTCCCCGTGCCGGCGGTCGGTCCCGGCGAGGTGAGAATCAAGATCGGCGCGGCGCTCACGTGCGGCACCGACGTTAAGGTGTTCCGCCGCGGCTACCACGCAAAGATGCTCCGTCCGCCTACGGCATTCGGCCACGAGCTGGCGGGCACGATCGACGCGGTCGGACCGGAAGTGGAGGGCTGGCGAGAGGGCCAGCGCGTGGTCGCCGCGAACTCCGCTCCGTGCGGCGCATGCTTCTATTGCAGCCGCGGCCGGCCGGAGCTGTGCGAGGACCTGCTCTTCATGAACGGGGCCTACGCGGAGTACATCACGGTTCCGGCGAGGATCGTTCAGCAGAATCTGCTCCGTATCCCGGACGATCTCCCTTTCGAAGAGGCCGCGATGACGGAGCCGCTGGCCTGCGTGGCCTATGGCCTGCACGACACGCCGGTCCAGGCCGGTGAAACGGCGGTTGTGCTCGGCCTCGGCCCGATCGGGCAGATGTTCGTGCGGCTGTGCCACCTCGTGGGCGCGCGCGTAATCGCCGCTGGCCGCAGGCCGGCCCGGCTCGATCTCGCGGCGCGCCTTGGCGCGGATGAAGTGCTGGACGAGCAGAAGCACCCGGATTTGGCGGACGCGCTGCGAAACCAGACTGAGGGCGGCCGCGGCGCGGACGTCGTGATCGAGTGTGTTGGCCGGCCGGAGTCCTGGGAGACGGCGATCGCTGTGGCGCGTAAGGCCGGCCGAATCAGCCTGTTCAGCGCATGCCCGGCCGACACCGCGATACAAGTCGACACGCACCGGATCCACTACGACGAGATCACGCTGAAGGGGACATTCCACCATACGCCGGCGACCGTGCGGCAGGCGCTCGACCATATCGCGTCGCGCCGCGTGCCGGCCGCCGAATTCATCCAGCGTCGCGCGCCGGTGTCGCAGCTTCCTCAGATACTTGCTGAGTTGGCGGCGGGCGGCGGACCGGTGAAGACGGCGATTCAACCGGGCGAGTAGACGGATAACCGCGATTTTCGGTTATATTTAGGGGCAATGAGCGCAACGACCGTAACGCCTGAGCTTCATGAGCCGGCCTCCGGCGACCTGCACGCGGCCGATGGAATCGACCATCCCTACCGCGTGTCGGCAGTCTATTCGCTGCCGGACGCGAACCGCTACTGTGAGCGGCTTGCGAAGTCGCACTACGAGAATTTCCTGGTCGCCGGAGTGTTCTGCCCGCGCCCGCTGCGTCAGCACTTCTATAATGTGTACAGCTACTGTCGAATCAGCGACGACCTGGCGGACGAGACGGGCGATACCGCCAAGGCTCTGCGGCTGCTGGACTGGTGGGAGGGCGAGCTGGATGCGATGTACCGCGGTGCGCCCCGGCATCCTGTGTTCGTCGCGCTGGAGCAGACGGTGCGCCAGTTCGGCATCCCGGCCGAGCCGTTTCGCGATCTGCTGACCGCCTTCCGCAGCGACCAGCGCACGACCCGCTACCCGACGATGGACGACGTGCTGGCCTACTGCCGATACTCCGCAAATCCGGTCGGGCGGCTCGTGCTCTATCTGTGCGGCTACAGCGATCCCGAACGTCTGGCGCTCTCCGATAAGACGTGCACCGCGCTGCAGCTGGCAAACTTCTGGCAGGACGTGAGCCGCGATCTGGACAAGGACCGGATCTATCTGCCGCAGGACGATATGGCCCGCTTAGGCGTCACCGAGAAGCAGCTCTTCGCGCGGCGCTTCACCCCGGCCTACGCCGAGTTGGTCCGGCACGAAGTCGCCTTTACGCGCGGCCTGTTCGAGGAGGGCCTGGGACTCTGCGCCCTGGTAGATCGGCGTGTGCGGCTGGACGTGGAGATGTTCAGCCGCGGCGGCACGGAGGTCCTGCGCCGCATCGAGCAGTCCGGCTTCGATACGCTCACGCGCCGTCCGTCCGTCTCCAAGGCGCGCCAGTTGGCGATCCTCGCCGGCCGGCTGATCGCCCGATGACCGCCCCATTGCAGGCCATGCCCACCGACCTTGCGGTATCGTACGCCCACTGCGCCCATGTCGCGAAGACGCAGGCACGGAACTTCTACTTCTCGTTCCTCACGCTGTCGGCGGAGCGGCGCGCCGCCATGTGCGCCATCTACGCCTTCATGCGCTACAGCGACGACGTCTCGGACGAGGCCGCCGCGGACCGCAGCAAGGCGGACGAGATGCGCGCGTGGCGCACCGCGCTGGACCGCGCGCTCGAGGGCGACTACGGCGACAGCCTCATTCTGCCCGCCTTCCACGACACGGTCCGGAAATTCGCGATACCTGCGCAATACTTCCACGATCTGATCGACGGCACCGAGATGGACCTCACGAAGAGCCGCTACGAGACCTTCGACGAGCTGCACGGGTACTGCTATCGCGTGGCAAGCGTCGTCGGATTCGTCTGCCTGCACGTTTGGGGATTCGAGCCGGATAACGGCAGGGCACTGGCGTACGCCGAGGACTGCGGTCTCGCCTTCCAGCTCACGAACATCCTTCGCGACGTGCGCGAGGATGCCGAGCGGGACCGAATCTACCTTCCGCAGGAGGACCTGCGCCGTTTCGGCGTGACCGAGGCGGACCTGCGGTTCGGCGCCCTGACCGACAGCTTCCGCGCGCTCATGCGCTTTGAAGTCGACCGGGCCAAAGACTACTATCGGAGGGCCGCAAATCTGTCGCCGCTGGTCCACGCCGCCGGCCGGCCGACGCTCTCGATCATGATGAGCATCTACCGCGGCATCCTCGACAATATCGAGCGCAACCGCTACGACGTCCACTCCCGTCGCGCCCGCATTAGCACGCCCCGCAAGCTCGGTATCGTCGCCGGCGCGTGGATTAGGAGCAGGATCTAGGGAAATGGGATTTTGGATTTTGGATTACCAGGCCCCGCCATCGGCGCATGACGCATGGCCGGCCCCTACGCCGCACACCCCAACCCCTGCACCCAAGGCCCTACATCCGTCCTCATGCGCTCTGCGATAGTCATCGGCGGCGGCGTGGCGGGGATCGCGGCGGCTTGCGCGCTGGCGGACGCAGGGATGCGCGTCGAGCTGATCGAGAAGCGGCCGATGCTCGGCGGGCGCGCATCGTCCCACATCGACCCGCGCACCGGCGAGCTGCTGGACGAGTGCCAGCACGGCACGATGCGCTGCTGCACGAACCTGGCGGATCTTCTGGAGCGGCTGGGCGTCCACGACCAGATCCGCTACTTCGACGCGCTCCACTTCCTCGATGGCGATGGCCGCCGCTCGACGATCGACTCCTGCGGCCTTCCGGCGCCTCTCCACACGGCGCCGTCGTTCGCGCGCTTCAAGTCGCTTTCTCTTGGGGACAAGATGGCGATCGGCCGCGCAATGGTCGCCATGCTGCGCGCCGCGCCCGGGCCGGAGTGGGACCGGATCGACGCGGCCGCTTGGTTCGCGCGAATGCGGCAGCCTGAGCGCGCGATCGCGCGCTTCTGGCGGCCCATCCTCGTGAGCGCCTGCAATGAGGAGCTGGGCCGGATCTCCTGCACTCACGCCTTCAAAATCTTCCGCGACGGCTTCCTGGCCAACGCGCAGGGCTACCAGTTCGGCGTTCCGCGGGTCCCGCTCGGCGCGCTCTACACGGAGCCCGCGGTGCGCTACATCGAATCGCGCGGCGGGTGTGTGCGCCTCCGGACGACCGTCGAGTCGCTGGACTTCGACGCGGAAGGGAGGGCTGCCGGCATCACACTGCACGCGGGCGCCGCACTGCGCGCCGACTGCGTGGTGAGCGCGCTGCAGTCCGACCTGTTGCGCGCTATGCTGCCGGCGGAGCTGCGCGCGGCCTCGCCCTACTGGGTAGCGCTCGACGTGATCGAGCTTTCGCCGATCATGGGCGTCCACCTCTGGTTCGACCGCGAGATCGACTGCCCGCCCGCGCTCGCCGTCCTGGACCGGCCGATCGAGTGGATTTTCAACAAGACAGCCGTCTTCGACCTGCCATACTCGTCCCCGGCCACCTCGCCCGCCACGTCCGCGCCGCCGCGCAGCGAGGCCAGCCAGCCAGCCATCACCGCCGCCAACGCCATGCCCGCCGCGTCGCCCGAATCGGCGCAGTCCTATAGGTCCCATCCGTCCCATAGGTCCTATATGCCCCAGGCCCACACTGCCCCCGACCAGCTCCCGCCCCCATCGGGCGGCGCATACCTTAGCCTGGTGGTCAGCGCTTCGCGGAGGTGGGCCGGCGTGGCACAGGAGACGATCGTGGAGGCGGCGTTGGCGGACGTGAGGGCCTGCCTGCCGGAGGCGAGGTGCGCGCGACTGCTCCGGTCACGCGTGATCCGCTGGCCCAAGGCGACTTTCTCGCCTTTGCCGGGCGTGGAGGCGCTGCGGCCGGACCAGCGGAGTCCCGTCGCCGGCCTCTATGTAGCGGGGGAGTGGACGCGCACGGGCTGGCCGTCTACCATGGAGAGCGCGGCCCGCAGCGGCTATCTCGCCGCCGAGCGCGTCCTGGAAGACGCAGGGCGGCAGGTCCGGCTCGTCGCGCCGGACCTGCCGCCCTCGTGGCTCGCGAAGCTGCTCGGCCGCGGGTTCTGATGGGATAGGCGAGCCCCGATCCTTGGGACTTTCACGATGTTGCGCAGAATTACGCTCCGAATGCCGGGCGTATCTATCGACCGCGTTAACGGCCGTTTAGGCCGTCTACTTGGCGGACTTCGTCAGATCTTCCAGCGCCTGCTTGTTCTTCTCGTTGGCGAATGGCTTCGTCGGGTCCGGCGCCGCGCCGCCGCCGCCCCCGCCGCCAAATCCGCCGCCGCCTCCACCGCCGCCGACGCGGGTCCCGCCGCCGCCGGGATAGCTCGGCGTCGGCATGCCGCCCGCGGCCGTCACGCCGCCGCCGGACCCACCGACTCCGCCTCCAGCTCCGCCGCGGCCGCCCCCGGCGCCGCCACGACCGCCGCCGCCCCCGCGCGCCGGAGGCGTCATGAGGGCCACGGCCTCTTTCTGCGCGGGAGTCAGGCTCGCGTTGAGGGTGTCAAGGTCCTTCTTCGCGGCATCGTCGCTCAGCGATTCGTCTGGCTTGATGCTGCTGAGGACCGGACCGATCGTCTTCATCTGCGCCGGCGACAACCCGTTGATCTTCTTCATGGCGTCCATATAGACCACCAGTCGCGCAAGGTCGCGTCCGTTCGTCGGCCCCGGCGCGCCGCCGCCACGGCCTCCACCGCCGCCACCGGCTCCGCGGCCTCCTCCGCCTCCCCCTCCGCCCATTGCCATCGGACCGCCCGGACCGCCGCCGCCGCGCTGACCCTGCGCCGACGAGCCGCCGCCGGAGTCTCCCTTCTCCTGTGCGGCGCGCGCGTAGAAACCGATCACCCCGCCAATTACGACGCCGATGATGGCCGTCGCGAGGGCGGTGGGGATCGCTGGTCCCTTAGATACCATTGCTGTTCCTCCTCTGGAACGATGATGAATAGCTCGCGGCCGGAGCGCGGGCAGAACGTTGTAGGACAGGGATCGAGTAGTGCGAGTCGGCGGGAGTCGGGGCCGCGAGCGACTCCCAGTTGTTAGGACGACGGCGGACCATCGGCGTATTGCCCGGTTTGTGCGCCCTACCGCGCGGCGCGGCCATGCGCCGCGCACGTTCGATGCCGCCGCCGCTTGATCGTCAGGCACGCACGCGATACGCCATTCAGGGGCGGCCGTGCGCCGCGCACGTTCGATGCCGCCGCGGGGGGGCGCAGGGCGGGAGGGCTACGTCTCGTCGCGGTCCATCCACTTGTCGACGATGGGCGAGTGGAACAGCGCCATCCGGTCGAGCAGCACGGCGGCGTCGGTGTCCGTCAGCAGCAGGCTGCGATGTTCCGGCCGGACGAATCGCTGGTCGAGCGCATGGTCTGCGAAGTCCAGCAGCAGGTCGAAGTATCCGCCCACGCTGAGCAGCCCGCACGGCTTGCGGTGGATGCCAATCTGTGCCCACGTCACCACCTCGAACAGCTCTTCCAGCGTTCCAAAGCCGCCGGGCAGCGCGAGAAAGCAGTCCGACAGGTCCACCATCTGCGCCTTGCGCTCATGCATCGATCCGACGACGCGCAGCTCCGACAATCCGCCGTGCGCCACCTCCTTCGCGGCAAGCGACGCCGGAATCACGCCGATAACCCTACCGCCCGCGGCAAGCGCCGCATCGGCGACCGCGCCCATCAGCCCGACGCGCCCGCCGCCGTAGACGAGCGTATGGCCGCGGTCCGCCAGTAGGGTCCCGACCGCCCGCGCCGCGTCCAAATAGGCCGGCTGCGCGCCGGGGCTCGACCCGCAGAAGACGCAGACGCTCTTCACCGCCGCGCTCCCCTGACAGGCCGGCCAGCCCGACGCATTGCGCCGCGGCCCGTGGCGCAGCTCGTGCCCGGGGCCGCGCATCGCCGGTTCAGCTCGGATCCATCCCGGTCTTCGGCGCGCCAGGCTCTCATTGGTGCCGGACGGTTCAGTTCGTGAGCACGGCGCCGACGCTTGACGTCATAGCTCGCGGCACGGCAGGCCCTCATCTCTGCTCCCGAAGCGAAGGTTTCCGGTCGGCGGCTTGCTCGGCGAGCGCCCGCGCCGCGCCGGGCGGAAGCGTCTCCTCGGCTTCGAGGGCATCCGCCGGCGGATTCGTCCCGCCCGGCGTGTCGTTAGGTCCAGACTGAGCGCGCTGGGCGGGCGTCGCGGCGCTCGGGGTCGCGTCCGCCGCGTCCGCAGGATCGCCGGTTTCGAGGAGACCCGGGTGCTTGGCGAGGAAGTGCCGCCACATGTCCTCTACCGCGATCGGGAGCTGCTCGGAGTCCTGCTCGAACATCCGGCGCCACGCGTCCTCCTGGCTCCGGATCTGCTCGTTTGCGTACAGGCGGAAGGCCCAGAACACGTCCGAATCGTATGTGCGATCTCCGAGCACGACCGCCAGCGAAAGAGTGTCGCAGAGGCGCCGCACGATCTGCAGGAATCCGAAGCCCGCGCCCTCCGGCTGGCACACGGCGAACCGAAGACTCAGGCTCTCCAGGTCCGTTCCGCCTGGCGCCCGCTCGCGACGCCGCACATGCGCCTCGACGATATACTGCCCGCCTTCCGTGCCGGCCGGATCGCCCGCATCCACCGGGAGCGTGGCCGTCAGCCGCGTATCGCGATCCGCGTGCGCCGATGTGGACGGGAGGTTTGGCAAAGCAGGCGGCGGGGCGGCTGATTTGCGCGTATCGCGATCCGCGTGCGCCGATGTGGACGGGAGGTTTGGCAAAGCAGGCGGCGGGGCGGCTGATTTGCGCGTCTCGCGATCCGCGTGCGGCGGCGTCAGAGTGCCCGCAAGCTGTGCGGGAGCCGGCTGCCGTGCGAAGCCCATCTGCTGAAGCGTGGTCACCGCCGCGGCCACGGTAGCGCGCGGCCCGGTCGAAGTAGCGGCATCCAGCGCCGGCCGCTTCACCGGCTTCGGCTTGAGTATCACCCCGTAATCTTCAAGTCCCATCAGTTCTCTCTCATCGCCGCCAGCGCCTATCCACCACAAGCCGCTGACCACATATTACGTTCCACCTTGCGCGCCCGTTAACACCGATCGCAACGCCAGACCTCACGTCCGCAGCCCACAAGCCAGAATGAACCGGTCGCCCCAGTAGCAGTTATAGCCGAACTACGGACCCGCATCCACAAGCCACCGATTGCCTCTACAGCCGTTACCGTCGAGCAAGGGAACCGGAATCCACAAGCCACAAGCCACAAGCCACAGGCCACCAATCTCACCGCCAGGGCTGCACCGGCAGCGGGCAGGTGAGCCGCGAGATCGACGCGGCCGGGACCGGCTTTCCAGCCACAAGTCCGGCCAGGATGCGGTGTTGCCCGGAGGCGATCGCCCGGTTAGACGCGACGATGATGAAGCCGCAGCCCGAAAGCTGCTGCTCGGCGAGCCAGACGAACTCCGGCCGCCGTACGGCCTCCGCCCAGGCGGCCACGGATTCCCAATCGACGGCACGCTGGCCCAGCGCCGGGTAGAATCCGGCCGTCTCGGCAAGGAGAATCGCCTCGGCAATAAACTGGCAGTCTCGCATAGCCGCCTTCGGGGAGGGTAGCTGGTAGCTGGTAGTCGGTAGCTGGCAAATGCATCAGCCAGGAACCAGGAACCAGGAACCAGCTACCTGCTACAAGCTATTAGCTACCAGCTACCGCATCCACAGCCATCTGGCCGGCTTCGAGCGCGGCGAGTCCCTCCTCGATCGGGATCGGCTCCGGCTCGCCGGCACGCATGGCCCGGACGAAGTGCGCGATGTGGCGATCGGTGGTCTTTGCGAAGTCTCGACTCTCGTCGTCGAAGAAGTGGCTGTTCCAGACCTGCGCCAGCGACTCGACGCCCTTCTGCTCCTGGTGAGTCTGCACGAGATCCGGCCGCGGCGCGTACTCGAACCGGCGGATGGCGTCGTCCACCCGCACACGGCCCCGGTCGCCCAGCATCTCGAACGCGTAGATGTCGGCGTCCTTGTAGTCGCCGTCGACGCCCGCGGCGAACGTGCCGACGGCGCCGCTCTCGAACTGCAGGCTCAGCGCCGCCGTCGTGTACTGGCCGGTCCCGCGCGGGTCGCATGCGTGCCCCTTGATGCTCGCGATGGGGCCGCCAAGCGTCTGGAGCACGTTGAAGCCGTGAGACTGCATGTAGAGCAGATGCGCAAGCGGCCGCTGCTGCCGCTCCGGGTAGTGGCCGCCGGTAAATCGCCACTGAAACAGGATCGGCCGGCCGACTTTGCCTGCGGCGACGAAGTCCTGGACCAGCCGGAACGGGGTCGCGTACCGGTGGTTGAAGTTGATGCCGCAATAGACGCCCTGCCGGCGGGCGAGCGCGACCAGCTCGCGCGCCTCGCTTACGTCCATCGTCAGCGGCTTCTCCAGGAAGCAGTTGACGCCCGCCTCCAGCGCCAGCTTGTAGGGCGCATAGTGCCGATCATCCGGCGTGATGATGCTGAGCAGCTCCAGCCGTTCCTTCTCGATCATCTCCGCCAGGTCGAGATAGGGGCGGGCGCCATACTGCCGGCCGATCCGCTCCGCACGCTCGCGGTTCGCGCTGCCGCACACCGCGACCAGCTCCGTCTCCGGATTGCGCCAGTACGCCTCGATGTGAACGCGGCCCCAGTTGCCCGTCCCCATCACCCCTACGCGCAGCGGCTTGCTCTCCGCCAATCCTCGCCTCCTCGGCAGCCGTCAATGGACCCGCGTCCCTTTCCCCGTCCGCCTTCGCGATCCCTGCTTCTGGAAGTCGGGGAGGGCCACATCCACACACCCTCACGCCAGGCGGACCGTTTTGCCGGTGCGGGCGGCCTGGTAGGCGGCCTCGATGGCGCGGACGCACTTGAGAGCCTCCGAGCCGGGGGCGATCAGCGGCGCCTCGCCCCGGATGGCCGCGATGAAGTTGGCATCCGGGCTGGACTTGGGCGGCAGTTCCGCCTCCGCGACAGCACGTGTCTCGCCGCACCACTCCTGCCGCCACAGCGCAGCGTCGCCCGGCGAGCGCCAGAGGCCCGCCATATCGCCCGTGGCCGAGTAGTGCCCGACGCCGAAGTACTTGTCCGTCGGCGGGCGCAGGTCGCCGATCACCAGTACGTTGCCCATCGCGCCGTCGCGGAACCGCAAGGTGATGTTTGCGCGCAGGTCCAGCTGCGGATCGTCCATCTGCGCGGAGACTTCGACCACGTCCAGCCCCGTGCCGATCAGGAGCGCGCTGAAGCAGTGGTTGCCGACGTCCTGCAGATAACCGCCTCCGCCCAGCGCGGGGTCGGCGCGGAACTGCGTGGGAACGATCGGGAACTCTTCGTGATCGGGCTCGAACTCGGCGTTGCCGAAGAAGCCGAGCGCGTCCGGATTGGCGAATCCGGTGCAGGAGACGTGGACCAGCCGGCCCAGGCCGCCGGACCGGATTTGCGCCGCCGCGTATCGGTAGCAGGGGTCGTAGGCGTGGCCGAAGTAGACGGCAAGCGGCACGCCCTTCGCCTCCGCGAGCGCCACCAGCTCCTCGCCATCGGCCGAGCGTATGGCGAGCGGCTTGTCGGTCAGCACCGGCAGGCCCCGCTCCAGCGCCGCCTTGACGTGCCTGTAGTGCAGCGCGTGCGGCGTGCAGACGATAACGGCGTCGAGCTTCGCATCGTCCAGCATCTCCCCGTGATTCGTGTAGGTCTGCGGGACGCCGGCCTTCCGCGCAAAGTCCGCCAACTGATCGGGATCGCGCCGGCAGGCCGCCACGACCTCTACGCCCGGCACCCTCTTGAGCGCCGGCATGTGCGCCGCGAACGCCCACCAGCCGGCGCCGACGATGCCTACTCGGATGGGGCGGTGGCTCATGATGGGGTGATGGGGTGAGGGGGTGATGGGGTGAGTTGCATCTTGGGCCTTCCTATCGTTGTGCTGGCGCGCGCTTGTTGACGCCCGACATGGGGAACGTCGCACTGCGCGGCTGCCTTAGTCCGCTCTCGAGGGCGCTGGCGATCCCCGCGATTGCGGTAGCCACCGCCGCCGGGAACGTCGCACTGCGCGGCTGCCTTAGTCCGCTCTCGAGGGCGCTGGCGATCCCCGCGATTGCGGCCGCCACCGCCGCCGGGAACGTCGCAATGCGTGGCCTCCTTAGCGCGCTCCGGAGGGCGCTCGGCCGGAGGTCCCGCGTCATCGCGATTGGCCCGGCGCCCCCGGGCTAAGTTCGCATCCTGACCACGGTCGCGCCTTCGCCGCCCTCGCTGCCTTCGCCGATCCGGAACGAATCGACGGACGGGTGGCCGCTCAGGAACTCCCAGACGGCCCGCCGCAGCGCGCCCGTGCCCTTGCCGTGGATGATCCGGACCTGCCCAATGCCGGCGGCGGCCGCGTCGTCCATGTACTTATCCAGCAGGGGCTGCGCCTCCTCCACGCGCATGGCGCGGAGCATCAGCTCCGGCGCGATGTGGGCCGCCTTCTGCATCGCGATCTCGCTTGCGCCGGACGTGGCCGCGGCGGTCCGGCGGCTGGTCCGCTTCGCGGCCTCCGAGGCCTCGGCCCTGTTGAGCGGGCGGATCTGCTCCAGCGGCAGCGTGACGCGCATTGCGCCGATCTGCACGGGCACGACGCCGTCCCGTGGCGCCTCCAGCAGGACGCCCTCGCGGTTCAGCGAGATGACGCGGACTGTATCGTTCGCGCGGTAGACGTGCGTGGGATCGACAGGCTCCGGCGGAGCCTGCTCGGCTTCTTCCGGCGCGAGCGACTCGTAGGTATCCTTGCGCAGCGTGTTCAGCCGCTGCCGCACGGACGGCCCCTTGCGCGCGCCGAGGTGCATCTTCTGCAGCTCTTTCAGGATATTCTCGGCCTTGACCGTCGCGCGGCGGATCACGTCGCGCGCCTCCTCCTGCGCCTGCTGCCGGACGGTCCGCTGCACGTCCGAAATCTGCTTCGCGCGCGTCTGGTACTCGTCGCGGGCCTTCTGGGCCTCGTTGCGCGCCCGGAACGCCTCGCCCTCCGCCTGGCGGGCGCGCTTCCGGCTCGCCTCGATCTGCTGTAGCAGCTCGCCGGTCTCGATCTCGCGGTGTGAGAGGAAGGAGCGCGCCTCGTCGACGATCTCCTTCGGCAGGCCGAGCCGCGACGCGATGTAGAAGGCGTTGGACGAGCCGGGCACGCCGAGCAGGACGCGGTAGGTGGGCGAGAGCGTCTCGCGGTCGAACTCGACGCTGGCGTTCTCGACACCCGGCCGCGCGTAGGCGTACTCCTTCAGCTCGCCGTAGTGGGTTGTCGCGATCACGCGCGCGCCGCGGGCCATGAGATGGTCGAAGAGCGCCTTGGCGATGGCCGCGCCCTCGGCCGGGTCGGTGCCGGCGCCCACCTCGTCCATCAGGACCAGCGCGTTGCCGCCGATCGTCTCGACGATGCGGACGATGTTCTTCAGGTGGGCGCTGAAGGTCGAGAGGCTCTGCTGGATGTCCTGCTCGTCGCCGATGTCGGCGAATATCTGGTCGAACAGCGCGATCTCCGACTCGGGCGACGCGGGGATCTGAAGGCCGGCGAGGGTCATCAGGGTGAGCAGTCCGAGTGTCTTGAGCGTCACCGTCTTGCCGCCGGTGTTCGGCCCCGTGATCAGCAGCGTGGTGAACCGCTCGCCCACCTCGATGTCTATGGGAACGACGGCGCCGGGGAGCAGCGGGTGGCGCGCGTTGACGAGCCGTACGATGCCACGGCGGTTGAGCCGCGGCTCCTCGGCGCCCATCTCTTCGGCCAGGACCGCCTTCGCGTGGATCACGTCCAGATGGCCGAGGATCGAGATGACGCGCTGCAGCTCGTCGTAGTAGCTGCCGACGAGGCCCGAGAGCTCGCCCAGAATCCGGCCGACCTCCTGCTCCTCGCGGATGGTGAGCTGCTTCAGCTCGTTGCCCAGCTCGACCACCTGCGCCGGCTCGATGAACACCGTGGCGCCGGACTGGCTGGAGTCGTGCACCAGCCCGCCGAAGGGCCGCGCGTACTCCGCCTTGACCGGGATGCAGTAGCGGCCCTCGCGCACCGTCACCACGAACTCCTGGATCATGGTCCGGTACTTGTCGCTTGCGAGGATGCCCTGAAGCCGGTCGTTGAGCCGGCTCTGAGCGATCTTGATCTGGCTGCGAAGGCGGCCCAGCTCCGCGGAGGCGCCGTCCTTCACCTCCGCGCTCTCGGCGATCGAGGTCTCGATCCGCGTCTCGGCGAGCTGGAGAACGGGCAGATTGGCGGCCATCTCGCCGAGCAGCGGGTAGCCCTCTGAGCGGCTCGTCAGGTAGACGCGCATGCGGCGGGCGGCTGCGATCGTGTGCATCGCGTCCAGCAGCTCGTGCGGCGAGAGGCGCGTGCCGATGCGGGCGCGCTCCGCGGTCTCCCGGATGTCGCGGATGCCGCCAAGCGGGAGGCCGCTGTCGTTATCGCGCAGCTTGCGCGCTTCGGCCGTCTCCTGCAGGCGGCGGGTGACGGTTTCGGGGTAGGGGAGCGGCTCTAGCTGCGCGGCGAACTCGCGGCCCAGCGCGCAGGAGGTGTGCGCCGAGAGCCGGTCGATGACCTTGCGATATTCGAGGAGTTGAAGTGAATGCGCGTCCATAGTTGAGCCGTTCCGTGCGCCGAGATTTCGGGCGGCACACGGGCCGCCCCCCTCTCTATCGTAAGCGCTCCGGTGTTTGCTCATTATGGCAGATGCATCTCTGTTTTTCCAGGCGAAGCTAAGCCGCCCTGGCAGCGCGGCCCTTCGTGGCCGCCGGCACAGGACAAATGCCCCGTTTCCAATAAACGCTAGGCCGCCTTCGGCAGTTGGCCGCCTAGAGCCACGTCGGCTTCGGCGAGCAGGCTTTCGATCATCGCCAGGTTGGACTCGCCGTAAGACTGCAGCCAGGGCGTGTCCCGCGTGTCCATAGCCCGCGCGAGCTCCGCGCTGCCCTGCGGCCTGGAGAAGTAGTAGCCCTGGGCCACGTCGCAGACCATGCCCTGAAGGCTCAGCACCTGCTCCAGCGTTTCGACGCCCTCCGCCGTCACATCCATGTTCAGCGATTTGGCGAGGTGGACGATCGCCGCCACCACCGCGTCCGATTCCGGATGGTTGTTCAGCCGGCTCGTGAACACCTGGTCGATCTTGATAGTGTCCAGCGGGAACGCGCTCAGGCTCGCCATCGAGGAGTAGCCTGTCCCGAAGTCGTCGAGCGCCAGCTTTACGCCGAGGTCGTGGAGCTCGTCCAGGCGGCGGATCGCCGTTTCGGTATCCTCCATCATGACGCTTTCGGTTATCTCGATTTTGAGGCTGCCGGCCGGCAGCCCCGTCCGCTCAAGCACCTCGCGGACGCGGTCCACCACATCCTCGCGCTGCAGCTGCTTCCCGGACAGGTTTACGTTCATCGTGAGCGCCCGCAGGTTGGGATAGGCCGCGTTCCAGGCGACAGCCTGTCGGCAGGCCTCCTCCATCACCCAGTAGCCCAGCGGAATGATGAGACCGGTCTCCTCCGCCACGCGAATGAACTTGCCCGGCAGGATGAGGCCCTTCTCCGGGTGCTGCCAGCGCACGAGCGCCTCCACCCCGGTGAGCAGGCCCGTCTTCAGGTCGATCAGCGGCTGATAGTGGACGCAGAACTGCTTCAGCTCCAACGCCCGGTGAAGCCCGACCTCCAGCTCGATGCGCTCCGTGAGGCGATCGTTCATGCCGGCCTCGAACAGGACGTAGGTCGCCTTGCAGGTCGACTTGGCCTGGTACATCGCCGTGTCCGCATCGCGAATGAGCGCGTCCGGATCGAAGTTCGCGGCATCGGTGTACGCGATCCCCACGCTCGTTCCGGAGCGGCTCTCGCCGCCCGTCAGCTTGAACGCCGGTTTCATCGTCTCGATTACGCTTTCGGCAACGCGGCGCGCCGCGTCCACGGTCTCCAGGCCGTCCAGAACGATCAGGAACTCGTCGCCTCCGAGCCGCGCGACCATGTCGCTGGCTCGCACGCACTCTTGCAGCCGCTTAGCCACCGCGATGAGCAGCTCGTCGCCGGCGTTATGGCCCAGGCTGTCGTTGACGCGCTTGAAGTTGTCGAGATCGAGGAAGAGGATCGCCTTGCCGCCGGCCCGCTCGGCGCTCACCATCTTCTTGAGATGGAACAGCACGTGAAGCCGGTTGGGCAGCCCGGTGAGCGCGTCGTGGAACGCCTGATGCTCGATCTGCCGGGTCCGCTCCGCAACCAGCGACTCCAGGTTTTCGCTATAGAGCCGAAGCCGCTCCTCCTTCTCGCGAACGGAGAGCTTCATGTCGTCGAATACGGTCTGGAGCAGGCCGATCTCGTCGTTGCGGACGCTCGCGAACGACTCCGGCCAGGCGCCCGCGCGGATCACTTGCGCGGCGTGAATGATTCCCTCCAGCGGCCGCGTGAGGCCGCGGGCGACCATCGTGCCGATGGCAAGCGTGAACGCCAGCGCAATCGCCGAGATGACGAGGAAGGCCGCCTCCATGCGGCGGAGCGGCGCCATCGCGGCGTCATAGCGCTTGAGCGTCACGTAGCCCATCTGGTCGGCCGCGCCGGTGGCAGGCAGCGGCGCGTAGAGCACGAAAAACCGGGTCTTGCCGATCGTCTCGACCTCCGGCCGGCGCGACGGAGTCGGAATCCGGGATGGCAGCGGCAGCGACGCGGAGACGACGCGGCCCTGGTAGAGAAAGGCGACGTCGCTCTGGACCGCCTGCTTCAGCTCTTGCGCGGCCTGATCCTGAATCGCCTGGTAGGCAGTGAGGGTCCCCAGCGTCTCCCGGTTGACGGGCGCGCGGATCGGGATGCTCACCGCGAGTAGTAGGCGGCCGTCGCGCGCGATCACGCCGGTCCAGGTCTCGCCACGGAGGGACTTCACGATGCCCGGCTCGGCAGAGAGGCCTTCGGCCGGAAGCATCCGCGCATCGGTGCAAGCGAGGAGCCGGCCCCTGGAGTTTGTGATGACGACGCAGTCCGCCTGAAGCTGGGTGAGGAACTCTTTCGCGCTGTCCGCAACGGTCGCGGGATCGTCGGTCTGAACGGCGCCGACGACCACCGGGAGGCGAGTCAGCAGGAGCGACTGGTTCAGCAGGGCCGCGCTGCGCTCCTCGACGAAGCGCTGCAGGATCTGGCCGGTCGTGGCCAAATCACGCTTGACCTGGCCCTGCACCTCGCCGTTCGCGCTTATGGCGAGCGCGCCAAGGAGGAGCAGGGCGAGGCCGGTCACGGCGCCGGCGATGAGCAGCAGTATGCGACTACACAGGGAGAAGCGCATGCGGATCCGTCCGTTCTCCGCCCATCCCTGGGCATCCGGAGCTCACTTGTCCCTCTTGATCGCCAGGCTGACCGTCGCGCCGGCCGCCTCCACGGTAAGAGGCTGCGTAACGGCTGCGCCCGACTCGTGCCACACGCGAACCGTGTAGGATCCCGGAGGCACGCCGGCGATCTGGAAGTGGCCGCTCTTGTCGGTCTTGGCGAAATAGGGCGTGTCCACGACGATGATGTAGGCGCTCATGTCCGAGTGAACGTTGCAGAGGAGCTGGACGACGCCGACCTTGTCGAACGTGATGCTCTTCGACGCGCCGCTCGGGTACATTCCCAGGTCGAACTTGCTCGCCTTGAAGTAGGCGAATACGTTATGGAACACCGTGTCATTGTTGGGAAAGTCGACTTTCGTCCCCTTCGTCACGACGAGCACGTGGGGAAGAAAGGTCTTCTGCCGCTGGTCCATGACCGCCTTCGTCAGCGGTGCCGCGGTCTTGCCGCCCTCGATGGTGACCACCGCGTCGCGTGCGGCTCCGTGCCCCGCCATCGAGACTGTTCCCGTGACGCCGGCCGCACCCGCGGCGCCCGAGACTGCCAGCAGCGCCAGGCAGACCAACCCGT
>Ga0070735_10001436_pt1 | contig 23095 bp, 20 predicted proteins | sample Coa_R1_FD_66443 | JGI IMG/M metagenome (GOLD analysis project Ga0070735, IMG submission 66443) | Surface soil microbial communities from Centralia Pennsylvania, which are recovering from an underground coalmine fire - Coalmine... | ecosystem: Environmental > Terrestrial > Soil > Unclassified ...
CGGCGAGATACGCGGCGGCCTTACTGCGCCGGCCTCCCCAGAATCCGCCGAAGATTTCGACGGCAAACCCGGCCAGTGGCAAGAGCCACGCCGCCATCAGCAGCATGCCCAACGTTTGGCCCAAATGTGTCGCTTCCGATGGCATATTCGCTAGCCTTGCAGCTCGTCGGCCCGATCGACGTCGATGGTGAGGTGGTTATTGTAAAAGTTCAGCGCGATGGCCAGCGCGATGGCCGCCTCGGCGGCCGCCAGCACGATGACGAACAGCGACATCACCTGCCCGTCCAGCCCCAGCGACGTATATCGCGCGAAGGCGACGAAGTTGAGGTTCGCGCCGTTCAACACCAGCTCGACTCCCATCAACACGCCGATCGCGTTGCGCTTGGTCGCCATGCACACCACGCCGCACACGAACAGGATGGCGGCGACGAACAGGTACACGCTTAAGTCAGGGGCGGGCATGGTGTCTTTCGATAAATCTCAGCGGCTCGGGCTCATGCATCTTGCGGGGAACGGATTCACGCCGAGGATTGAGGAGCAGCCGGCTCCTTGCGGCGTTTCGCGCGGGCCAGGTAGGAGGCTCCCACGAGGACGACCAATAAGTGCACCGACACGATTTCGAACGGCAGCAAATAGCCCGATGTGAGACTCGCGGTCGTCGACCCCAGGTCTTTGTCGGGACGGGCGCTGAGCAGGCTCAAACCCAACGTGTGGGTCGTGTTCCCCTCGGCCGGCACATTGAAACCCGATGCAACCCGCCCCTGCAGGTCGTAGTTTTCGTTTTGAGACCAATCGACGGCACAGGCGGAATATAGAATCAGCGATAGCAACAAAACGCCGATCAATGCCGCCAGCACGCCTTCGCCCGGGCTGGTCTTGATCTTCACGAACGGACCGCTCGCGGTCAGCATCACGCCGAAAATGAGCAGCACCAGCGTCCCGCCCACATAAATCAAAAGCTGCGCCGAGCCCACAAAATCGGCATCGAGCGAAAAGAACAGCCCCGCCGTGGCGCCCAGCGAAATAATCAGCCAGAAAGCCATGCGGACGACGTTCTGGCTGACGACGACGGCGATCGCCGCGGCAATGGTCGTCAGTGCAAAGACCCAGAACGCCCAGTCATTGAACACCCGGAACAGCGGATCGATGATCGAACGCACTACGCTCACCGCGCCACCTCCCGCTCCAACACGGCTGTCGTCGGTTTCGTGGCAGGCGGCCTTTCGCGCGACGTCTCGTACATCTTATTTCCGAGCGGCTGGCTGAAGATCGTCGTTTGAGGCTTTCCCAAAACAAGTGCCGTGAACTCATAGACCGCGAGCGGCCAGACGGTCACTCCCAAAAACAAAACGCAACTGATGGGAAGCAGATACTTAAGACAGGCCGCCATCACCTGATCGATCCGCAGCCGCGGCAGCGTCCAGCGGACCCACATTTGCACGAAGACGAGAATACACCCTTTGAAGATGAATACGAAGCAGCCGAAGAGATTGGCGATGTAGTTCCCGACGACGAATCCTTCCGGCAGGAACGAGACGTTCTTTCCCCAGCCGCGGATCGGATCGAGAATAAATTCTTCGATGCCCAACCCCGTCTGCCAGCCCCCCAGGAATAACGCCGTGGCGATGCCGCTGACGGCGAACATGCTGGCATACTCGGCCATAAAGAAGTACGACCAGCGGATGCCGCTGTATTCGGTGTGAAATCCCGCAACGAGCTCGCTTTCGGCCTCGGCCAGGTCGAACGGCGCGCGCTTGACGCTGGCCGTCGCCACGGTGAAGTACACAAAAAAGGCGACGAAACAGAACGGGTCGTGAAAGATCATCCAATTGCCAAGCGGCCCCGACTGGGCGCGGCTGATGTCGAGCATGTTGAGCGTCCCCAAGGCCGTCACCGGCACCAGAGCACAGATGGCCATCGGGATTTCATAGCTCACCACCTGCGCGGCCTCGCGCATGCCGCCGAACAGCGACCACTTCGACCCGCTGGAATACCCGGCGAGAATTACTCCCATGACTTCCAGGGACATCACCGCCAGCATGAAAAAGATGCCCACGTCGAGGTTCTGCGCCACCCAGCCGTCGCTCCAGGGAAGGACCATAAAGGCGGCAAACGACGCCACAAATACAAGGTAGGGTGACAGGCGGAACAACATGCGGTCGGCCGCCTGAGGGCACAAATCTTCCTTTTGAATCAGCTTGACCCCATCTGCCAGCGTCTGCAGCCAGCCGAATTTTCCGCCGACGCGCGTGGGCCCCAGCCGATCTTGAATGCGCCCCGCGACCTTCCGCTCCAGCCAGATGTAAAACAGGGGGGCGACGGCGAAGAAATTAATAATCAGAAAGGCGTGGATGAACGCTGCGATCGCGAAAGCCCAGGCTTCCGACGAGGTCTTATCAGACAGATAATCGGCAATGCCGCCGGCGGCAAAAAGCGAATTCATCCCGTTCATTTCTGTGTCATTTTCCCCGGAACCCGCGTGGTTTTGCCGGGATCGTTCATCCGGGTCCAGCCATTGAAGGGTGAACTATGACACAACCGCCACAGGGATTCAAGCGATAGCAAAGAGCGAAATCATAATCGCAAATCCAGGCGACAAAGGGGAATTGAACAATGAAAATTGAAAATTTGAATTTGAAAATTCAAAAGTGACTACGGGCTGACGGGGACTGCGGGGTTTTGGTCCAGAAGCGCCTTCGCCTCATCGGCAAACGGCGTGTCGCCGAAACGTTGCGTAACCTCTTGAAACAGCGTGCGGGCTTCGGCGTGCTGTCCGATTTTCTCGAGCGCCAGCCCCGCCTCCAGGCAAGCGCGGGCCGCCAGCCGGAAATCGTGGTCGTCGATCAAGGGAAGCCAGAGCAGCGTCGCCGCGGCGAGCTCATAGTCGTGCCGCGCAGCGTAGGCCCTCCCCAATAGATAGTTGGGACCGGCCCGCAGGTCCTCGGGCATCTCGTCGATGCGGAGCTGCCACTGCGCCATCTGTAATCGGCCGGGATTGGTTGTTTGCGCGTCTTGCCGCATGGCCTGCATCTGCGCCAGTACGCGGACTCGCGGATCCGTGCTCGCGGAAAGTCGCTTCAGCACGCCGCGCGCCTCTTTTCCCGCCTGGACATCGTCGTACAAGAGGCTGGCGCCGATCAATCGGCCCGCTTCGACAGGGCCATCCAGCCACACTTGCGCGTCCTGGCGCGCTTCTTGCGAGACCGCCTCGGGCGCCCAAATGAGCGGAATCATTCGAAAATGTCGCGTCGTCGGGTCGCTCTTCAAAATCGCCAAAAATCGGGCGCCGGCCGACGAAAAATCGCCTCGCCGCAATCCGCAGCGCACCAGCGACGCCAGGATTTCGCGGCGAACCCAGGTTCGCGGCTCTTTTTTGAGCGCTGTTTCCAGTTCGCGCATGGCAGGCTCGACCTCTCCATCTGCCAGCAGTTTCAACCCCCGCGTTTGCGATTCGACCTGCGTTGTCTGAATTTCAATTACCTCGGCGGCCGGATATGACCTGGGCGGCTCATCGGTCTCGGTTCGAACCAAGACTTCGATCCCCGTGTAATCCTCGACGTGGCCTGAGATCGCGATCCGCCCCGAGATCGTGCTGCGCTGCAAGATGACTTTATCTTGTGCGCTCGCAGCCGATGCGATCGCGCCCAGCCACAGAATGCCAAGGCACCGGAAGCAATGCGTTTTGCTTAGCATAAACGACGCAGCGCGAACTTGGGCCGCAGCCAAGCGGCTCAAGAAAACAAGTGACCGCGGATTTCGCGGATACGCGCGGATGTGCAAGTTGACCTCCGAAGTATTTATCCGCGCGTATCCGCGAAATCCGCGGTTCTATAACAGGATAGGAGAATTAAAGAACCAAGAAAGATTAGTGCCGGAGATTGCGGGCCTCTCGATGTGCCTTACTTCTTTCGAAATTCCTGCACGTCGCGGTAGGCGTGCTTTCCACCGTTTTCGCGAGCGAGCTTTTTGAGAAAATTGTCGGCTCGTAGATTGGCCCCCTTGCCGAATTCAATCGTGTGAATCGTCGAGCGGCCGTTGTTTCGCTTCTTGATTTTCTCGAGATCGCCCGGATACAGAATCGGCTCTCCCGCGTCGGTCAAGAAGAAAATGACTTCCGGGCCATAACCCAGGGCCATCAGCAACGCCTCGAGGTGCCTGGTTCCTCCATCCGGCTGTACGTTGCGAATGAACTGGCTGGCGAGCGTGCGGTTGGTGTCGGTTCCCCAAACCAATTCGAACTTCCCTTCGGCGTTCGGCATGGGGTGGCATTTTTCGTTGTAGAAAATGACTTGAAATTGCTGTGTCGAATTGAGCAGCGAAAGGCTTGCCAGCAACTCAGCCTTGGCGACGGCGATCGCGTTGTAGTCGTACATGCTTCCGGAAGCATCGAGCACATACACGAACCGAGACCCGTTCGCCTTTTGGCCGAAAAACGAAGTCCCGCCCCCGCTCCCGCCCCCGCCCCCACCGCCGCTGCCTCCCGCTCCACCCCCGCCGCCGGGTCCTTCACCGCCTCCGCCGTCGCCGCTGCCGTCGGCTGAACCCCCGCGTCCGGCCGAATTCGTTCGGCCGGACGATTTGATCATGTCCCGCGCATCGCCCGCCGAACCAGCGGGCGCGGCCGATCCGAATCCCAATCTGGCGACCTTCGGCGCCGCCGGAAGATCGAGGGCAACCGGCGGGGCATCGTCGGCGTCGCCGTCGTCAAGCGCGCGTGGTCTCTGAGGCGCCTTGAGGGCCGAGTTCGATGCCGATTCGCTGGTTCCCGCCTCGCGCGCCCCCGCCGCGCCCTGCGCCGGGCCGTCAAAGATTCCGACGGTCTCGCCGATCGGCAGACCGGTTCCGTCGCCTGGCAAGCCCGGCGCCGTCCCGTTCCCGAGGCCGGCGTAAATTCCGGTTTCACCGTCTCCGAAGCCCGAGGTTCCAAAACCGCTCGGCCGATGCAGGACGAAAGCCATGACGCACAGAAGTGCGGTGTGCAGGGCCAGCGAAAGCAGCCAGCTCGGAATGACGATCCAGCCGATCCAACCGGCCGGGTCGCCGCGGCGATGATCCACCGCCGGCGGCAGCCGCGCCTTCACCTTCTCGATCGTAGCAGCCATGTCGATGGTTCGCAGCAAGTCCGTTGAACGCCGGCGGCATGCGAATCGTGAATGCGACCGTGCACCTGAAGTCTATGGCTCGCCTTTTTTTCGGTCAACAGGAGTGTGCTCAAAGTGCAGTTGAATTCTCCACCCATCTGCGGGTAGACTGCACCAGACATAATGTCGTTTCGGTCGGCGCTCGGGGCGGCCACGGTCGCAGTCGGACCTTCGCAACAGCCGAAAATCACGTCCATTCTTAACGCATCAGCGAATGACTCGCACTATGGGCCAACTGATCGAGTGCGCCTGCGGAAAACGGCTGGTCATCAAAGAGTCATTTCTGAGCGGGCTCATCCGGTGTCCCGGCTGCGGCCAACTTGTGGATGTCGAAAACCCGGCGATCAGCGTTCCGGGCATTCATGAGAAGCCCACGAAGCGCCGCAAGCGGGCTTGGAAATCTGATCCATTGCCTTACGGGATGAAACTCGCGGCCGCCCTCTCTTTCACCGCATTTTGTTTCACGGTCGCGGGTCATATGGTGAAGAGTTATGGAAAGCATTCGGCCACCGTCATAGAAGTCACCGGAACGCCGCCCAAGATGTCGCCGCCGGTCTATGCGGTAGACCGGGGGACTTCCAAAGACCGCGATCGTTCAGCAGACGAGCGCCGGTCGAAGGCCCTGCAAAGCAAAACCGGCCGCCTCGATCCCGAAAACTCGGGTGCTGCCGATGCGAAGCCCAAAGAGCCTGAAAACGACGATGACAGCCGCGCGGCGGCCCAAATCGGGCAGCTCGCCGACCTTATCGAAGACGTCGAGCGCTGCGTCGTGCGGCTGGATGTCGATTGCGTACGGGGGAAAGCATGCGGCAGCGGTTTTGTCGTCGACAGTGGTGGAACGATCGTCACCAATTATCACGTGGTGGAGCAGGCGAACGCCATTTCGGCCACGTTCAATGACAAAACGAAGCTGATCATCGAAGGCTTCAAATACGTGCTCCCCGAAAAAGACCTGGCCGTCTTGCAGACCGTCCGGCCGAACCGCCCCTTGCCGTCCTTGCGGTTCGCGAAAAAAATTCCTCGCAAGGGAGAGAAAGTCGTGGCCTTCGGCTCGCCGCTGGGCCTTTCGTTTTCGGCTTCCGAGGGAATCGTGAGCGGAATCCGCCCCGCGAAGGAATTGGCCGAGTTCGGTTTCAACGGCTCGGGGACGTGGATTCAGATGACCACCCAGATTTCTGGGGGTAATAGCGGCGGACCGCTCGTTTCCACGCGCGGAGAAGTCGTCGGCGTGAATACAATGTCATTGACCGCCGGGCAAAATCTGAACTTCGCGATCTCGTGCGAAGATGCGCAGAAGGCAGTCGAGGCGGCGCAGGGGCAGCAGGTGACCTCGCTCTCGCCCGAAAAACTCCCCCCCGCCAAGGGAAAAACCGCGCCTCGCCCGGCGACTGAGCCCGACTTCGATGGCACCGAAGAAGTGCACCTGGTCAAGAGCGACCTGTCTCCCACCGAAGCTGCGCGATTCAAGACCCTTTCGCAAAGCGTGTGGTTCGGCGTCAAGTGGCTGGATGTGTCGGATTTCGACGCCCGCGCCACGCGCGGCCTGCCCAGCCGCTCGGGCGTGGTGGTCACCGAGGTGGCCTATCGCTCGCCGGCGTACAAAGCCGGGCTCAAGGTGGGCGACGTGATTCGGTCGATCAACGGGAAAGCCGCCGCGCAGAGCAGCATCGTCGAAGACCTTATCGACGAGTTCCGGCCCGCCCAAGCGGTATCTCTTCTCATTATGCGGCCCGAATCGCCGGGCCGATACTCGAGGAAAGAATTCACGGTCAATGTGGAAGGGCTGGTTTCCAGCAAGATCATCAGGCAGGTCGACAATCCGGAGCTGCCGACCGAGATTCGCGATTTTTTGAAGCGTCAACTTTTGCACTATTACGCCACGCTGGCCGATTCCATCAAGGCCGCCGCGCCGCAGCCGGCCAGGCGAAACCGCAACGTGGGCAATTCACCGCCGGCCGGCAGCCTGTCGGTCAAAGAGCTGCGGGAAACGAGCCCGTTCGATGCGCTGTTTTCGCCGTCGTTCGGCAGGCACGTGCCCGTGCACGTGGGCAACGTGGGCGATTTGAAGCTCGTCGAAGTGTTGGCGGTTTTCGGCCGGAAAATGGTCGTGGCGCGGATCAATCGGGGGTTGATCGCGCTGCTGGCCGACACGGCAAACCTGGTGCCGGGCGAGTACGTGAGCCTGGGCACGGCGCAGATTCTGGGAACGGTCGTGGTCGATATCCCCGACACAGATCGGGCGATCAAAATATTCGTGGCCCGGCCGATCGTCATCGACAAATACATTCCGGACGTCGAGCCGCCCAAGGACGAATAGCTGCGATCGAGGCGTCGCCCAACTCGATCGCCCTTGTCAGCCGTTCCGACCGAGTGCATGATACACGCTGCATCGCAAGTTCGTGAGCCGCTTCTTGATCCAAGGGCGATACGATGGCTCGCAAGTTTTTTGAGCCGTTCATTCCCGACGCGGGCGATCCGTTCGACGCGCGCAAGGCGGCCCATCTTTTGAGGCGCTCGGGCTTCGGCGCCAATTCGGCGCAGGTCGCCGCCGCCGTGGGAAAGGGCCTGGAAGAAGCCGTCGACGATCTGTTCGCCGACGCCGACGATGAGGATCGAGAATTCGAGCGCACGTTCAATGCCATCGGCGGAACGCTGGTGAATGCCGGCGACCCCGGCGTCTGCCAGGCATGGTGGGCGTACCGCATGCTCACCACACGGCATGCGCTGCGCGAGAAGCTGGCCTTGTTCTGGCACGGGCACTTCGCCACCAGCGTCAATAAGGTGGAAGACACGCAATTGATGCTGCGGCAGATCGAGACACTTCGCCGGCTCGGGCCGGGAAGCTTTCGCGAGCTGGCGCTGGCCGTGGCCCGCGACCCCGCCATGATCGTCTGGCTCGACGGCCAGTCGAATGTGAAGGAACACCCCAACGAAAACTTCGCCCGCGAGCTCATGGAGCTGTTCACCTGCGGAATCGGCAATTACTCGGAACAGGACGTGCTCGAGGCGGCCCGCGCCTTTACCGGCTGGCATCGCAGCGGCGCCGACTTCTCGTTCAATGCGGCGGTCCACGATTTCGGCGTGAAGAAATTTCTGGGGCGGCGCGGCAAATTCGACGGAGGCGATGTGATCGACCTCTTGACGGCGCACCCGGCCACGCCGCGGTTTATCGCCCGCAAGCTGTTGCGTTACTTCGCTGCCCCCAATCCACCCAACGACGTCGTTTCTGAAGCGGCCGAGCTGTATGACCGCACACAATTGAATACGCGGCTATTTTTGCGCGAATTGTTTCAGTCGCAGTATTTCTTTTCGCCGGAATGCTACCGCTCGCGCATCGCCAGCCCGGCCGAATTCGTCGTCGGCATCGCCCGCACCCTCGGCGTGCGCCAGCCGGCCACCGACCTCGTGGGTCACCTGAGCGCGATGGGCCAGCAGTTACTGGCGCCTCCCAACGTCAAGGGCTGGGACGGCGAAGAGAAATGGATCAATTCGACGACATTGGCCGCGCGATTGACCTATGCGCGGTCGATTCCCGAAATGAACGCCGGCGAAAACAAATTCAATCCGCATTGTCCTGTCGAGGAATTCGTTCCGGCGGACGACAAATCGGCAGCGAGCATCGTTGAAAAGCTGGCGCAAGTGCTGTTTCAGGGAGAGCTCTCGTCCGAAAACCGCGAAGAGTTCGAGACGTTTCTGATCATGGGCGACGAGGGACCTATGCTCGAAGCCTTTCGCGAAGACGAGGGGCTTCGCATGACGAAGGTCCGGCAGCTCGTAGGCATCATGCTGGCGCTGCCCGAGTATCAGGCCTATTGAAACGAGTGCCACGCACGCAGAGGAGAGCTGAACCATGAACGCCTCACGCCGCGAATTTCTGGGGATGGCGGGTCTTTCGTTCGTTTCGCTGGGCGCCTTCGGGCCGCGCCTATTTGCTCAAGCCGCCGAGGAGTCGGCCGCGGCGGCCAATAACGACCACGTGCTCGTCGTGATCGAGCTCAGTGGAGGCAACGACGGACTCAATACGGTGATTCCATTCGAAGAGGACCTCTATTACAAAAACCGCCGGACTCTCGGAATTCCGAAAGTCAACGTGCACAAAATCTCCGACGGGGTTGGGCTGCATCCCGCCTTGGAACCGCTCGCCGAACTGTATAAGGAAGGACGCGTCGCCGTCGTGCAGGGGGTTGGATATCCCGATCCCGACCGCTCGCATTTTCGATCGATGGAAATCTGGCAAACGGCCAGCACCGAAAAGCTTCCGCCGGCCGATGGCTGGTTGGGGAGGTTCATCGATCAGCTTCCGCCGAATCCCGACGACGGCGCACTGCCGGGACTGGCCTTCACCGGCAGCCTGCCGCAAGCCTGTCAGGCTGCGAGGGCGGTGATTCCGGTCGTGGGCGAGCTGGAAGCGTTCGCCGCCGCCGAACAGCCGGCACAAAGGGAGATCGCCCTGCGCCGGAAACTGAGCACGAGGGCTGGTGCGGCGAAAGGATCGGTCCAATTCTTGCGGAATCAGGCCGCCTCGGTCTATCGGACAGTCGATCGGCTCAAAGGGGCAGCCGAAAAGTACAAATCGATGGTTGAATATCCGGGCACTCCTCTGGGAGGCCAGCTCAAACACGCCGCGCAGATTCTGGCCGGAGGCCTGGGCGTGCGGGTGATGTACACTTCTCAGGACGGGTACGACACGCATTCCGGGCAGGCCGACGCGCACGCGGGCCTATTGGGCGATCTGTCGGGCTCGATCGCCGCGTTCGATAAAGACCTGCGCGGATTGGGCCTGGCCGATAAAGTCGCGACGGTGGTCTTCAGCGAGTTCGGCCGGCGCGTCGACGAAAATGCCAGCGCTGGAACCGATCATGGCGCCGCCTCGTGCCTGTTCGTGGCCGGCGCGAAGATCAAGGGAGGCTTGTTCGGAAGGTACCCGCGCCTCGATAAGCTCGGCGAGGGAGACCTCGTCTTCAATACCGACTTCCGCAGCGCGTACGCGGATTTGCTCCAGAACTGGCTCGGCTGCCCGGCGCAAAAAATCCTGGGAAGCGAGTTTCCGGCGCTGAAGCTCGTTTAGGGCGACTGCTGCCCTTTGCGCTACACAACCGAGACGGTTGTGCTACGTAGGGCGAGCGTCCTCGCTTGCCTGAAAAAGGGAGCGGCGGAATGTGCTGGCGGGATCGCTACACGGCACTTGCCGCACGCACGAGCGTTGCGCCGATGCCGTCGCGGATCACGAGGTCGGCCAGGTCATCCAACGGCGTGGACTCGCGATTGATGATCACCAGGCGCGCGCCGCTCTCTTTGGCCAGCGCCGGAAGCCCTGCGGCCGGGTGCACCACGAGCGATGAGCCCAAGGCCAGGAATAGATCGCACTGGCGCGCCAATGCCGAGGCTTGCTCGAGAACCGTCTCATCCAGTGGCTGCCCGAACGAGATCGTGGCGTGCTTCAAATATCCGCCGCAGTCGGGACAGTCGGGAGCCGATTGGGTCTCGAGAAATTGCCGCACCCACGGATCGGCCGGCGATCGCTTGCCGCATGTCAGGCAGCTTATTTCGCGAGCTGTGCCGTGCACCTCCAGCACGTGCCGGCTGCCGGCTTCTTGATGCAGGCCGTCGATATTTTGCGTGATGACGCCGTTGAGCCGGCCGGCCTTCTCCCATTCCGCCAGAACGCGATGCCCGTCGTTGGGCCGGGCCTGGGCGAAATCGACGTGCGCGATGCTCTTTTGTCGCCAGTACTCGCGCCGGGCCGCAGGACTCCGCAGAAATTCGTCGAAATAGACAGGGCTGGCCTTCGACCAGATGCCATTGGGCGATCGAAAATCGGGAATGCCGCTTTCCGTGCTGATGCCGGCGCCGGTGAAGGCCACGACCGAGTTGGCCGATTCGAGCAAATTTGCCAATACGCTTTGGCTCACTTGAATCCTCGACTCGCGCTGGGCGGACAATCACGCCGCGGACCGCTGGCACGAATTCGGCTCGACCGCGGCAGGCGGATTGTCGGCTTGCGATGCGCCCGTTTCCGGCTCGTCGGCAAGGCCGGCAAACGCGACTCCGCTGAAGTAAGCATAGATGAGGCCCCCCGTCATGCTCAAGATCAGCGAATTGAACAGCGAACCCAGGGCGATCGTCAGCACGATGCCGCGCCCCATTTGCATTTCCGAGCCCGTTAGCCGCCGGGCGGCAAACCATTGAACCGCCAAGAGCGCGATGAATAGCCCCGCTCCCGGCAGCCCCACCTGGGCCGCCAGGTGCATGTATTCATTATGCGGGTCGCTGGTGGGAATGTCTTGCGTGTCAGCGACGAGCCGCGCGTATTCGGCTCGAAAGCTCCCCGTGCCGGTCCCGCAAAGTGGATGCCGGCCGATGAGCCGGAGCGTGTTGGCGTAGAATTCCAGGCGCGGATCGGGAGAATGCCTGCGCTGGGGGCCGAATTGATTTCTTATTTGAGCGATCGTCTGGTCGACTCGTGCGCGAATCAAAGTCGAGAACGTGAGCGCTCCCCATGCAGTGGCCCCCACGACCAGGCACGCGATCGCCACGCCCCGTTTTCCCAGTCGCTGGCATAAAAACAATGTGACGAGCGCCCCCAGCAAGAGATAGCCCGTCCGCCCTTGCACCATGAATAAGATGTTATACGCCGCGAGCGCCATGATGCCGGCATACAACCAATGCGCGTGTCGTTGCCAGCCGCCGGAAGGCGCGCGGCTCCGTGCCTGGCCAAATTCGACGGCCGACAGATACACGAGGAAGGCCATCATCAGGCTGTGGATGATGCGATCTTTGGCGATGACGTAGTCGTTGGTCGAGCTGATTCCAAAATCCGCTCCCGAAAGCCATTCGCCATACGAGAGCGCCAGAAGGATTGTCGCCGCCACGATGTAAGAATATGTCGCCAGGCCTCGCAATCGAGGATCTCGAAAGACCACGATGAACATCGGCACATAAATGAGCTCGCGATATTTCAATACGCAACGTCCCGCGGATTCCCAGGTTTCCGATGACCAGCTCATGCCCGCCAGCAAAAGGCCGAACAAGATCAGCGACAGAAGCGCCACGATATTCCGGCGGATGACGTTCCACTTGGCCGACAGGTTGCCCGAAAGAAGCCAGCAGGCCATGAACAGGCCCGTGACGATTTCAGAAAAAGAAGTCGAAAGCGGGATGCTGAAGCCGGTCAGCACGGCCAGCCATCGCGTCGTGCGTTCGAGCGGCGTGCCGGCGGCATAGCAAGGAGGCTCGATTTGAGACCGTGCGAGTTCAGGCTCTGGCCTGCGTCGTTTGACCTCGTGGTGCAAGTTGGCTCCCATGGTCGTATGGGTGGTTCAATCATTGGCGCAAACCGCGCAGGCTGAAGCCTGAACTCCAACCAAGTCGGGCGTTATCGGGAAATCGGCGCGTGGCGTCAATCCCAGTCGCACAAACTGATCTTGGTCGTTACAGTAAAACCGGCGAGAATGGCACTCCCGCGTGGCAAGCCGTATGTCCTTATTCAATGCGCTGGCCGTTCTGCCGCGCCAGTTTCAGGAGCATCGCCATGGGCAAGAAATCGCGTTTCTGCTTGTTATTGGCGCTGATTCTGGCCGGTTTGGGCGGGCAGCCTGCCGCGGCACAGCGCGAGAAGCGCAAGCCCGATCGCCAGCCGCAAGAAATCACAGCAGGCAAGAAGAAGTCACCGTCGACGACCATCACGATGGAAATCCTCACCGGAAGCGATGGGGCGGGTCTCAAAGCACGAGAGTGGTCGGAAATTCTCAGCAAGCTGGATGTCACGTTCACGATTCGGCGCGGCCGGCCGGACGAGAAGCTCGAGGTGACAGAGAAAACAGTGGGCGGCAAGCTGCGCTCGATCGAAGTCACGGGCGCGCTCGACAGCAAAGGCAGGCTGGTTTTCCGCGATCAATCGTTTGCTCCCGGCGATTCGGGCAAACTCGCAGAGTGGCTGAACGAATTGCGCACTTACGGAGCGCAAGGCGATCCGGACGGCAAGCCCGTATGGGGGCTGACCAAGCAACAATTCGCCGTCATTCATACCGCCATGCAGAAGCCCCTGGCCTCCGATCCGAACGGCCTCGACCTCGCCGAGGCGCTCTCGCGGTTTGACTTGCCCAAAGACGACCCGCTGCGGTTCAGTGCCGAGGCCGCCACCCTGCTCAACGAGCAAAAAGAACCGCCCAAGGTAGGTCAATCGGTTAAGGGCGTCACGCAGGGAACGGCCCTGGCGGTCGTGCTGAGCGAACAGGGGCTCGGGTTTCGTCCGCGGCGGCTTCCCGAGGGCACCATCGAACTCACGGTCTATTCGCTCAAAGAGACCAGCGACGTCTGGCCTGTCGGCTGGCCTCGCAAACAGACCATTCCCGAGACGGCTCCCACGCTATTTGAAATCAAGCCGATCGACCTGGAAGACGTACCGCTCGACGCCCTGCTCGAAGCCGTCTCAGACAAAATCAAAATTCCCATCTTGATCGATCATGCCGCCATCAAGGCCAACAAGATCGACCTGGCTGAAGTGAAGATTTCGCATCCCCGCAAGCGGACGACATGGAAGACGGCGCTCGATTCGTTTGCATACAAAGCCAAAGCCAAAGTCGAAGTCTTGATCGACGAAGCCAATAAGCCATTCTTGTGGGTGACGCCTGTGGCCGCTCCCGCACGTTCGCAGAAAGAATAAGCATGTTTTCGGGGGCGCAAATTGTCGCGGAGCTCGCGAGCATGAGAATCACTCATGTCATCTGGCTTCCCGACAGCACGCTGGGCCAGTGGGAAGAGGCCCTCTCGTCGGCCAAAGACTTGGAGCTGATCCGCGTCTGCCGCGAGGGAGAGGCCTGGGCCATCGCCGCCGGGCTCTTCCTCGGCGGTGCGCAGCCGCTGGTGATGATTCAGTGCACGGGCCTCTTTGAATCGGGCGATTCGCTGCGGAATGCCGTGCACGATTACGGAATTCCGCTGTTCGCCGTCATCGGCTACCGGAGCGCGCTGATCGCCGGCTCGAGCGATTCGGCCCGCACGTTCACCGAACCCAATCTGCGATCCTGGGGGCTCGATTACCGGCTCATCGACGCGCCGGAAAAACTCTCGGAATTGCGCCGCCATTACGTCGAGTGCCGCCAGGCGCGGCGGCCGGGCGCGGTGCTGATTGCTGAAGGCCGCATGTAAGGAGCAAGTGCCGATGCCGCGGATGTCGCTTGTGGAGGCTCTCAAGGTTCTGCGCTCCCAGCGCACCGACGAGCAGGTGATCCTGGCCACGATGGGGGCCGCGCGGGAATGGATGAAACTGGGAATGCATCCCCTGGATTTCATTTATGCTCCCTCGGCGATGGGGGAAGCGCCGGCGCTGGGATTGGGAATGGCGCTGGGGCAGCCGGCGAAACGAGTGATCGTGCTCAACGGCGACGGCTGCATGCTCATGAATCTGGGTTGCCTGGTCACGATCACTGCCGAAGCCCCTCCGAATTTTTTACTCATCGTTTGCGACAACTCGGTGTACGAAGTGACGGGCCGGCAGTGGACGGCCGCCTCTCAAGAGGCGCGAACGGGGGGCGCCGCGGTCGATCTGTGCCAAATCGCGCGCGGTTGCGGGTTTTCGGCCGTTTTCGAATTCGAGCGGATCGACGACTGGCGACGCGAGGCGCACCAGGTTATCGCCAAAGCCGGCCCGACGTTCGTCGTGCTCAAGGTCGAGCCTGTCGAGGGAGGCGAAGTCCCGAAGTCTCCCGCTCCGCCCATCGAGCGGGCGCTGAGGTTCGCCGATGCGCTGCAAATTCAGCGCGCGACAACGCAGGTCAGCATTCCAAATTGACGTCCCATGCCCCGTAATCCACACCGGTTCTCAATTCGCCTGCGGCTTAGGCGGACATCAAAGTCGCCGCCATTTTTCGAAGCAGCGCCAACGTCGCACTTTGTCGGATCGAACTCTTCGATGTAATCGCCAAAGTCTTTCCGAGCGTTGAGATTCGATTTGCATGTAGCAAGAGCTTGCAGATCGGTCGTCCGGCGACCAATCGAAAGCTCACTGTCGGTTGCCAACTGCGGCCAAAGGCGGGGAATCCGGAATCGGGATTGGGGGCGCATGAATTGCTTTGCGATTCGCGACCGTCGGGCCGATGCCGAATCCGACACGCAGGAACCTGACTTCTGGGGAATTCGGGTGATTCCGGCGGGATTTGCGGAAGATGACGAAAGGAAAATCGACGTGATGGAACTGTCAGTGACTGCCGACTTGGTGCGAGATCGCGATGCCGCCATCCACAACGGGCAGAACGACGCGCTGCTCAACGCCATGCGACTTGACGCTCTGGAAACATGGCAAGCCGAGATGGGAGCGCGTATGGCGGCGCTGGAGGGAATCGTGTTTGCCTTGCAACAGCGCCTGATCGAATTCGAGTGCCACCTGCGTCAGGCGGGCGCTGTCCGCGCGGCGAGCGATTCGACCAGAATGCCGGTCAAAGGATATGGCATGGCAGCCGACGATAGACGGTCTCCGATGGCCGGCTCGCCGGCGACCATCTGATTGGTCCGCCGTAGCACAAGCGTCCTCGCGTGCGCTTGCTTTGTGAAAGCAGGAGTGTCGCCTCCAGGCATGGCCGGTCTCCTTAGCGTTGTGGCCGGTCTCCCTTGCGTTGTGGCCGGTCTCCCGACCGAGCCACACGCCGCCGACCGCAGGTCTCCCCAAGCGTCGCTGAGCCACAATCAGCAAATCACCGGGCCGTCGCCATGATCCCGCTCACGAGACTTTCGGTCGCGACTACGGCGGGGTTGAGATTCACGCCTACCACCATTTATTGCGGCGCGCTGGCCGAGTAAGCTGTAGTGGCTCTGTCCGTCGTCAGCCGTCAGCCGTCAGCCGTCAGCCGAGCCCGTCATGATGCTGGCATTCTCCCAATTCGCGATGCGCCTGCCGCGACCGGCGAGGATTCTCGTGGGGACGCTCGTGCTGATTGTCTGCCTGGGCGGGTTGTCTCTCGCCTTTCTCTGGCTTTGGCGATTCGGACGCCTGCCAGCGCCGGTCGGCATTCAGCAGCGCACGATGCGCGATGGTTCAACCGCCGCGATGATCCGCGACACGTAACCGGCCTTGCTTGGCAGAATGTCTCAACGCCTCCTGTCAGCCGGCCTCAAGGACCAAGTCGCAGTCGGCGGCTCGGTCGTTTCGTGCGCGCTTGGTTTGGACCGGGTCGTCCTGTAGACTGAATTCTGCCACACACGGGGGGCCTCGGCGGCTCGCTGAAAGAGAACGCTTTTCGAAAGGCCACACATGCAATCCTATTCGCGGCGGGAGTTCACGCAGCAGGCATTGGGCTCGCTATTGACTCTATCGCTTTTGGAAACGCTATTTGAATGCGATGCCTTCGCCGAAGAGGTGAAACCGGCGACCGTGAAGTGGCTGGCCGACGTCAATCAGCTTGGCTGGGACCTCAAGGACAAGAAGCTGACGCAGACGGATTGGCAAAAGAAGATCGAAGAGCTCTATGCCAAAGCCGACGTCGCCGATTTTCTGCGCCTCGTCGACTTCGAAAAGCTGACTCGCAATCTCGAGCCGGCCGAAAACGGCGCCCGCAGTTTGGGCGTCACGTTTCCGAAGGTGGAAGGGATTCCCGAAAAAATCGCCTGGGGCAGGCAAATCTTCGCACTCAAAAAGGGCAGGTCGGTCGTGCCGCATGGGCACAACAACATGGCCACTGCATTTTTAATTCTCAAGGGCCAGTTTCGCGGACGCCATTACGACCGCGTCGAGGACGAAGACGAGCACATGATCATCAAACCCACGATCGACCGCAAATTCACCGTCGGCGAGTGCTCCACCGTGTCGGATTACAAGGACAACGTGCACTGGTTCAAAGCGCTGGATGAGCCGGCGTTCATCTTCAACATCCATGTTTCGGGGATCAACCCCGACAGCGGTGAAACCACGGGACGGGTTTATATCGACCCCGACGGCGAAAAGCTGGCCGGCGGCCTGATCCGCGCACGGCTCATCGACTCGGACGATGCCCACAAGCTTTACGGCTGACGGTGTTCACCCCGCCGACTTCTGGCGGGGAATCGTGCCGTCCCAGGAAAGGCTCAATCGCCCTAACTCGCTGGCTGCGTCGCCGCCCGGCGCCGGTCCCACTTGCGAGACATCCAGTTCGGCTTCGCCCGTGGCTGAGAGGCTCATAAAGCCCATGTCGTCGGGCTGCGTGGCGAAGCGCGGCCGAGCCGGCAGGCATCCGGCGTCAGCGGCGCCGCTGCCGTTCTCAGAGCCGATAAAGCGATATCGGCCGAATTTTTTGAGGAGCGCGCTGAGGCCCCCCTTGGCCGTCGCTCCCGCCAGGGCCGTCGAATTCAGCCGCACGCAAGTCTCATCGTTGGAACACATGAACATCTCCTTCAGGCCGGTGAATTGAACAAGTCCCCGCCCGCTGGCTTCGTAGTCGCGTGCAAAGCTCATCAGATTGGCCGACGACATGTGATCGATCAACGTGACCGATTCACCCAGATGGAAGTGCACCGATGTGGCCTGCTGCGGTATGCGCGCGAGCTCACGGTTGACGTAGAGGGAATTGAACGAGACCAGCGGACGGCCGAAATAGACATGATATTGGTCGGCCACCAGCTCGCGATTCGAAACAGGATTGCGGAACAAATCGAAGAAGCGGAATGGGGCGGCGGCGAAATCGCCGGACGCAGCCGGCGCCGCCAGGGCGACTCGACGCACGGGCCAGGCCAGCGAAACGTTCAGCAATAATTCCAGCGTCATTCCACTCAGAATTCCAAGCAGAAGGTCAGTGGAAACGGTTACCAGCACGGTCGTGGCAAACACCAAGAGCTGTTCCGAGCCGATGTGCGCCACGTGCTTCCAAACTTTGGGCTTGCACAGCTTATAGCCGATGAAGACGACGATGGCCGAAAGAGCGCTCAACGGAATGAGGTTGATGAGGTCTTTGGCCAGGAACAGATACATGACCAGAAACACGGCGTTGTAGAAATTGGCCCACAGCGTCTTGCCGCCCGTGACGATGCAGGTCGTGCTCTTGACGCCCCCGGGGATGATCGTAAGACCCCCCGCGACGCTCGAGCAGATGTTGGAAATGCCCATCGCCATCAGCGTGCGGTCGGGCGAGCTCTTGCGCTTGTAGGGGTCGATCTTGTCGATGCCGGCGATCGTCGCCAGCGATTCAACGCCGTCGATCAACGTGAGCGTCACGACGGTGGTGAAAATCGCGAGCCACAGCGTGTGATCGGCAAACAGACCGTGAAAATTCGGAAACACCATGCCGTTCCTTAGCGGATCATCGGGAATCTTGATCATGTACCCTTTGTCGATTTGCAGCACCCAGCCCAATAAGAGCCCGAACACCACGACGGTGAGCGGCGGCGGGACGATCTTCGTCCAGCGATTGCGCGCCACGGTGAGCACAATGGTGAGCGCCAGACACATCAGGCCGACCAAGAGTACGATCGGTTGCGTATTCACAAGTTGTGCGGGAAGCTCGGCCAGGATCTCCCAGAAATCGTGCGCCTCGAATCTCTGCCCGATCAGGTTGGGGATCTGTTTGACGATGATCAATAAGCCGATCGAGGCCAACATGCCTTCGACGACCGTCGGCGAGAACCAGGCGCTGAAGCGGGCTACCTTAAGCCGGCTCAAAATAATTTGCACGACGCCCACCATGCAGATCACGCCCAAGAGCAGGGGATAACCCACGTCGCGGTCTCCGTGACCCAGCGTCGTCATGGCCACGAAGATGGCCGGAGCGAGCCCCGCGGCCGGTCCGCTGATCGTGACAAAGGAGCCTCCCAGAAATGGATAAATCGCCCCCGCAATGATCGCCGACACCAATCCCGCTACCGGCGGCGCGCCCGAAGCGATAGCGATTCCCAGTGAGAAGGGGAGGGAAACCAGCGACACCATGAGCCCCGCCAACATGTCGCTGCGCCAGTGCTTGAGCCCGGCAATGCCGTTCTGCGGCTTTTCCATGTTTGCAGTTGACTCGAGAGCGGCTTCCGGCGCTTGCATGATTCATTCACTCCCATCGGGGCATGGCACAATTCAATCGGAACAGCACTGATAATTCTCCGCGGATTTCGTCGGATCGTAAATCGGGAATGTGCTCATCAGGCGCTCAGTCATTGAGCGATCGCGTCGATGGCCGGTTGCTTAGAAGTAACTCAGCGTTTTGCTGATCTGTTACTCATCGTATTGCTGAATCGGGGCCGACGGACTCAGAATTTTGGCGTGGCGGGCACCGTGCGGCTGTGTTAATCTGAAACTTATGACCAGGACGGCAAAAAGCGACGCGGTTGCAACGACGCGCATTTTGATCGTCGACGATCACCCGCTCGTTCGCGAAGGTTTGATCGGTTTGCTCTCGGCGCAAGACGATTTCGTAATCTGCGGCGAGGCTTCGGGGGTCGCCGAAGCGCGGCGGCTGGTCGCTGCCGCAAAACCCGATGTGGCCATCATCGACTTGACGCTCGCCGACGGCACGGGCATCGAGCTCATCAAAGAGCTCAAAGCCAAAATGCCGCAACTGAAACTCCTGGTGCTCAGCATGCACGAAGAGTCGTTATTTGCCGAGCGCGTGATGAGGGCCGGCGCCATGGGCTTCGTCAGCAAACACGAAGCCAGCCGCACGATCATTCAGGCGGTGCGCACGGTTCTCACGGGAAAGATCTATCTCAGTCCGAACATGACCGAGCTGGTGGTGCAGCGGGCCTTTATTGCGGGGGCCGATCTCAGTCGTCCGCCAGTCGACCGCTTGACCGATCGCGAAATGGAGGTGTTCGAGCTGATCGGCCAGGGGCTCAGCAGCCGTCAGATTGCCGTGAAACTGGAGGTCAGCCCCAAGACCGTCGAGACGCATCGCGAGCACATCAAAGACAAGCTGGAGGTGTCGACCAGCACCGAGCTGACCCGATACGCCGTCCAATGGGTGCTGGAAAATCAGTGAATCCCGCCATGACGCCGGCTCTGCGGAGGTTCCTTCCCAATCTCACCACCATCGGACTTGCGCTGATTGTGGCGCTGCTTTTGGTCACGGTGCTGGTTTCCGAATGGAACGTCAACCGGCTGGTCGACAATGAGCACCGGGTGTTGCACACCCAGGAGGTGCTCACGGCGCTGGAAGAAGTTCTCTCGACCGTCACCGAAGCCGAGACGGCCGAGCGCGGGTTTTTGATCACCGACGACGAGAAGTACCTGAGCTCGTACGAATCGGCGATCGTCAAAGTCAATGAGACGATCGAGCGCCTGACGCAATTGACGCGCGATGAATTGGGCCCGCAAGAGCTGATCGCCGGTTTGGGCGAGCGCGTCGCGGCGCGCTTGCAAGAATTGAAAAACGCGATCGCGGCGCGCCGCGCCGGCGGGTTCGACGCGGCGCGGCAGTCGGTTTCGACCAATCACGGCCGGCAACTCATGCTCGAGATGCGCCGCCTGGTCGCCGAAATGAAAGAGCAGGGCCATGAATCGCTGGCGATCGCCGCGGCCCAATCGAGCCGCAGTGCGTTTGTCACGACAGCCATCGACTATCTGGGCGCGGCCCTGGGCATCGGCATGGTGTGCCTGGCGTTTTACTTGTTCCGTCTCGACGTGGCGCACCGCGAGCGGGTCGCCGACGTCACGCGGCGGCTGGCTGCCATCGTCGAGTCGTCGGATGACGCCATCGTCAGCAAGTCGCTCGACGGCGTGATCGTCAGTTGGAACGCCGGAGCGCAGCAAGTTTACGGATACACCGCGTCCGAAGCCGTGGGCCAGCCGATCACCATGCTCTGCGCCCCGGAACACCACGACGACATCTTTCGAATTCTCGAACGGGTGCGGCGCGGGATTCACATTGAGCACTTCGAGACGACTCGCATTCGCAAGGACGGGCGAAAGATCGACATTTCTCTGAGCATTTCGCCGATCAAGGGAGCGCGAGGCGAAGCCATCGGCGCTTCGGCCATCGCCCGCGACATCACCGAACACAAGACGCTGCAGCGCGAGGTGCTGAATATTGCGGCCCTGGAACAGCGGCGCATCGGCCAGGAGCTTCACGATGGGATCGGCCAGGAACTGACAGGGCTGACCATGATGATGCAGCGTCTGGTGGCCGAGCTGGGCGACGATCAATCGCCGCAGTCAGGGACGGCCGCCAGAATCCAGACGCGACTGGAGGAAGCGCTGAGTCACGTGCGAGCCATGTCGAAGGGGTTGGTTCCCGTCGAGGTCGATTCCGAGGGACTGATGGTGGCGCTGGCAGACCTGGCGGCCCGCACGAGCGAGCTGCATGGAGTGTCGTGCAGCTTCGAGTGTCACCGTCCTGTCGCCATCGCAGACAATCAAACGGCCATGCAACTGTATCGCATGTCGCAGGAAGCGGTCACCAATGCCGTCAAGCACGGCCACCCTCGAAATATCTTTATCCGGCTGGGAGTCGAGGGCGACCGGGCGATTTTGCGTGTGATCGACGACGGCACAGGCTTTGCCGAGTCAGCTCAGAACACGGCGGGGACGGGCCTGCGCATCATGCGCTATCGGGCCGATGTGATCGGCGCGACGCTCGACATCACATCAGCCAGACCCCACGGAGCGATCGTCACCTGCTCGGTCGCCAACGGCCCCATCCTGGACGGCGCTGCGGCCGGCAATGGCCGCATGATGGGGGATTCCCCGCGGCAGGCCTCGATCGACTCGTGCGCCGCATCAAGCTGACCTGAAATCGTATCAGAAGTTCAAGTTGCAACGTCTCATAACTTCTGAGTCGGGTCGGAATCGAGATCGGGCTTGGGGGCATGCGGATAGTCGACCGGCCGATATCGAATCGCCAGTTCGGGAGTCATCAGTTTCTCTTGGTTTCGAGCGCGCGAGGTGAGCGCCCGGTCCAGAATTCCAGCGGTGAGCAGAGTCCGCTCGACGGGGTAACTCGGGCGCCCGGTATGGATCATCCGCTCGATCGCCTTCAGCAAGTACGCGAAGTGTGGGTAACTTGGCTGCGGTCGCTCTTCGAACCGGGTCGCCAGCACGCGAGGCTCCCCCTTGACCTTGAGAGCCGCCGAAATCCCGCCGACAAAGTCGGGCAACATCAATATGCGTCCCAGCAGGCCGTCGTTGTACTGAAACAGGAAGAGCGAAGATTGATCTCCTTGTCGCAGGTCGCCTTGACGGCCTGGCAAAACGCCAAGGGCCGCATCAAGAAGCTCTTTGTGCACGGTTCCATCGTCGACGGCTTTCCACATCGCCTCACCGCGCAAACATTGCACCCACGCGACGCCCGTCTCGGCGCCGCGCCGCCGCTCAACAAGGCATTGGAAACAATCGAGCGTGTGGGCCCCGTAGATGTCGAGGCCCGAGTAACCCACGCCGACCGCCGCTTCGATCTGGCAGTCCATCGGCACGTCGATCTCCGGATTCCGAAAACTGACCGGCAGCGACGAGCCGGCCATAAACGGAGTTTTCAGCTCTCGGGCGCGGTCGTACATCCATTTCGCGTCCGACCAGACGGGGCCCAGGTGCTTATCGCTGAAGACCGGCACGACGCGAGCGTATTTTTGAAATGCGTCGCTGATCTCTTCGAAAAAGCGTCGGCGCGGGTAGAGATGCTGGCCCTTCTCGTTGTACGGATAATTGCCGTGCTCGCCCACGCTGATGACGCCGTCGACCGGAATGCGATCGCCGCCGACGGTCACCGCTTTTTCGATCGTATCGAAAATGGGGACGTTATACTTTTTAGCCATCGCGCGGGCGATGTCGCCGGGGCCGAACTGCTCGACGTACATCGACGCCAGCGTCAAGGCCGGCCCCGCGCCTTGGTCCTGTTTCCAGCCCTCGAGAATCTTCCCGATCAACACGTCGGCGTGCAGCCCCTTCTCGTAGGCCGTCAAAATGGCGGCAACCGATTTAGGGGCCGGTCGCGCGAAGCCAGCCGCGGAAGCCGGCAATGGCAAACCAGTCGCGAGCGCTGTGGCCATCGCACTCCCCAGCCATTCTCGACGAG
>Ga0070735_10001437_pt1 | contig 23095 bp, 24 predicted proteins | sample Coa_R1_FD_66443 | JGI IMG/M metagenome (GOLD analysis project Ga0070735, IMG submission 66443) | Surface soil microbial communities from Centralia Pennsylvania, which are recovering from an underground coalmine fire - Coalmine... | ecosystem: Environmental > Terrestrial > Soil > Unclassified ...
GACGGAACGCCGGCAAGCCGTGCCATCGGCGCAATATGTCCAACCGGCACGCTGGCCTGCACGTCGTAGTTCGGCACGCCGCCCGCAAGGTTGCCGACCGAACCCTGCACGTGCGCAAACGTCGGTCCGAGCGAGGCAATCGTGTGGTGTAAGTGCAGCGTGCCGTTCGCAATCGCGACCTCGGAGCTTGCCGAGAACGGGCCGTATCCGGCGGCGCGTCCGCCGCGCAGCAGCACGCCCGCATCGACGTCGGGCACCGCAGCAGCGGGTGCAATAGCGCCAACCGCCCGCAGCGTCCCGGCCGAGATCGGGACGCCGAATCCGCGCATCGCCTGATCCGCGCTCAAACTCGTGGTCACTAAACTCAATCGCGTTTGCTGCGCGCCCGGCTGCGTGGCATAACTGCCCGCGGCGAGGACGCTTCCGCCGGCGGCGCGCGCTTGCGCAGCATAGACGCGCAACACGCCGTTGTCGTACGCCATCGTTCCGGTAACCGAAGAGATCGGTATCCCGTGCATGTTCGCGTTGCGCAGCTGCGCGTTCTGCGCTTGCACGAAGATCTTCCCTTGCGCAATCGCGATCGCCATCGGTCCGCGGATTGCGCCCTGCACGGGGAAACCGCCCAAGAACATTCGCAGCCCCGCAAAGGTTCCGCTGTAGCCGCCGCGCGCCACGATGAGATTCGGCGCAAACGTGCCGTTGCCGTCGAAGGTTCCCCACGGTCCGTCCGCGTGGACGCTGCTGATGCGCGACGCGGCGAACGGGCCGGCAAACCGCGCCGAGATCGTCGTGAACGGCACGCCGGCGATCGTTGCGGGTGACATGTACACCGCCCCGCCGATGACGACGTTGTGTAACGAGCCGGTTCCCGCGACGTTCGCTTCGACGATATGCGCATCGATTGGCGGCAACTGCGGAATGTCCACGCCGGGGAACGCAACCGGCGCGGGTTGGTTCAAACGCATGTGATACACCGACGCCCAAAAAGCGCTGTTGCCGTTGGGGCGATCCAAACTGAAGCCTGCGACCATCGTTCCGCCCGATGCGTTGCGCACGCTGATCGGCCCGAAGGTGCCGACGCCGCGCCGGTCGATGTCGTAAAAGCCGTTTACGTTCTCCGCGTTTGCAAGCGAAACCAAATAGCCGCGAGCATCGAAGAGCACGTCGGTGCCGTGCAGCAGCACTTCGGTCAGAATCGGCTGATTGCTGACCAGGCCGCTCAAATACGGCATGCGCGAAGACGAGCCCATGGCGTGCAGTGTAAGCGTGCTTTGCACGCGTGCGCCGAGCTCGAGCATGCCTTGCAGATGCATCTGTATGCCGTCGTACGACGCGTGGAACGGCAGCACGATGAGTTTGCTGCGGTAGAGCGCCACCACGCCGCTCGGATGATCGATCGGGACGGCGCCATAGTTGAAGCGCGTACCGCCGTAGCCGATCATCAGCACCGGATCGGCGATGTCGCCTTCAATCAACGCGTGGATGCGCACGCCGCCGTGAATCGGCAGGCCCGCCGCAAAGTGCGCGACTTCTTTCAAGTAGCGCAAATCACCGGAGCCGTCCACGCCGAGGCGAAACTGCGGATTCACGAAGTCGAAGATACCGCCCGCAAAAACGATGCGCAGGTGTCCGACGCTCGCCGTCGCGCGCGGCATGGCGAAGCCGGAGTCGAACACGGTGAGCGGCCCGTTGATATGTTCGATCGGGGAATCGAGCGCTTTGACGATCATCCTTCCGTCGGTCAGATTACCGGCGCCGGAGAGATGGTATGCTGCGGGCGAACCCGGCCCCACGCCGTACGCCCACGCGTGCAGATCGAAATTCCGGACGGTTCCTCCGAGGATGTGCGCTGCCGGCGAATTGATGAAGTAGTTGCCGATGGTGCCGATCGGAATCGCGCGCACTTGCACGTGATGAAGGGCGTAACCGTTCAAATAGTTGATCGTGCCCGCGATACGAAAGGGCTGCGCGCCCGCGTCTTCCAAAAAACCGGTCGCTTTGTAGCGTGTCTGCACCGCGCTGTCGATCGCGATGTCGACGTCGATCCGATCGACGCGCTGCCGGCGGCTTTGTTCGTAGAAGCGGTATTCGTCGATGAGCGCCGCCGACGCATCGCGCACGCGCACCGTGAAATTGAGCGGCACGTTGTTCGGAGCGCTTCGGCCTGTCCCGCCGCTGACCGCGCGGGGGATCACGATGTTGTACGTGCCGTTTTCGTTGTGCACGATGGTGATTTGCGGGCGATCGATCGTAATCGCCGTCAATCCGAAGCGGTGAGTGCTTCCCGGCAGCAAGTCGCGCAAATTGTAATAGACGTCAATTCGGCGAGCGTCGAGCACGGTCTGTCCGCCGTGGGAGACATGCACGCCGACGAGCGCGCCGTGACCCGATCCCAAGTGCAGGTCTTGTACCTGCACGCTGTAGCCGGTTGCGAGCGGAACGATGGAAGAGAGCGCAAAGCGCGCGGCGCCGTTGTGAAAGATCGCCACGAGCACGATGAGCACGATCAGCAGCGCCGCAACCCCGGCACCGATCCGTTTGCGCAAGCCGTCCCTCCGCTGCGGGCTTTATACCCCCAACGAAACGCGAAGCCCCTGCATTGCAGGGGCTTCGTCATCTAGAGGTCGAGGTTCTTTACGGACTTGGCGAAGTCGAAGATGTACTGCTTGCGCGGCTCGACCTTGTCACCCATGAGATCGGTGAAGATCTGCTCGGCCTCGACCGCGTCCTCGACGGTGATGCGTTTGAGTCGCCGATTGCCCACCTCCATCGTGGTGACGGCGAGCTGCTCGGCGTCCATCTCGCCGAGGCCCTTGTACTGCTGGACGACAAAGTCTTTCCCGTCGTCGCCGACGATCGAGCGCAGCTCCGTATCGCTGAACGCATACCACTGCTTTTTGCCTTTGCGAATGCCGTAGAGCGGCGGCTGCGCGATGTATACGAACCCTTCCTCGACCAGCGGCTTCATCTGCCGGTAGAAGAACGTGAGCAGCAGCGTGCGGATGTGCGAGCCGTCGACGTCCGCGTCGGTCATGATGATGATCTTGTGGTAGCGCAGCTTCGTCGAATCGAATTCGCTGCCGAAGCCCGTGCCCAGCGCGGTGATCATCGTGCGGATCTCTTCGTTCGAGAGCACTTTGTCCAAGCGCGCCTTCTCGACGTTGAGAATCTTGCCGCGCAGCGGAAGAATGGCTTGCGAATTCGGGTCGCGTCCGCCCTTGGCGGTTCCGCCGGCCGAGTCGCCTTCCACCAGGAAGATTTCGCTCTGCGAGGGATCGGTGTTCTTGCAGTCGACGAGTTTGCCCGGCAAACCGGAACCCTCGAGCGCGTTCTTGCGCCGCGAGAGATCGCGCGCTTTCTTCGCCGCTTCGCGAGCGCGCTGCGCCTGCATACACTTGTCGATGATCGCGCGCGCGTACTTCGGATTCTCCTCGAAGAAGAATTCCAGGCGTTCGTTGACCAGGCCGTACACGATGTTGCGCACGCTGGCATTGCCGAGTTTGGTTTTCGTCTGACCTTCGAACTGCGGCTCGGCGAGTTTCACCGATACGACCGCCGTCAGTCCTTCCATGCAGTCGTCGGTGGAGAGGTTGCTGTCCGACTCCTTGAGCATGCCGCGCTTTTTCGCGTAGCCGTTTACGGCGTTGCTGATGGCCGTGCGAAAACCGGTGAGGTGCATGCCGCCCTCAATCGTGTTGATGTTGTTCGCGTACGAGGAGATGATCTCGCTGTACGTGTCCGTCCACTGCATCGCGACCTCGACGTCGACGCCGTCGCGCTCGTTGTGCGTCGAGATGATCGGATGAATCGGATCCTTCTTCTCATTGAGCCACTCGACGAACGAGATGATGCCGCCGTCGAATTTGAACGTGCGTTCGCGCACCGGATCTTGGCGCTCGTCGCGGAGCGTGATGGACAGGCCGCGATTGAGGAACGCGAGTTCACGCAACCGTTTGGCGAGCACGTCCCAGTGAAAGTCGGTGACCTCGAATACCTCGGGATCCGGCATGAACCATTGGTACGAGCCGGTATCCTCTTCGGAGATCTTGCCGATCTTTTTGAGTTTTTGCGTTGTGATACCACGTACGAACTTGATCTCGTAGACGTTGCCGTCGCGCTTGACGCGTGTGGTCATGTGCGAGGAGAGCGCGTTGACGACGGAAATGCCCACGCCGTGCAGACCGCCCGAGACTTTATATCCACCTTTGCCGAATTTGCCGCCCGCATGCAGGATCGTCATGATGACTTCGACGGCCGGCATCTTCTCTTCGGCGTGGACGTCGACCGGAATGCCGCGGCCGTCGTCTTCGACGGAGCACGATCCGTCCTTGTAGAGCACGACATTGATGTTGCGCGCGTAGCCCGCCAGCGCTTCGTCGACCGCGTTGTCGACCGCTTCGTACACGAGCTGATGAAGGCCGCGCTCGGCCGTGTTGCCGATGTACATGCCGGGACGTTTGCGAACCGCTTCGAGGCCTTTGAGGACTTCGATCTGCTCCGCGCCGTAGTTTGTTGCCATAAGTTTTGTTACGTGTTCTCGTTTCCGTAGAAAAGTTCGTGTAACTCGTCTCCGAGCAAATCGCGCACGACTGCCGGTGCGATCTTGTCCGGATCCAGCTCGCTTTTGAGCAGCACGTACGAACTGGCGATCGAGCGATCGCGCGTCGTAACGCGCGGACGCGCGGAACGCCGGATGCGTTCGAGCGTGTCTTTCCAGCGGCGAAGCAGCGCAATACGCACCGCCTCATACTCTTGCCGCGAGAGCCCCGGAACGACAGCCGCGATGCCGCCGAATCCGAGCCACGGCGCCTCGTAGAGCAGCCGTGCGACGTTTGCGTCACGCTCCTGCGCGTGCGCATTTTCGCAAGGCACGCAGAAGGGCCGCGACGCCGTATGGGTGCGCGCGCCGCACCGTGGACATTCTTTCCATCCGGCGCTCGTTTTTGCCCGCTGCGCGGCCGCGACATCCGCGCGAAAACGCTCGATTGCCGCCTCCAGCGTCGCGGCGGGCTCCGAAACGCGGGCGGGCTTTTGGCGCCGCACGCGTTGACGGCGTGCCGCCGGTGGGGCCTGCTCGCGCATTCTGCCGACGCGAAAGCGCAACGTGCGTATCGACTGGCCGGTGCGCGCCTGCACGGCGTGCAGCACGCGCTCGCTTAGAAATGCGAGCTGTTGACTCCACGGGCTCGATCGCGTTACGACGATGAGTGCGTCGTGCGCAATCTCAGCCGGGCGGCTGTTGGCGGCGACGTCGTCGCCGACAATGTGCGCCCACTCCGTCTGCAACACCGAAAGCGGGTCGCCCGGATGCAGCGTCTGCGGATTCCACGCGCCCAAGGCTTGCGCGAGCTTCTTCACGCCGCCAGCACCTTCGCGGATTCGATCGTGTAGCGGCGCGCAGCCGGCAAGCCTTCCGGGAGATGCGTTGCCGTAATGAACGCTTGCTCGAAGCCGCCGACACCGGCGAGGAACGCTTGAGCGCGCTGCGGATCCAGTTCCGAGAGAACGTCGTCGAGCAGCAACAGCGGCGCTTCGCCGGAGCGATCGTGCATAACGCTATATTCGGCAACCTTGAGCGCCAGTACCGCCGTGCGCTGCTGCCCTTGCGAGCCATATGCCGCGAGCGGCCGTCCGTCGAGTTGGAAATCGAGATCGTCGCGGTGTGGACCGGCAAGACTCATCTGCCGGGCGCGCTCCTGCGCCGCAAGTGCCTTGAGCTTCGCCGCAAACGCGCCCGCGACAGCCTCGGCGATGGGCGCCTCGAACGGCACGTTCGGCTGATACGCGATGTGCAGTCGTTCATTCTCGCCGGCCCATTGCGCGTGCACGCGCGAAGCTGCCGCGCCGAGCACGCGAACGAGCTGATCGCGTGCCAGCATGACGGCGGCGCCGGCTTCGATGAGCGTTTCGTTGTAGATCGCGAGCAGATCCGGATCCGGCTCATCCCCCGTGCGCAGCAGTGCGGACTTTTGCGTGAGCGCTTTTTGGTAGCGCGCCAGCTCGTGATAGTACGTTGGCTGTTCCTGCGCAAGCGCAATATTCAAAAACGAACGGCGCAGCGCCGGTGCGCCGCTGACCAGCTGCAAGTCCGCGGGCACAAACGTCACGACGCGCAAGCTCCCCAGGAACTTTGCGTAGCGCACGCTGCGCCCGTTCACCGTGTAGACCTTACGCGTGCCGCGCGGCGTCGAGGCAATGGTGCAGCCGAGCCGCACTTCCCCTGCGCGCACGTGCGCTTCGCCGGATATCGCCGCTAATTCAAAACCCTCGCGAATGAGATCGCGCTCGCGCGACGTGCGAAACGATTTGCCGGTTCCGAGCAGCGAGATCGCCTCGAGCAAATTGCTTTTGCCTTGCGCGTTGCGCCCGATGAACACGTTCAGCCCCGCATCCGGCTCGAGTTCGAGTTGCGCGTAGTTTCGCACGTTAGAGAGATGCAAGGATTTCAGAAGCATCTCTGGCCGTTACGGGCAGCACATGTACCAGATGAGAGCAGTTGCAATCGTCCAACCTGTTCCGACCACTGCGCCTACCGCTCTGAATACCGCCCACGGCATTATGTTGGTTCGCCGCCATCGCACACTACGGACGAACCCCGCAATGTACGTCGCAAGCGCCATAGCGATGAACGGTAGCGGAAGCCACAAAAGCGTCCGCAATTCCGATCGGTACGTGTATCCAGATACTACGACGATGGCCCACGCGGCGAGCGTGAGCCATAGTGCATCGTATTCGCGAAGCGCTTGCTCCACCTATTGGCGCAGCGGCATCAGGACATAGAGTTGTTGCGCGCCTTCCGGCGGCTCGACCGGCCGAATCGCCGCAGGTGAAAGCGGCCCGAGAAATTCCATGACGGTTTGCGCCGAGTCGATGTGGTTGAGGATCTCGACCAAATAGCGCGCGTTGAACGCAATGGTGAGATCGTCGCCTTGCTGTTCGACTTCGAGTTCTTCGTACGCGTTGCCGGAGACGTCCGAGCTTGCCGTAACGATGAGCGTCTGGTTCGACACCGCGAGTTTCACCATGCTCGCGCGATCGCCGGCGACCAGTTCCGCGCGGCGCAGCGCGCTGATGAGCGACGCCGTGTTCACCGTAACCGACCGATCGAACTTGGCGGGGATGACTTGTCCGTAGTTCGGATACTGCCCGTCGACCAGACGGACGACGATCGACGTATCGCCGCTGCCGAACATCAACTGGTTGCTTTGCGCGCCCAGGGCGGTGACCTCGACGCTCTCCGCGCTGCCCAGGTTGCGCGACGCCTCGGCCAGTGCGCGAGACGGCACGATGTACTTCTCGGCGCCGGATATCCCGCTCTCGAGCGTGGTTTGATACCGCGCGAGGCGATAGCCGTCGGTGGCGACCATCGTCAGCGAGTCGCCTTCGATTTCGAGCAGCGTACCCATGAGGACCGCGCCGCGCGCCTCTTCACTCGAGGCCGCGAAGATCGTCGCGTTGACGCCGTCCCGGAAACGCTTGCCGCCGAGTTTGAAGTGCTGGCCGCGCTGTGCCGCCGGGAGGGGTGGATATTCGTCCGCGGGCAGCGCGTGAAAGTCGTAGTTGCTGCGTTCGACTTTGATGCTGGCACGGGTCGGCGTACCGGTCAGTTCGAGCAGTCCGGTCTGCAGGTTGCTCAGGTAGCTGCTGAACAGTTTGGCCGGTACCGTTACACTTCCCGATTCGCTGACCTCGGCGGGGAAAGCGTGCTGCAGCGTCAGTTCGAGGTCCGTGGCCCGCACCGCGATTTTCCCTTCCTCGGCGCTGAGCAGCACGTTGGAGAGGATCGGCACGGTGGTGTGCGCGTTGACGACTTTGCTCGCCGCGCCCACGGCGCCGGCGATGTCCTTCGTGTTGCAGGTGAACTTCATTTTTAGCAGCGCCCCCATGTTTTCATGCCGCCTAATTGTACTGCCAACGTATCGTCTCCCCGTGGGCGCCGCACACATGCGTTTTCCACTGTCACTGCGTGACTCCGTCGCTTCTTTTAATTAACTGACTTAACCGTACTAGTAGTAAGGCGGTGTATTCTGCGAACAACCGCCGATTCTCTCGTTTTCACGCGGTTTTTCGCCCGGCATAAGTTGTGTACGACCGTGGGAGGGCCTTGCACATTCTCACGCCGCGGCGCACCCGAGCAGTTATCCACGCGCACGCCTTCGCCCTGTGCAGCGGGCCGTGCAAAACGTGGAATGAAAAAGCGGCTCGGGAATGCCGAGCCGCTCGAAACGTTCCTGTCGAAAAACTAGTCGTTTTGGCAAAGTGCGATGAGCGATCGAATCTTGTTGCGATAGGCTTCGTCGCGCTGCGTCTGCTCCTTGACTTTGTCGCGTGCGTACATCACGGTCGTGTGATCCTTCTTGTTGAATTCACGCGCGATGTGCGGCAGCGAGCAATCCGTCAGTTCGGTACAGACGAACATCGCGATTTGGCGCGGCGCCGCCACGCGCTGATCGCGCCGGTGATTGTCCATCTCTTTGACCGTCAATCCGTGCGCTTTGGCGATTTTCTCTTTGATCGAGGCGATCGTCACACGGCGCAGCGGGGCTTGCGCCACCGCGTTTTTGAGCACTTCAGCGGCGAGATCCACGGTAATCGGAGACTTCGTAAGCGAGGAATACGCGACGACGCGAATCAGGGCGCCTTCCAGCTCACGAATGTTCGACGGAATCACCTTCGCAATGAAGGAGGTGACCTCGTCGGGGACGGGGATTTTTTCGGACTCGGCCTTTTTGCGCAGAATCGCTTCACGCGTTTCGAGATCCGGCGGCTGAATGTCGGTGAGCAGCCCCCATTCGAAGCGCGAACGCAGGCGATTCTCTAACGTTTGAATCTCTTTGGGTGGTCGATCGCTGGAAATGACCAGCTGCCGCCCGGATTCGTGCAGCGCATTGAAGGTGTGGAAGAACTCTTCTTGCGTACCCTCTTTGCCTTCCAGGAACTGAATGTCGTCGATCAGCAGCACGTCGACTTGGCGATACTTGTTGCGAAATTCGACGGTTTTGTTGTTCTGCACCGCAATGATGAATTCGTTGGTGAACTTCTCGCTAGAAACGTACACGACGTTCGCATCGGGGTTGTCTTGCAAAACGCGATGGCCGATCGCGTGCATCAAGTGGGTCTTCCCCAGGCCCACGCCCCCATACAAAAAGAGGGGATTGTAGGCCCGGGCCGGTGCCGCGGCTACCGCCTGCGCGGCGGCATGCGCGAACCGGTTGGAATTGCCGATGACGAACTCTTCGAACGTGTAGCGCGAGTTCAAATTTCCGGGGCGAAAATCGCCTTGCGGACGAATCGGAGCAGCGGGCGCTGCAAGCGAGGCCGTGCTGCTTTGCGCAACCTCCGCCGTTTCGGCGAGCACGGTGAACTGGAGCTGCACGCCGGTTCCGAAAATCTCCGCCAGCACTTCGGCGATTTGCCCTTTGAGACGGTTCTCCACCCAGTCGCGGGCAAAGTTATTCTGCACCGCCAGCCGCAGCTCGTCGCCGCTGAGCGAGACGAGACGGAGCGGCTTGATCCACATCTCGAAAATCGGTTTCGAGAATTTGCGCTCGAGCGCGTCCAGCGCCGATTGCCAGAGATCGCTCGAGATGTCGGGGTTGCCAACCGCAAGCGCCATGCTGAAATCCGTCCTCGTTAACCAGAGTGAGTAGCCACTCGTCATTCACGCCGGCGACAAAAGTCGACAGGCGCGAGGCCGAGTGTGGGAGGCCCGGAATTGGCTTAATCAGACGCCTATCCTGCGAAAAGGACCGACTTTTTTATCCACTTATCCACAGGTGTACAACCATCGATTTTACGAGGAAATTCGCACACGTTCCGCATGCGATTTCCCCCCTTGACAAGCGCGAAATTACGCATGAAATGAGGTGTTTTTGCCCCATCGGGCAGAGTGCGCGCGACGCGCTTTCCACAATGTTGTCCACACGTGTGGAGAGCGCGTCGCGGGGTCGCTTTTCCGGCAATTCGCCGCAGCGCGCCGCCCGGAGGCAACGGCAAGGGTTGACGCTCCCGCTTGGGGGGTCCTATACTAAGTGGCTGTGCCCGCTCACCGTGCGGCGCCGAACTTTTAGCTAGGAGACACCAGCAGCATGAAGCGGACGTTTCAGCCGCACAACCGCCGTCGCAAACGCGTGCACGGCTTTTTGGAGCGCATGTCGACCAAGAACGGCCGGCGTGTCATCAACGCCCGCCGCAAGAAAGGCCGCAAGCGCCTGACGGCCTGATGCGCCATTTCGCCAGCTTGCGCCGAGCCGCGGACTTTGCCCGTCTGCGCCAGCGCGGGCGGCGCCGGGCGACGGCCAACCTCACGCTGTTTTGCGCGCAGGCCGCCCCGGGCGATGAACGTTCGCTCGTCGGCATCACCGTTTCGAAAAGCGTCGGTACCGCTGTGGTTCGTAATCGGCTGCGGCGCAGGCTCGCGGCCTCGCTCCAAGAGTTGCTCTCGCCGCAGGCGCGCATGCGTCTGCTCGTCATCGCACGCCCCTCCGCCGCCACGCTGCCGTTTGCAGTGCTGCGCGACGAGGTGCGAAGGGCCCTCGGCTGATGCGCTGGGCCGCCGTCTTTGCGCTGCGCGCGTACAAGCGCCTCATCTCACCGCTTCTTCCGCCGGCCTGCCGCTTCTATCCGACCTGCTCGGAGTACGCGGCACAGGCCATCGCGAAACATGGGCTCGCACGCGGCGGTACCATGGCCGCAAAACGCCTGATGAAATGTAACCCGCTGCATCCCGGCGGCGTCGACCCCGTCCCGGAAAGGTAAATTTTGCACGTCATCCTCGCCACGTCGTGGCTCGATCCCATCGTGTATGCCGTCAATTACGTCGTTGGCGGCATCAATCTGGTGGTGCACAACCGCGGTTGGAGCCTCGTGCTCTTCGCGCTCGGATTAAAGCTGATCTTTTGGCCGCTGAACGCCAAGCAGTTCATGGCCATGATCAAGATGCAGCAGCTCGCGCCGCAACTCAAAAAGCTGCAAGAAAAATACGGCAAGAGCGATCCGCAGCGCTATCAGCAAGAGACGATGGAGCTGTACAAAAAGAACGGCGCCAATCCGCTCGCCGGATGCTGGCCGATGCTGGTGCAGTATCCGTTCATCATCAGCGTGTACTACGCGGTGCTGCAGCAAAAGCAGCTGTACACGAACGAGCATTGGCTCTGGATCGGCGCGTGGTTCACGCAGCACATGCCCGTGCTGCCGGTATGGAAAGCGCCGCTGCTCGCCTCGAGCCTCGCCGCGCCCGACCTCATTCTGCTCGTGCTCTACATGATTTCGATGTATCTGTTCTCGCGCTACGCCACGATGCCGTCGACGGATCCGCAGCAGGCGCAGACGCAGAAACTGATGGCCTGGTTCTCACCGATCATGCTCGGCTATTTCGGCTTTCAGTGGAAATGGCCGTCGGCGATGGTGCTCTACTGGTTCTCGTACAACATTTTCACGATGGGACAACAGTTCTATCTGCTCAAGCGGTACCATCAGCCGCTTTCCGTGCTCGACAACGAACACGCAATCACCGATATTGCGCCGCAGCCGCAGCCGGCCAAGGCGCAAAAGCAAGCAATTGCGGGCAACGGCGCTCCCAGGCAAATTGGGACGACGAAGCCGGCAAAAAAGAAAAAAGGGGCAAGGCGTTAAGAGATGTTCGAAGACGATTTCGAATTGGAAGATCAACCCTCAGACATTCGCGACCGGGAGATCGGCGGACGCCGCCCGCGCGGCGGGGCCGGCGGACGGCGTCCGGGCAGCGGCATGAAGCGCGGATCCGGCGCCAACGGCACGAGCGGCCACGCGCCGCGCGGCCCGCGCGTGAAACTCGAAGTGCCCGAAGCGGCCAAACCCGCGCGCGATCTGCTCGAGGAGATTCTGACGCGCATGGGTGTGCCGCACGTGGAGATCGAGTACGTGCCGCGCCCTGAAGGCGAGTATTTCGAAGTCACCGGGCCCGATCTGGCGATGCTCATCGGCCGCCACGGCAACACGCTCGAAGCGCTGAATCTCGTGTTCAACAACATTCTGAACGCAGGCGTGCGTAACAACCGCAAATACTTCACCATCGACGCCGAAGGCTATCGCGCCCGCCGCGCCGATCAGCTCAAGAACCTCGCGCTCGTCACGCTCGAGCGGTGCATTCGCGAGAAAAAACCGCAGCGGCTCGATCCGATGCTCCCCTCGGAGCGCAAGATCGTGCATCTCGCGCTGGCCGAAAACCAGTACGTGCGCACGGAATCCGAAGGTGTCGAGCCCGAGCGTCGGGTCGTCATATTTCCGAAGTAATTTTCGACGACACCATCGTTGCCGTCGCGACGCCGCCGGGCAAAGGCGCGATCGCTATCGTTCGCGTCAGCGGCCCGTGCTCGCGCGATCTGGCGAAAAAAGTCTTTCGATCAAAGGGCAAACTCAAAGAGCGCGTAGCGACGTACGGAACGGTCGTCGACGAGCGCGGCGCGGCCATCGACAAAGGCCTGGCGATTCTTTCGATTGCGCCGCGCAGCTACACGGGTGAGGACACGGTCGAGTTTCACGTGCACGGTTCGCCCGTTGTCGCGCGCGAAGTCGTGCGATCGCTGCTCGCATGCGGCGCGCGGTACGCGACGGCAGGTGAATTTACCCGGCGCGCGTTTTTGAACGGCAAACTCGATCTGCATGCGGCCGCAGCGGTCGCCGATCTCATCGATGCGGAGACGCGCTCTGCGGCGCGAGCCGCTCTTGCGAATCTGGGCGGCGGCCTTGCGAACGACGTGCGCGAACTGCGTGCGCGCCTTGCGCACATTTTGGAAGAGCTTGCGGGCGCGATCGATTTTCCCGACGAGGTGCCCGATCCGGATCGCGCGATGCTCCACCGGGAGCTGGACGCGATCGTCGAGGAGTTGCGCCGTCTGCAGCGCGATGGTGAAGCCGGACGGCTCGTGCGGGAAGGCGTGCCCGTTGCGATTGTCGGGCCGCCGAATGCCGGTAAGTCGTCGTTGCTCAATGCGCTGCTCGGTGAAGAGCGCGCACTCGTTTCCGAGATCGCCGGCACGACTCGCGATACCATCGAGGAATCAATCACCGTGCGCGGCGTGCAAATGCGCCTCATCGACACCGCCGGTATCCGCGAGCATGCGGACCGCTTGGAGGCCGCCGGCATGGAGCGCACGCAGCGCGCGCTTGCGAGTTCGCGCGTCGCACTGCTGGTCATCGACGGATCGCAGCCGCTGGATGCCGAGGCGCGTGCCCTGCTGCAGCAAACGGCATCGCGAGCGCGCGTCGTCTTCGCGAACAAAGCCGATCTCGGCACGTGCGGAGCGCGCGAACTCGACCGTATTACGCACGTTCGCGGCAGTGTCTACGATCGCGCATCGCTCGAAGCGATTCGTGATGCGCTTGCGCAGACGGCGTGGGGCGGCGAGCTTCCGGACCTGGAACGCCCGCATCTTGCGTCGCTCGTCGAGCTGAATGCGGTGGCTGAAGCCATCGACGCGCTCGCGCAAGCGCAGCGCACGCTGCAGTGCGGCGACCCGGTCGATCTGACGGCTCCCGAACTTGCGCGCGCCTTTGCTGCGCTGGGGCAACTCACCGGCGATACGGCCACCGAAGAACTGATCGGCGGCATCTTCGCTCGCTTTTGCATCGGCAAATAACCAGAGGCTTTTCCGGCGCTTAATGCGTCGAGTGGACGCCCGCCGTACACTAGAGAACCACGACGAACAGGAGCGGAGGTACGAACCGATGCTGCACATTCGTTCTACACGCGCGCTCGCGCTAATCGCCCTGACCCAGCTGATCGTCGCTTGCGGCGGGGCAGCAGGTACTTCGAAGGGACGTTCGATTGCCGCGCTGCCGCTCGTTCCTTACGCAAGCGCCCTGCTGTTCCCGGCGACGGGCAAGCTCATGGCGCTGTATAGTTTCAACAAAACGCTGAACGACTCGAGCGGCAACGGCAAGAACGCCAAGGATTCCGGCACGCCGACGTACGTGACCGGAGCGCCGTTCGGCGGCGATGCGATCAAATTTGACGGCAGCGGCAAGGCCATCGTTACCGCGCCGCTGGATATCAGCGTTGCAGATTTGAAGCAAGTGACGTTCGGCGGATGGTTTAAAGCGCTCAGCATTGCTACGCCGGAATACGGCATCGTTTCGAACGACGACGGTGACTTCGATCGTTCGCTGGACATCGACAACCGTGATGCCGGCGGCGGCATTAACTGGTCGGCATTCGTCGGCGGTACCGTCGTTGGAAAAGTTGCCGTGAAAACGGGTCAGTGGGTCTTCGCAGCGGTGGCGTTCAATCAAGCCACGCTGCCGGGCAAGTTCTCTTTTTACGTGCACAACGCGGCCGGATTGCAGATCATCCGCGGCGCCGACAACTTCGATACGAGCAGTGTGAAAACGGGCGTCGATATCGGACGCAATCCGAGTTTCGATCAGCCTTTTGACGGCCTTGCGGCGAACGTCTTTTTTTACGACGGCATTTTGACGCAAACCCAGATCCAGAACATCATCGCAAAAGGGCCTTCGGCGATCCCATAACGGTCCCGACGCGCTATGATGGGCGCATGATTGACGTACTCGCGCGCAATTGGTGGGCGATCGCCATCCGCGGTGTCGCCGCCATCCTCTTCGGGCTTTGTGCCTTCTTCATTCCGGGCGCGGCGCTTTGGGCGCTGGTCATCCTCTTCGGCGCATACTCGCTGGTCGACGGTATCTTTGCCATTATCGCCGCGGTCCGCGCGGCTAAAGCGCACGAGCGCTGGGGTCAGCTGCTCGTCATGGGCATTTTCGGGGTCATCGTTGCAGCCATCACGTGGTTTGCTCCGGGTTTAACGGCGCTCGCGCTGCTTTACCTGATTGCGGCGTGGGCCGTCGTAACGGGCGTCTTCGAACTGGTCGCCGCGTTCGAATTGCGCAAGCATATCGAAGGCGAGGTGTGGTGGATGCTCGCCGGGCTGCTTTCCATCGTGTTCGGCCTCTATCTGTTCTGGCGGCCCGCGGCGGGAGCACTGGCCGTGATTTGGATCATCGGCGCCTATGCCATCGTGTTCGGAATCTTCTTGCTCGGCCTTTCGCTGCGGCTGCGCGGCCATCTGCAGCGGAATCGAGCCGCCGGCGTGGCCTAGCCGCCGCCGTCGCCGCCGCAGCTATAATCCAGGGTCGTGCTGCAGGCGGTAAGTGCCAGACGCTGGCGCGCGCCGTGGACCGTCACCGTACTGCTTTGCGGCGGGACGTCCGCCGAGGAGTAGCGCAGGGTGCGCACTCCGGGCTCAACGTTGGCGAAGCGGAACATGCCGTCAGCGCCGGTCTTGGCGTGGAGCTGATGGCCGCCGGACTCGAGGGTGACTCGGACACCACCAAGCGGTTGTCCGGTCGTTCGGTCGGTGATCTGCCCGATGAGCAAGGTCAGGGCGAGCGTTGGAAGCAGGGTGAGAGCGAGGCGCGATTTCATGAGGCGCTCTTCGGCATAGCCCCTTTGCTCACACCTGCTAGAATAAGGCGTTGTGAATGAACCCCTTCGCCCGCACGACGCGGGCGTCATCGTCGTCGGCGGCGGCCACGCGGGCGTTGAGGCCGCCCTGGCTTCGGCGCGTCTTGGCGTTCCCACGCTGCTCGTGACCGGCGACCCGGACCGCATCTGCACGCTGCCGTGCAATCCGTCCATCGGCGGCAGTGCCAAAGGCCAGCTCGTCCGCGAGATCGATGCAGTGGGCGGCGAGATGGCGCGCATCATCGACAAATGTTCGGTGCATTCGCGCTTCTTGAACGAGTCGAAAGGACCGGCGGTACGAGCGCTACGCGCCCAGGCGGATAAACCGGCGTACGCGCGCGTCGCGATCGAAACGCTTCGCGCGCAAGAGCATTTGCAGATCGTGCGCGGTTTGGTTGAATCGCTGATCGTTTCCGCGAATGAAGTGCGCGGCGTGGTGTGCGCCGACGGCTCACGCTACCATGCGCGGCGCGTCGTGCTTGCAACCGGCACGTTCTTAGGAGGCAAAACGTTTCGCGGCGATGTCGTGCAAGCGGAAGGGCGTTTCGGCGAGGCGCCGGCCATCGGCTTATCGCACGCGCTGCGCGCGCTCGGCTTTCCGACGCAACGACTGAAGACCGGAACGCCGCCGCGCATCGATCGCACGAGCGTCGATGTCGACTCGATGCAAATACAAGCACCCAGCGATATGCCGCTGCCGTTTTCCTATCGCAGCGACGCCGAATTTGCGGGACCGCAGCTGCCGTGCTATATCACCGAAACCAACGCGCGCACGCATGCACTCGTCCGCGAAAACTTGCACCGCTCGCCGCTCTACGGCTTGGATTTGATCGAAGGCATCGGCCCGCGCTATTGTCCGTCGATCGAAGATAAAGTCGTCAAATTCGCGCACAATCCGTCGCACCAGGTCTTCATCGAACCGGAAGGTTGGCACGAACCCACGTGGTATGTCGGCGGTTTCTCGACCTCGCTTCCGGCGCAAGTGCAGATCGAAATGCTGCAAACGTTGCCCGGGCTGGAGAACGTGCGTATGCTGCGCGCCGGGTACGCGGTGGAGTACGACATGGTGCCGCCGACGCAATTGCGCGACACGCTCGAAACACATCGAATCGCCGGGCTCTATCACTGCGGACAGCTGAACGGGACGTCGGGATATGAAGAAGCTGCGGCGCAAGGATTGATCGCGGGCGTGAACGCCGCGCGCGCGGCGCTCGGCAAAGAACCCCTGCGTCTTTCGCGCAGTGAAGCGTACATCGGCGTGTTGATCGACGATCTCGTCACCAAAGGCGTCGACGAACCGTATCGCATGTTCACCTCGCGCGCGGAACACCGCATGATCCTGCGTCACGATAATGCGGATACGCGGTTGACGCCGGCCGGGCGAGCCGTTGGGCTCGTGCGCGACGAGGACTGGCAGGCTTTTCGGGAGCGCCAAGCGCGTCTCAAGCAGGGTTTTCGGGTTGCCGAGTCCACGCGTATCGGCGTTCGGCACATCGGCGCTGAGTGCTTCGAGGGAGGCACCAGCGTTGCCGATGCGCTGCGGCGTCCGACCTTGCGGTTCGAGGACGTCGCGCCATTCGTTCCGGGCGTGGATTCCCAAACGGGCGATCGCATCGCCATTGAAATCAAGTATGCCGGTTACGTCCGCCGGCAGCAGACGGCCATCGAGAAGGCCGCACGGACCGAAAGCGTTCCGATCCCGCCGGGCTTTGCCTATGGGGACATTACGGCGCTGTCTGGCGAGGCGCGAGAGAAGCTGACGGCACAGCAGCCCCGAACCCTCGGCGCCGCCGGCCGGATTCCCGGCGTGACGCCGTCCGACATCGCAATTTTGAGCCTGTACGTTCAGCGTCCCGCAGCCGCAGCCGGCTGATGGAGGAGCAGAGCGCGCTCGCTGCCCTGCTGGCAGCGGCTCGGATCGCGCCATCGCTGATCGAGTCGCTCGCGCACTATGGGGCTTTACTGCTCCAAACGAACCGCCGCTTCAATCTGACCGGCGCCGACACGCCCGAAGAATTGGCGCCGCACCTGCTGGATAGCCTGAGCATCGTCCCGTACGTGCAAGGCCCCTTGATCGACGTCGGCTCCGGCGGCGGCCTGCCGGCGATTCCGCTCGCCATCGCGACGGGCGTGCATGTCACCCTCGTGGAGTCCACGACGAAGAAAGCCGCGTTTCTCGAAGCGGTGCTCGGTACGCTTGGCGTTGCGGGGCAGGTCATTCCGCAGCGCGCCGAACTTGCGGCCAGGGATCCGGCGTTGCGCGAGCAGTTCGCGTCCGCGACGGCGCGCGCCGTCTCCAGCGCCCCGACCGTCCTCGAGCTCGCGGTCCCGTTCGTGCGCGTCGGCGGCGTGGCGGTGCTTCAGCGCGGGCAAATGGATGCTCGCGAGCGCGAGGCCGTGCGGGATGCGGCGCCGATGCTGGGTGCCGTCCTGGAAGAAGAAGTCTTACTCGAGGGCGAACGCCGCGTGCTGCTCGCGACGAAGACGGCCCCGACACCCCAGCGTTTCCCGCGACGCACCGGCATTCCGGAGAAGCGCCCACTCTGTTTTTCTTAATGTTTGTCGGGGAACATCGATTGTTATGGTTCCCCGGGAAACATTAAAAACTGGCCGCCGTAAGCAACGCGTCAAGCACGCGGTCCGCGAGTGGTAGGCCGGCTTCCATGGCTTCCGGATGCCACTGAACAGCCAATAAAAACGGGGCCGCGTGCGGCGTTCTGAACTCGAACGCCTCAATAATTCCGTCCTCGCTCAAGGCGCTGACGCAGAATTCGCTCGCGAGGCGGTCTACGGCCTGATGGTGCGAGCTGTTAACTGCACCTAGCGTCGCCCCGCCCACAATGCCGGCAAGCAGCGTTCCCGATTCGAGTGTTACGCCGTGCGCGCGACGCCGGTAATCGTCACCTGAGCGATGCACGGCATTCCGCTCGCCGAGGTCTGCGACCAGCGATCCGCCGTGAAAGACGTTCAGCAGCTGGGCACCGCGGCAAATCGCGAGCAGCGGGCGCGGTGCGGCCGTGAGGCGTTCCAGCATCTCCCACTCCGCCGCGTCGCGCGCGGGGCTGACCGTGCACACACCTTCGGGATCGTCAAAGCCGTACCGCGCCGGCTCCACGTCGGGGCCTCCGGTAAACACGACGCCGTCGAGGGATTCCAGTACGTCGAGTCGCACGGCGCGGTCCGTTCCGGCAAGCCATTCCGTCTCCAGGTCGAGTCCACGCGCCGCAGCGCGGCGCTGCAGAGCCTGCGGGTACGCCTCGTACGCATTGCCGCCGCCGTGAAAACTGAGCCCTATGCGCATCGGTGCCGAAGTTCAAAAAGTGGGCATTATATACTTCACTCACAGGAGCAAGCGTATGCCTCTTGAAGAACATAGAGCCGTGACAGGGCCGCAGCAACCCGCCGATCCGCCGGAGGCCGGCGATCCGGGACCCGAACTGACCGAGGAGCAGTTAGCGCGTCTAGCCGACCTCATCAAGGATTGGGAGGACTAGTGCGGCGGCATCGGCTTGCGATTGCGCGTGTCCGAAAAGAACTGCTCCAACGCCTTGCGGGCGTCTTGGAGGTCGAGGACATGTTGTCGTAGCTGATCGGCGTCAATAGTTTCTGGCTCCCATGCTGACTCCTCAAGCAGCAAGTATGGCGTGCTGCGAATGAGTATCCCGTCCTGGCCTTCGCGCTGGCCCCATATCGAATGCACAAGCATATTCCGCACGTCGGACGCATCTTGCAGTGTCTTGTTTAGCGCTTTCCTGCGCTTCTCGAATTGCCTTAATTCTTCTTCCGTGAATCGCGTGTCGATGATGCGATTCAATACTGCCCAGCGTTGACGAAACGTCGGCAATTGCCCATAAAGGGCTTTCCCTAACGGGTCCAGCTTGAGGTTTTTGTACGTGAGATGCGGCTCGGAAATGAGGTAAGCCATCATGTCCGCCGCGACGGCTTCGATCGTGGCCCACGCATTTGAAACTGCAGCTAGATATCCAGAGATGAGCGGCTCGTTCAGCATGATCTCCGGGCCGAACATCGTTCTGCCAGCAAAGGTGTTTGGTTTCCGAACCTTCTTCGAGGGCCGTGGCATATGTGATAGACTCCTCTCAATGACACCCGAAGGCGAGAAAAAGCCGTTGACCGAGGACGAGTTTAAGCAGTTCGGCAAGGCGCTCATGCAAGTGAGTAAAGAAGAGCTAGCCGAGGTTGCGGCCGCCGAGGAACGCGAGAAGGCGAAGGCGGGCGACAAGCATCGGGGGCGGCCGCGAAAGAAATCCTAGCCCTTATCCACAACAAAACGCGCATTATCCACCGAAATCCACAACATCTTGTAGACTTACTTAAAGTGGGTTCTTGTTATTGTATTCCGAGGAAGGTCGCAGGCTTTCGACGGCCAAAGTTACTATCCAACGCCGGAGTCCCGTCCGGCGCGGGGCGCTACCGCTCCGAAAGGGCGGAGCCCACTACAGTGGGTAGTGGCCTGAACGGGGAGGTCCACCGTGCGAAAACCACGCGTGGATCGCCGACCGGTGATCGGTTTTTTCACGGACGCCAATGGCGTCGTGCATCCGATTCACTCGGGAAAAGCAAACGGGGCTAAAAAAGCCCCGCGCTAACCTGGCAAGTTAGTGACCCCGAGACCTCAGGCGTTACAGCGTCCTGGGGTCTCCCCTTTTTGAAAGGGTCCGGCGTCTTAGAGATTGGCGGTCCAACCTCCTCGCGACCGTATGTTCGAGGCAATTCAAGTGGGCCACGCCATTTCCTCTCCAAGCGGAGAAAAATTCTCTCCATTCAGGAAAGGTGCGCTATACTGAAGCGCCATGGGGCGCGTTTCCCAGAAGGTTGACGAGGAGGTTTACGCCGAGGTCGAACGACTCTCAGGCGAATACGGCTATGCCGCAGGCACGATGCTAGATATCTTACTGGCCTGGACCGCTGCGGATATGGCGAGGGTGGATGCAGCCGTTGATCTGCGACGAGTACAAGGCACAGAGCGCGCGCGTAAGCGGCGTAGCTCTGTGCCTCCAGGCAGCCTTCGGGCTACTCCTTCTAATGAGGCAGAGAAGGCGCCGAAGCTATAGATTTCGCTAGACGCTGGGACGCGTCAGCTATAATTAGAGCATGGCTAAGTTTCTACTTAGGTCGGCTCAAATACCCGAACAGGGTGGTATGATAAAAGTCGCAGACTGCCGTTCTAGCGACTTAACATGCGAAATCCACTAGAGATTCCGACGCCGCCGACAGGCGACCCGCGCCGCGGGCCGTCGTCTCGCGTTTTGGAACTTGACGCGGATGATCTCTATAGCGCCGAGATTCCTACACCTTCTGAGGTGCCACAGCGCGTACAGGAAGCGGAAGATGCGGCCCGCGAGGTAGCCAAGGCTCGCATTGAGGCGCAGTGGGATCACTTCGTAACCTCTTGGCGCTCCTTAGTTCCGTATCTAACTGCGTTATCTCGTGCGATTGAGACGTCATGGTACGAAATTCCAGGAGACGCGCAGGCGGCGATAGTGCGTCTACGTGCATTGTTCAATAGGGTTCCGGGTGCCAACATTGAGCGTAAGGCCCCGCAAAGCGTGGGCGAATGGCTTCGTCGTTTGTGGTACGACCATTGGTATCGTACGCATCAGGGCGATCTTCTGCCATACATATACGCTCAGGTCCGTTTCATGGTGGCGGTGGATCGTGCGCTAACTAGTGAAAAGCGCCGAATCCGAGCCATTGAAGATCGTTTGCAGACTAACGAAAAACTACGATCTGAGATTGAATTTGCGGAAAAGCAAGCCGACGAACACCCGGGGCTAGGAAAACTTTTTAGCGCCGAGGAGTTTGGGCTGCGTTTCAAATCTTCCTAAGGCCGCCGGCCGAACACGCGCTGTTGTACATAACGTCTAGCAGGCTTCGTGCTGAGCTGGTCGCTATGTCGTTGTCGCCCTATCCAAATGCGGTTGAGGGCCGCAGCCGCAAGCATCTTGGTGAAAACCGATATCGCGCCTACGTGCTAGAACCCAACACGTCGTATACGGTTTTATATCGCGTCGTTGTGGATAGCAATACTATCGATGTAACGTGGATCGGGGACACGGGCTGAATGTGCGCTCTATCCTACTCGTTAATTAGTTCCTGGTACGTTAGGCGCGCTCCATCGGCTTGTTTCAGCACCTTCGTAAGGCGCTTACCGTCCGTATCCTCGCGGTTGTTGAAGCGCCAAACCTGCTCGTCCAAATAGCGGTCTAGATGCTTCGGACGCGGGCAAATATACGTGCCTTTAATCGTGCGTTTCAGTACGGACCAGAACGATTCGATGGAGTTCGTGTGAATCTCGCCGCTCACGTATTCCACCGAATGATTCACTACTTTGTGGACAAAGCGAAAACGTGCCGCTTCGTACGCATTCCAGGCGTCCGTATACAGCGTTGAACCCTTTTCTACGTGGTCCCGAAGGCGCAGGTTAAGCGCAAAGGTGCGGGTGTTCGGCACGACCATTGCGCGCACGGGACCGCCGCGCTGTTTCATCCCGAGAACAGCCGTCAAATGCGATTGTCCGCCGCGTGGATTCGTTCCGATATTGCGCGCTTCTAACCGCCGTTTTGCGGCGTTGTTTGCGCGAAACAGCCGTGCGCCGATGTAGGTTTCGTCCGCTTCTACCTCGCCATGCAGCTTCTGAAATGTCCCGCTTTTCATCGCGTGGCGAATCCGGTGCAGCATGAACCACGCGGTCTTTTGCGTTACGCCAAGAGCGCGGGCCAGTTCACAGGACGAGATACCGTTACGGTCGCTTGCGAGCATCCACATTGCGGGAAGCCACTTGTCGTAGCCAATCGGGGAATCCTCAAAGATAGTCCCGACCTTGGTCGAAAACTGCCGTTTGCAGTCGTTACAGCGCCACATGCGGCGCGTGGAGATATAATGCACGTCAGCCGATCCGCACCCCATCCGAGGGCACGCAACACCGTTCGGCCACCGAATCATGGTGGCGAACTTGTGGGCTACGTCCAGGTCCCCGAAGTACCGAACGGCTTCCAGGAGCGTGGTCGGAAAGCGAACGGGCTTTTCCATACCCCTATACTAACTCAAGCGGGCGTGTGAGTCAAGTATATAATGCCCCAAAAAGTCGTAGCGTTAGCCCCGCCGCCGTATTACGATCTTGGCAAGAAAACCCATGACCGAGACCATTCGCCACCTCCTGTTTTCCGCCGCAATGCTCGGCGTTCTGATCACCGTAATCGCACTCGCCGCCTTCAAGTAACCCGCAAAGTAGTTTTGCTGGACACTCCTAAACGCGAGGCGGCGCCGCTGCCGCGGGCGAACCGCGCCATGCAGACGATGTACGAGCTGCTTCCCGCCGACCGCGCTCTGGCCGACGCCGTGCCCTCCGGCACGCTTTTCGCCGTCGGCGGCCGGGTTCGCGATGAATTGCGACGGCAATTCGAAGACGCGCACGTTGCGCTCAAAGACCTGGACTACGTCGTCACCGGCGTCGAGCCCGCCGAACTGGAGCAGCGCCTGCGCGGGATTGGCCGCGTGGATCTCGTCGGCGCGTCGTTTGCCGTCTTCAAGGTTACCTTCGACGGCCGCACCGTAGACGTTGCGCTCCCGCGGCGCGAGGTGTCCGTCGGGATCGGCCATCGCGACTTCACCGTA
>Ga0070735_10001438_pt1 | contig 23087 bp, 22 predicted proteins | sample Coa_R1_FD_66443 | JGI IMG/M metagenome (GOLD analysis project Ga0070735, IMG submission 66443) | Surface soil microbial communities from Centralia Pennsylvania, which are recovering from an underground coalmine fire - Coalmine... | ecosystem: Environmental > Terrestrial > Soil > Unclassified ...
GCGAACGGCAGCATGGTGGCCAGCAGGCCGTCGTCGGTCAGCGTGATCAGGTCGGCCGCGCCGTGCTTGGCCAGAAGATCGCGCACTGCCGCGTCGTCCACGGCAAAGTGAGCGGGTATATACATGGGTTCCTCCGGTCCCAGGTTAAGCGGTGAAACCAGGGACCAGGCCGGCCCAGACGGCGTCGTAGTCCGGCTGACGGTGGTCCGCCCGGATGGCCTGCAGGGTGGGGATGATCATCCAGCGGCTCTCGAACATGAAGGCCAGCGTGCCGTCGATCTTCTGCGGCCGCAGCTCGGCCGTGCTGGCCCGGGCGAACGTCTCGGCGTCCGGGCCGTGCGAGGTGAACGTGTTGTGCAGGCTGGCTCCGCCGGGCACGAATCCCTCGGCCTTGGCGTCGTAGACGCCGTGCACCAAGCCCATGAACTCGGACATGATGTTGCGGTGGTACCAGGGCGGGCGGAAGGTGTCCTCACCGACCAGCCAGCGCGGCGGGAAGATCACGAAGTCGACGTTGGCCAGGCCGGGCAGCTCGCTGGGTGAGGTGAGCACGGTGAAGATCGACGGATCGGGGTGGTCGAAGCTGATCGTGCCGATCACCATGAAGTTGACCGTGTCGTACTTGTAGGGCGCGTAGTTCCCGTGCCAGCCGACCACGTCAAGCGGCGAATGGTCGTATTCGGCGGCCCACAGGTTCCCGCCGAACTTCTGCACCACCTGGACCGGCCCGGCCCGGTCCTCGTAGCGGGCCGTCGGGGCCAGGAAGTCGCGCTCGTTGGCCAGGCCGTTCGCGCCGATCGGGCCGCGTTCGGGCAGGGTGAACGGGGCGCCGAAGTTCTCGCACAGGTAGCCGCGGACCGGGCCGGCGGACAGCTCCACCCGGAACCTGATGCCACGCGGGACAACCGCGATTTCGCCGGGGGCCACCGCCAGCGGGCCGAGCTCGGTGTGCAACGTAACCGGGCCCGCTTCGGGCACGAACAGCAGCTCGCCATCGGAGTCGACGAAGTACCGGTTGTTCATGGACCGGTTCGCGGCGTACAGATGCACGGCCATCCCGTTGCGGGTGCGCAGGTCCCCGTTGCCCGCCACCGTGTAGAGCCCGTCGACGAAGTCGGTGTCCGCGGCCGGCATCGGCAGCGGATCCCAGCGCAGCCGGTTGGGATCGGGCTCGATCTCGTCGAACGGGGTACCGCGGAGGGCTCCGTTTCCGATGCGGGAGAACCTGGGGTGCGCCGCCGACGGCATGATCCGGTACACCCAGGTCCGGCGGTTGACGGCCCGCGGCTGGGTGAACGCGCTGCCGCTGAGCTGCTCGGCGTACAGGCCGAGCGGCGCGCGCTGCGGGGAGTTACGCCCCGCGGGCAGCGCGCCCGGCACCGCCTCGCTGGCGAACTCATTCCCGAACCCCTGCTGGTAGGTGTAGTCGCTCACTCCCCCATGAAATCACTGGCCGATGCCGGGAGTGGTGCCGGCTACTGGGGCGGGAGGGCGCGGGTCAGGCGGAGGATGGTCTCGGCCACCAGGACAGGGCGATCCAGGGGAACGGCGTGGCCGCTGCCTTCGGCGATGATGTGGGTGGCGCCGCGTTCGGCGGCCAGGGCGGCGTGTAGCGCGGTCCAGCGGCGGCGGATCCGGGACGGGCCGCCCTCGGTGGCGCTGATGACGACTGTGGGCAATCCGGAGTTGACCGGCGCGGCCAGCGCGCGGCGGATGCTCCGTTCGCTGGCGGCGATGCCCTGGCCCTCGCGGTAGCAGGCCAGTGCGTGCGGCCAGTCGGCACAGGCCAGGTAGGCGTCGGTGACCAGGGCCTGGATCCGGGGATCATCGCTGAAGGCCGGCGCGACCGCCGCGGCTTTCGTGCGGGTGGCCGACCGCAGCCGTCCGGTCGCGTACAGGGCCAGCGGCCGGACCCGCATGGCCGCGCCGAGGACACGTCGAGGCGGGCGGGGCAGCCAGTCCATGAGGCCGGGCAGCGCGGGATCGACGAGCACCAGCCCGCTGAGCTGATCGAGATGAGCGGCGGCCAGCATCAGGGCCAGCAAGCCGCCGTAGCTGTGCCCGGCGACGACGCATCGTCCAGCACTGACCACGTTGATCAATCTCGACAGGTCAGCCACGGCCCGTTCGGCAGAAAGGATTTTGGGGTCCTGGTCACTGTCGCCGAGCCCGGCCCGATCGTAGGCCACCGCCCGGGTCCGGCCTGCCAGGGCGGCGAGTACCGGGCCCCAGCCTAGCGCCGTGTCGTTCCGGCCAGCGATCAGGATCACGGCCGGGGCGCCGGTCCCGGACTCGACCCAGCGCAGCATGCGCCCCCCGAGGTTGAGCCGGCGGCGGGTCACGGGCACGATCTCGCGCAGCGCCTGGAGCACCAGGTCGGTCATGACTCGGCCAGGTGCATCCTGATCACGGTGTCGAAGTCGGGGTCGGGAGTCAGGCCGAGCCGGGCCGCGCGGCCGGCCTGGATCCGGGCTGGCCAGGTGGCGAACATGGCGGCCACCGCGGGGTCGGGAACCCAGTCGATCAGGGCGCTGACCTGCGGTCCGGCGACCCTGGTGAGGGCGGCGGCCATGTCGGCGACGGTCACGGTGAGGGCGGGCATGGTGAGCGCGGTACGGCCGCCCCAGGCCTGGTCGGAGGACGAGGCGGCGCACAGCAGCGCCCCGACCGCCTTGGCCGGCGAGGCCAGGGCGACCAGGGTGCCCGGGTCGACGGGGCAGACGGCGCGCTGGCCGGCCAGCGGCTCGCGGACCATGCCGGACAGGAAGCCCGAGGCCGCGGCGTTCGGACGGCCCGGGCGGACGCTGACGGTCATCAGGCGCACGGCCCGCCCGTTCAGGAAGCCCTTGCGCGTGTAGTCGGCCAGCAGGTACTCGCACATGACCTTCTGCGTGCCGTAGCTGGTCTGCGGGACGGGCCAGGTGTCGTCGGTGATGACCGTCTCGGGCGACCCGCCGAACACGGCCAGCGAACTCGCGAACACCACCACCGGGCTGGTCCCGAGCGCGCGGCAGGACGCCAGCAGGGCCTGTGTGGCCTGCAGGTTGGCGCGCAGGCCAAGGTCGAAGTCCGCTTCGCACTCGCCGCTGACCGCCGCCGCGAGGTGGACGACCAGGTCGGCGCCGGCCAGCGCGTCCCGGGGAAAGCCCGGATCGGCGAGGTCGCCGAGGACCGCCGACACGCGCGCGTCGGCAGCCAGGTCCGGCGGCGCGGGAACCCGGTCGACGAGCGTCAGCCGGGACAATGGGCGAGGCTCGCCGCCCGCGACCCCGAGCGACCCGGCCGCCAGCAGCTCACGGGCCAGCCGCGAGCCCAGGAAACCGGCACCGCCGGTCACCACCACGTGCATCCCGGCATCCTACGTGCCAGGCGCGGGCGGGACCTAGCGAGCGGGAGATCGCTTGGCCGGCATCAGCCGGCGCAGGCGCACGATCTCGGTGTCCCGGGCCTGCAGCACCGGCTCGATGACGTTCATGGCCGCGTGCACGGCCACCTCGGGGTCCCCGGGGACGCCGTAGCGCAGGAAACTGCGCGCCAGCGCCCGCCGGAGCCGCTGCGCGGTGACGGTCAGCAGGTCCGGCGGATCTGCCAGGCCGTCGCGCCGGGCGCGGCTCGCGGGACCGCGTGGGTTCACGCGGCGGCTAGGCGGGCGCGCCGCCCGGCGTCCGGAGTCGGATGAGGATGAGACGCGGGGCTCGCCCTCATCCGGGACGCAGAAGAGCGGTGTCATCACCCACGGTTGCGGGGCCGATGCGGCGGCACGCCGCTTTGGTATGGTCGGCTCCGGGAGCATCGGCGTGGCCTTCCTATCTGGAATGTCTGCACAGCGCTGATGCTCCCCCTTTAATGCCCCCGTGTCACAGATGTCCAGGTCACACGGCGTGTCACCAAGGTGCCTCAGCGTCCCGTGACCTGCTGACGTCCGGCGCTGCGCCGCCTGGTCCGGGCCGGTTTCCCGTAGCGTATTGCGCATGCAATCAGAGCCTGGGCCTGGCGGGCCGCAGTGGCGCCCGCTGAAACGAGCCGACAGCCATGAGGCCGAACAAATGGTGACGCGGGCGGCCGAGCTGGCCAGGGACTCCCACGCCCGGACCCGGCACGCCGCGGTGCTGGTCAAGGACGGCAGCATGCTGGGGTGGGGCACCAACGGTGTCCCGTTTCCCGGAGAGGACCACTGCTACTGCAAGGTCGGCGAGTCCGGCCAGCACGACCGGTGCCGCATCCACGCCGAGCAGCGGGCCATCACGCTGGCCCGTGAGGGTGACGGCTGGCGGCTGCTGCCCGGCGCGAAGCTGATCTACGTGCGGCTCGAGGCCGACGACTCGGTCCGCCTGGATGAGCCGCATTTCTGCGCGCGGTGCAGCCGCCTGGCGCTGTCGCTGGGCGTGGCGGAATGGATCTTCACGCTGTCCGAGGGCCTGGTCGGCTACGCCGCGGCCGACTACGACAAGATCGCCCAGCTCCGCTGGTAACGGTTCGCTGAGCGTGCGTCAGCGCAGCTGCCCGGACGCCTTGAGGTCGTCAAAGAGCAGCTGGTCGACCGGGGGGACCCGGTCGCGATCCGCGTAGCAGAACCAGGCCAGCTCGTCGATTTCGCTGCTGGGCGTGAGAGTTCCCGCGTACTTGGCGGTGTAGCAGCTCATCCGGACCTGACCGGCCTGGTAGGTACGGACGTGCCGCACGGTCTCTGAGAGCAGCGTGACCGTGAGCTCCTCGGCGATCTCGCGCCGCAGGGTCTGCAGGTCGGTTTCCGCGCCTTCGCGCTTCCCGCCCGGGATGTAGAAGACGTCCTTCGCGCGAGGACGCGCGCACAAGATCAAGCCGTCCTCCAGCCGGACCCAGGCCACGGTGTCGATCACGACAGCAACGATACTGCGGAGCTGTTGCTCGGCACGGTGGCCCGGATGCGACGACCGCACCTCAAGTAAGCCGCGGAAAATGGGATGCTTGACGGACCGGCGAGTGGAGGTAAGCAGTGGCGGACAAGTGGCTGACGTTCGACTGCTACGGGACGATCGCGGACTGGAACACCGGCATGGGCGGACCGCTGGAAAAGGTCGCGGGACGTGACGCGGGCCGGCTGCTGGCCGCCTACCACCAGGCCGAGCTCGAACTCGAGGCGGGCCCGGGCTGGATGCCCTACCGGGAGGTGCTGACCGCGGGGCTGGCCTCGGCGGCCCGGCATGAGGGGATCGCGCTGGGCGACGGCGGCGAGGCGACGTTCGTCCAGGCCTGGCCGGACATGCCGGTATTCGAGGACGCCGGGCCCGCGCTGGCCGCGCTGCGCGGGCAGGGCTGGCGGCTGGCCATCTTGACCAACTGCGACGACGACCTGTTCGCCACCACGCGGCCGCACCTGCCGGTGCCGTTCGACCTGGTGGTGACCGCCCAGCAGGTGGGCAGCTACAAGCCGGATCTCGGGCACTTCCGGGCGTTCGCCGACCAGACATCGGTGACCGCGTCGAACTGGATCCACGTGGCCAACAGCTGGGTGCACGACATGCTACCCGCGGCCCGGATGGGCCTACGCAAGATCTGGGTTGACCGAGACGGCACCGGGCATCCGGCCAAGCTGGCCGAACGCCGGGTGACCAGCATGCGCAGGCTCCCGGAGGCCGTCGCCGACGTCAGCGCCATCGTGCCGCGCTGACGGCCGCGGTCACCTGTCACACCAGCCCCGCCAGTACTGCCGCCTGTGGTCCGCCGAACCGGTGAACGTGGCGTTGTGATGGCTCTTCCCGATAGAACGCCGCGTTCACATGGCACGAACAGCCTCAGCAGCGAGAACCACGGGTTCATACGGGGCCTCCGGAACAGGGCTCGGGCTCAGGGGCTGAGGGGGCCGGAGAAGGCGGAGCTGTCGCTGGCGCAGCTGGCGGCCGCGGTGATGCCGTTGGTGTTCTGGGCCAGGCTCGCTACCGCGGAGCCGGACGCGCTGGGGCTGGCCGAGGCGCCGGGACTGGCTGAGGTGCTCATGCTGGGCGAGGCGCTCATGCTGGGCGAGGCGGTCGGGGTGGCCGATGCGGTCGAACCCTGGACCAGGCCCGTGAAGTCCGAGCCGAGGATCAGCTCCACCGTGCCGGGGGCAAGCGTGCTGTCCTGCAGATCGGTGACGTGGGTCAGCTCCTGCTTGAGGGTGTTCACCGCGGCCATGTCCGCGGGTGAGGAAAACTCGATCACCGAGTTGGTGTACGCGAAGCTGGCCGCGTTCCCGGTGCCGGTCACGTCGAAGCCCCGGCTGGTCAGCGCGGTCGCCGCCTGAGCGGCGATCCCCTGCTGCCCCGATCCGTTCAAGATCTTGACCTTGACGTTGGAGGGGCTGGTGGTCAGGACCTGCGCGCCGGCGGAGGACGGCCTGGCCGACGGCGTGACCTTGACCTTCGGCACGGTCACGTCGTGCGCGATGGCCGAGAACACCTCGTCGGCCTGCGGCTGCGCGAACTGGACCCGGTTCGGGTTGGCCTGCCAGGCCTGGTTCGGCGCGGTGATGAACTGCACGTGCTTGCTGGACACGGAGCGCAGGCTCTGGGCGATGCCCACCAGGTCCGAGACGCTCATGCCGCCATCGGTCGTCATCGACGCGGCGGCGTCGGTGACCACGGACAGCAGCCGCAGCGGGTCGGATAGCAGGCCGCTGCCCAGCACGCCTTTCACGACCTGCGCGGACATGAACTGGTCGCGCTGGATCCGCTCGAGGTCGGATCCGTTGCCGACGTCCTCGCGGGTACGCCAGAAGGCCAGGGCCTGGACCCCGTTGATGTGATCCTCACCGGAGGGCAGGTTGAGGCCGGACACCGGGTCGTTCACGTTGAACGGCACGCAGATGTTGACGCCGCCCAGGTCGTTGACGACCTTGACGAAACCGAGCATGCCGATTCCGATGAAGTGGTTGATGTAGATTCCGGTCAGCTGCTCGACCGTCTTCCACAGGCATCCCGGCCCGCCCGCCTGAAGCAGCGAGTTGATCTGCACGTAGGAGTTGGGATCGGCTAGCTGGCCGGCGTAGCCGGGACTGCTGTCGCACTCGTACATCGGCACCATGGTGTCGCGCGGGATGCTCATCACGGTGACCTCGTGGTGGCCGGGCGACAGGTGGATGATCATGATGGTGTCGGTGTTGTCGGTCTGGTCGCTGCCGGTGTGCAGGAGGACCTGCTGGTGCTTGTCCAGGCCCTTCCGGCTGTCGTTCCCGTAGACGAGGATGTTCTCCGAGGCGGTGCTGAAATCCGGCGGGCGCTTCCCGAGTTCGGAGCCGGGAACGGTAACCCGGGTGATGCTGTCGTAGACGGCGCGGTATTTCAGATAGGCGGCCAGGGTGCCCGAGGCGAGGATGACGACGGCCGCGACGGCAATCCAGCGGAGCACGTGCCGCTTGCCCTCCCGCGGCGCTCCGCCCCTCGTGGGCCGCATGCCCGACCTCCCGCTGCGCCAAATCCCCCGTAACAACTGGGTAGGCCAGTCCCCTGTCCAACGGATAAAGCACATCCCGTAGTTCCCGAAATGTTACCCACGATTGTTTACATCAATCCCACGTGGCACCCGGAGTTAATGTCTCGGTAAGGGCGAATCCGCAGCCGACAAGCGTCCTAGTGCGGCCCGGACCAACGCGGGGTCGGTCGTGGTCCAGAACGGCGGCAGCGACGCGCGGAGGAAATCGCTGTAGCGCGCGGTTACCAGCCGGGGGTCGAGCACCGCGACCACGCCGCGGTCGCTCATCGTGCGCAGCAGCCGCCCGGCGCCCTGGGCCAGCAGCAACGCGGCCTGCGCCGCGGCCACGGTCATGAAGCCGTTGCCGCCGCGGGCCGCCACCGCGCGCTGCCGGGCCGAGGCCAGCGGGTCGTCGGGCCGCGGGAACGGGATCCGGTCGATGACCACCAGCCGCAGCGAGGGTCCGGGCACGTCGACGCCCTGCCACAGGGACAAGGTGCCGAACAGGCAGGTCGGCTCGTCCTCGGCGAACTGCTTGACCAGCTGGGCGGTGACGTCGTCGCCTTGGCAGAGCAGTGGCTGCTTGACCCGTTCGCGCAGCGCGCCGGCCGCCTGGACGGCCGCGCGCATGGACGAGAACAGGCCGAGGGTGCGGCCGCCCGCGGCCTCGATCAGTTCCTGCAGTTCGGTCAGGTAGGCCTCGGGCAGGGCGTCCCGGCCGGGTGCCGGGAGGTGCCGGGCCACGTACAGGATGCCGCTGCGCGGATGGTCGAACGGGGAGCCGACGTCCAGGCCCGCCCAGGTCAGCTCGTCGCCGCCGGGCAAGTTCAGGCCCCACTGGCTGGCCAGGGGGTTGAACGAGCCGCCGAGGGCGAGGGTGGCCGAGGTCAGGGTGACGGTGCGCTCGCCGAACAGGCGCTCGCGCAAGACCGGGCCGACCTCGAGCGGCGCCACCCGCAGCGTCGGCGGCCGCCGCGCGTCCTCGATGAACGGGCGGTCCAGCCAGACGACTTCGGGACGGGCGGCGGGTTCCTCGGCGAACGAGCCCAGGACGCGGTTGCAGGCGCTGCCCAGCTCGCCGAGGGAACTGAGAGCGATCCGCGCGGCCGCGAGGCGGGGCGGGTCCTCTTCCAGGCCGGCCGCGCTGGCCGTGATCGCGTCGGTGCAGGCCTGAGCCGCGTCCTGGACGGCCTTCAGCGTCGCGGCCAGCGTTTCCGGCAGCGTGTCCATCCGGCCGGCCGGGGCGTCGCCGAGGTCCAGGGTGAGCGCGGCGCCGACGTTGCGCAACTGGTCGGCGACGGCACCGCTGCCGTCCGGGGTGGCCGCGTCGGTCAGCCGGGCGGCACGGCGGGCGGCGGTGTCGACCATGGGGCCGGACAGCTCGCCGGTGGTGGCCGAGGTGACCCGGTCCACCAGGTCGTGGGCCTCGTCGATGATCACCACGTCGTGCCCGGGCAGCACGTCGATGTCCGAGGTCGCGTCGATGGCCAGCAGGGCGTGGTTGGTGACCACGACGTGCGCCTTGGCCGCGGTCTCCCTGGCCTTCTCGGCGAAGCAGCGCGAGCCGAACGGGCAGCGCGCGGCGCCGATGCACTCCTGCGCGCTGACCGAGACCTGGCGCCAGGCCGCCTCAGGCACGCCAGGGACCAGTTCGTCCCGGTCGCCGGTGGCGGTTTCCTCGGCCCACTCGTGCAGCCGCTTGACCTGCCGGCCGAGCGGTGAGGTGGGCCCGCCCGCCGAATCGGACAGAGCGACCGGCTCGAACAGGCCGTCCTGCAGGTCGTCGGCCGGGCCGCCCTTCTGCCGGTGCAGGCACAGGTAGTTGCGGCGGCCCTTGAGGATGGCGAACGCCGGCTCCTGGCCGAGCAGCGGCGCCAGCGCGGTGACCAGGCGCGGCAGGTCACGGTCGATGAGCTGGCGTTGCAGGGCGATGGTGGCCGTGGCCACGACGACGGTGCTGCGGGTGGCGATCGCGTACCTGATCGCCGGGACCAGGTAGGCCAGCGACTTCCCGGTGCCGGTCCCGGCCTGGACGGCCAGATGCTCGCCGGTCTGGATGGCGTGCTCGACCGCCTCGGCCATCGCGACCTGGCCGGGCCGTTCCGCGCCGCCGATGCCCGCCACCGCCGCGGCGAGCAGGTCGGTGACCGAGGGAAGGTCCTCCGGATCCGGGCCGCCTGCTGACACGGTGGAACGGTACCTCGCGCGGGGCGGTGCGTTGGCCAGGCAGAGCTCGAGGCAGGTAGGCGCGGCGTGTCAGGATGGCCCGTTCGGATAAATTCTCTTCCGTGACCAGTGCCGAGCTTTTGACCGACGCCTTCGGGCGAGTGCGGGAGACCGTGCATGAGGCGGTCGACGGTCTGTCCGACGCCCAGCTGGCCACCCGCCTGGACCAGGACGCCAACTCGATCGCCTGGCTGTGCTGGCACCTGGCCCGGGTTCAGGACGATCACCTGGCCGGCGCGTTCGGGGTCGAGCAGGTCTGGCCGGGTTTCATGGACCGGTTCGGGCTGCCGTTCGGGCCGGGGGCGATCGGCTACGGTCAGGATTCGGGGCAGGTCGCCATGGTTCAGGTCTCGGGTGGCCTGCTCACCGGCTACCAGGACGCCGTGCACAAGCGGACCGTCGCGCTGGTCTCGAGGGTCACCGACGCGGACCTGTCGCGGGTGGTGGACGAGCGGTGGGACCCGCCGGTGACGCTCGGGGTCCGGCTGGTCAGCGTGATCTCCGACTGCCTGCAGCACGCCGGGCAGGCCGCGTTCATCCGCGGCATCCTGCTCCGCGCGGGCTAGGCCACTGGGTCAGCGGGCCGCGGCCAGCAGGTCCCGCTGGTGGCGCTGGGCCCAGCGGCGGGCCCGGGCGGCCGACTCGGCCACCGCGCGCCAGTGGTCGGCGAAGCCCTCGTGGCCCGCGGCGGCGGCTTCGGTCACGATCGCGTACGTCCAGTCGTGGTTGGGCACGACGGCCTCGGCCACCAGGCGGCGGTCGGCGCGGCGCAGCCCGCTGGCGAGCAGGAGGATCCGGAACCGTTCCAGCGCGCGGCCCTGACGGCTGTCGGTGATGTCCGCCTCATCCTGCAGCGGGGCCCAGTAGCGCGCGGCCGCGGCGAAGTCCCAGATGGCGCTGCCCGGCCCGGCCCAGTCGAAGTCGATCAGCGCCACGGCCCGGCCCGCCCGGAAGACCAGGTTGGCCGGGTGGGCGTCATTGTGGCTCACCAGGCCGGTCCGGAACCGGGCCGGGATCGGCCGGGGCCAGGTGTACCCGGACGGATCGAACGAGGCCGCGGCGAGGTGGTAGCGGCGCAGCAGGTCGGCCACGCTGACCAGGGCAGCGTCGGTCAGCGTGTCCTCGGCCAGCGGCGGGACGCCGGCCCGGCCGTCGATGTAGGTCAGGGTCTCGGTGGCGGGGCCGGCGGCCAGCAGCCGGGGGGCGCCGTCGAAGCCGACCTTGGACAGATGAGCGAGCAGGGCGTGGGTCGCGGGCCAGCAGGGCGCGATGGGCCGGCGCACGGTGTCGCCCACCCGGACGACCAGGCCGCGGTTGGCCGTCCCGCCCGGGAGCGGCGACGGGCTAAGGCCCGTGAGGTGCCGGGCCAGCACTGAGCAGGCTTCGGGCGAGACTTGCGTGGGTGACCAGACCATGGACCAGCCCTCCTCGGATCGCGGCGCTGACCGCAGGGCTCTTGGCGACGTCGTAGGCGACGCACAGCACGAACGGGATCCGCTCGAGCGCCGCGCCGGGCGTGACGATCATCCGGCTGTCCAGCGGCGTGGGCACCGGCCGCCCGTCCTCGCCGATGAACACCCCGGCCAGCTCCGCGCACACGCCCAGGGCGGCTATGCCTTCGCGTTCGGCCGGGGTGATCGCGTCGTAGATGGTGGACAGCCCCGGGGCCCAGGCGCCGATCGCGACCACCGCGATCGTCACCGACGGGACCAGGGCGAAGGCCTCGGCGATGTCCCCCTGGCGACGGATCGCCGCGGCCGTCTGCGCGTCGTCCAGGAGCATCGGGGCGTAGAAGACGTGCGCCGGGCCGCCGCCCACCCGGGCCACGCTGCGGACCAGATCGAGCAGGTCCCGGCCATCCGGCGGCGGCACCGCGCCGGTCAGCTGGACGATCGGGCACGGCGGGATCTGGGTCAGCGCGGCCGCGAGCCCGCTCAGCACCCGCGACCAGGACATCCCGAGTACGTCGCCGGGCGTGATGAGGTCCATCAGGGCCTGGCCGGCTGCCTCGCCCAGCCGGTGCCGCAGCACCGCGGGCTCGTCGTCGGGGAAGTTGAAGACGAACGCGTGCCGCAGTCCGAAGACCGAGCACAGCTCGGCCGACAGAGCCGCGTCCAGGCTGCCGCCGGGCAGGCCGATCTCGATGCGGACCATGCCCGCATCCCGGGCTCCCTCGAGCAACCGGGCGACCCGGAACCGGCTGATCCCCAGCCGGTCGGCGATGTCCACCTTGGAGACGCCCTCGAGGTAGTACTGCCGCGCGACCCGGGCGGCCAGCACAACCTCGGACGGGCGGTCAGCTGACAAGCCGGCCATGTACCCCTCCCGTGCAGCTTATCTGGCCGCTCATCTGAGCATCCAGATCTCATATTTGCAGCTTTTCTTGACTTTGCCTAGCAACAGGCTCACTGTGAGTTCAAGCTTCATATGAGCGTAACCCGCTCAAACGAGCATACGCAGGATCCCCTCCGGCATTGTTCGTCTCCCCCGTCCCTCCTGCCAGAAGGTCCTCACCGTCGTGGAGGTTGGTTCATGAGTTCTCCCCCGTTCAAGCTCCGCACGCTCGGGGCAGTGGGCTCAGTCGCCGCCCTGGTGGCGCTGGCCGCTTGCTCGAGCGGCGGCGGCGCCAGCAGTGGCGGCAGCAGCAACAGCAATTCCGGCACGGTGACCGTGGCCGTGGTGTCCAACCCGCTGATCACCGGGCAGATGATCCCGCTGACCCAGTCGGTGTTCGAGAAGCAGAACCCGGGGATCACGGTCAAGTTCGCCACCTACACCGAAGGTGACCTGCGGGCCGCGATCGAGAAGGACGTCGCCACGCATTCCAACGCGTTCAACGTGATCATGATCGGCCCGTACGAGACGCCGCTGTTCGCCAAGAACGGCTGGCTGACCGACCTGACCAGCACATACACCAGCAAGGACGCGGGCTACGACGCGTCGGACCTGCTGCCTCCCATCGCCAAGTCCCTGTCCTACAAGAACGACCTGTACGCGGTGCCGTTCTACGGCGAGTCGTCGATGATGTTCTACAACAAGAGCCTGTTCCAGGCGGCCGGGCTCACCATGCCGGCCAACCCGACCTGGGACCAGATCGCGGGCTTCGCGGCCAAGCTGAACCAGCCCGGCAAGGTGTCGGGGATCTGCCTGCGCGGCCTGGCCGGCTGGGGCGACAACATGGCCGCCCTGGACACCGTGGTCAACACGTTCGGCGGTCAGTGGTTCGACATGAACTGGAAGCCGCAGCTGACCTCGCCGGCGTTCGAGGCCGCGACCAACTTCTACGTCAATCTCGTCCGCAAGTACGGTGAGCCCGGCGCCGCCAACGACAGCTTCAACCAGCTGCTGACGCTGTACGGCCAGGGCAAGTGCGCGATGTGGTACGACGCCACGGTAGCGGCGACTTCTATCGCCACCACCTATCCGGCGGTCTACGCTCAGACCGGCTACGCCCTCGCCCCGGTGGACAAGACGCAATCCTCCGGGTGGCTGTGGACCTGGGCGCTGGGCATCCCGCAGGGCAGCGCCAACTCAGGCGCCGCCTGGAAGTGGGTGTCCTGGGCGACCTCCAAGCAGTACGACACGCTGGTCGGACAGAAGTACGGCTGGGCCGCGGTCCCGCCCGGCACCAGGACCTCCCTGTATAACAACCCCAGTTACACGGCGGCGGCCAAGCCGTTCGCGGCCATCACCCTGCAGTCGATCAATGGGGTGGACCCGAATCACCCGACCCTGAACCCGGTGCCGTACGTGGGCATCCAGTACGTGGACATCCCTCAGTTCGAGAGCCTCGGGGTCGCGGTCGGCCAACAGATCGCGGGGGCGATCGCCGGCACAGAATCGGTGAGCCAGGCGCTGCAGACGTCCCAATCGGACGCCTCGCAGTACACCCCGGCGCAGCTGCAAGCCGGTTAGGCACCCCCCGGTGAGCCGGGCCTCTCGGGGCGGTCCGGCTCACCGGGGCCCGATTCACGCATCGTTAAGGAGTGGTGGCCAGTGGCAGTAGTCGAGACAGGCGCGGCGCCGCCGTCGGTGGCCGAAGTCCGGCCGCGGGGCGCTACCCGCCGGGAGGCCTGGCAGCGCCGGCTGCCATTGCTGCCGGCGCTGATCTACACGATCGTGGTGACCCAGGTCCCCTTCCTGGTCACACTCTGGTACAGCTTCCAGAACTACTTCTTCGACACCCCCGGCGGCGCGCACTGGACCGGGGTGAGCAACTACAAGCAGGTCTTCACCAGCGCGGCGTTCCGCGGCGCGCTGTGGCGCTCGGTGATCATGACCGTCACCGCGGTGCTGGTGGCCATGATCTTGGGCGTGGCCTTCGCGTTGCTGCTGGACCGCAAGTTCATCGGGCGCAGCATAGTCCGGACGCTGGTCATCACGCCGTTCCTGGTCATGCCGGCGGCCGCCGCGCTGGTCTGGGCGGGCCCGATGCTCGACCCGAACTTCGGGTTGCTGAACTACCTGCTGCAACCGTTTGGCGTGCACCACGTGGCCTGGCTGTCCACCCATGCGCTGGGCTCGGTCATCGTAGTCATGATCTGGCAGTGGACCCCGTTCATGACCCTCATCGTGCTGGCCGGGCTGCAGGGCCAGCCGGCTGATGTGCTGGAGGCGGCCAAGGTCGACGGGGCCGGGAGACTGGCCACGTTCCGCGAGCTCACCTTCCCGTTCCTGCGGCCGTACATCGAGCTCGGCATCCTGCTCGGCTCGATCTACCTGATCAACGTGTTCGACGCGGTCCGGCTGATGACCAACGGCGGCCCCGGGACGGCTACCACCAACCTGCCGTTCTACCTCTACGAGCAGGTCAACAACGCCTTTGACGTGGGCGGAGCGGCCGCGGCAGGGGTGGTCACCGTGGTCTTGACCATCATCGTTGCCACCTTCGCGTTGCGCATGTTCGCGCGGGTGTTCCAGTTCGAGGGAGCAGGGTCATGACTGAGCCTTGGCTTGCAGGCGAACGGGGGGACACAGCATGACGGCGGTACACGCGCGGACCCGCCCGCCAGGGGCGCAGCGGTTCCGGGAGATGTCGGGGAATGTCGGCTGGGGCCTCATCGCGTGGGTGCTGGGGATCGCGTTCTTCCTGCCCGTGCTGTGGATGGTCATCACCGCGTTCAAGCCGGAGTCCGCCGCGGAGACCTGGCCGCCCAAGTTCACCTTCAGCCCCACCCTGGCCGAGTTCCGGCTGGTCTTCTCCGGCTGGGGCCCCTACGTGACCCACTCGGTGATCGCCACCGTCGTCTCCACCCTGCTGGTCTTGCTGCTGGGCGTCCCGGCCGCGTACGCGCTGGCGATTCACCCGGTCAAGCGGTGGCAGGACGGGCTGTTCTTCTTCATTTCGACCAAGATGCTGCCCATCGTGGCCGCCATCGGCCCGCTGTACGTCATCGCCCTGAAGACCCACCTGCTAGACAACATCTGGCTGCTGATCATCTTGTACACCGCGATGAACCTGCCGCTGGCTATCTGGCTGATCCGATCGTTCATGCTCGAGGTGCCGGGCGAGATGCTCGAGGCCGCCGAACTCGACGGCGCCGGGCGGATCCGGCAAATGGGCGAGGTGATCATGCCCGTCATCTCGCCCGGACTCGTGTCGACCGCACTGATCTGCGTGATCTTCGCCTGGAACGAGCTGTTCCTGGCGCTGAACCTGACCACCACCAACGCAGCCACCTTGCCGATGTTCCTGATCAGCTCCGTTCCCCAGGAGGGGCTGTACATCGCGCATCTGTCCGCGGCGGCCACGGTGGCCTCGGTGCCGGTGATCATCGTGGGCTGGGTCGCTCAGCGGTCCCTGGTCCGTGGCCTGTCGATGGGGGCGATCAAGTGAAAGCGGAGGTGTCCCGTGGCTGAGGTGAAGTACGTACAGGCGAGCCGGGTCTACGCCAAGGACGCGCCGCCCGCGGTGGACGCGCTGGACCTGGACATCAAGGACGGCGAGTTCATGGTCCTAGTCGGGCCGTCCGGATCGGGCAAGACCACCGCGCTGCGGATGCTGGCCGGGCTCGAGCCGCTCGACGGCGGACGCATCGAGATCGGCGAGAAGGACGTCACCTGGGTTCCGCCCAAGGACCGGGACATCGCGATGGTGTTCCAGAACTACGCCCTGTACCCGAACAAGACCGTCGCGGAGAACATGGGCTTCGCGCTGAAAATGCAGCACGTCCATAAGGACGAGCGGGCCCGGCGGGTCCAGGAGGCGGCCCGGCTGCTGGACCTGGACGACCAGCTGCTGGGCCGCAAGCCCAAGGCGCTGTCCGGCGGGCAGCGGCAGCGGGTGGCCATGGGCCGGGCCATCGTGCGCGAGCCCCGGGTGTTCCTGATGGACGAGCCGCTATCCAACCTGGACGCCAAGCTCCGGGTGCAGACCCGCGCCCAGATCGCGGAGTTGCAGCGCCGCCTGGGTATCACCACCGTCTACGTCACCCACGACCAGGTCGAAGCCATGACCATGGGGAACCGGGTAGCTGTTCTGGCCGGCGGGAAGCTGCAGCAGTGCGACACCCCGCGCCAGCTGTATGACAACCCGGTCAACCAGTTCGTGGCCGGGTTCATCGGCTCGCCCGCGATGAACCTGCAGACCGTTCCGCTCACCGAGGAGGGTGCCCGGCTCGGGGGGACGGTCATCCCGCTGCCCACCGCGGTGCGGACCGCGGCCAGCCAGGCCGGCCTGCGCGAGCTCGTGCTCGGCATCCGGCCCGAACACATGCACCTGGCCGACGGCTCCGGGCAGATCAAGGGCGAGGTGATGCTGGTCGAAGAGCTCGGCGCGGACGCCCTGCTGCACGTCCGGCTGGCGGAGAGCGGCAACCAGGTTGTGGCGCGCGCCGAGGGGCGCAAGCCTCCGGCCCCGGGACAGGATGTCACCTTCCGCGTCCAGCCCGATGACGTGTTCGCGTTCAATCCAGCGACCGGAGCCCGGCTTGCCGGCTGAACCGCAGCCGCTTAACGCGCGGACGCTCGGGTACTGGCGCGACCGGCTGCCGGTGCCGGACTACGACCGTGACCTGGTCACCCCGGGCGTCGTGCACGTCGGCGTGGGCGGCTTCCACCGCGCGCACCAGGCCATGTACCACGACCGGTTGCTGAGCAAGGGCGCGGCGCCGGACTGGGGCATCTGCGGGGTCGGGATCCTGCCCGCTGACCTGCGGATGAAGCAGGTCCTGGACGCGCAGGACGGCCTGTACACGCTGGTCATCAAGCACAGCGACGGGACCTACGAGCCGAGGGTGATCGGGTCGATCGTGGAGTACCTGTTCGCGCCGGACGACCCGGAGGCGGTCATCGAGCGGATGGCCGCCGAGACGACCCGGATCGTGTCGCTGACCATCACCGAGGGCGGATACAACCTGAGCGACGTTACCGGCGAGTTCGACGCGACCAACCCGGACGTGCTCGCCGACCTCGAGCCGGGCGCGGTGCCGCGGACGGCGTTCGGCCTGATCACCGAGGCGCTGCGGCGGCGCTGGAAGCGCGGCCTGACCCCGTTCACGGTTATGTCCTGCGACAACCTGCAGGGCAACGGGTACCTGAGCAAGCGCGTCTTCACCGCCTTCGCCCGGCTCCGGGACCCGGAGCTCGGCGACTGGGTTTCGCAAGAAGGGCTCTTCCCCAACTCGATGGTGGACCGCATCACCCCGGTGACCACCGACGCCGACCGGGCCGAGGTCCGGGAGCGGTTCGGCATCGAGGACCGGTGGCCGGTGGTGTGCGAGCCCTACACGCAGTGGGTGCTCGAGGACGCGTTCACCGCCGGGCGCCCGCCGTACGAGCAGGTCGGCGTCCAGGTCGTCGATCACGTCGAGCCGTATGAGCTGATGAAGCTGCGGCTGCTCAACGCGAGCCATCAGGCGATGGCCTACTTCGGCTACCTGTGCGGCTACCGGCTGGTGCACGAGGCCGCTCAGGACCCGCTGTTCCAGGCCTTCTTGCTCGGCTACATGGACTCCGAGGCCACTCCCACGCTGGCGCCGGTGCCGGGAGTGGATCTGGACGGGTACAAGCACACGCTGATCGAGCGGTTCTCCAACCCGCAGGTCCGGGACACCATCGCCCGGCTTTGCGCGGAAAGCTCCGACCGGATCCCGAAGTGGCTGCTGCCGGTGGTGCGCTCGCAACTGGCGGTGGGCGGTGAGATCCGGCGTTCGGCCGCGGTGGTCGCGAGCTGGGCCCGGTACGCGGAGGGCGTCGACGAGGCGGGTCAGCCGATCGAGGTGGTGGACCGGCTGCGGGACACGCTCATGCGGCTCGCCCGCCGTCAGTACGAGGACCCCGACGCGTTCATCGCCAACCGGGACGTGTTCGGCGACCTGGTCGACCAGAAGCCCTTCGTCTCCGCGTACCGTTCGGCGCTGGCCTCGCTGCACGCGCGCGGAGCACGCGCGACGCTGGAGGGGCTAGTTTGATCCGGGCCCGGCCGTTGGCCCGGCCGCCCCTGGCCCGGCCCGTGGCGCTGGCCCTGGCCCTGGCTCGGGCCCGGGCTCGGTGCACGGCTCGTAAGGCTGTTCGTCGGCCGCGGGCCCCTCGATGGCGAGCAGCAGGTTCCTGAGGTCCTCGCACATGCGCTCGAGGGCGGCCGGGTCGGCCCGCCCGAGCAGGCGCTTCTCGGCGGTGGTGTGGATGGCGAGGATCTGGTCGGCGTGCCGCTGCCCGGCCTCGGTCAAGGTAACCAGGACCTGACGGCGGTCGGCCGGGTCGACGTCGCGCCGAACCCAGCCCTGCTTCTCCAGCCGGGCCACGCGGTTGGTGATCGCGCCCGCGGTGACCTGGGAGCCGCGCAGCAGCGCCCCGGCGCTGAGCCGCTGCCCGGGCGCGCGGCGCAGGGCCAGCAGCACCTCGAACTCCCAGACCTCGATGCCCTCGGCCGCCAGCTCGCGGCGCAGCTCACGCTCCACGTGATTGGCCAGCCGGCGTATCCGCACGCTCAGCTTCTTGGTGGCCGCGTCCAGACCATCCTGATGGATCTGCTCGCCGAGCAGGTCGACCAGGACGTCGGCCCGGTCCCGGACGCCCGGGGGCGGTGTGCTGGTCTCCCGCGCCATCTCGGCGGTCATTCCGTCACTATAACTCTTCAACGTTGAAATGCCTTGACAGCATATCGGCACGGCGAATAGTTTTAACTCTGAAATATTTAGGGTTGAGCGAACCGGGGGTTCCCGCGGTGACTGACGACGTGGCCGGGGCGTCTGCCTCGGTCCCGGCCCCGGAAGCCGGGAGTCCGAGCGTCCAGCCGACGCCGGATGACGGGACGCGGCTGAGCAGGCAGCGGCTCTGGGACGAGAGCGCTCGCCCGACGCGTCCCGCTCCCCCACCGGGCGCCCGCTACACCCGGGCCGGGCGCGCGGCCAGCGCCGAACTGGTCGCGGTGCATGACATGCTGCGCGCCGAACTGGCCACCGTACGCGACCTGATCGTGCAGGTGCAGAAGGGCGCTATCGACGCCGGGCGGGCCAGGTCCGAACTGAACCAGATGACCATGAGGCAGAACAACTGGACCATGGGAGCCTACTGCCAGAGCTACTGCCGGGTGGTGACTCAGCATCATGGGCTGGAGGACGCGGTCGTCTTCCCGTACCTGCGGGCCCGGGACAGCGGGCTCCGCCCGGTGCTTGACCGGCTGCAGGAGGAGCACCGCGTCATTCACGGGGTCCTGGACTCGGTTGACCGGGCGCTGGTGAACTACATCAGCCAGCCCGCCGAGGCCAGCGAACTTACCGACGCCGCGGACCTGCTCACCGACACCCTGCTTTCCCACCTCGCCTACGAGGAGCGTGAGCTCATCGATCCGCTCGCGCGGTACGGCTTCTATCCGGATTAGCCCGGCCTGGCCGACCTGACCGGGCTGGCCGACCTGACCGGGCTGGCCGACCTGGCCGCAAGCGCTTGCGCGACCCTGGAGCGCTGTGAATAATATTCGCAACGCGGTGGCGGCCAGCCGATCGCCGCGTTTTCTCCGGGTCCAGAGACGCGGCCCGCCCTCCAGCGATGAACGGGCGGTGATCGTCATGTCCGGTGAGCACTACCCGGTGCTGTGGATCGGCCGGGCCGCGGTAGTCTCGCTGCCCGCGGAGATCGACATCACCAACGCTGATCAGGTCCGCGAGGACCTGCTGTCGGTCCTCAACCAGGGCGCGGCGGTGCTGGTCGCCGAGCTGAGCAAGACTACCTTCTGTGACTCGGCCGGGGTAAGCGCCCTGGTTCGTAGCTTCCGGCGCGCCGAGGCCAGCCAGAGCGAGATGCGGCTGGTGATCGGCACGCCAGCGGTGCGGCGCGTGCTCTCACTTACCGGCATCGACCGCCTGCTAGATATCTATCCGAGCATGGCCGCGGCGTTGGAGGGTCCAGCGGATTCAGCGGCCGGTCGTGACATTGCCCTGGGGGGGAATGTCACGACCATGGCCGATACCGACGGCGGAGCCGCCTAGGAGGCAATCGCTATTTCTGATGGGTCAATTGTCGTCGAAGGCTGGCGACGGCTGCGGGGGCTCGCCGCTGACACTGGTAACGACGGCACTGGCAATGTCACGCAGTTTCGTGTTGCTATTCTGCGATGCGGAACGCAGGATTGCGAAGGCACGCGCCTGGGTGCATTGCTCCCGCGCCATGATTATCCCGAGCGCCTGGTCAATGACGGTCCGCGACGCCATCGACGCACGCAACTGCTCGATGAGGGCCGCGTCCGAAGTCAGCCGGATGGCCAGCGTCAGGGCCCCCGACGCATTCTCGGCAAAATCGGCGGCGCGCCGGGCTTCAGCGGCGCCGAACGCCGCCGCGTCGCGCGCGTACAGGTTGAGGGCGCCGATCCGCCTGCCCTCGGACCTCAGCGGCAGGGCCAGGCACGACCGGATGCCGTGGGCGGCCGCCCGCCGCTCGAACTCCGGCCAGCGTGCCTTGTCCGCGGTGTCCTCGATGTGCACCACGTGGCCATCGCGCATGGCGTGCAGGCACGGTCCGTCGTCGAGTTCGTACTGCACCCCGTCCACCGTCGCGGCCACCGGGTCGCTGCAAGCCACCGTGACCGGTCGCCCGCTGGACCGCATGGTCATCCCGCAGGACAGGTCGCCACCCACCAGGCGGGCCGCCAGTACGGCCATCTCGTGCAGGAACTGCTCGACGTTCTCGGTATTGACCAGTACGTCGTGCAGAGCCTTCAGCTCCCCGGTGGGATCTCCGCCGCCTTTTCTCATCATTCGCACGTCCATCCTTGCTCACTTCCGCGTGTCAGCTACCCGCGGCGGGCAAGCTAAACGGCGACGCGCAGGGCGGTAACACTCGGCTACGTGTGCCTACCGAGAGTCGCGAATCGGGCCGCGATGCCGCCTGGGTGTGGCTCCCTTGGAGTGAGCATCATGTCCTCTCGGGGTACTCCTGCCCCACCTGCTTCTCTGGTCTTGATCTGACCGGGCCTGCATTGAGCGGCCAACTACGTCGTTGCCGCAACGACGTACACCGGACGCGCCGGGAACTTAGGGAAGGGCATGCTGCCTCGGTGCGCGGGCCTTGTTGCTGGTCAGGGGCGTTTAGTGCGCGGCGTGTGGCGTCGGCGGCCGGCTCGGGTGGTTCGCTAGGTGCGATCGAGCGTCCGCACCCCGGATGCCATCCGGTGCTTTCCCGGTTTGTCCTGGTATCTCGGAACTTGCGTCGAGGCATTCCCGACACTGGCCATGATTGTGGACAGTTACCGGCGTCATAGCAGCGGTTTCGGTCCACGATCACGAAACGGCGCAAGCCTAAGGCGTTTTCTCAAATTCCTGGCATTGACACCGGACTACATGGTTGCCACAACGACGTTGTTACCGGCGCCCAGCATTCGCCGTCCGCAATGGGTCACGCATTCACCGGACGTAGCGATTCGCTGAGCCACATTACGATAGCTGGCTCAGCTTCAACCGTTGTTCGCGCATTCTTGATTGCTGCCCTGGGTCAGGACCGCAAGTCGGCCGCGGCCAGTACCTCGTCGGCCCATCTGCCCTTATCCCTGTTGAGGGTTGTCCGCATGTGATCCACCGGGAGTAAGCATCAGGTCAAGCTCGTCTGGGATGGGCGAGGGTCGGCGGTTCCGGCGGACGAGCCAGGCGGCGGCGATCACGGCGAAGACGATGAGCAGGATTCCACCTGTGATCAGGTAACCGGAGATGGCGGTCCTGGCACCGTAACCTGGGAATTGGATAGTGGCCTCGGCGTGTCGTTCGGTCAGTCCGCTTACCAGGTCGATCTGCGCCAGCCACGGTCCGTTTGGCAGCCGTTTGCTGAGGACCATTTCCATCGGTTCGGACTGGCCGGGGGCGATGGTGATGTCGTCGTCAATCTTGAACGGTCCGGCGGTGAGGCCACCTGGGCCGTCGGAGAGCCTCAGGTAGCCGCCGATGTCGAGGGCCCGGCCGCCGGTGTTGTGGACATGCGCGATGACAACGGGCTGGCCGTGGGAGGACCGGGTCGCGGTAAAGGATGTGACGGCGAAGTTCGACGGCGGCGCCCCGCCGGGGCCGACCGACAGGTAAATCCGGACCCCCACGCGATTTATCTCCGTGACGGCAAGGCCGTTCTGATACTGCAGGCGGCTGGTTTCCTGCGCCCAGATCACGCCGTACCGTTCCCCGCTGGAAGCGTCCCGCGGCACGCGGATGGTCACGGTGACCATTGTGTTTGCGTGCGGGCCCAGGACCACGGCTTGCCTGCTCATGGTGATCCAGGTGGTCAGGTCGCTGCGAGTCTCACCGGCGTCGCCAATGAATGATCCGCCGCTGATGGTGGCGGTGTCAGGATAGACGCTAATGCGGGCGGCCCTGGAAGCGAGGTTTTCGACCAGGATCCGCCGGTGGATGGTTGTGCCTGGGCCCAGGTGGTCGATGATATATCGCAGGGCTCGCGGGTTGTCGACTTCGGCGGACGGCACGTCGACCAGCCGGATGCCGAAACTGCTGCCCGGGCCGGCCGCCGCCTGGGCGGGTCTGGCAAGCGCACCGGTGGCCGCGGCGAGCACCGCGGCCACCAGCATGAGTGCGCTGAGAAACCGGCGCACGATCCTCCTCAGGATGTCAGGACACGGAATGCGTGATCGTGCCGGAGTACAGGCCGGCGACCGCCGAGACGGGGACGGCTATGGCGATCGTCGGGTTCCATGTGGCGGAGTTGTCGCCACTGCCCGCGGTCCCGCTGACAACGGTCTGCGCCGCGCCGGTCAACGCCAGGCTGGGGACGGACGTGATGGTGATCGTCCCGGTCTTCGTGACGGTTCCCGTGGTATAGGTGGCATCAGGGGCGGGGATGGTCTGTGAGCCTGATGTGAAGTCGGTTGAGGCGACTGTCGCGGACCAGCTGGCATTGGCGCTGGCACGGTTGTCGTTAACCGTGACAGAGCCCAGGGCGGTAGGGCCGATAGTCGTGCCGGGGGCACCCGAGCCGAGGTTGACGCTGTCCGGCGTGGT